>SDBT01021774.1_pt1 | contig 10016 bp, 11 predicted proteins | sample 2277101 | NCBI WGS metagenome assembly SDBT01 (sample SAMN10404973, study PRJNA504765) | marine sediment metagenome | isolation source: marine sediment core GS10_PC15, 103 cmbsf | place: Arctic Ocean: Southern Knipovich Ridge | collected 2010
GGAGGACTCTTGATTGCATCCATCCTGCCCGACTCGTTCGTTGACTACGCAACGGACCTCATCTTCATCGCAGCGACGATGGCTGCCGTGGTGTACGTCATCAAGCGTGTGCTGGGGTTCCTGAAGCGTGCCAAGGACGAAGTAGAGGATGACTAAAGTCCCGTGGTCACCGGACTCTTGGGTCAAGATAATTCTCATCTGGTCGCTTGCCTCTGCCCTCACCACGCTGACGGCTGCAATGGCATGGCGAGCCATCTACTCCAATGCCGACATCACATCAGAGACAATCATCCATGTGTTCGAGCAGTACCTTGGACTGTTCGGAGTGGTGGTCGGCTATGTGCTGGGGTCTCGCAGGGACTAGGTAGCCCACTCCACATGCACAACCCTGTCAGCAGGGAAGGCACCACCCTCTGACTGGTCAGGCTCACGCCACAGCAACCAACCGGCAGGGTCGAACGCCACCTCTACGTTGAGAAGGGTGTCCGTGTCCCATCCCCCTTGCGGGAGAATCATCACGATGAACTCGACCTCATCTACGTCGTACCACTTGGCGTTGAAAACCCTACGCCAACGGTCGGGTACCGAGTCAACCATTCTTCTTCCACGGGGGCATCTCAGGCAGGAGCCACGAGAAGATGGTCGAGGTGGCACCGACGATGACTCCTGCGGCGACAGCATCGAGCGTGCCGATTGCAGAGATGATGACAACGGTCAAGATGCCGAACGCACCTCCGATTGCGGAACCCTGTGCCTTGCCTGAGATATCTGTCCATTTGCGTGCGTCCATCAGGTTCTCTCCATCTGCTCTCGCATAATGTGATTATAACCGTTCTTCTTCTCGTCCTCTGTGGCGGGACCGTTGGCAAAGTAATACTGGGGCATGACGGCAGGGTCACCTTCGATGAAGCCGTCCTCGTATGCCTTCGTCCACGTTGCGTCGTCCACGATGTCAGCCCATGTCATGTCATCTCCCGGTGGGGTATAGCTTCCGCCCATGTCTTGTCGCAGGGCAGCGATGGTGTCGTCAAAGCCGGTCTGGTTCGACGGAGCCTTGTCGCCGTCCCAGAGGTCAACCTTCCTGCCAGTGTGGTGACCGTGACAGATGTGGCAGAACGGGGTCCAGCCCATCAGGTCGTTCTGCACTTGACACACCAGCACCATCATGTCCCACACCTCAGCGTCAACGGGTGCGCCGATGCCGTTCAGCACCCATTCGGTGTTCCAGTAGTGGGTGTTCCCGTACCAGCCGGGGGTGTCCGGTCCTTGTCTGCCTCGAACCTCGATGCCCTGTCGTACCTTCTCCAGAACTCCTCTATCTCCAGCTCCAGAGCTGATGGGGGCGGGGTAGGCGTTGGTGATGGTGTATACGGCTTCGTACCCTTCGCCTTCATATCGCTCCTGATACAGCCGGTCGCTGCCCATGTGTGACAGACCAGCAAACCCGTTCGCCTTATCTGACCCAAGATGAGGTGTGTATGCGGTTCCAGCCGTGTGGTGGTGCATGTGACCGGCAGGCTCATCGTTCGGCTCACGCCAGAAGTAGCCATCCCGTGCCGGTTCATCCCAACCGTCCACGGTGCGGACGTTGACACCTGCTGCCTCCAGCGCTGCGGGTAGGTCGAGGAGCAGGGTCATGCTGACCGCCTGACACCGTTGCCTGAGATACGCAGGACCGTTGCGCCTGCGTCAACAGCCAGCCCTGAGAAGTCCACGCTCTGGTTGGCGTTGAAGTCGAGTGCAACACCGAACGAACCAAGCACCGAATAACTACCGGGGAAGGAACCAGACGTAATCTTCGATGCTGCAAGGTCTGGTATCCGTGCCACTGCGAACTCACCACTCGTGACCTTCGATGTCGGCAGGTTCGGAACCTCACTGACCCCGATGACTGACGTAACGTCGGTGCCTGCGTGAGTGTGTGCCGGTGGTGCCACCTCAAGAGCATCTACGTCGATGATGAGGTCTGCGACCTGACCTTCGAGGGTGGCAATCCGTACCTCCAGTGCATCGACTTCATCGAAACGTGCAGCGTCACCTGTCAAGGTGCCTGCTACCAAGCCTGTGACCTTGAACCCACCCATTGGGAGGTTGGCAGCCATAGGTACCGCCCCGTCGAGGGGTAGATATAGGAGGTCAGCGTCACCCTCAACGAACGCCACATGGTGAACGTCAGGGTTGCCAGCGTGGACACCTATCGGGGTGGCATGGTCATGGTCAAGTCCAGTGGAGAAGGCGTTGGCTGCCGCAAGGGTGGACGCATCAGCATCGTCAACGAACACCTTGGGCACGAGGTCAGCATCAACGAACCCCGTTGTCTCCGGTGTCGAGATGGTGACAAGGGCATCGAGCGTCGTGTCAGCATCGAGCCTGACATAGCGGACATCACCATCAGCGGTCTGGAGGTACCCAGCGTTTGCGTGCGGGTCTCCACCATCGGTGGCGTGCTGTGTGTCTGCCAGCTCGTTGTCCTCGATGTCTTGGAAAACGTCAAGCATCATCTGTTCCGTCGTGACAGACCGGACCTTGGAGCCTGAAGGGTGGGTCAGGTCGCCGTCAGAACCTGCGAGGTTACGACCATCAGAGCCGTGGTCGTTCGGTGAAGGGTCGATGTTGAACGTGTTACCCGTGATGGAGATGACACGCACCCACTCACGCTGCCCCGGCACATCAGGCTCGATGGCGAGGTAGATAGGCTCGTCAATCTCGAACCCTGCGGTCGAGTCAACGGTAAGGCTGAACCCGCCAGCGGGCATCTCACCGGTAGAGGTGGCTTCGTACTGATTCCGTGTTTGGCTACGCCTGCTCATGTGTCCTCCGACTGACCAATTCCCATAATAGCAATTCCCATCAAGCCCAGCCCTGTACCTGCGTCACCTGTCGGTGAAACTGTCTGCGTCAGGCGCTGTCCTCTGAACTCCACCATCGCATATCGAGTGACCGAACCACGTTGTGATACGAACTCGACAGGCTCCGACACGTTGTTGACCACGCCTCTGAATCCAACAGACGGGTCAAGCAATATGACCTCTACCGATGACCCAACAAGGTCGAGTACCTGACTGTGCAGAGACTCACCAAGTCCCGGTACCCGTATCGGTCTGCGTCCCGGTGCCGACACATAGTCGCTGATGTTGAACGGCACGAGCATGATGAGGTCACGGTGAGCAGGGATGCCCCTCAGAGCGATGCGTGTCACCTTCGGGGAGATGGACAGTCCTGTCGATGCCTTGATGCGGAGTTGCAGCGACAGTGTTCGTGACTTCACATCGAGGAACGGAACCTCAAGGTTCGATGAACCTTGGGACGACAGCCGTTGGGCGAGTACCCATGTCGGGTCGTTCGGGTCCAAGATGGCTGTCGGGTCTGTCGAATAGAACAGCTCCACCTGACCACCTGTATCAACAAGGTCGTGTGCCTCGATGATGGTGGCAATCCATGTGATGGGTGTGTTCATCCCGAACGTGATGTTGGGGAAGATGACGTAACCCGATGTCTGGTGAATGTCAGGGTCAGACACGAGGACGGTGTTGGCATCGAAGTCAATGCCCCCGATGAACTGGTCGAACACGGCTATGCCATTGAGGTTCACATCCTTGGTGATGGCGAGGCGTGTCAGCCCTGATGTGACAATATCGAACCGCCACAACGATTCATCCTCAACGACTTGGAACCCGCTGGGACCGGTGCTTTCTTCCTTGACGAAGAACAGGATGGTGTCACGGGTGTTCGTCATCGAACGGGTGACAAGACCTTCATGTTGGGATGCCCGCCACTCACGCCTCAACTGCAACTGTCCAACGACATAATCGAACCGTGCATCCAACACTTCGGCTTGGTAAATCCTGAGTTCCTGCCGGTCGTCTATCTCATGGTCAGCGGTCGTCATGATGAGAAGGACGTTCGCATTGGAGCCAAGCAGTATCGGTGACTCACCCTCAGGCATCGTCGTCCGTGCCCGTGGGATGAGGTTCATGGTCGGTGTCGTACCTTGGGAGTCAGGGGTGTAGGTGCGTACCGTTCCGTCGTCACAGGCTGCAACGATGGCTGGACCCGATTCGACCACGGAAAAGAACTCTGCATCTGCGGTGTCGAGTTCGAGAGGGGCACCCGTCCAGTCGGTGCCGTCCCATACCAGCTCGAACAGGAACGATGAGTCAGGAGCTGTGAATCCTGAGCCGATGAACCTGCCTTGGAGATACCAGATACCACGGGCGAGTGGTTTCATCTGCACCGAAGCGTCATAGGCAAGCTCGAACACGGTGGTCGTGGCTGGCGCAACATAGACATCACCCGAAGGTGACACGACAGCCATCACCGTGTCGTTGGGTGCTGCTGCGATAGCGACCACGGTCTCACCGGCACCGGGAAGCCCCGTCATCAAGATTTCGCCAGCACCATCCCAGTCGTCGTACTGGCTGACATCCTCACCGTGTGCGACATAGATGTGCAGCGATGAGACAGCGATATCAGCCAGCACTCCAGCCGGTGCGATGCCTGAGGTCTCGAAGGTGCGAGCCAGTTCCAGCTTGTACTGGTCGCCTTGGGTGTCGGGACGTTCGTTCTCGATGTTCTCTGAGTCCCAGAACCTGATGAGGTCAAGGTCGGTCTGGTTGCGCTCAAGAGCTATCTCACGAGGGTCGAAGTCGAGACCCTCACCACCACTCAGGTCTGTCCTGCCCCATGCGTACCCGATGTCGAGGACGTTCTGATAGATGGAGCCTGCTTGGTCTTGTCGAGGAGCGAGCGAATCCCTTGTCCCTATCTGGATGGGGGTGTCAGGTCCAGCCACCGTGCGGAACCAGTTTGGTCCCACCTTGATGTTGTACCCCTCAGCCTTGGGTCGTGAAGGCTGTTGCGTGAACCCTCCTACGGTGCGAACGCCCAGCGTCATGTGTACTGCTTCAGCGCTGAACGCATCCGAACCTTCGGCTTGTACTCAGCCTTCATCTCCTTCGAGGCGTTGTCAAGAATCATGTCGTGATACTGCCTCAAGCCACCACCGATGGACATGCGAGTACCGACCCTGATGTTCTCAGCCTCAAGCACGGACTTGACCCACTCTGTCTGTGCAGCGGGGATGTCACGACCGACAATCAAGTCAGCAGCAGCGCCGGTCATCACGATGTTGACCCAACGCTCATCCATGCCGAGGTCGTCAAGGATGTCAGCCTCTGAGGTTGACTTCGCCATGCGCCTGCGGTACCGGAACCAAAGCGGTCCAGCACCTTCGTGGTTCGTGAGGAAGGCACGCCCACCAGCGAGCTGATGGAACTCCACGAGTTCTGCATGTACGTCAGCGCTACCCGACCAACCTTCGCCCCAAGCGGAGAGGACGAAGACGGCAAGGTCGTCGTTGATGGGGTACACCCCACCTGAGATGGAGGTCAGATATTCCTGCCTCACAGTGAACAGCTTGGGGAACAGGGTGATGATGTTGTCAGCCACAGCCTCGAATACGGCGGCTCTCGTGTACGGAGGATTGAGGTTCATGAGCAGAGGTTGGGTATGGGACACCGGAACGGTCCCATATTCGCCCCTGATGACCGTTACAGCCCCGCTAGTGGCATCGTAGGTGACCACCCGCACCAGTTCTTGGTCGAGTTCGAGGATGGAGCCTTGCCTGAGCAGCGCCTCGTCCTCTGGGATGGTGAACTTGCCCAACCTGACTTCCTGAGTTGAGTCATTGACATCGAGCGCCAGCGACACCTGTGCGTACTGGTCATCGGGCGGGGTGAGGTAAGTCATGAACAGCCTGTCCATGATGGACTTGACCGTGTAGCTGGTCGTCCCAGCGCCGACGCTCATGGGAGGTTCAGGCTTCTGCCACCGACAGGCGACTTGATAATCATGGTCTGGTAGGTGTTCGCAGGAATCGTCTGCTTCCCACCATCCTGATAGATGACCTCGAAGGTGTAGAGGAACTCACCGGGAGGCGACAAGATGCCCTCGTTTACCGAATCCTGAGGCTCAGGTGTCCACGACACGAAGCCCTTGTTTGCCACTTGGTCAGAGTCCACCACGACTTCAGCACGGGTGATTATCTGCGCCCGTGGACTCGTGTAGTAGGTGCCACGAGGCATGGCGAACGCAACCGATATGGTCACGGTCGCACCCGTCAGGTCTATCGGGTCGCCCTGCCCGTCCTTCAGGCAAGCCCGAAGGGGTGGGGCAGTGTCGAACTCGACGTAGTAGACCGTGCCTGCGCTACTGGTCTGTGCTGGCATCCTTGTCCTCCGGTACGGGAGTGAGTTCCCGAATCTGTCGCTCTTGAGCGTCCATCTTCTCCAACAGTCCAATCTTTTCCATCGTGAGTTGCTGCACGGCTGCTGTCAACTGTGCCTCACGGATGGCTGCTGCTGCGATGCGTTCGTTCTGCACCGAGATTAGCGTCTGCGGGTCGAGGTTCATTCCTTCTGACATTGGCTGCATGTTGTCTCCTTGTTAGACGATGGTGAGATTCAGTTGAACATTACTCCATGCGTTGCCGATGTCGAGACCGGCTGTGGTGTAGGTGAACCCGATTGCATCACCGCTGTTGAAATCGTTGATGCTCGATGGGTCGAACGAGTCGATACGGTGGTCGATGGTGCGCCCACAGAATGTCCCGTCGTTCGTGATGGCACGGTAGAAGTTTCCGTTCGGTCTGCCCGATGTGTTGAAATCGAGTCCTGCAATGCAGAAGGCTTGAGGTCGCCACCACACCCGTGCCCGTATCTCAGTGATTCTCCCTCGATACAGCTCCGTGTCATACTCGCTGAACCCGTTGGGCGTGCCCAAGAATTGGCTCGTCGGTGACAGGATGTAGGTACCGGCAGGGAGGTCGGGTGGTATGCCTTCACCGGGATACACCTGAAACCATGCGCCATTGACCTTCCCCCACATGCTTGTCGCCTCTTGCCATGTCCCGTTGACCTTCGCCCACGGCGTGTTTATCTCTATCCACGAACCGCTGACCTTCTGGAATACAGACATTCATACCCCGTAGTAGAAGAACAGGTCGCCGTCGCTGCCTGAAGCGTTCGATGGGGCACCCGACCCACCTTGGAACGAGTCGGTGACGATGACGTTGCGTGCCTGATACTCGAATATGTTCGACTCCTCGTAGGTGTTGATGAAGGCACCGTTGTAGAACCTTGCTTGCCCCGTGTACTGCAACCGGAACGCCAGCGTCGGGTCCGTATCAGCGGACAGACGCCGAGTGTTGAAATCCAACCCGCCTGAGCTGTTGGTCCCGCCGTCTTGGAGGTTGCCTTCAATCTCAGCGAAGTGGGTTGCTTGGTTGGCACCTATACGGATGCCACCACCTGAGTTGATGGATGCCCCAGCCTTGAGGAGTAGACCTTCATGGTCGTTCGGGCTGCTGATTTGGAGGATGCCGTTAATCGTCCCACCCGAGAGGGGGAGGTACAGCCCATCAGCACCATCCTCTGTGATGTACTGGTTCGGTGGTGTGTTGTTGTTCGCACCGTCAAGTCGCAGGTAGGTGTCATCAGGTTCACCACCGCCACCATCTTCACCGGCACCACCGGTCATGGACACCCACTGTGCGCCGTCCCAAATCTGTGCCCTACCCATTGAGTGCCTCCAAGCGATTCACCTTGGCTGCGAGTATGGCAACGATGCCTCTCAACGAGTAGTTCACCAAGTCACCTTCGACATCGAGTTCACCCAAGCGTTCATCGACATCGTTCAAGTCCTCAGCTACGAACCCGAACTCGTCCCGTTCGTTGACGAGATGGTGGAACGACACAGGCACAAGCGGTAGGTCGGCAATCCATGTTGCGTCCTCGATGTTCTCTTTCGCAGCTCGCAACGATGTGCCGTCACCGATGTTCTGAATGAACTCCCACTTGCCTGACTCTGTGACCTGTGCTGAACGGGTGCCCTCTGCATCGCTGTTGACCGCACGGTAGAAGAACCGCAGCCTGCCACGGCTATTGCTGCCACCATCAGTGAGGAAGCCCTTCATCCATTGGAAAGGTTTGCCCTGTAATGCCTTGACCCCAATCATGCCACCGTTGCCGACACCGCCACCTGCGTCTTCGACAAAGAGTCCCAAGTCTCCTGTCCCGTTGCCAGAGCCGGGACTGTTGTGTACCACTATTTTGTCGTCAGTGATTTCCAAATTGAGCGATGTCGATGAGAACCTCAGGTTGGTGGTGAACTGGAAGTCGGCGGTACCCATGTCGATGTCACCGGTCATGGCACCACCGGTCAGCTTCAGGTAGGTGCCGTTGTCCACGGCAGCTATCGCTTCTGCGTCCGTGTACCGAGCGAACGTGAGTCCATCGACGTACTGCTTTGTGGCTGCGCCAAGGGCAGCCGTTGGGTCAGCGGACAGGATGAGTAGCCCCGTCATCGTGTCGCCTATGAGCTGAACGTAGATGCCCTCTGGTGGGTCGTCGGGGTTCACCCACACTGTCCCGATTGTCGGGCTGGTCGGTGCATTGACCTGCGTGAAGTGGTCCGTCGTGGCGATGACCGCTTCACCGTCCGTGTAACGGGTGTGGTGGTCGTCGGACCCAGATGTCAAATCAGAGTGCAAAGTGGTGTGAGGTCCGACAGCAGCTATCGCTTCAGCGTCGTCGTATCGAGCGTGGTGCGTAGAGGGGAGAGCTGCGTGGACACCGATGGGCGTGTCATGGTCGTGGTCTTGGAGTGCTGCCCGTGCATCAGCTTCAGCATCGGTGTACTTGACATGGTGCTGGCTCGTCGTGACATTGGTGAGGTCGGCGTGGTCACCGGAGAAGCCGGGAACCGATGCCACCTCATCGTCAACGTACTTCTTGGTTGCTGCATGGAGGTCGATAGTCGGACCAGCCGACAGCGTGAGCAGACCCGTCAGCGTGCCTCCACCGACCGACAGCCAGATGCCTGTGTTGGCGCTGACAGCCTCAGCGTCGTCGTACCTGACATGGTGCTGCGAGGTGAGGACGTTGCCAAGTTGGTCATGGTTTGTGACACCTGTGACCGGTGCCTGCCATACCGGAAGCCCACCGACCACCGTGAGGACATCAAGGGCACTACCGATAGCGAGCCGTTCAGTCGCAAGGTTGAACCGAACGATGTCACCGATGGTCGTCAGTGGGTCTTGATATCCAGCCGTATCACCGGCATCGACGTACTGCTTGGAGGCTGCGTGAAGTACCGCTGTCGGGTCAGCGTGCAGGGTGAGGAATCCTGTCAGCGTGCCACCGCCCAACGGCAGGAACAGGGCATCCCTGTCATCGACGTACTTCTTGGTGGCAGCATCCTGATTCGAGGTTGGGTCAAGGACGTTGACAATCTTGTCGCTGCCCATGTCAATCTCACCGGTCATCAACCCGCCTGTAAGGGCGAGGTACAGAGCATCGGTCTCTGACTGCTTCAGGTAGCCCGCAGCAGCATGGGGGTCGCCAGCGTCAGCCTCGTGAGCGCTGATTGCAGCCGCAATGGGCGTTGCATGGTCGTGGTCCAGCGTCTGAGCCTGTGCGAGCGCCTCAGCGTCGGTGTACTTCGTGTGGTGGGTCTCTGGGAGGGCATCATGGACCGCAATCGGGGTGTCATGGTCATGGTCCTGCAATGCCGCACGAGCATCAGCTTCAGCGTCCGTGTAACGGGTGTGATGCTGGTCGGGTGACACATCGGTGAGGTCGTCGTGAAGGAAGGACTCGTCTGTCCATGCGCTGTTGAAATCTTCGCTGTCCACCTTGGTGAGCTGTTGACCTGCCGTACCACCAGCAGGCAGACCGTTCGGGGCAGGACCGCCACCGCCACCACCCGAACCGCCACCACCCGACAGGGCGAGCAAGTCCCAATCGGGTGAAGCGAGGTACGCCTGTACCTCGATGTCTGTGCCGTATGCGTTGGCGCTGATGACAGGGGCACCGCCACCCTCGACCAACACACCTTCGACCGCTGAGAACCCGAAGGGAATCGTTGACCAACCGGCTGTGGATTCAACGTACTCCGTCACCTGTGGGACAGGGACTTGGATGCGGACGTTGCATGCCACACCACGGGTGTGACCACCG
>SDBT01021775.1_pt1 | contig 10016 bp, 9 predicted proteins | sample 2277101 | NCBI WGS metagenome assembly SDBT01 (sample SAMN10404973, study PRJNA504765) | marine sediment metagenome | isolation source: marine sediment core GS10_PC15, 103 cmbsf | place: Arctic Ocean: Southern Knipovich Ridge | collected 2010
AAAAACCGTTATCAGCAATTTGAATACTCAGACCATCAAAGAGGTTCTGCACAGTCGGAAGTATCGTGCTCATCGTCTTATGATGATGGGCCTGAAGAAGGCCCCCGATGATTTCATCTGCCGGTTTTGCCGTAAACCGGGAGGGTAATAGTCGCCCAGCCAAGACTCCGAAGCGGCAATCTCGCCCTCTCTGGGGATGGTTCTCAAGGCGAGCGATCACTGTTTCCATGCGACGGACTTACCTGAGTTGTGCAGGTGGAACGCTGGGACGTTGGTTTGCGTATCAAGGAAACAGTGAAATCTGACGATGATTGTTCACATGGTTCCTCGCTGGGAACTATTGTTTTCAGGCTATTGACTTGATCAGGGGGTGTGCGATAGCATGCCGGGCGGGCGAAGTATAGTCTGTTTCAGGGGACGGAGAATAATGGAAGATGATCTTCGATCGGCGAGTCGTGGCGTTGGTGCCAATGAAGGCGCACAGTGAACGAGTCTCGAATAAGAACACCCGGCTTTTGGCCGGTCGCCCCTTGTACCATCACATCCTCGAAACTCTGGAACACACCTATGTAGTTGACCAGGTGGTTATCAATACAGACTCGGATGAGATTGCAGATGGTGCCAAGAAAGCTTTTTCCAAGGTTCGGGTTATTCACCGTCCTGAGGAGTTGAGAGGCGATTTGGTCAGCATGAACAGGATCATCGCCCACGATTTAGAGCAAACTTCTGGCGACATTTATCTGCAGACGCATGCAACAAACCCTCTGCTGAAAAGTAGTACTCTCTCGGAGGCACTGAACCGTTTTGCAAAAGCCGAGAACTATGACTCGCTTTTCACCGTAACTCGTCTTCAAACACGCCTATATACCGCTGACGGAACGCCAATTAACCATAATCCTGAAGAACTGATTCGCACACAAGACCTCCAACCGGTTTACGAGGAAAACTCCTGCGTCTATGTCTTCACCAAAGACTCTTTTAGTGCAGCCGGTGACAAACGGATAGGCAAAAAGCCCATGCTGTTTGAAACAGAGCAATTGGAATCAATAGACATCGACGACGAAAACACCTTCAATCTGGCGGAGATTCTTGCCAGATACAATCTTTCCAGAGTGTGAGAATGCCAAGGAAAATAATTCAAGTCATGACGCACCCTTTCGGAACCTGTGGCATCAGGCCGCTTGAGGTGTTGGCCAGCTCTGGACAGGAAGTCCGGCACAATCATCTTGCCCGAAGGCTAAAGGTTGGTGAGGTCGGGAACATGATACGGGATGTTCACGGGGTGATTGCTGGAACAGAACCGTACACTCGAAAGGAACTCGAACAGGCCGAGAACCTTAAAGTAATTGCCCGCGTCGGTGTCGGGCTTGACAGCATCGACTTCGACGCCTGTCGAGAACGAAATATTGTCGTCACATACACACCCGAAGCCCCGGCCGACGCAGTTGCCGAACTGGCGCTGGCCAACATCATCAATCTCGCTCGGAGAACGTTTGAGTCTGATCGATCGGTCCGGGAACATGCATGGAATAGGCTCATGGGTTCGCTGTTGCGGGAGATCAAAATCGGCATCCTTGGCGTTGGCAGGATCGGCAAGAGGATGGTGAAGTTGCTTCAGCCTTTCCGATCACAATTGTTCGGGTGCGATCTGGTACCCGACATCGTGTTCGGCAAGAAACACAATGTAACGTGGGTAAGCAGAGAAGAGATGTTTGCCACCTGCGATATCATCTCCATCCACATCCCGTTGAATCTTGAAACGCATAATCTTGTCGGTTCAAAGGAACTGCGAGCAATGCCGAGAGGTGGTTGTGTGGTCAATACCTCGCGTGGGCCGATCCTGGATGAAGATGTTCTTTTTGAGTTGCTCCAGTGCAAGCATCTGGGCGGAGCAGCCTTGGACGTGTTCAAGGCCGAGCCGTACGAGGGGCCTCTGGCACAGTTGGAAAACGTTATTCTGACAGCCCACATCGGTGCTTCGGCTCGAGGTAGCAGGTTTGACATGGAATTGGGAGCGGCCCAGGACTGCGTGCGGGTTCTCGCCGGCCAGCAGCCAACCAACCCCGTAACCGACGAAGCCCTAGGTCTTCCAGCCACAAAAGAACTCGGTGAGTTTGTGGCTACCTCAAAGCTGGCTCAAATACCAGCCTCATCGGTTGTGCCGGTCAATCCGTAAGTCAGTCCCCCTTGTTTACCGTGTAATAAGACTCACTGCTATTGGAGACCATCTGTGAGGAATCTGCATAAAGTGTTGAAAGCCGGCGGTTGCGTGATCGGAAGTTGGATCAACAGCGCCAGTCCTATCGTAGCTGAGCTGATGGCATCAGTGGGCTTTGACTTTCTGACCATCGACACAGAGCACTCGGCAGTGGGACTGCCTCAGACGCAACTTCTGTTCCAGGCGATCCGATCAGGTAATCCTGATTGCGCAGCGTTGGTGAGGCTGCCTGGAAACCTCTACGATGTAACCAAGCAGTATATGGACGCTGGAGCAGACGGCGTGATCGCTCCCTTAATTAACACCGCCCAGCAGGCGAGTGAATTGATCGGTTCGATCAAGTATCCTCCGGAGGGAATCAGGGGCGTCGGCTACTGCCGGGCTAACATGTACGGTACTGATTTCGATCGTGCCATGGCCGAATCCAACCAGCATAACTTAGTGTGCGTCCAAATTGAGCATATCGAAGCGGTAAGCAACATCGACGAAATCCTCTCCACGCCAGGGGTCGACGCTGCATTCATCGGCCCCTACGATTTGACTGCTTCAATGGGAATCGTAGGGCAATTCGATAACCCCAAAACAATCGCCGCGATGGATAGAATACTCGACGCTTGTTTGCGGCATGGGGTTGCCCCAGGTATCCACGTTGTCAAACCAAACATCGAGGAGGTTCTCACACGAATCAAACAGGGATACCGCTTTATTGCATTCAGTTTGGATATTACCATGCTTGCGACTTGCTGCACGTCCTCGCTAAAGGCGATCCGCAAGGCCATGGAAAGCTGACCCACCAAGATGAACACACAGCCCGGAACCGTTCCAATGGGGTAAGAAATGGATCTGCTTATTGATGGCAGATGTCTGCGACACAGTCACACCACAGGTGTTCAGCGCTATGTGGTTGAAGTGGTGAAGGCATTCGACAGACTCGGTTTACCACACACCGTCGTAATGCCCAAGTCCCAATCGAGGCTGTGCCAGCAACTCTGGGAACACGTTATATTGGCCCGGCGAGCAAAGGATTTTGACGTTTTGTTCTGTCCGTCGAATGTCGCACCAATCTGTGTAACCCAAAAGGTCAAACTGGTGGTGACGCTCCACTGCCTGCGGTTTCTGCGAATCCCTAAAGCGTACCGATCAGCCTTTCGCTTGTATTATCGGATACTCATCCCACGCGTGCTCAAGCGAGCGGAGGCGATTATCACGGTCTCCAACACCACAGCCGATGAGATCGAACAATACTATCCTCAGGCTGAGGGAAAAATTCATGTGGTTCGCCCGGGAGTCGGTCCCGAATTCACCCCCGGCGATAGCGGAAGCTCCGAGCCGTACATCCTCTATGTGGGCAGTTTGAGCCCGGCGAAGAACCTGTCCAGATTACTGGCCGCCTTCAGTCGTCTGACAAATCAGTTTCACCACCGACTGATAATCGTTGGCGCCAAGTCCCCCGCTCTGCACGGGTCTGGATTGGCCCAGGGTAACCACCGAGTAAGTTGGTTGGGGGCCATTGAAGATCCGCGAGAACTGGCGAGAATGTATCGGCAGGCGGATCTCTTGGTGTTTCCGTCGCTTTATGAAAGTTTTGGCTTGCCAGCGATAGAAGCCATGGCCTGTGGGACGCCCGTGCTGGCCTCGGATCTGCCATCACTTCGCGAGACCATGGGTGATGCCGGAGTTTATTTCGACCCTACAAGCAGCGATGAAATGGCAGAACGAATAGGACAGATATTGTCAGATGTCGCGCTTCAGCGTTATCTACGAACGGCTGGGATTAGGCGGGCGGCTGCGTTTTCGTGGGATAACTGTGCCAAGAAGATATGGGGAATTGTCAACGATGTCTGATGGCCGGGAAATTACAGCCCACCCAGATGGTGCAGATACGACCGTTTCAGTAATCGTCTGTACGCTCGATCGTCCTGACTATTTGATCCAGTGCCTAAGCGATCTTGGGGAACAGACCGTCCTACCTAACGAGATTATCATCGTCAGCGGCTCCGATGCTTCCATTCCAACCGGGCTGAAGACCACAGGTCGAAATATCAGGATTGTGAGTGTCACTGGTAGAAATATCTCCATCTCCCGCAATGCCGGCCTTCGAGAAGCCACAGGCCAGATCGTTGCGTTCTGTGACGATGATACACGCCCGGCCAAGGATTGGATGGAGAAGCTTATCGCTGCTTTTGTTGACCCGACCGTGGCGGGGATCGGTGGAGTCGTTTATGATTCTCGCCAGCACCCGGCCAGGCTGGACTTTGCAAACGGTCTGATCCGTTTCAGCGGGCGACAGATCCGGGTGCGGCCTGAAACGCATGTCGGTACCGCTGTACCCAGGGGCTGGTACAATAATGTGTGCGGTTGCTGCTGTGCGTTTCGTCGAAGCAGCTTGATGGAGATCGGCGGCTTTGATGAGTTCATTGAGTTTGCTTTTGAAGAAACGGATGTGTGTTTTCGACTGGCGCGCGCAGGATGGTGTGTTGTCCACGCGCCGGAGGCAAAAGTGCTGCACGGCTATGCGCCTGGAGGCCACAGAGATGACGATTACCTTTCCAGGAACTGGTATGCGGAAATCAAGAACCAGGTTTATTGCGGGCTGAAGAACAGCCCGAGCCATCTGTCGGAAGCCCGAGTCATCCTTCGGGGCCTAGCCAGGATATCCAAGCTTCACCTCCGCTTTGGTCGAGCGGCCCGACAGGGACACATCTCGCCTCAACAGGCGAAGCAGTTCTGCCAAGCTATGCTCCGAGGTCTTCGTAGAGGGATACATGCTGGGTATCGAGGTGAATGTCAATTGCCCTTCGCCAAGAAGCTATCGCACGATCAGCCTAGTTGATCCTGCCCTTGACAAGAATCGAATGACCCCAAACGACAGCGGTCCGTGGATTACGGATTTCAGGCTGGACCTATCTTGACCAGTCATTGGCGAAAGGGGCTTTTTGCCATATCGCCTGTCCAGGAGTGGACCAGGATGTATTGGGGAAATTCACGAGGTTTCCTCCGTACCGTTCCATGATGAGCTTCAATGCCCCGTTTACTCGCTGATCGCGCCGACGATCGCGCACAATCCTGTAAGTGTTATCGAAGAAAACCGTACTGTCATCGGCGAGCTTGGGATAAATAATTTCAAACTCCCGGACAACGTCCTTCCTACGATGGCTGCTGTCAAGGAAGACAAAGCGAATAGTGCCCTCAAGCTCGGACGTAAATCTCGCCAAGAACTCCTTGGCGTCCCCCAGACGCAAATCAATCAGATCGCTTACGCCGGCCTTGGCTATATTCCTGCGAGCCTTGCGGTAGTTATTCTTGTCTAGTTCCACGCTGTAAAGATGCCCCTCCAGTTTACTGTGCCGCAAGGCCTGAGCGAGTATGATCGCTGAGAAGCCCCAGTTGGTGCCAGTTTCAACGATGACATTAGAGGAGATTTGATCCAGACTGCACAACGTCGTGTAGTACAACAGGTTCCATCCGGGATATCCAACCGAGTAGCCGGTGCGTCTGACAGCCTGCTTAATCGATGCGATGCCCTTCTCCATCGAAGCTACGAATCTGTTGGGGATGAAACGCTTATCGTAGTCAAAACGGCGAGTTGACACGGGGAACTGACTCATTCGAAAGTCTCCTGTATGTCGCTTTGCGTCGCCTGCTTCGGCGATGTCACTGAGGAATTATCGAGTGTATCATAGTCATGCCAAGGGCCACGAACAGGGATTGAGCCCTACCACATCCTTCGCCGACAAAGTGACTATCACATCCATTGGTGCGGCAGTCTGATGTTGCCAAACAGTCGAGGATGCTGGCCTGTGATCACAAGCGGGGGAAGCATGTTGCGATAAATGTATTCCGGCCCATCGTGGATTGCAATCACAGCGTGGTACTTATCGCTATTGAATCCCGCCTTGATCCCAAGTCTTCCTCGAACCCAACCATCGGAGTCTATCGCAAATGTGTGCTCCTGCAGTTCACTACTGAACGAAGTCACCAACTCCTCTTTGCTGTTCCACAGAGGTATGCCGATGAGCAGGTTCTTCGGTGTATAAGACAGACGAAAACGGTATCTTAGGTTGATCTTGTCCGTTCGGAAGAACTCAGAGACTTCATTACCATTGTCATCAACCCAGGCGCAGTGGACGTCGGCGATCTTATCCGAATTTTTATGGACAGCCCCAAAGACAGAGTGACCGCCAGGTGTGGTCTGTTTCTGTTGTTTTTGCTGGGTCTTCTTGGCTAATTCACTGCTTTCTCGTCGAGACACCAGCGTGTCGATAGCGTCTTTTGATGATCCTTCGAAGACCTTTACACCACGATCCAGGACGATACCCTTGTCGCAGAACATCCGGACGGTACCGAAAGAATGGCTGACGAAAAGAATCGCGGTGCGTTCCTTGATCTTATTCATCTTGTCGAGACATTTTTGCCGAAAGGCGAAATCGCCGACCGATAGGACTTCGTCAATCACCAAAATATCAGGCTGGCCGAAAATGGCGGTGGCAAAGCCAAGCCTCGCATGCATGCCGGTACTATAGCTCTTGACCGGCATGTCGATGAATTCCTCCAGTTCGGCAAAATCGACGATTTCATCGAAGAGGAGTTGGGTTTCTTTGTGGCTCATTCCGTTGAATGCACATCGAATGAAGATGTTCTCACGCCCGCTAAGTGACGGGTGGAATCCAGTACCCAGTTCGATGAGGGAATCAAGCTTGCCTCGAACCCTCACCTCACCCTTACTGGGCAGGAGCAAACCCGCGATCATTTTCAACAGCGTGCTCTTACCAGCACCGTTTAGGCCTAGAATCCCGATGCTCTCCCCACGTTCGAGACTAAAGGAGACGTCCTTGAGTACCCAAAACTCCCCCGAACACAACTGCCCGTTCTGGGTAGGCAGGCCCACCAAGTTGCGAAACACCTCGCGCAGACCGTGCCGGCGAGCAACCGCCAAATTTCGGGGAAACTTCCGCCAGACATTCTCAACCTTTACAAGGACTTCGTTGTAAACCATTAATCCTGTGCCCGCCAACACCATGAATAGCTCATAGCGCCGAAACCAATTGTTCTTCCATTGAACAGGCCTTCTTGAGAGAAAACGCAAAGATACACACTGCAACGGCTAGGCATATACTATACCCTAACCAGTTCGTCATCTGCCCGTCCACTATTAGTCGACGCGTGCCTTCGATCAGATGATACATTGGGTTACATCGAATAACTGCGCCAACAATGCCTTTCATCGGCAGTGGGAAGATCACGGCGCTTCCGAATAGGCCGTAACGAAGCATGATCCTAACCATGTTGTTGACATCCTTGGTGAACACGGCAAAAAACGACAGGAAAATTCCCAGCCCAAACCCAAACACTACGAACGGCAAGGCCAGGAAGGGAATCACCAACCAAGTCCACTGGAAAGGCATGTCGAAAACCAGCAGCAGTGCCAACAACAACGTGAACCGGACCATCGTGTCGAACAGAATCTCCCCCAAACCAATCACGTAGACCACGATGAGCGGAACCTTGAACTTCTTTAGCATGTTCGCCTGCGAACTCAAGCGGTTGACCGTCACCGATAGAATCGTCGCCCAGAGATCCCAGAAGCTCATCCCAACAACAACGTACAGGGCACGTGGCATCATATCAGGGGCAGCACTGAACACTCCTAGAACGTGCAGCATGATGTATACCGACAAGGGAACCAGTGGCATGATAATTTTCCACAGGATCCCTAAAACTGTCCCGCGGTAAGAGGCGACGAAATCCCTCCTGATATATTGCCAGATCAAGGCTCGGAAATGATACAAGTCTCGGGCCAACTGCAAATAGGAAGAGACAAAGGCTACCTTACGCTTATAATCGCTTGTGTATACGACTTCCTGAGGGTATTCCCATTCCATTGGCTGATCCATTGCTCAAGCGGCCGAACGCTCCGACAGTAAAAGCCTACGAATGCCCCGACCGCTTCTCGATTCGTCGGTGGTCGCATAGTCAATTCTACTGCGACAGACTCCCAGCGTCGCTATGTTCTCAGATAATGGGTTGTCTGCTGATAGCAGATCAGGATACTCAACTCCTCTGTTTGTTGTCAAGGCCAAGCCATCGTGCGTCACGAAAAGACTTGTCCACCTCACGCCAAATCAATACACTGCTTGCGAACACTGTTGGCCATGGCTTGGCCTAAGTATCGACTCTAAGAAAAGGTTTGTGATCAATGGAATTAAGTACTCCCAAATTCCTCGATAGTTCTCCGCTGGCCCTTAAGCAAAGACTTCGTATCTCTGCTGTGATTTGTACGTATCGCCGGCCGAGCGTTCTGGCGGGAGCCATTGAAAGCCTGCTTCAGCAGACATTGGGCACGGAAGAGTATGAGATTATCGTCGTTGACAATAATTCAAGAGACACCACAGAGCAGATCATCAACCAGTACGCGGCGAAAGACAAACGGGTCCGATACATACTGCACAAAAAACCAGGCCTTTCTCATGCCCGCAACCGGGCCATAGCCGAGTCGCATGGTGACATCGTTGCCTTTCTAGATGATGACGCCGAGGCCGGTCCCGGCTGGCTGGAAGCCATGTTGAAGGTCTACGACACCAATTCGGATGTCTGGGCGGTCGGAGGAAATGTCGAGGCCATTTGGGATATTCCCCAACCAGCGTGGTTTAATGATGCTATGCTGAACCACGTAAGCGTCATTAATTGGGGGGATAAGCCTCGGTCACTGGAATGGCCCGAGCGCCTTATCGGAACCAACTGTTCTTTCCGCAAGATCGTTTTCCGGGAGATCGGGGCGTTCGATGTCGGGTTGGGACGTATAAAGAATGGGATGTTGGGCGGGGAAGACACGGAGATCCAACAACGCATCCACATGAAGGGAAAGCGCGTATACTTTACCCCGGATGCTCCGGTCGGCCACCACATACCGCCCGATCGCATGGAAAAGAAGTACTTCTATCGGCGGTGCTATGGAACCGGCCAGAGTATGGCGACAGTAGCACGCATGCAGCATGGACGTTCAGCATTGCTAAAGGAGATGTTGATTCGCTCCTACAAGTCAGTCAGATTTATGGCAAGACTGGCGTTGCTTGGCAAGCGAATTGACCGCTTCGGGACGAGGATGGCCCTGTCGGCCAGTCTTGGTTATTTGTCCCGCGGCTGTAAAGAGCTTTGTATTCGCAACAACAAGAAGAGTATCTCCGACCCCTCTGCTGGATTGGCGGTCCGGGTCAGTCGCATGACTGGGCAAATCATCAAGTGGCATCTGCGATGGGGAGGGCTGGCGTTAGTGGGGACACTTGCGCTGTTCGGAGTAGCCTTTTCAGGTCTGCCCGGTGCCCTCTATGGGGGTGTTGCCGGCGTTTGCCTCATTTACGCGACTATGGCATTCATCTTTACGCGAGCGAAAGCAGAGGCCAGCGACAGGATCCGTAGCGAGTACAATCGCATGGACACAATACTTCGGCAGTTAATCAAGGAAGATAAATCCAAAACTGACAGTGAACTGGCAAAACGAGATAAGGTCATTGCCAGGCTTCGTAGTGAACTTGAGGCGTTCAAGTCTGCACGGGACAAAACCGTAAGCGCCGAACAGCAGGCCAGATCCCAGGAGATCGCAAAGGCTGTGAAGGCAGAGCAGCAGGCCAGGGCTGAGAATATCACAAAGGCTGTGAAGGCAGAGCAGCAGGCCAGAGGCGAGGATATCGCAAAGGCTCTGAGCGCCGAGCAGCAGGTCAGGGGCGAGGATATCGCAAAGGCTCTGAGCGCCGAGCAGCAGGTCAGGGGCGAGGATATCGCAAAGGCTCTGAGCGCCGAG
>SDBT01021776.1_pt1 | contig 10016 bp, 5 predicted proteins | sample 2277101 | NCBI WGS metagenome assembly SDBT01 (sample SAMN10404973, study PRJNA504765) | marine sediment metagenome | isolation source: marine sediment core GS10_PC15, 103 cmbsf | place: Arctic Ocean: Southern Knipovich Ridge | collected 2010
ATTTTATATCGTTTCAAATATTCCGCATTTCAAATAAAGAGAGTTTATCAATATGAGTGATGAAGATAAAACTGCAGACTTAAAATTTAATATTGAATGAACAAATGAAATTGTAAGATTAGCGGAAAATCGAATGGTATTTAATTTGCTTTAAAGGGAAAAATAAGAAAAAAAAGATAGAATCTATTGAAATCGAAGTTCCTTATGGTAAAAGGAAAAAATCCAAGCAAGTTCTTAATGAATGTGTAGAGGAATTAAAAAAAAAAAGATTTAAAATAATTTTAATTTTAGAAAATGAATTGGATTAAAAAACATTATAAATTTACTTTAATAGTAATTGTTATTGGGATTGGTATTCCATCTTTAACGTGGTTATTAGGAAAATATTTTCCAGAAATTAATCAGTTTAGTACCTTTTTAATTAACACTTGGACAATTTTAACAGCATATATAATGCTATATTATCAAATTTATAGAGAAAGGGAAAAAGAGAGAAAAAGACAAAGCTTAGTCTTAACCCAGATAGAAGATTTATTATATTACATATATGAAAATTATGAAGATATACTTCAACTTCAAAACGAGACTAAAAAGAAATTATCTTTTCTAAGAACTCATCATGAAAAATCATTAGAAAATATCAATTGTTATTTTACTTATCAACTTAGTGAATTAATAATAAATACAGCAAAAAGTACTTATTATATCAATCCTATTGATGTTAAAAAAAGAGAAAAAGAAAAAATCATAAATATTTCAAATGATAAGAAGAAAATAGAGCAATTAATTAATGAAATAAGAGAAAGTAGTTAATAATATAGTAGAAACCTCAAGAAAACACACACTAAGTTAGTATTAACAAAATAGATTTTAAATATCCAAATAATTATGAAAGAAATTAACGATAATTGTCCAAGATGTAATCAATATAGACTACTTCGGTCAATTAATTATTTCGATGATAGAAGACATGGAATAAAAATCGGTAAGGATGTTAGACATATTGATTATTTGTGTTATAATTGCCTAAGCGAAATTGATAAAGGAATTAAAGATGGAAAAAAACTGGTTGAATTAATTGGTCGTGATATTATTGTTCTAGGATATGGATTACCCAAGTACTTGGATAAAATCTATAAATTGTTAGGGATAGATAGACAAATAATATCGAAATCATACGATTTCATTAATTTTGTATATACTCGATGGATTGAAATTCAATCAGTAGAAAAATTTCTGTACCATTTAGCCAGTCTAATGATGGCGTTACATCAGAACGAACTAGAAGAAAAAAAAGAACAATTAGGAGATTATATTAATAACCATTTTAAGAATACATCTATAGAAGAAATAAATGAAAAAATTAACGAAATAACGATTTGGTGTCAAAAAAGGAATTATAACCCGTTTTCAGCATAATATAAGCTACTTACTTCTTCATTTTTGCTAAATTTTTATTGAAAGCTTCTGCAAATTGAGGTAATAACACACTTCTTTTATTTCTTGTACTTTTTCCGAATTTCAATCGATATAATATCCATAAATCATCTTGAGAAATATTTATGTTAGAAATATCAAACTCAGTTATTTGTTTTAATGGTTTAGTTAATAATTTTAAATCTATATCAATTCCCTCATTAATTAAAGGAGTATTACAGACTTCGCAGACTTAAGGGATTGGAATTTCTTTTGCATCTGGAGGAGTCTTAATGACATGCTCAATTTTAAAATTTTTCATTTATATGCTTTAAATACTAGTAATGTTAGATATCTTATAATACAATTTTTGTATAAACAATGATCTTTAACGAAATTAAATCGAAAGACGACATTTATACTTTCTTTAATGAAAGAGGGATAAATCCTGTATCAGAAGATATTAATCTTCTGAAGATTGACAAGAGACATTTTCTTCGTATAATGATAGAAGCTGACTTAAGCAGATCTATCGCAAGCGAAATGAAAAAAAGATTCTCGGGAAAGGAAGAATTTATGGAATATTTATTAATAATAAGAAGTGATTTCTCTCTCTTTGTTTTTAAAAAGTTATATGGAGATACCGATACTGTAATTTATGATAAACTTAAGAAGTATTCAAGGGACACTGAATTGAGTCTCTTGAAGAAAATAAACCTACTTAAATATGAAAACTCTGAGACTAATAACCTTTTCCATCAACTCTTTGATGTTAGAGAGGTTGTAGATAAATTTTATAATGATTATAAGAAGCTAAGAGATAATTTAGCAAATTCGATTGTAGGAACTAGTGAGTCTGAACTTCTTTCTCAGATTATATTAGGGCGTTTGATCTTCATATATTTTCTGCAGGTAAAGGGTATTATTCAAAAAAATTATCTAGCTGTGTTATTTTTTAAAATGCAAGAAGGAGAAAATTATTATCTTAATTATTTAGAACCAATCTTCTTTGAATTATTCAACAAGGAAGTTGAATTTCGGGATCCTGAAATTAATAAGAAATTCCCAGAAATTCCGTATTTAAATGGGGGTTTATTTTCTAAATTTGAGGGTATTGAAATTCTTGGAAATAGATCATTAAAAATTGAAATCAATAATGATGTATGGAAGGGAATATTTACTCTTTTTAACAGTTATGGTTGGATTATAGAAGAGAAACGAGGAGACTCATTATCTGTTACTCCTAGCGTGCTTGGTCATATTTATGAAAAGAGTGTCGTTCAACGGGATACAGGATCTTATTATACTCCAAAAGAAATTACCAATTATATATCTAAAAATACAATATATCCTCAATTAACTCGAAATCTAAATAATAGATGCAACACCACATATAATGACATTAATGACTTGTTAGACACAAAAACTCATAGCAAGGAAGAATTAGAATATATCTCGATTCTCTATTTTGAGTTTGTAAAAAAAATAACTATCTGTGACCCTGCTTGCGGTTCTGGGGCATTTCTCATCGCAGCAGAATATGTTCTTTTTGATTTGTATAAGAGATGCATAACCGTTATTCAAGATTCAGAATATTTCAGAGAAGAACAAGAAGAAATAGATAAGCACGTATCTTTAAATTATTATATCATAAAAAAAATAATCACCAATAATATTTTTGGTGTGGATATCCAGAAAGGATGTGTAGAAATTTCGAAACTACGTCTTTGGCTTTCTATGATTTCCGAAACTGCTGTGAATTCAAGACAAATTGAATCTTTACCAAATATTGGTTATAATATTCGAGTCGGTAATTCATTAATTGGTTTTACAAAGATCCCGAAAAGAAAAAAGTGGGATACTCTAGATTGGAGAGCTTCAGAAGACGAATTGGATAAGTTAAGCGAACTTAAGAATGAATTCAGGAAGACTAAGTCTTCAAGAAGGGCGGTGCAGATCCGTCATCTAGTATCAGAAAAATCCGAAAAAATTATGGAACAACTAAATAGCGTATATTGTAATAATAAACAAATTCTAATAGAAGATAAAATAACGGTAACTCGTGGGATGCTTAAATCGTCAATTATTGAAGAAATTCAAAAAATGAATTATAACTATGAATTGAACAAATTTAAAATTAATTTGAAGACAAAAAATACTATTAATGTTGAGAAAATAAGAGCAGTGAGTGGAATAACTTGTTATGCCCGTAATGGCAAAGTAAGTTCAATTTATCCTTCTCAGAGTTTCGATTTTAAAAAACATAAAGAAGGGAAGGCAAATCCATTATCTTCAATATTAACATCATTAATTGGTAGATGGGATGAAGTAAAGGAAATAAAATTTGAAAGACTATTCAACCCTGATGATTTACTTAAATTGGGATACTTTCACTGGATTATCGAGTTTTATGATGTTTTTGAGAAGGGAGGTTTTGATATTATCATTGGCAATCCTCCTTATATTCGTCAAGAAAGGATAAATGATATGACAAATGGAATAGATTACAAATTGATTCTTGGAAAAGTCTATAGAAGATTAGTCAAGAATGAAGCAGAAAAAAATCTTGACAATATGGACTTGTCAGTGTATTTCATATTGCGTTCCTATATGATAGTAAAAAATAAGGGATACCACTCCTTTATAATAACCAATAAATGGTTAAGGGCAGCTTATGGGCTATCTGTTCGTCATTTTCTAAAAAATAAAACTCAAATAATAAAATTTATCGATTTTATAAAAATAGATGTATTTCAAGGGTTAACAGTGGACACAGTATTGTATATATTACGTAAAAATATGAATATCGAAAATCTTATCTCTTTTTGTCTTCCAACAACTATAGATGAGTTTATTATAAATGATCATGATTATGATTGCAAGCAAACTCTTTTGGAGGATGATTTATGGAGTTTTTCTGATCCTCTAACGGTAGAGTTAAAAACCCATATTGATTTAAATGGAATACAGTTAAAAGAGATGGGTGTGAAAATCTATAGAGGGATAACCACAGGATTCAATGACGCATTTCTTATTAAGTCGGAATTAAGAAATAACCTTATTTCCAAAAATCCAGAATATAGAGAAATTTTCAAACCGATATTGAAAGGTAAAAATATAACACGTTATAATATAAATTGGAATGATTTCTGGCTAATTAAGTTTGAAAATGGAAGTTCTAAACGGTTGGGAATTAATGATGAAAAGAGTTTTAGATCGAAAATGCCAGATTTATATAATCATTTTCAAAAATTCTTTAATGCAAAAGGAAAAGGAAAGGGATTGAAAAACAGAGATGATCAAGGAGAATTTTGGTGGGAATTAAGATCTTGCGATTATTATAAAGAATTTGAAAAATCGAAGATAGTTTCAACAAAAGCAGCAAAAGAACCGTCTTTTTCTTTAGATTTTCGGAATTATTACATACTCAACACATCCTATGTAATTGCCTCTGATTCAAAGGTATTGTTGGCAATATTAAACTCAAATTTATGTAGATTTTATATTCAAGAATTTATGAGCAAACTAAAATATGGTTCTACTGGTACATATGAGCCAAAAGTTGAAGAATTAGAAAAATTTCCTATGATTACTTCTAAAAAGTCTTTTGATATTGTGGATTACCTCCTGATAAATAAAGATTCTTTTGAAAATATAGTTAATTGTCTGGTGTATGAACTATATTTTAATGAGAAATTTCATGCAGATGGACTATATCCAGAAGTTAAATTTTATCTTTATGTAGCTTTAGAAAAACATCTGAAACCTCTTCAATATGAGGAATGGTCAAAATTAGACTGGAAACAAGAAACTGGTGAAATTACGAAAAAAAAAAGAGATAGGTTAGGTAATCTTTTTGTTGAAAATAGTCAAATTGTTGAAGATCTCATTACCATATTAAATAAAGATCCAGAAATAAAGAAATGGATGAATATAATTAAGTCTCATGAATGGGTAATAAAAATAGAGGATAAGCTTAATGACTGAAAGAAAATCAGTGTTAGAAACAGGACAACTTCCTCCTTATATCGATAATGAGGAATACTTTATGAAGAATGTATTAAAGCTCATATTTCGTAAATGGGCCCGAAAAGTAAAAATAGCAGTAGGGTATTTTTTTGCTACGGCTTTTGATAACATAGAAAAATATATAGAAGGAATAGATAAAATTCAAATTATAATGGGGCAAGAAACTAATCGAATGACAAGTGAAGAACTTAAACTTGGTGATTCTGGATATAAGGGGATAAAAGCAGGATATTCAAAACAAGATATTATAGATGACGTAATTAAACATATTGATGAGATAAATACAGAAGACGAATTAGTGAGACTTGACGCTTTAATTAAAGGAATGATTGAGGGAAAAATTGAAGTGAAGATTCGAGTAATAAAAACTGGTAAGTTTCACCCAAAAGTATATTGGTTTGAATGTCCAGACCGAGGCGGACATATAACAATTGTCGGTTCACATAACATGAGTAAAACTGCACAAGAAGGTAATGAAGAAGCAAGCGCTATAATTTTGGATCCGCATAACACAAGAGCTTGGCAAGAATGGTTCGATAAAAAATGGGAACAATCCGAACCTTTTTCTGATAAGTTAATAAAGATCATTCTAGAACATAAAAAATTCCGGAAGTATAGAGCCCGAAAGAAGAAAAAGCTGACGGGTGAAGCAGAAACTCAATATCAATATCTACCTCCCGTTCAATTCTTTAAAACACTTTTTAAGATTCTCGAGAAAGACTATTTACTTGAGCATGATGATATTCTTATCCCATTTCAAAAAATCGATTATAATTTATGTAGAAATGCTCTTCAAAAGTTTGGTGGTGTAATCCTTGCAGACACCGTTGGGCTGGGTAAAAGTTTTATAGCTTCCCGTTTAATTAAGGACTATTATGACCGTGGTCAAAAATATCTTTTTGTTGTTCCACCAAATACTATGGACCAATGGTTAGATTACCTCTCGATTTTTGGGATTCCAGCAAAAAAAGGGGAAAATATCATTTCGATGTATAAAGTAAGTCAGAAAAGTTTCCCCGAAGAAAAATATAAAGATTTTGATGTAGTAGTTATTGATGAATCTCACAATTTCCGAAATCGTTCTTCTAATAGATGGAGGAATTTTATGGAAAGAATAAAAAATCGGAGTGCAGATTATATTTTGCTTACAGCGACCCCCATCAATAACCGCTTCGGTGATTTATTTGCTCAAGTAAGTATGTTTGAGAATGAACGATTTAAAAACGAGGAATTGCTGAATTTATACAAAGATTTTGAAAATTTTATAAATGGAGATGAAAAGGATCTCTCTTTACTTGAATCAGTAAAAATATTGAAAAGAAAACTAATTGTTCGAACAACTCGTAGAGATTTAAAAAGATTATACGATGAAATTGTAATCCCAAGTAGAGGAAAAGTCGATATTAAAGATCCACTTGTTTCTACAAAATATTATGAGTTTAGCCATGAAGCCTATATTGAAATATTTAAAGATTTTGTCCCCAATTTTATACAAGAATTAAAATTACCACATATTAGCATTTTAAATCCCTCTGCGGCTAAATATCTTCACGGACTTTATAAGATATTGCTCTATAAACGGATGGAAAGTAGTATATTCTCATTATATCGATCCATAGAAAATCTTGAAGCTAGAAATCGTCGATTGATCGGACTTTTAAGTAGTAAAGATTTAGTCGAAATTCGCGAGTTAGAAAGAAAAGATTATCGAAAAGAATTGGAGAATTCAAAACAGATCGACATTGTAGATATCGAGTCCTTTAGAAGTGTAGATTATATATCGAAAGATATAGATGAGAAAACTGATAAGGAAGGATTTTTAAGAGCAATTCAACATGATATGGATATAATCTCAAAATTTAAAGATATTTTGGAAAGATTACGCGAATCAGAGTATTCTTTTATTGATGATAAGGTTGAAATGATTAAGGAATTTATTAAAAAAAATAAAAATAAGAAAATACTAATTTTTTCGGAATTCTCAGATACAGCAGAGTATTTATTTGAAAATATTAAGGAGATTACAGATGAAGATTTTATCATTCGGTATGTGTCAGGTCAAACCAAAAATAAAATTTTCGAAGCTATACAGTTCAGTCCTTCGAGCTATAGTGATAAGTTGAAAAAGGAAGTTGAAGCAAAATTACGAGTTCAAATTGGACCTCCTTATACACAACTGCTAATATCTACAGATACATTGAGCGAAGGGGTTAATCTTCAAGAAGCAGATATAGTAATAAATTATGATTTACCTTGGAATCCAGTTAAAATAATCCAGAGAATAGGGAGAGCTAACCGAATAGGGACGACAAAAAATGTAAATGTAATTAATTATCTTCCTGAAGATAATATAAATAGTGAAGTAGAACTTATAGAGACATTACGACAAAAAATAGAAAATATTATTGAGATAATCGGTGCCGAACATAGTGTCTTATCTCCTGACGAAATGATATTAATTCGACAACATGAAATCGACGAGATCGAAATGTTTCGGAAGAAGAGAGAATTAGTAGTCAATCTTAAGTTAGATGAATTAGAAGAAGACAACGAAAAGACAAAATTAAGCCCTCTGGATCAATTCTTATTGGAGATAGCTGAAAAAGCTCAGATTAAGAAACAAGATCTTGATGGTGTTGAAAGTAAGACTAATAAATTTTATACAGTCCTTTCTGCAACTAAAGATTATGCGATTTTACACCTATATAGTTTAATTGTTGGAAGTGAGAAATACTATGAATCTGAATTTAAAGGAAAATTTATGGCTGGGGAGAAAATCCCTATTCCAACCGATTTTCAATCTCCTCGATATCTTCTTAGTAAAGAAGATTTAAATAATCTAGAATTCTTCAAAAACACAAGACTTAAAGAGATCGAAAGGACAAGGCGCAGAACGCAAAGGGAAGTGTTTGACGAAGAACTTCAGAAAGCAAAAATGAGACTTGTGAATAAATTAAGAGAAGTTTCAAGACATTCTATAATGAAGGATATTGACCCTGAGTTTTGCAATAAAATCAATGTAATCTCAGCTAACATCGATATCTTAAGTATCCCATCTCGATTCATTAGACGACTTCAAACATTTCGAACGAAATGGTTCAGAGATAATGACTATTTTTCTCAAAAGAGTATATTCCTTAAAGAATTAATAGAGCTAAAAGATGAGTTATCCCCTTCGTCTGAAATAATAACATTAACAGATTCAATAATGACAGACTATATAGCTTTTGTAATATATGATTAGTTAGAATCAAAATTAATTAGATCAAGTTTTGTGTTTTTCCTTTTTTTAAAATCTTTGCCTTATTACCATATCTCTCTGAAAATCATTCCAAATTCTCCATGTGGACGGGTATAATTTTCAGACTAGGTTTTTTTAAAAGAAAAAACTCTACTATAAATAAATAAAACGTCTTGATTTTACTTGCAAACTTTTACTATATTTTTCCTTAAAACTTTCAATTTTTATCTTATAGGAGTCGGGTCCAGAACCGAAATTTATCAATAGATAAAGACTATAACATTCTGAATTCTCTAAAGCAAATTGAAACTCCTCTTCACTCATTTCAAAGGTTTTTTTGTCAGTATGGGTAGTTTTTACTTCTATGTATTCGTTTTCACCTTTAGAATTTGTTAATAAAATATCATAATGTTTTCCTGATTCCTTTTCTGAATTTTCCCAAATTATGGCAATTTCAGGGTGATTTTGATATTCTAAAAGCAAAGCTTCATAAACTCGTTTCTCTCCTTCTCTACCTAATTTACGGATAGTCTTATTATAATCTCTAAAAACTTTTGCATTCAAGGAAAATTTAGTAGCAATTTTTGAATCGATATAATCTATTATTGGTTTAGGCTCTAGTATCTGTTTAAATTGATGATTAACTTTATTATATTTTTTAATACTTTCACAAATCTCAGAAAAGTAAAGTTTCCGATCTTTATGATGTTGCCTAAATTCTTTCAGTCTCTTTACTCTATCATAATTATAAAATTTTAAGCTTAATATTTTCCCCTTTAGAGCATAATTTAAATTGGTTCGGATAGATTCTTTTCTTACTTTTCCGAAAATCTTTCTGTTGAGGGGGATAATCTCTAAGAAATATTATTTAATCGTAGAAAATGAAATGTTAGATTCTTTTTTTCCTAACTATCACGCTCCCTAATATCAGAATTATACTCATACTTATGATCAATATTAAAATTAAGGATTCAGATGGAAAAGTTGCTATACCATCAGGCATATAAGTTCGAATGGATACAGTTGTATTCACAATCCCTATATTTCCTACTGTATCATTAGCATAAAATCCAAGAATTACTATTTTTATTATTATTGGGGACATCTATAAATAAGAGTTGCAAAATTCTTAAGGTATTTTAAAGGTCTATTTAATGAGTGAAAGATTCTAAATCCAACCAATGCTTTTTTATATTGTGTAAATTAAAGAATATTAGGTGAAACAAAACCATGAGTACAAATAATTTAAAATCAATTGCAGATATTTTTGAGAGAAGAATTTTCCGGATTCCGGATTATCAGAGAGGATATTCTTGGGAAGATAAACATC
>SDBT01021777.1_pt1 | contig 10016 bp, 6 predicted proteins | sample 2277101 | NCBI WGS metagenome assembly SDBT01 (sample SAMN10404973, study PRJNA504765) | marine sediment metagenome | isolation source: marine sediment core GS10_PC15, 103 cmbsf | place: Arctic Ocean: Southern Knipovich Ridge | collected 2010
CTCTACTTCCGCACCGCCCATTTCTGCCATTGCCATAATACCCATGCCTGTTGCGTAAAATTCAGCAAGGTCTCTTGCGATTGCTTTGCGGGCGTGAAATGTAGTTTTGGGGCTAATTAAGTCGCCGACCACCTGGACACGGGACACTTGGAATCTTGGCGAAAAGAAAATTGCATTCATTGCAGTTAACGCCCCTGGTTTAAGGTTTTCAAGTGAACCCCTACCAGTTGCATGATTAACAAACTTGGCGAATTGCTGGTAAGTCTTTGGGTCACTCTCTGGAGTAATCCCTCGTTTAATCCACTTCTTTGCCTGAACAGCAAATACTTCCCTTCTTTGTTGATTAAGGAATGTAGTGAAAGCTCTTTCTGATTGCGCAATACCTGGAATCTTTTCTGCAAGTCTGGAAGTGTATAGCTCTTCTTTCGCTGATAGTTTTGCTGCAAAACCAGTAGGTGAAGAATGAACGCCAAACTTATCAGCCATCTTTCCGAACTTCGTTATTCTCGTTACTCTCTCTATATCATCGGCGTATTGCAAACTTGTTGCCGCACGAACCGACCTTCCAAACGCCTTTATAGACGCTCTCGGATGGGACACGGAAAAAATAATACCCTGTCTAAGAGCAGCGGATAAGTCGAAAGATGCAAGCATTGCACGAGGAAGGTTTATGACTTCAAATGAAAGGTCTTGTATGATAGATGATATATCTTGTTTATAGAATAATGTTTTCGTGAGTGCTTTGCCAAACACAGCTTCAAGGTTGGAAATCTCGCTCTTGGTTATAAGTTTGCCATGCAATAGCTTGTCAAGCGATATAATCCCCCTGCCTGTATCGAACCCGACTTGTAATTGCGAATTATTGACCAAGTTAAACAGAGCATCTATTTCCTGATTAGTAAAATTAACATTTATCGGGTCAAAGTCTGGTACAGGAGCCTTGCCTTTCAACGCGCCTTTGGTTGACTTTACTAATTGTTGTCCCTTGATATTCCTTTGAACCTTGGCTAATTTCTTTAATTTGTCTTGCCTGTCTTTGTGTAGCAATAATGCTTTTTTGTCTCGTAACGGCTTGGCTTCTTTAAGCAGCCTAATAAGTTTTTGGGATACTGTTGCCGCTTCTGTAGGGGATGGTACTGAAGCAGATGATACAGGAGTTTTTTTTACCGCAGATGCGGCTTTATGCAATCTCTTAATAGCCCTAATCTCATTGCGTGTAAATTTTACACCCTTGGCTATTAGGCCAGATTCTTTTGCAGCTTGAGACGAGACCGCTACCCTTAGCAATCCGCCCAGTGCAACTGTTTGTTCTGCAATATCAGTAGCTGGTGCATACCACCACGGCGCGTCTCTACCGACAATTCTACCAAATGAATCGGCGGCTATGTCGCCCCTACTCTTAACATCGTCAGCAAAGCCAGGCCAAGGGACTAACGTCTTTAGCGCATCAACTGCGGACTGGCTGAAATCTCCTGCTGTTACCTTAGGAAGCTCGGCAATTAGTTCTTCTTCAACTTTTACTATACCAGCCATATCTTTGCGAACTTGCTGGCGAATCTTTTCTTCTGACTCCGCAATTCTTTGTGTAAATTCCTTCCTGAAAGGTTCCTGCTCTTCGGCAAAAACTAATCTTCCGGCTTTAGGGAATTTCTTTAACAGTTCAATTCTTAGTTTTTCTCGTTCAGGCTTTAATCTCTTTATGACTTCTGTATTTTCCAAGTCAACAAGTATTTGTCTTCTTATCGGCCCAGCAACAGACTTAGTTAATGGGTCATACATCGTTGCATTAGTCAGAAACTTAAACGCTCTGTCAATAGGAGAAAAGATATACCCAACAGCCTTCAGGGCTAATTTCACCGGTTCACGAACAGCGGCAATTTCGGCCCTGATTAAATCGCCCATAGGGTCGGCAATACCATCTCCGCCTTTCGGCGCTTCGCTTGGGTCAAAAACATCTATCAAGCCACTCATATCCTGATGCAAGGGACTATCATCAAGGGTTTTGGTAAAGTCCATTATTTCACCAATAAGAACTTCAGATTCGGCTTCTTCGGTTGAGATGTTCTTCTTGACAGATAAGTCGAAAGTCTTTTCTGCACTGTCGATGGACTCAATAGACGATGGTTGCTTTGGAGGTGTAACAGCCTTCTCCCGTTTCAACCTATCATCTCTTATTTCTAATAGCGTTGGCATTATTTCTTAGGTTCCTTGGCTCTTAAAACTTCTTCACTGCCCAACAAAACACTTGCAGGTGTTCCAGCCATTCTTTCCGACCAAATCAAAGCCCTATCGTTGGCAGACAAGTCTTGCCAAATATCTGTAAAGACTATATCTGGCGGCTCTGCCATTATTGCGCTGCTGGGATTCTGTTCATCAAAAGCCCTTAATAATTTATCGTCTGGTATATCTAATTGTTCGACCAATTTTTCCTGGGCTACAAATATTTGCCTTTGAGACCAATCTGGGTTCTGTGCGATTTGAGACCGAAGTTCTTTTCTAAATCTACCTAAATTCCATCGTTGGGCTTGGTTTTTCTTTATGGCTATATTGAAAAGGTTTATGGATGGCAAATCTTTTATTATTTCTGCATTTTGCCTTGCCAGTTTCAACGCACCTAAATCGCCTTCGGTTAATTCCACCAATGTTGGCCTTGCAATAACCAACGCATCGCTAAATGTTCTGTTCTGCATAGTCTTGGTAGCAACTATATCCTTGCTGCGAATATCTCTCTGGTCAGATTTAGTCAAAAGATGTTTATTCTCGGCATATAATTTTTCAAATGCTGATGGAGATTCAGCGCCACGTTCTACTACTTCTGACATTTGAGTAAGTTCGTCATAAACAGTCTCATTAGATTCGTCAGGAGTTTTTGTGGAATTCATCTTATTGAAATAAGTAGGTATATCGTTAGCAAACTTAATCTTTTCCTCGTTGGTCTGTGCAGGGTCGGCATTATTCTTGTCAATCATAGCATCAATATCAACTTCTCCATCCCGTATCTGGTCGTAAGCATCTACAGTAGCAGCATTCAAATTCTGAACAGATTGAGTTTTTTGTTTCTCTCCTATAGTCTTTGTGTAATCCCTTATGCTCTCAAGTTCTTTATTTGAAATTAAAGCAAATTCTCCAGAGGGTTTCTTGCCTTTTTTTCTGGCATCTATCTCGGCAGTTACTTCATCATTAGTTTTCTTTGGCGCGACAACAGCTTTTTCTTTTTGAATCCGTATTGCGTTATCTTCCATCTGCTTTAGGGCGGTAGCTTCAATCTTTTCCCTAAACTGCTTGGCTTCAGTCTCAGTCATTTGTATAGACAATACTTCGTTGAGAGCAGCTTCACTTTCAATTATATCTTCAGGTGAACCTTCCACTAATGCTTTTCCATAATCATCAGCAGTAAGTGTCAATGCCTCTTTTGCAGCCAACTCTGTGTCATCTATCTCTCCTAAATCCTTAACAGTATCAGCCCATATCCCTACTTTGTTTTGTGTTAATTCCATAGCATCTGGCGACAAATTGAGCAATCCAATTTCTGACTGTGCCTGGGCAGTCCACTTCTGACGGACTTCTGCTCGTTTATCAAATGGAGTATTTATCAATTCCTTCGCAGCTTCTCTCTGCGCATTCTCCATAGCAGCATTAGCATTGGATATGCCTATTTTATCCTGCATATCACGCTTACGCTCGCCCAATTCAGTTAGAACTTTCCCAATAACTTCTAACCCTTTCCCTGCGCCTTTGAACGTAAAAGCGTTAGGGTCAATAAGCACAGCCTTCTTGACAGGGACTTTTACTGGTGGTTCTGCTCGTTCGATTCTTGCCATATTATATCCTTGCTAATCCTACGCCAGCAAGTACAGTTCCGCCAGCTTTAATAAATGATGTTCTCTTTTGAAATACACCAATTGATTTTGCAAATCTGCCTTCAGCGGCTATAATGCCACCCCTTTCCTTTAACTCTTGACCTCTAAACAAACCTGCTCTCAAGGCAAAGTTCCTGCTCAGAGAAAATTGTCTTGCGGTATCAGCTAATACATTAAGTGTCGCGCCCGCTATCTGGCCTCCAGACTTGCCTGCCGCTGCTATTTGACGGCCTGTGACTATCTTTTCTCTACGAGCAATTCTTCGCTCTTTTATTCTGGAAGATTCTTTTTCGGCTTTAGTCTGTCGCTCTATTGCCTGTTGATTTCTTAATGCAATTTGTTTTGTAAATTTGCCCTGTGCCGCACTTGCCCTTCCTTGTTGTATTGCTGATGTAGCCAATAGGCCAGTACCAGCAGTTATTAGCGCTGGTGTTATGGCAAACGCTCCAGCAGTACCAATCAATCCCGTTGTTGCCGCTGTTGTTGCGGTTGCCGCAGAGCCAAACAGTAATGGTGCTAATATAGCCATTAACTCACCGCCGTATATTTATAATAAGTATTACCATTATGTATTTCAGCCTCATCAGACTTTTTCAGTCCTATCAGTCTTGCCAATTTATCACCCTTACAAAAGCCTTCCAAGATGTATGTTTTTATCTTCAAGTCACCTACAGTGTCCATCATTAAGGCAAAGGCTTCTTTCATAGTCCTTGCCCAGCTAAAGGACTTTCCTGAACATTTCTTACTAACCTTGCACCAGATAATACCTTCAGTCTCACCTTCTAAAACAATACCACCGCAAGCCATAACTTCTCCATCTTCTACTGCGGTCATAGATATACCTCTTGTGAGAACCTCTAACGGCTGGTCAATAGAAAAAGGTTCAACAGCATCATTTATCTTCCACCAGTCATCTATTTCAAATGGTTTGAATAATATCACTTCTCTATATCAACCTCTACTATCGCAGCCAGCGCAGTGAATGGTACTGGGTCGCTTGAAACTATCGTAGTGTAAGCATCTTCACTAAACCCGCCCTGCGACAACCTGTTGTTCGGTGTAGTGTCCTGTGACTCTGTACTATATGTAGCCCCTATGGGCTGTAAGTATTCCACGCCTGCATATTCCTGACCTGCCGTGCCAAGCAAAGACCTGATATATCTTATTACGGTTGTCTTAATCTTCTTGATTTTTGCTTGAACCGTTGCGCCTTCTTGAGGTAGTGAATACCTCATAGTTCTGACCTTCATTGTGTATGGAAGTCCCCATTGAACAACTTTTGCTGTAGTTGTTACAGTGGCGAGTTTCAATATAATCTCTCCTGCACCTGAAACCACAGCGTCATCAAATACCACACCATCAGCAAACACAGCCACAGTCTCACCAATTAAATGTGTTCCGCCTGTCATCGTAGAAGCGGCAGTAACAGAGTCGTAGGTAACTCCAGAATCTACATAGAAAGCATCTTCTATATCAGAACCAAAGTCTCTTGGTTTGAACTTTACTATATGTCTTACAGTAGAACTGTTTATCGTCCATTTAACGGAGGCCCACACTTCATCTTCGCTGCCGCCGTGAATCACGGCAAAGCTCTCAACTATGCCCGTAGGCGTCTCCACTGCTGCTAAGTTGCCAAATATCTGCCTTGCCCACCCCAATACGTCTTCTTTGGGTTCGTACGTTAGAGTCGGTGCTACGCCGTCTGTGCGGACTGTCCATATAATCGAGTCAGGAACCCTTTGCACGGCCATATCGACTGGAGTTGAGTCGAATAATCTATAAGACAACATCGTAGCGTCTTCAACGTCAAAGTTCTCGGTAATAGCGTCAAACTTCATCTTGCCTAACTTCTTGCCTAAGCTCTGGAAGAAGAAGATTGAATCCTTGAGAATCTTGGGTTGGATGGTGTGAGAGCCTTCTGAGGTCTGTGGAGTGGCTTTTCTATCAGACGGACTGGTTGGTTTGTCTGGGTCACTTGCGCCGAACCTGTATTCTTTATTAGCTGCGCCAACAGCCATAACCTGACGAGCTTGCATCCACTGAATCTGGGATACCTCGTTATCGTTGATTGGGAATGTGATAGCATCTGAATCTACGCCAAGAACAGAGAATGACATATCTTCGTAAAGACCACTCTGGGAAGACCATAACGTATCTGGGTTATTCGTACTCGAAGCCCACCACAGTCTATCCTCAAAGAACACAACAGTCCTCGGATAACCCCTGTAGTCGCTCCACGCACCTTCTGCCCACATCGAAGTCGTTACTGCGTTATCGTTTGTATTATTGCTTAGAACAGGGTCTATGACTTCTACAGTAACTACCGTAGAACTTGTAAAAGCGGTTATCCTTACTATGCCCTGATTGGTTTGGTTCTTGGCTGTAAACTCTGCAACTACAGTATCACCGGCTGCAATAGTAAAAGCGTAATAAACGTCATCTTCGTCTTCCGTTGCCGAATAAGATGTAGCTGCTGTGAAAGTCCTGAATTCTTGCCAACCACCATTTCCTTCTTTGCGCCAAAGTTTCGCAATATCTCCAGCCGCAAAAGTGGATACATCAAAAACGAAATCTCCCTTTGTTTTTACAGCTTTGGGATAAGCTATAAGAGTTGGAGCGGCGTTAGTGGAGTTATCAGGAGTAGAAGTTGTATTATCCACAGTTCGAGTATGATTGACCGCCCACAAAGCACCAACCATATTTGAATTAAAGGGTTCGTTGCCAGTGCCAGAAGCGGTTAAAGTTCCAGTAGCAGCCGCTGGGAAATAATACCCCGACCTTGCTGTGCCACCTAATCTTGCAAAGCCAACAAGAGATGCGGCGGTAGTATTCTCGTCAAGGAAAGGCCCCCCAGTAAATGGCACATCAACCAGAGTCCAATCAAGAGTATCAAGTCTTGACAGTTTTTTCGGGTGAACATCGCCGTGTGCCATATACATTACATCAGCGGACTGCGTAACATGAACCTGGAATGCCTGAGCAGAAGTATATGGTGATACTATACTGTAAGGTGTAAGGGAATAAAGACTTGCAACTTCTGTTGGCGTGAGGACGTCCTTGAATATAGATACTTCATCTATTTTGTCGTTCCAGAAATTCTCGGCAGCACCACCTATAGATTCCTGCGCACCTATCCTGAACAATCCAGCACCATCCTGCATAGCACCATATCCGGCATCGTTTGTTTTGGTGGAATTTACAACGACACCATCTACGTATAAGATAATACCATTTGCAGCAGTAGCGCTCCCGTTGTCTGGCGCACTATAAGTTGCTGTAATAAATCGCCATCCGGTATCAAGTGCATCATCTGTAACGGCAGATATTTCAGTGGCCGTACTTGTCAATACCTCTCTACCCGCCCCTCCATTATACAACGCCGACACAGTGGCTTGAGTAATTTCGGCATCAAAAAGAATTACATTGTCAATTTTATCTGTCCAAAAATCACTAAGACTTCCCGATGTATCGTATTTTGCACCAATAACAACTTTGGTAGTAGTGTTTTCCATTGCGGTATATGCACCATCGGAACTTCTAAAAACAGTTGCATCTACACCATCTACATATAAAGTTAATCCATCTGGAGCATTTGCTTGGTCTCCATCATACGTGGCAACAACAAAATGCCATCCTGTCGATAAATTGATGGTCTGACAAAAAACATAAGAATTTGCACTTTCGTCATATAACCTAAAAACAAGGTTTTCATTACTCTGTAAATATAAACGCCATTCCCTCGCTTCTGAACCAGTTGTGAAATCGGTTTTTGTGAGAATGTTCTGTTCGGTAGTTCCTGCAACAACATACACCCAAGCAGCTATACTAAACGCACTATCGGAGATGGCATTACCGAAACTAAACGCGACATTATCAGCAACTTCTACTGCGTACTGGCCATCAAAATCAAAACAGGGAGTCATAGCAGTTAAACCAGTTGCAGTAAGCGCATCAGTAGTAGTGGTTGCAACGCCATTTTGGACTCCACCCGTATCAACTACTGTTGTTGCGGCAGCAGTTTCATTTAATTTCCATTGCGAAACCAAATCACTCGTTAAATTGACATTCGTATCACCTAAAGTAAGTTGAAGTTTTCTTTCACCAGTCAAACTTAACCTATACTCCATAGCGGCAGCACCAGTGGTTTCGTCCCACTTCGACATTAAAACCTGAGTGCCGCCTTGTGTTACATTAGCCCAGCACACAAGGCTAAATGGCTCATCGTCCGTATTGTCCGTAAAACTAAGTACGGCAGCGTCAGCCACGGTAACATTATATTGACCATCTAAATCAAAACATCCAGAACCAACGTAACCAGTAGCGTGAAGCGTGGAAGCATCTGCCGAAGCCGTACCATCCAAAGTACCAGGATTGTCAGCATTTACTACAGTAACACCCGCTTCTTCATTTAATAACCAATGAGCAACGAGATTGCCACCATCCACAGCGGTTAAAGTCTCTGTCCCCACGCCCATATTAACAATCGCTTGGTCTTTGTAGAACCTGAGCAAGAGATTGCTAAATTCCAATACAAGCGCATCATCTACCGAGAACTCAAACGGAATAAGATTAGCTTTGCTCGGTGCAGTGGCAATGTACTCCGTGCCCGACCGCTTAACGAACCCGCCGTGAGGTAAGACGGTAGCGTTAATTATTTTGGATGCCCCATTATGATATTTGTTGACGTCTTCACGGGCATCCATGTATCCGCTTAATTCACCAGAATTAAAAGTTGTTTTTATAGTGTTTGGCATTTAGAACCCTCTGACGTATGCAGTTGTAATGACAGAAGTTGAACCACTACCGGTAAATAATCCTTCAATATATCTTATGCCAGTTATATCCAATACTACCCTACACACTCTGTCTGTAGCACTATCTACGACAGTGATTGTTTTTGAATGATAAGATGTCACTACCATCGTATCTACCCAAGTATTGTCGTCTGTCCCAGCTACAAGTTCTGCCTTGCCACCAGTACAGGCTATCGAAGCTATCGGATATCTTGGCCCACTATCATTTGCTCCGTACAATTCTAAAACTGATGTTGTAGCATCTGCATCTCCGGTGCCATTGCCATGAGAAACGATAATCTCGATACTATTGTAATAGGAATTTTTTCCGCCAGCATTATTTTTCAAGGTATCAAAAGCCCCTGTGTCTATACCGTCGATTGCATAAGCTGTAGTAGGCGCAGCCAGATAAGATGTATCCTCTGCTCCGGCAACATTTACATTCTGATACAGAACTGTCCAGCCAGTTGGCCTTGTAGTTAGTGTAGCCATAATTTTTTCCTTTCTATTTGACAATTCTTAATTACTTGTTATATTAAAGTAAGCCGACTACAGTATTGTGCTGCAATCGGCTCTAAACACAGTTTTTTAGTAAGGAAAAAACCATGTCTGAACCAATTAAAACAAAACGATGTCCTAAGTGCAAAGAAATTAAACCCCTTTCTGATTTTTATAAAGACCGTTCCAAAAAAACTGGCAGAAGTTGTTATTGCAAAATATGTGATTGTAATAACTCTAAGCAATTCGCGAAAACACCAAAAGCCAAAGTTAGTCAAAAGCGATATTGGCAAAGCGAAAAAGGCAAAACTGTAAATAAGAAAGCCCGAACTCGCTATAACCAAACAAAAAAGGGTAAAATTGCAAATCTGAAAAGCACACTCCGATATTTTGCTCATTATCCTGAACGCCGCAAAGCAAATAGTGCTATTGCCCACGCTATCGTTGCTGGCAAGCTGCTGCATCTCAACACCTTGACTTGCCGTTACTGCCCTGGGCAAGCAAAGGAATATCATCACTACAAAGGCTATGCGCCAAAATATTGGCTTGATGTTATACCTGTTTGTTGTAAGTGTCATCAAGAACTCCGTTAGTTTTGCCATATTGGCCGTCTCCGTATTCTGCGGGATTCGTCTATGTCCGCAGCTATTTCTGTGCCGTAACCGGCACTATACAGTGATTTTGCTTGGTCTATGTTTAGTTCTATATTAAATATCATTACATTGTCGATAAGACCGTTGGCATATTTTGTGTCATATCTGCCTATGTAAACAGGAGCAGTAAGATTTTCTACTGATATGAAATTACCGCTTTCACTGTCAGCATCATCAACCCGATTCCCATTCAGATATATTTTAATACCAGA
>SDBT01021778.1_pt1 | contig 10015 bp, 3 predicted proteins | sample 2277101 | NCBI WGS metagenome assembly SDBT01 (sample SAMN10404973, study PRJNA504765) | marine sediment metagenome | isolation source: marine sediment core GS10_PC15, 103 cmbsf | place: Arctic Ocean: Southern Knipovich Ridge | collected 2010
TCGCAACGCAGCTTTACCGTGTCCCCCACCAACTGAATGTACTGCGTTGCGCAGGAGTTTGCTACGCAAACTCCAAGCCAACATACTACAACAGCCCCCGCAAAAAGAGCATATTCTCGTTGTCATTGTTTCACCTTCAACTCTGTCGCCACTGCCGAAGGCACTTCCTCGTGGTGGCTGAGCTCCATCACGAACGTCCCCCTGCCCTGGGTCACCGACCGGAGGTCCGTCGCGTAGCCGAACATCCCCGCAAGCGGCACATGCCCCCGCACCGCACGCATGTTCCCGCGCACTTCCGTGGAATCCACCCGGCCGCGCCGTGCACCGAGACTACCTATCACTTCGCCCATGCGCTCGCCCGGCGCTATCACTTCCACCGCCATGACCGGCTCCAGCAGCACGGGATTGGCCCTCACCAGCCCATCGTGGACGGCGATCGAAGCAGCCATCCTGTAGGCTATGTCGCTCGAATCCACCTCGTGGGTCGAGCCGTCAACGAGAGTCACGATCATGTCGACGATCGGGTACCCCGCGACTGTCCCGCTCTCAAGCGCATCCTGCACCCCCTGCTTGACTGCCGGGATGAACTGCCTCGGTATGACACCGCCCTTCAGCTTGGAAAGGAACTGGTTGCCCGCACCGCGCTCTGTCGGCTCCAGCTTCAGCCGCACGTGCCCGTACTGTCCCCGGCCACCCGACTGCCGGATGAACTTGCCCTCGCTCTCCACGATGTTCTGTATCGTCTCCCGGTACGCGACTTGCGGCGTGCCGACGTGGACCGCCAGCTTGTCCTCACGCATCATCCGCTCCACGATCACATCGAGATGGAACTCGCCCATCCCGGATATGATGGTCTGTCCCGTATCCTCGTTCATCTTCACCTTGAACGTCGGGTCTTCCTCTGAAAGACGCCTGAGTGTCTCCTGCAGCTTATCCTCGTCCGCCCGCGTCTTCGGCTCTATCGCCTGCGAGAGCACTGGCTCCGGAAACCGGATCGATTCGAGCACGACCGGGTGCTTCGGAGCCGTCACCGTATCCCCGGTCTCCACGAGCTTCAGGCCCGCGAAGGCAGCGATGTCCCCTGCAAAGCACTCCTTGCGCTCCTCGCGCTTGTTGGCGTGCATCTCAAGGATCTTCATCACCCGCTCCCGCTTCCTGGTCCGCGAGCAGCACACCGTGTCACCTACCGCAGCCTGCCCCGAGTATACCCTCAGGTACGACAGCCTTCCCACGAAAGGGTCGGCCACCGTCTTGAAAGCCAGGGCCGTGAAAGGAACATCGTCGCGGGCAGGCCGTTCCTCCTCCTTGCCGCTATCGGGGTTCACCCCCTTTACCACCGCCACGTCCTCCGGCGAGGGGAGATAATCTACGACGGCGTCCAGGAGCGGCTGCACCGCCATGTTCTTCAGCGCCGCCCCGCAGAGCACAGGGACTATTTCACCATCGAGCGTCCCCCGCCTTATACCCCGCTGGATGTCCTTCACGCCGAACTCCTGCCCCTCCACATACTTGTGCATAAGGTCATCGTCACACTCGCTGGCCGCCTCCAGCAGCTGCTCGTGGGCGGCCTGAGCCTTCTCCTGCATCTCCGCGGGAATGTCGGCGACCCGGTACTTCTCTCCCTTGTCCTCGCCGTCATAGACCAGCGACCGCATCCTCACCAGGTCCACTACGCCTCGAAAGTCGTTCTCCGCACCGATCGGTATCTGCAGCATCACCGGCCTCGATCCGAGCCGCTCCCCCATCATCTCGACCACCCTTGCAAAGTCGGCCCCCGGCCGATCCATCTTGTTGACGAAGGCCATCCTCGGGATGTTGTAATTGTCTGCCTGCCTCCATACTGTCTCAGTCTGCGGCTCGACCCCGCCGACCCCGCAGAGAAGAAGTATGCAGCCGTCGAGCACGCGGATGGACCGCTCGACCTCAGCGGTGAAGTCGACATGGCCGGGGGTATCGATGATATTGATCTTGTGGTCCCGCCACAGGCATGTCGTGGCCGCTGCCGTGATGGTGACGCCTCGCTCTCGCTCCAGGGGCATCCAGTCCATCGTTGCGGTGCCGTCATGCACCTCTCCCATGCGGTAGAGCTTCCCTGTGTAGTAAAGGATTCTCTCCGTTGTCGTAGTCTTGCCGGCATCGATGTGCGCCATGATGCCGATATTGCGCACTCGCGCAACTGGGAACTCTCTTGGCACTTCTTCTCACCACCGGTAGTGTGCAAAGGCCTTGTTTGCCTCCGCCATCCTGTGCATCTCATCCTTCTTGCGGATGGATGCGCCCTCACCTTTGGCCGCGTCGAGTATCTCCGCTGCCAGCTTCTCCTTCATGCTCTTGCCGCTGCGCTCCCTCGCGAAGCCCACCAGCCACCGCATGGCAAGTGCGTCCCTGCGCTCGGCCCGGACTTCCACGGGGACCTGGTAAGTGGCCCCTCCGACCCGCCGCGACTTCACCTCTACCACAGGCTTCACATTGCTGAGCGCCTTTCGTACCACGCGCATCGGCGGTTCGTCGCTCTTCTGCTCTATGATCTCCATGGCGCCGTAGAAGACGCGCTCCGCAACAGACTTCTCGCCCTTGGACATCATCCTGTTGATGAGCTTTGTCGCCACCACGTCCTTGTACCTGGCATCAGGCACTACTTTTCGCTTTACAACTACTTTGCGTCGAGGCATCTCAAACCCTCACTCCGTATGGGAGGTCGGCTTTCCTCCCCCGCGCTCCCCCTGCCCTATGCAGGCCGCTTCGCGCCATAGCGCGAGCGGGCCTTTCTTCTGTTCTCCACACCGCCAGCGTCCAGGGTGCCCCTCACGATGTGGAACTTCACGCCGGGCATATCCCTGACCCTGCCTCCCCTTACAAGCACGATCGAGTGCTCCTGGAGATTGTGCCCCTCGCCGGGGATGATGGCAGTGACCTCGTACCCGTTGGTCAGGCGGACACGCGCCAACTTTCTCAGCGCCGAATTGGGCTTCTTCGGCGTATCGGTCTTCACCTGCAGGCAGACGCCGCGCCTCTGCGGGCAGCACTGCAGGGCGACAGTCCTTGCGCTCCCCCTCTTCTTCTTACGTCCCCGCTTCACCAGTTGATTGAACGTGGGCACTTCTTCCTCCTCCCTCGCACCTTCAGGGCAAAAACCCTCTTACAGGGCCGGCGGTTCCGCTTCCTCGTCGGCATCTTCCCCTGTCTTGACTACCTCCATCTTCCTGTATCGCTCCAGCCCCGTACCTGCAGGGATCAGGTGGCCCATTATCACGTTCTCCTTGAGCCCGCGCAGTTCGTCCCTCCGGCCGCTTGCTGCTGCATCGGTCAGGACGCGAGTCGTCTCCTGGAACGAAGCCGCCGCGATGAAGCTGTCCATAGTCAGCGAGGCCTTGGTGATGCCCAGTAGCACCGACCCTGCAGTGGCAGGCTGCCCGCCATCCCCGCGGACCTTCTCGTTCTCGTCTCTGAAGACGAACCTGTCGACCTGTTCTCCAGGCAGGAAACGCGTCTCGCCGGGCCGCTCGACCTCCACCTTTCTCAGCATCTGGCGGATGATGGTCTCGATATGCTTGTCGTTGATCTCAACGCCCTGCAGCCGGTAGACTTCCTGCACCTCGTTCAACAGGTACTCCTGCAGCGCCCGCTCACCCTGGATCCTCAGGATGTCGTCAAGCACCTTCGGGCCCTCTATCAGCTTCTGCCCGGCAGTCACCCTGTCACCAGCGTGGACGTTGAGGTGCTTTCCGGGCGGGATCAGGTAGCTCTTCTCCATGCCCGAGTCGCTCTTGACAGTGATGTTCCTCATCCCCTTTACCGTGCCGCCCAGCTCCACTATCCCGTCAATCTCGGTCACGATCGCAGGATCGCGCGGCCGTCTCGCCTCGAAGAGCTCCGCAACGCGGGGCAGTCCACCCGTGATGTCTTTGGTGCCCGTGATCTCCCGCGGGGTCATCGCGATAAGGTCGCCCGCCTCGACAGACGCGCCGTCCCGCACCATCAGGTGTGCGCCTGTCGGTATCGAGTACAGCTCCAGGGCCTCGCCCTTCGTGCCCCTGATGACTATCTGGGGATGCTTATCCTCCTTGTGCTCTATGACCACCATCCTGGTGTGCCGCGTCGCGCGGTCGTACTCCTTGCGCATCGTCACGCCTTCGATGATGTCCTCGTACCCGACCTGGCCGCCGATCTCCGTCAGGATAGACACGGTGTACGGATCCCACTCGACGCATACATCGCCCTTGGCGACACGCTGCTCCTCCTCCGCCCGCAGGACGGACCCTATGAGCAGCCGGTGTTTCTCTATCTCAGCCCCCTTGTCATCATGCAGGACCATCATGCCGCTTCTGTTCAGCACAACAAGGTCCTGCTGCCGGTTCCTGACGGACCTTACGTTATCGTAGTGCACTATGCCTTCCGCGCTTGCCGTGATCCTCGACCGCTCGATGATGCGCCTGGCCGTCCCGCCTATGTGGAACGTGCGCATCGTCAACTGCGTCCCTGGCTCGCCGATGGACTGCGCGGCGACTATGCCTACGGGATCGCCCATGTCGACCATCCTGCCTGTCGCAAGGTTCCTGCCATAGCACTTCGAGCAGACCCCGCGGGGCGCCTCGCAATAGAGGACCGACCGTATCCTGACCGAGTCGATCCCCGCCGCGACTATCACCGCTGCCTTCTCGTCGGTGATCTCCTCGCCTGCCTTCACGATCACGTTCCCCAGCAGGGGCACCTTCACATCCTCCAGCGCGGTCCTGCCCAGGATCCGGTCGCCCAGGGTGATGACGATCTCCTCACCCTCGTATATCCCGGACGCCGTCAGCCCGTTGATGGTCCCGCAATCTTCCATGGACACGATGACGTCCTGCGCCACGTCCACCAACCTGCGCGTCAGGTATCCTGAGTCCGCCGTCTTCAGGGCTGTGTCAGCAAGGCCCTTCCGAGCACCGTGCGTGGAGATAAAGTACTCCAGCACCGTCAGCCCCTCGCGGAAACTGGCAGTGATGGGCGACTCGATGATCTCGCCGGACGGCTTGGCCATCAGGCCCCGCATGCCCGCCAGCTGGCGGATCTGCAGCTTCGAACCCCGCGCACCGGAATCCGCCATCATGAAGATCGGGTTGAAGCCCCGGAAGCCCGTCCCCTCCGCGACCCCGTCATCCCTCAGCCCCGCGAACAGGACATCGGAAAGCTCGTCCGTGGTCCGGGTCCATATGTCGATGATCTTGTTGTAGCGCTCCCCGTCGGTTATTATGCCGGCCTGGTACTGCTCGTAGATCTTCGACTCCTCGGCGCGCGCCTTCGCTATCAGCTCCTCCTTCTGGGGAGGTATCCTGATGTCATCGACGCCGATAGATATCCCGCCGAGCGTTGCCCGTTCGAACCCTATCTCTTTCAGGGAGTCAAGCAGCCGCACCGTCTCCGTATGCCCGTACTTGTGGTAGCACTGGAAGATGACATCGCTCAGTTGCCCCTTGTCTATCTCCCGGTTGACGAACGCCATCCCCGGCGGGAGCACGGTATTGAAAAGTATCCGCCCGGCCGTAGTCGTCACGATCGCCCCGTTCATCCGGACCCGTATCCGCGCGTGCAGGTCCACACCGCCGAGCTCGTGGGCGAGCAACGCCTCATTGGGGTCGGAGAACAGCGACCCCTCCCCGCTGGCGCCATCCTTTTCCCGGTTCAGGTAGCAGCACCCCAGGACAATATCCTGTGTTGGCACGGTTATCGGCTTGCCGTTCGCCGGCGAGAACACGTTATTGGTCGAAAGCATCAGAAGGTGCGATTCCAGTTGGGCCTCGGTCGAGAGCGGCACGTGCACCGCCATCTGGTCCCCGTCGAAATCCGCATTGAACGCCGAGCACACCAGCGGGTGTATCCGTATCGCCTTGCCCTCGGTGAGAACAGGCTCGAAAGCCTGGATCCCAAGCCGGTGCAATGTCGGCGCCCGGTTCAACAGCACAGGGTGATCGCGTATGACCTCGTCCAGTATGTCCCAGACCTCGGGGCGCACGCGCTCGACCATCTTCTTGGCGCTCTTGATGGTGTGGACGTACCCCTTCTCCTTGAGCCTCCGTATGATGAACGGCTCGAACAGCTCCAGGGCCATCTTCTTGGGCAGTCCGCACTGGTTCAGCTTCAGGTCCGGGCCTATGACGATGACCGAGCGTCCCGAGTAATCCACCCGCTTGCCCAGCAAGTTCTGTCTGAACCGCCCCTGCTTCCCCTTCAGCATGTCACTCAGGGACTTCAGCGCCCGGTTGCCCGGTCCCATCACCGCGCGGCCGTGGCGCCCGTTGTCGAATAGAGCATCCACCGCCTCTTGCAGCATGCGCTTCTCGTTCCTGATTATCACGTCCGGCGCGTTCAACTCCAGCAAGTGCTTCAACCGCGCGTTCCTGTTGATCACCCTCCGGTAAAGGTCGTTCAGGTCGGAGGTGGCGAACCGGCCCCCGTCGAGGGGCACCAGCGGCCTCAGATCGGGGGGCAGCACGCTGATGACATCCATCACCATCCACTCGGGCTTGTTCCCCGACCGCCTGAACCCCTCGACCACCCTCAGCCGCTTGCTCAGGCGGAGTATCTTCTGCTTGGACGTCGCCTTCTGTATCTGCCCGCGGATCTCCTTGCACAGCTCCTCGAGGTCCAGCTCCTTCAGCAGGCTGCGGACGGCCTCCGCCCCCATCCTCGCCGTGAACTTCTCGCCATATTCCTCGCGCGCGGCCAGGTATTCCTCCTCAGTGAGAAGCTGTTTCTTCTTCAGCTTTGTCTTGCCGGGCGAGATCACCACGTACTGCTCGTAGTAGATCACCCTTTCCAGCGCGCGCATTCCCATCTCCAGCAGGGCGCCTATCCGCGAGCTTACGACCTTGAAGAACCAGATATGCGTTACCGGGGCGGCAAGGGTGATGTGTCCCATCCGCTCGCGCCGCACCTTCGACTGGGTGACTTCAACCCCGCAGCGGTCACAGATCACCCCCTTGTGCTTGATCCGCTTGAACTTGCCACAGTTGCACTCCCAGTCACGGGTGGGACCAAAGATCCTCTCGCAGAAGAGTCCGTCCTTCTCCGGCTTGAACGTCCGGTAGTTGATAGTCTCCGGCTTCTTCACCTCGCCGCGGGACCAGCTGCGGATCGCCTGAGGCGATGCGATGCTTATGGTCACCGCGTCAAACCGCGAAGCATCAACATGACCGGAGAAGACATCCCCGGTCTTCTTCTTCTTCTTCTCCACGCGGAAGTCCAGCCCCAGCGCCTGGAGCTCCTTTATCAGGACGTTGAAGGACTCAGGCACCCCGGGCTGAAGAGTGTTCTCGCCCTTGACTATCGCCTCGTATATCCGCGCTCGGCCTTCGACGTCGTCGCTCTTGACAGTCAGCAGTTCCTGCAGGGTGTACGCGGCCCCGTATGCCTCGAGTGCCCATACCTCCATCTCTCCGAGCCTCTGGCCGCCGAACTGCGCCTTGCCGCCCAGCGGCTGCTGCGTCACCAGCGAGTACGGCCCGATCGAGCGGGCGTGGACCTTGTCATCCACCAGGTGGCTCAGCTTCATCATATAGATATAGCCGACCGTGACGTCCTGGTCGAAACGCGCTCCGGTTCTGCCGTCCAGGAGCACGGACTTGCCGTTCGCCGCCAGCCCGGCCTCCCTCAGCGCATCCTTGATCTCGCTCTCCGTGGCCCCGTTGAAAACGGGGGTCACCATGTCCAGGCCAAGCGCCCTGGCAGCCCATCCCAGGTGAGTCTCCAGTATCTGGCCGAGGTTCATCCTGCTAGGCACCCCCAGCGGGTTCAGGACCACCTCCACCGGGGTACCGTCAGGCATGAAGGGCATGTCCTCTTCGGCCAGTATCTTGGCCACCACGCCCTTGTTGCCATGTCGCCCGGCAACCTTGTCGCCCACCGATATCTTGCGCTTGGATGCGACGTAGACCTTCACAAGTTTATTGACACCGGCAGCGAGCTCATCACCACGCCGGACATGTTCGACTTCCTTGCTCTCCTCGTGGGCCACCTCCATGAGCTTGCGCTCGTAGAAGTCCAGCAGCTCGTCCACCTTCCCCTCGATCGCGTCGTCTTCCTTCACGCGCACGTTCTGCAAGTCGAACTTACTCATCCGGGCCAGCAGAGACGAGGATATCTTCTTCCCCGCTGCTGCCACGGCCTCCCCCGTCTTCTCATCCACGAAGTTTTCCGACAGGTGCTTTCCGATCAACAGGGCCGAGAGCTTCTTGTTCTTCGCCTCGCCCAGCCGCATCATCTGCGCCTCGTAATGCGAGCGTATCCGGTCTATCTCCTCCTGCTCCGCCTTCCGGGCCTTGTCTTCCTTGTCCTTGCGCGAGAATACTTTCACATCGACCACTATTCCGCCGACTCCCGGCGGAGCAGTCAGGGACGCATCCCGGACATCTGCGGCCTTCTCCCCGAAGATGGCCCGCAGGAGCTTCTCTTCAGGCGAGAGCTCCGTCTCGCTCTTGGGCGTCACCTTCCCTACGAGGATGTCTCCCGGCTTGACCTCCGCGCCTATCCGGATGACACCTTCGTCATCCAGGTCCTTCAGCGCCTCCTCGCCGACGTTCGGGATGTCGCGCGTCACCTCTTCCTTGCCCAGCTTCGTGTCGCGCGATTCCAGCTCGAACTGCTCTATATGGATCGACGTGAACGCGTCGTTTTTGACCAGCTTCTCGCTTATGAGGATCGCATCCTCGAAGTTGTGCCCGCCCCACGGCATGAACGCCACAAGGACGTTTCTCCCCAGGGCCAGTTCCCCGTCCCTGGTAGCAGGGCCGTCGGCAAGTATCTGCCCCCGTGTCACCCGCTGCCCGGGCAGCACCACCGGCCTCTGGTCGAGGCATGTGCTCTGGTTCGACCGGGAGAATCTCTTCAGTACGTAGCGGTCCCGCAGCCCGTCCGAGCGCCGCACGGTAACCGCCTCGGCACAGGACCTTTCCACGACCCCGCCGTCGCGGGCGAGTACCAGCACACCGCTGTCGCGTGCTGCCCGCCCTTCCATCCCGGTCCCCACTATCGGCCGCTCGCATACCAGCAGCGGCACCGCCTGGCGCTGCATGTTGCACCCCATAAGGGCACGGTTCGCATCGTCATGTTCCAGGAACGGGATAAGACTCGCCGACACGCTCACCAGCTGCAGCGGCGACACGTCCATGTACTCAACACGGTCGCGAGACTCCCGCATGAACTCCTCGCGGAATCTCGATAGCACCCGCGCGTCCGCGAAGCGCGAGCCGGAGTCAAGCCTGGCGTTCGCCTGCGCGATGACGTGTTCCTCTTCCATGTCCGCCGACAGCCACTCGATCTGCTCGGTCGCGCGGTGCCTCGCCACCTTCCTGTACGGAGTCTCGAGAAACCCGAGCGAGCTGATCCTGGCAAACGTGCTGAGCGACGAGATGAGCCCGATGTTCGGTCCCTCAGGCGTCTCGATCGGGCAGATGCGGCCATAGTGCGAGAAGTGCACATCACGCACCTCGAACCCGGCCCGCTCACGGCTGAGCCCTCCCGGCCCCAGCGCACTCAGACGCCTCTTGTGCGTCAGCTCTGCCAGCGGGTTGGTCTGGTCCATGAACTGGGAAAGCTGGCTCCTGCCGAAAAAATCCCTGATGGCGGCGGTCACCAGCTTCGGGTTGACCAGGTTGTGCGGCATACAGGTGTCCATGTCCTGTATGGTCATCCGCTCCCTGATCGAGCGCTCCATGCGCGCCATGCCGATGCGAAACTGGTTCTGGACAAGCTCTCCGACCGTGCGGACTCGCCGGTTGCCCAGGTGGTCGATGTTGTCAAAGATGCCCTCTCTCCTGCTCAGCCCGATGAGGTAGCGAATTGTCTCGATGAAGTCATCGCGAGTGAGTATTGTCTTTGTGGAGGGAATGTTCAGCTTGAGCTTGCGGTTAAGCTTGTAGCGCCCCACCTGGGCCAGATCGTAAGTGCGCGGGTTGAAGAACATGCGCTCGAAAGCGGGCTCGGCGTTCTGCATGCTCGTCGGGTCGCCCGGCCTCACCCGCCGGTAGATCTCCAGAAG
>SDBT01021779.1_pt1 | contig 10015 bp, 8 predicted proteins | sample 2277101 | NCBI WGS metagenome assembly SDBT01 (sample SAMN10404973, study PRJNA504765) | marine sediment metagenome | isolation source: marine sediment core GS10_PC15, 103 cmbsf | place: Arctic Ocean: Southern Knipovich Ridge | collected 2010
GGGCTCCACAATCTGACAATCGCCGCCGGGGCATTCATGGACCTGCAAGGCACGCCCGTCGAGCCGTTTTCGGCGACCTGGTACGTCGACGCCACGGCGCCGCGGCTGATCGCTTCGTCGGTGGTCGAAGGCGATATCGTGCCGATCGGCCCGTTGACCTATACGGCCCAATTCGACGAGGAAATGGACGTCGCCCCGATTGACGCGAGCGACGTGCTGCTGGTCGGGCAACGCTCGGGTCAACATCCGCCGAGCGTCTTCGACTTCGACCCGGCGACTTCCACTTTGACACTCGAGTTTGCCGACCTGCCCGACGACGCGTACACGTTGACCCTCTACAGCGGCGACGAAGCGTTTCAGGACGTGATCGGCCACAACTTCGACGGGGAGCCGAACCCGACCGGCAGTGTCCCCTCGGGCAACGGCACGCCCGGCGGCCATTTCGAGATACACTTCGCGGCCGACCCGATCGGACCGGTCGAGATGCGGCCCTTTAGTCCGGTGGCCCCGTTGGGAAGCTTTGTGTATCGATCGTCCACGGACGGTTCGATCGGAAGCCCGGGCGACAGCGACAGGTACACGGTCGAGTTGTCCGCCGGGCAGTTGGTTACACTCGTCGTCGACCCGAGCAGCACGTTGCGGCCGACCGTCGAGTTGCTCGGACCGGATGGCGGATCACTTGCCACGATGGCGGCCACCGAGCCGGGTAGGGACATCGTGTTGCAACAAGTCTCGATCACCGAGTCCGGCACCTACACAGCCACCGTCGGCGAGGACTACGGCAGCACGGGCGATTACACGCTGGACGTGATCCTAGGGGCAATCGTCGAGCAAGAGTCGCACGGCGGCCCGACCAACAACGACCCGGAGTCGGCCGAGGACCTTGATACCGCGTTTGCGCCGCTTGGTGTCGGCTCGGTGGCAATCGGTGCCGTGCTTTCCGAGGGAAACTCATCCTCGGGCGATTGGTACCGCCTTACGATGATGGATGGAGAATCGCTCACCATCGCATTCGCCACCTTTGGAGGGAGCGCGCGGCATCGGTTCGAACTGTACGACGCTGCCGTCAATCTGCTGGAGACCAGCGTGCCAGCCAAGAACGTCAGCCGTGTTCTACGGGACTTTGTGGATATCACAACGGACGGCTCGCCCGATACTTACTTCCTCTACGTCTCCGCCATGGGGAAGCCATATCACATGGCAATGATCCGCAACGGCAGCTTCGATGCGGTTCCCCACGACGACGACGGCTCTTTCCTGCAGCCGATCTCCATCGGCGCTACCCTGCTCGGATATGCCGGGCTCGGGCTGGCTCAGGATTCGCAAACACAGCAGAAATTGACGGCACCGGTTGCTTACGACAAATTCGGCGAGTCCGTGGCAATCCGGGGGGATATGGCCGTCGTTGGAGCACCAAGGGACGACGAAGCTGGATTGAATGTTGGCGCTGTCCACGTCTACCGGCTTGACGGAACCGACTGGACCTTGCAGGAAAAGCTCATCCCCTCGGATGCAGTTGACGGGACTGGCTTCGGACAAACTCTGGCCATGGACGGTGACACCCTCGTTGTGGGTGCATCCGGAAATCTCGGGGCCGTCTATTTCTACCACTTCGACGGGGCCCAATGGGTCGAGATCCAAAAGGAAGTGTCTCGCAATCCAGATTTGGAAGATTACTTCGGCAACTCTATCTCGATTCACGGCAGCCGGGTGATCGTGGGCTCTGCCTGGGACGATGTGTTCGGAGCCAATTCCGGTTCGGCGCATGTCTATCATTTCGTTGAAGACCATTGGATCCACGAGCAGAAGCTCGTGCCGTCCGATGGCGAACCAGAAGGCTACTTTGGCGGGGCCGTGTCCATCCATGGTGACACAATCATCGTGGGAGCGTATAAACAGGATGAAGTCGACGTTGACTCGGGGGCCGCCTACATCTTCCGCCTCGAAGGCGACCAATGGGTCGAGCAACAGAAGCTGGTTCCCACCGACGCCGACAAGGAAGATCGGTTTGGCGCTTCCGTCTCGATCAGTGGAGATACGGCCGTTGTGGGAGTGTCCACAGGCAACTACCCGGGCTCGGTATACGTCTTCCGGTACGATGGAAACCGATGGGAGCAACAGCAAGAGCTCCATGGGTACGACAACTATGGCAAAGCCCGCTTCGGCAGCAGCGTCGCCATCATTGACGACACGCTTGTCGTCGGCGCCGTTGAAGACGATTGGTATAAGAGCAGATACGGCGCCGTGTACGCCTTTCGCCAGTTCGACACGGAGTGGGTCGGCACGAAAATGTTGGCATTCGACGCTCCCGAGCAGGAGGGTCTCGGTCGGTGCGTTGCGTTCGACGGCCACACCGCGTTGGTAGGCGCACGCCGAGCGGTCTACGTCCTCTCGCCCATATCCGATCAATACTCCCTCAACGTGAACGCCGGAACCAGACTCGTGATTACCGCAACGGCCCCAGCCAATGCGGCGCTCGACTCGGCCGATCGACTCGACCCGATGGTCGAATGGTACGATCCGGCCGGGAACCTCTTGGCTGTTGCCGCTCCGGACGACCACAACGCGGCTCTGGTTGTCCAGGCGACAACCGACGGCCTCTACACGATCCGCGTATCCTCCGTCGGCGAGTCGGCCGGGGAATACGTCTTAACGGTCGAGGAGGTCGACCTCTACCCGGGCGATGCCAACCTGGACGGCAAGACCGATGTCCGCGACTTCATGATCTGGAACGTGAATAAGTTCACCACCGGCACGACCTGGGAGCAAGGCGACTTCGACCTCAACGGCGTCACGGACGTTCGCGACTTCATGATCTGGAACACCCACAAGTTCACATCGGCGCCCGAACCTGTTCCTGTGGATAACGCCATGGAAGAGGAAGATCTGGGGATTGCCACGGATGCACTGGAGTCGCTGTTGGCCCAGATCACCTGGAGCGACCACTTGAAAGGCCTCAACTCAGGGGGCCAAGCGTCGGGACATACAGAGGCAGCCGTCGACCGGCTCTTGGCGACGTACTGGGAGTAGGAAATCTCACGGCGAGGCAACGCTCGGAAACCTCTAGTTGCATAGGGCGATTGACTCTCTTGGCCGTTTGGGTAGAATCAACTGACACCAGTTATGACACCCGGTGGCCACGAAGCGATGGGCCAAGAAGATTCGCGGCAAGACGCGATACTTCGGCCCGGTGGACGATTCCGCCGACTTCGGAGCAAGCAAGGCGCTCGACAAGTACCGCAAGCAAGCCGACGACTTGCACGCGGGCCGCGAGCCGCAAGAGGCCGAGAAGGGGCTGACGGTCTCACGACTCATCAACCTATTCCTGGCGGCCAAGGAACGTGCCGTGGCGGCGGGCGAATTGACGGAGCGGACGTTCCGCGACTACGCCTGGACGCTTCGGCGAGTCCAGGACACGTTTGGGCCGAATAGCCTTGTGGCCAACCTACGGCCAGCCGACTTCGCCAAGCTGGCAACCGTCATGGCCCGGACGCTGGGCCCGGCCAGCCGTGGGACTGAGATTCGCAAGACGCGATGTATGTTCAATCATGCCTTCGCCAACGAACTCATTGACCGGCCGGCGAGATTCGGCAGATGTTGGAAGCCGCCCGGCCTGAGTTGAAAGCCATGATTCTGTTGGGCATCAATTGCGGACTCGGCAACCACGGTTGCGGCGCCTTGCCGATTGCGGCCCTCGACTTGGACGGCGGATGGCTGGACTTCCCAAGGCCGAAGACCGGCGAGCCGCGACGTTGCCCGCTATGGTCTGAAACCATCCAGGCGCTGCGAGAATCGCTCAGCATGCAGCCAAGTCGGAATATGACGGGCTGGCGTTTCTGACGCAACAGGGCCACCCGTGGGTGCGTATGGCCGTCCACTGGCAAGACAACGTCGGCGTGGCCACGAACATGCTACTGGCGAAACTCGGCCTGAAAAGGCCAGGGGTGAGTTTCTACGCACTGCGCCACACGTTCGCGACGATTGCCGGCGAGACGACCGACCAAGTGGCGACCAACCAAGTGGCGAACAACGCAATCATGGGGCACTATCTGAGCGAAACGGTTTTTTCCCGGCGAGAGAGTTGCCTCCCGACGAGAGCACCGGCATTCTCCAGACGTACAAGCTGGTTGGGTTCCGGAAGGTGGCAGGCGTGCTGGAGGCCGACCGCGAAAAGTCGGTTGCCTGCTGGACTCTCACGGTGCGCGGCGGGGACGTGCTGATCGATCACGACCTGCGGAAAGCAGCCGACGGCGAACCGAGTAAGGAATCTGCGTTGAATTCCGGAAATCCGCTCGGACATTCGGACACGAATTCGGACAAATCAAAAACTTTCGGCGACGTTGTCATGCCCGACACCCCGGGCTTTCGGAAACTCTGGCGGATGCACGCCGACGCCGCCAAAGCCGGCAAGAAGTTGGTCGTAGCCCAGGCAATAAAGCAAGTCGCGACGGACAACGGCGTTGAGTACGATGCTTTGGAAAAGGCTTTCTACCGCTACAAGGCCGCCAAATCGTAGCAGATCTTGTTCGGACATCTCGGACATTGCGTTTTTTCGCCACGGGGGGAATCTGGTCTGCTCGCATGCGTTGAATGGACATTCACTCGCACGCGGAGACGACCTCATGCCCAAGATCTTCACCACCCGGGAAACGGCCGACGACGTTCACGATTATTGTGCGGAATGGCGAGATGGGGCAAACTGACAACGAACGTTCCGGCCGAACTGCCACCCGAGAACGTCGTCGTGTGCATCGACAATCGCGAACAACATCCTTACACGTTGGGCCCACTGCGAACCAAGTTGGGCACGTTGACGACCGGCGATTATTCGATCGAACACTTCGAGGAGGAGGTGGTTGTGGAACGCAAGAGCCTACCTGATCTGGTCGCGTGTTGCGGGGTCGAGCGTGAACGATTCGAGAGAGAACTTCACCGGCTAAGGGGCATCGAATCGCGGATCGTAATCGTCGAGGCGTCATGGGCCGACCTGCAAGCTGGCGACTGGCGTAGCCCAATCAGTGCGAAGAGCGTTTGCGGATCGGTGTTGGGCTGGATGGGCTGGGACATCCCGTTTCACTTCGCTGGCGATCGAGAGACGGCCGACAGGGACGCGGCACGGTTTCTATACATCCAAGCAAGGCGACGGAGCGGAAGCTGCGCGGACTCCTGAAGGGGCAACAGTGAGATACGCACGGCACCCGATCAGTCCGGAGATTCTCGACCAGCCACCGCCAAACAAGCCGGCGCTCGAGCTGTCCCTCTTGGGTAGTTTGATTCTCGCCTTGTTTCGGCTTGGGTCCGTTCGCGACATCATCACGCCGCAGGGTTTTCACGTTGAGGCGAACGGCCGTATCTTCGCGATTCTGATGGCGGCGTTCGATGGCGGGAGGCGATGGGTCGACGTGCCGAGGATGGTGACATACTTGCGGCACAACGGACTATTGCGAGAGATTGGGGCGGGGCGGATGGCGGAAATGGCAGCCACAGCGGCGACTGAGGCCGAGACGGTCGAACAGGCAAAGCTGGTTCGCGAGCTATCGGCCAGACGGCGAGCGATCGGGGCCGGGTGCGAACTGTTGCGGTTTGGCTATGCCAACAATCTGGCAGCCCGAGAGATGGCTGTGAGGGCTCTTGAAACGCTAGGGGCAACGGTATGACGGAATCGACCAAGACAGCCGAACGCAAAATGATCGTCGCCAGCCGACTTGACCCGGCACCGGAAGCGGCGGCCCTACTTGCCGATGAATCGATCGACGGCGTGTCACGGTTGCGATATTGGCGAGGCGGGTTCTATTGCTGGGCAGGCGGTGCCTATCGCGAAATGCAGGACGATGAGGTACGGGGGGCCATTACGTTGCGGCTGAATCCACGGGTTCGGAACCGGACGAAATCGGTGGTCACCAACCTTGTGGAGCAACTGAAAGTCCAAGCGGCCATCCAGTCGCGAATCGATCCGCCGAAGTGGCTGACAGGTGACGAGCCATGGCCAGCCGATGAATTGCTGGTTGCCAAGAACGCCGTTCTTCACCTGCCGAGTCTGGTCGAGGGATGCGAGCCGTACAAGACCGAGCCCACGCCCCGGTTATTCACGACAAACGCTCTTGATTATCCCGTGTCGATTGACGCTCCAAGGCCGGAACAGTGGCTTCGATTCATGGACCAGATATGGTCAAGCGACCTAGAATCCATTGCGTGTCTGCAAGATTGGCTCGGCTACCTGCTGACACCGGACACGAGCCAGCAGAAGATCCTCTTCCTTGTCGGGCCAAAGCGTAGCGGCAAGGGGACCACCGCCAGAATCATCGGCGGCCTGATTGGCAGAGAGAACATCGCCAGCCCAACGCTATCATCACTCGGAGGGCACTTCGGGCTGTGGCCATTATTGGGCAAGAGTGCGGCGATCATTCCCGATGCTCGACTGTCCGGCCGAACGGACAAGGCGGCCGTGACGGAAACACTGTTGTCGATCAGTGGCGAAGACAGCCTGACTGTGGATCGAAAGTACGCACAGCCCGTTTCGTGCAAGTTGCCAACGCGGTTAATCATGCTCTCGAATCGGTTGGTGGAGCATCTCTCCTAGACGCTCCTGGAAGTGCCCATTATACCACATGCACGCCGTGTTGAGGCGCCCTCCGCGCCTCCGTCGTGAATCTCACCCCGTCACCCTTTCACCTCCTTCTCCGTGGTTCATTCGCGTTTATTCGTGTCCATTCGCGGTTCTCAGTAGCCCGTTACCTACCCGCCAACAGCAGACCACCCGCCAGCGGGGCCATGGCCGCCAATTCGCCCCGCGAAACCGCATCACGCCTCCCCACACACGCCGGGCTCCGGTACAATGCTTCGTTTCGACGCCTTGCGGGCCGTCCAGAGAAAACCGCGAACCGAAACCGGCTCTCGGCTGTCGTTTATTGAAACAACGGAGCACTTTCTGCTATGCGAAAAATCCTCGTCACCAGCGCCCTACCCTATGCCAATGGCCATATCCATATCGGCCATCTGGTCGAGTACCTCCAAACTGACATCTGGGTTCGTTTCCAGAAGCTCCGCGGGAATCGGTGCGTCTATATGTGTGCCGACGACACCCACGGCACGGCCATCATGATTCGGGCGCGGCAGGAAGGCATCACCGAGGAAGAGGTGATCGCCGCCATGCAGAAGGCCCATGAAAAGGACTTCGATGCGTTCGATATCGAGTTCGACAACTACGGCAGCACGAATAGCCCCGAGAATCGGGCACTCTGCGAGGAGATCTGGCAATCGCTCCACCAGCAGGGCCTGATCCATCAGAAGGAAGTCACCCAGCTCTACGACGCCGAAGCGGGTACCTTCCTGGCCGATCGGTTCGTTCGGGGGACGTGTCCCAAGTGTGGCCGGGCCGACCAGTATGGCGATAGCTGCGATTGCGGGGCCCATTATAGTCCCGTCGATCTGGTCGATCCGATCAGTACGCTCTCGGGCACCAAGCCGGAAGTCCGCAGTGCCGAGCATCTATTCATCAACATCGAGAAACTTCACGACTTCCTCGACGAGTGGACGCAAGACGGCCGGCACCTTCAACCGGAAGTGGCCAATTATCTGGCGGGCCACTTCCTGCACGAACCGCTGCGCGACTGGGACGTCTCGCGGCCGGCTCCCTATTTCGGCTTCGAGATCCCCGACAGCCCGGGCAACTACTGGTACGTCTGGTTCGACGCCCCGATCGGCTATATGGCGTCGACTCGGCAATGGTGCGAAAAGACCGGAGAGAAGTTCGACGACTGGTGGGCAAGCGACCAGACCGAGATCCACCACTTTATCGGCAAGGACATCACCTACTTCCATTCGCTCTTCTGGCCGGCCATGCTCAAAGCATCGCGATACAACCTGCCCGAGAAGATCCACATCCATGGATTCTTGACGGTCGAGGGCGAGAAGATGTCCAAGAGCAAGGGGACGTTCGTGCAAGCGTCGACCTATCTGGAACACCTCGATCCGGCCTATCTCCGCTACTATTACGCCTCGAAGCTGTCCAGCCGCGTCGACGACATCGACATGAACCTCGACGAGTTCGTCACCAAGGTCAACTCGGACATGGTCGGCAATGTGGTCAATCTGGCCAGCCGCACGGCCAAGTTCGCCGCCAAGACGGGCCTCGCCGACGTCTATCCCGACGACGGTGGGCTCTTCCAACAGGCGGCCGAGGAAGCCGACGCCATAGCCCAGGACTACGAGAACTGCGACTACGCCAAGGCCATCCGCCGGATCCTCGCCGCGAGCGATCGGGCCAATAAGTTCGTCGAGGACAACGCGCCCTGGGAACTGCAAAAGGACCCCGCCAAGGCCGACCGGCTGCGCGACGTTTGCACCATCGGGATCAACCTGTTCCGCCAGTTGGCCGTCTACTTGGCCCCCGTCGTACCGCGGCTGGCCCGACAGACCGGCGAGCTGCTGGGCGATCCGATCGAACGGTGGGAGCAGTCGCAAGAACCGCTGCTCGGCGCGACGGTCGGCAAGTTCAAGCACATGATGAAACGGGTCGATCGCAAGAAAGTCGACAAAATGGTCGCCGCCAGTACCGAGGCCGAGCCGGCCGGTAAGGGGCCCTCGGCCGATCCGCTGGTTGCCGAGCCGCTGGCCGAGACCTGCACGATCGATGATTTCATGAAAGTCGACCTCCGCGTGGCCAAGGTCCTCGTCGCCGAGAGTGTGCCGGGGGCCAAGAAACTGCTGAAATTGACGCTCAGCCTGGGCGGCAATCATCAGCGAACCGTCTTTGCCGGCATTAAGGCGGCCTATGAGCCGGAAGATCTGGTCGGTCGGCATGTCGTCTGCGCGGCGAATCTGGCCGCACGAAAGATGAAATTCGGCCTGAGCGAGGGCATGGTCCTTGCCGCGGGCCCCGGCGGCAGCGACGTCTTTCTCCTCTCGGCCGACGACGGAGCCCAGCCCGGCCAACGAGTCCACTGACCCCCCGTTCGCCTGCGATTTTCCGTCTTGACGCAAAATGGCGATCCTGAGACACTCCCATATTCGATGGAGGCTCCGTCGACCCTGGACGCCTCACAATCTCGAAAAACGCTCGAATCAGGAGACCACAAGGATGTGGCGCAGACACGCATTGGCCTTAATGGCCGCCTCGGTCGTGGCAATCAGCGGATGTGGCGGGTCGGACGATGCCGGCACGGAGAAGTCGGGGCCGAGCGCCTCGAAGGAGAAGAAGAAAGACGGGCCCGACGACGTGGTGCGGGCCTTTTTTGCCGCCGTGAAAAGGGGGGCGGACGAGAAGGAGTTGCTCCCGATGCTCACCTCAACCGCCCGAAAGGTCATGGCCGAAGCCAACGTCCCCCTTTCGCCTTCGGCAAATGACACGGTCGAATTCAAAGTGGGCAAGGTGCGATACATCGACCCCGACGCAGCAGAGGTCGCCTGTACTCGGAGTGATCTGGTCGATGGAAATCGCCGATCGAGCCAGACTGCCTGGATGCTCCACCGAGAGTCGGGGGACTGGCGAATCGCCGGATTCGCTTCGGTCTTAAACGGCCAAACCGATACGGCCGTCGACTTCGAGGACCCCAAGCAAATGGCGGCCCTGAGCGCCAGCAAGCCCGTTGCCAGGCGGCCACGACAGCCGGGCGGGCCAATCCAGAAGTAGCCGGCCCCACGCAACCCATCTCAGTAGCCGCAGCCGCAAGACTTCGGGCTCGGGCCTGACACAATGGATAAAGCGGGCGATAGCCGTTTTGGCGAGATTCGTATTCTCTGCGGAGGAACGCGGTGTTCCCGGTGGGTGGTCAAGAACCGGCGTTACCGGCGGATTCGCCGGATGCGGACGATCTTCATCACGGAATCGAATCGACCACGGCGAGAAACTCCTTCGAGAATCGGCCCGCCTCGGTCAGCTTTCTGCTAACCTGAGGCCACGCATCGCGAAACTGCGAACGTTTAGCATCATAGTCCCCGACGCATTTCTTGATGCGATTGGCTTTCGGTTGCTGGCCGAGTTGTGCCTCGGGGTTCTCGTAACACTCCCATCCCT
>SDBT01021780.1_pt1 | contig 10015 bp, 6 predicted proteins | sample 2277101 | NCBI WGS metagenome assembly SDBT01 (sample SAMN10404973, study PRJNA504765) | marine sediment metagenome | isolation source: marine sediment core GS10_PC15, 103 cmbsf | place: Arctic Ocean: Southern Knipovich Ridge | collected 2010
CTTTGACCCCGTTAACGTAGGTGAACTCGTACCCGTCGTTCGCCCGGTCGCTAACGTGGGAAAGGCGCGCAACTGGAAAGAACTTCCGGCTATCGAGGTCTTGCCACGCGATGAAGACTACCTTCACGTTCTCCATGACACACCAGTCCTAAACGCTCAGCAACCTTTCCTTATTATATCTTAGCATCCGCTGCACAAAGGTGGCCGATGCACGAGTCAAGCGCTCTTCGGGTACCCCCTGGACAGCTCTGCAAAGTGAATTATCGGAAACGGCGCGAAGTCTGTCAAGCCAAGAGCAAGCCGCAGTTGGGAAGTCCTTTGCCAAAAAAGCAAAGGCATCGACGGTAGACAAGGGCTTCTTGTCGCTGTCCTGACAGTAAAAGGCTGACCGAGCCTTTCGTGCGTATGCTTCCACGTTCGTATCCACGCTCTCACTTTCCAGAAGTTGCGCCCGTTTGTCCTCCGTCAGTTCGCGGCCGAGGCTTGACGCATGGTCAAAGCTGGGCGCTACTTCTGCATATCGCGGTTTCTCGGGCCGTACCCTTCGCTCCAATATCCCCCAGTTTTCGTGATGCCGGTCAGTATTACCAATTAGCGCATCAAGCAGGAGATATCCAACGAACAGGTCTATCGGCTTGCTGATGCCTTGTGGCAGATCACATCCATCAGGCAGGTGAATGAAGTTCATTTCCAAGCACCGCGCCATGTTGCCTAGTGTGTGTTGCGTAACTTTGAAACGCTGGTCCTGTGGATAGTCGGGCATGATGCCAGCGAGCAACTCGTTTCCGTGCACCAGCTCTCCTTTGGTCGTGTTCTCCGTAAAGTCGAGACATAAGACCCCGCGTGCTTCCTCACACGCAGCTAATTCGACATAAGCGTGGGGAATTCCAAGTAACTGAGCTACTTCGGCTGCAATTTTCTCCGACCAGTCCTCACCCGTGTTTGGACGAACGTACTTAAACAGCCAGCGGCGATCTGTCTCCTACTCGAAAGCCCAAAACTTGGGCTTTGTTCCCATCTGTTCCACAAGTTCCTTGTGTGCGAGAATAACTTCTCTGATTGGATAGCTCTTAGTCATCGTACTCCCAATGTGCTTGCCAACTTGCTGCCTTAGGCGCCTACCATCGTCTCGGCGACACCGAGTGTCATGTGCGGAGGTTATCGCTCTTATCGTTCTGCCTGGTGTTCCCACTGGCCGTTAAGCTGACGGAGTTCCTGCTCTAGTTGATCGCACGAGGCGCGAAGGTCTCGCATTCGCTGGCCGTCGCGGTAGGTCTGTGGCTCGGCAAAGTCCTGTCGAAGCTGCTCCAATTGGCGTTCCCGTTTGATGATGGCCTCTTCTAGCTGCTTTAGACTCATTCGCCGCGGGCCGGCTTTGGTTGTTGCGGACGGGGACTTGCGCTTGGGGCGGTTGGGCCGGGTTGCGGCGGCGCGCCGGGCTTGGGCGGCGTGAGCTGCTTGAGTCTCTTGTTGTCGGCGGACATATTCGCTGTAGTTGCCGCGGAAGAATCGCCACTTGCCGCCGGGCTCCAAGAACAGCAGGCAGTTGACGACCTTGTCGAGAAAATATCGATCGTGGCTGACTAAAATGATGCTGCCGGGATAGTCGGCCAACGCCTCTTCCAGCACCTCTTTGGTGGCGATGTCCAGCCGGTTGGTGGGCTCGTCCAACAGCATTACCTGCGGATCGGTCCAGACCAGCCTGGCCAGCAGCACGCGGCTTTGCTGGCCGCCGGACAGATCGGCCACCCGCTTGAAGACCGCATCTTCGGTAAGCCCGAAGCAGGCCATGAACGACCGCACGGCCAGCTCGGCTGCCGCCGGGCGGACCGACCAGACCTGATCGATGGCCCGGGCGTGCAGGTCCAACTGCTCGTGCTCCTGGTCGTAGTAGCCGATGGTTAGGTTCTCGTACAGCCGCAGTTGGCCGGCATCGGGCTGCACCTGGCCGAGGGCCATCTTCAGCAGCGTGGTCTTGCCCACGCCGTTAGGGCCGATCACGCCCAGCTTCTGGCCGCGCTGGAGGTCCAGATCCAGATTTTCGATGAGCACCAGGTCGCCGTAGCTTTTGCTTATCCCCTCGCAGCGCAGCACCATGTCTCCGCCGCGCTCGGCCGGCTTGAATCGGATCAGGGCCTTGTGTCGTCGTGTGGTCGGCCGGGCGAGGATCTTGCCCTCGCGCTCCATGCGCTCGATCATCGACTGTCGGCCGCGAGCCTGCTTGGCGGAGTCGAGTTTGTATTTGACCCGGGCGATGTACTCACGCTGGTGCTTGAGCCAGGTCTGCTGCTGCTCGTATTGTCGGTCGGCGTCGAGCAGGCGAATGCGCTTGCTCTCGACATAGTCCGAGTAGTTGCAGGGATAGACCGTCAGATGATGATCTTCCAGGTCAATTATCTTGCTTACCAGCCGGTCCAGCAGATAGCGATCGTGGGAGACGATAATCAGTCCGCCGTGGTGGGCGGTGAGGAACTTCTCGAGCCAGGCGGTCGCTTCCATGTCCAGATGGTTGGTGGGCTCGTCCAACAGCAGCAGCTCGGAGCCGGTCAGGAGCAGCTTGGCCAGCGCTGCTCGGCACTTCTGTCCGCCCGACAGGACCTTGGTCGGCAGGTCGTAGTCGTCCGGGCCAAAACCCAGCCCGCCCAGCACCTCGCGGGCCCTGGTTTCGTGCGAATAGCCACCGGCCGACTCGAATCGATGCTGGAGGCGAGCGTACTGGTCCAGCAGTTTCTGCTGCTTGTCGGGGTCCTGCTCGTGGCTGATCCGGTCGGCCACCTCGTGCAGCCTCTGTTCGAGGCGGCCGAGCCCCTCGAAGGTCGTCAGCACCTCGGCCAGCAGTGGCCGCTGCGAATCTAACTGCGGTTCCTGCGACAAATAGCCGATTTGCAGGCTCCTGGCCCGGCTGATGGTGCCAAAGTCGGGCCGTTCGTGCCCGGCGATCAGCTTCAGCAAGGTGGTCTTGCCCGCCCCGTTGGCCCCGATCAGCCCGGCGCGCTGGCCGCGCTCGATGGACAGATCGACCCCGTCCAGCACCACCTGGCCGTCATACTCCTTGCTGAGTTGACTGATGTGCACCAGCGCCATTGGTTCACCCGCTCCGCGCGAACTTGAACCCAGCATTGTAACAGCAGAGCCGTCCGATCCAAAGTCGGGCATTCTGCGGCCTGCGGCGATATAATGACCGTCGTAGCGATGATGGCGTTTAAGAGACAGTACTGCGGTGTCCTTCTGCTGGGGCTGATGTTCTGGTGTGGTTGTCCGGTCAGTCAGAGCCAGGATTTTCCCGCGCCCCTGCTCAAGCACCGCACGTTTGATACGGACCGGGGGTATTACCTTTACGTGCCCAGCACCTACCATCCGTCGCGGCAGTGGCCGTTGGTTGTAACATGCCACGGGACAAGGCCTTATGACAGCGCCAGGAGCCAGGTGAGGGAATGGGCGGCGATGGCTGAGCTGTACGGGTTCATCGTGGCGGCGCCCGAGCTGGTGGGCACCAGGGCCGACTTGACGCTGTTTCGCTCGCCCGCCAAGCAGATCGAACAGCAGTTGCGGGACGAGAAAGTCTTACTGCAAGTCGTCCAAAGTACGAAGGTGGCCTACAACGTGGCTGAGGACCGGGTGTTTTTGACCGGTTGGTCGGCCGGTGCTTACGCGGTTCTGTTTACGGGCCTGAAGAACCCGCGCGTGTTCCGATGTTTGGCCATACGAGAGGGCAACTTCGACGCCAGGTATCTGGGGCCGATCCTCGGTGCGATGGACCGCCATCAGCCGGTCCTGGTTTTCCTGGCCGCTGGTGATGTGCTCGTCAAGTCGCAGACGCAACGATGCTACCAGTGGTTGAAGAAGCAGGGCATGAACGTGCACTATCGGGAGATCGCCGGTGGTCACGCACGCCGGCCGGACGTTGCATATCGCTTTTTCCGCGACAGCGTCAAACGCTATCCGTGGGTGCATGCCGAAGCTGCACCCGGCAAGAGTAACTAGATCGCCTCCAGCGACAGGTCCAACGCAGGGGCCGAATGGGTCAGAGCGCCGATTGATATGCGCTCGAGGCCGGTTTCTGCTACGGCGCGTACGTTTTCCAGAGTGATATTGCCGGAGGCTTCCAGTTCGAGCCGGTCGGCCAGGCCGGCGTCGTTTCGCATGTGGACGGCCCGGGCCAGGTCGGAAAGCGAGAAGTTGTCCAGCAGTATGACGTCTATGCCCGTGACGGGCAGGAGTTTGGCCAGTTGGTCGAGGTCGTCCACCTCGACTTCGATGAAGGCGGGGGCGGGCTTTAGTTGTCGGGCGCGGCGGACCATGTCGGCGACTCGCGGCGCCAGTTGATCGATCGCCAGCCCGGCCAGGTGATTGTCCTTTAACAAGATCGCATCGTAGAGACCCATACGGTGGTTGCAGCCGCCGGCGGAGCGGACGGCGTATTTGTCGAGCTGCCGCCAGCCGGGGATGGTCTTGCGAGTGTCGTAGATTTTGGCGGCCGTTCCGGCGACGGCTGCTACGTAGCGTGCGGTCAGCGTGGCGACTCCGCTGAGCCGACCCAGGAAATTGAGCAGCGTTCGCTCGGCGGGCAGCATTTGCTTCGGCGGGCTTTCGATCAAGGCGATCTGCCGGCCGGGCGTTACCGGCAGGGCGTCGGGGCGGTCCCCCATTTGCCCCAGCCGTGCGGCCGGGGCCAACTGGTGCAGCAGGAAAGCTAGGAGGGCTTGGCCGACGAACAGGCCTTGCTGCTTAGCGGTAAGGGCGTAGCGCTGCGGCTGATCTGGCAGTGCCGCTATCTGGACAGTGATATCACCACGCCGGGCCAGATCTTCGCGAAGGGCCAGGTCTACAAGCCCGCAGAGCTGCTCTGCATGCAAGCCGGCCGGGAGGTCTTGTTGGGCGCTATGATCAGTCATTACTAAGTCGTCCGGGCGTCGGCAGCATATTCGCCGAAGCAGGTCCACGCAATCCCGGCGCGGGCCGGATGTGAGCATGCTATCTGTCCGTTCGAGGCGGGTTTGAAGAGCGGCCCTACTGTTGAGTGTGTCGGCTGCTGCCAGTGGGCTTGTTCTTGCGCGATTGGTCCGGTGGGTGGTCGGTGGTGACGGCCGTCAGCTCGGGCTGGTCTTTGAGCTGTTTGATCTGGTCGCGGATGGTGGCGGCTCGTTCGAATTCTAGCTGTTCGGCGGCTTCGAGCATCTCGTTTTCGAGAAGGGCGATCATTTCCTGCTGGGTGTAGTCGGTTTCGGAAGCGTGGATGGCCTGGCGGGCGGTGCGTCGGGCCTGGATCTCGGACTCCAGGCCGGTACGGATGGCCTTGTGGATGCTTTGGGGGGTGATGTGGTGCCGGCGATTGTATTCGAGCTGGATCTCGCGGCGGCGGTTGGTCTCGTCGATGGCCCGCCGCATGGAACCGGTGACCTGGTCGGCGTAGAGGATAACCTCGGCGTTGACGTGGCGGGCACATCGGCCCATGGTCTGGACCAGCGAGGTTTCGCTACGCAGAAAGCCCTCCTTGTCGGCGTCGAGGATGGCCACCAGCGAGACCTCCGGCAGGTCGAGCCCTTCTCGCAAGAGATTGACGCCCACCAGCACGTCGAACTTGCCCTCGCGCAGCGAGCGAAGGATCTCGACCCGCTCGATGGTGTCGATCTCGCTGTGCAGGTATCGGCAGCGTATCTGCTGCTGTCGCACGTAGTTGGCCAGGTCCTCGGCCAGCCTCTTGGTAAGGGTGGTTATCAGGGACCGCTCGCCGGCGGCGGTGTGCTTTTGGACTTGTTCGAGCAGGTCGGCCACCTGTCCGCGAGCGGGTTTTACGACGATTTGCGGGTCTACCAGCCCGGTGGGGCGGATTATCTGCTCGACCACCTCGCCCCGACACAGTTGCAGCTCGTAGGGGGCGGGCGTGGCGCTTACCAACAGCACGCGGTGCCACATGCCCTCGAACTCTTCGAAACGCATGGGGCGATTGTCCAGGCAGCTAGGCAAACGGAAGCCGTGCTCGACTAATACTTCCTTGCGCGAGCGGTCGCCGGCGTACATAGCCCGCGATTGCGGCACGGTGGCGTGCGACTCGTCGATGATCAGCAGGAAGTTGTCGGGGAAATAGTCGACAAGTGTGTAGGGCTTGGCGCCCGGCGGCGTGCCGGCCAGATGCCGCGAGTAGTTCTCGATGCCCGAGCAGTAGCCCACCTCGAGGATCATTTCGATGTCGTACTTGGTGCGGGCGGCCAGGCGCTGGGCTTCCAGCAGCTTGCCTTGTTCGTTGAGTTCCTTGAGTCGTTCGTCCAGCTCCTGGCGGATGGAGGCGACGGCCCGCTCGATGTGGTCGGCGGGCATTACGTAGTGGACGGCCGGATAGATGAACGCCTGATGGTCCGAGGCCAATTGCTCCTTAGTCAGGGGATTGATCATGTCGATTCGCTCGACCTGATCGCCCCACAGCTCGATGCGGTAGGCGAACTGCTCGTGGGCCGGATAGAGTTCGACGCAGTCGCCGCGGGCCCGGAAGGTGCCCCGCTTGAGGTCGACGTCGTTGCGGGTGTATTGCAGCTCGACCAGGCGCCGGAGCAGTTCGTCGCGATCGATGGTCTGGCCGACCTTCAGATCGAGCACGCTGCGCTTATACTCCTCGGGCGATCCGAGCCCGAAGATGCACGAGACGCTGGCGACGATAATCACGTCAGGCCGAGAGACCAGCGAACTGGTCGACGCCAGGCGGAGGCGGTCGAGGTCGTCGTTGCGCGAGGCGTCCTTTTCGATGTAGATATCGCGCTGTGGGATGTAGGCCTCGGGCTGGTAGTAATCGTAATAGCTGACGAAGTAGTGCACGGCGTTGTGGGGGAACAGCTCTCTAAACTCCTCGTAGAGTTGGGCGGCTAGGGTCTTGTTGTGGCTGACCACCAAGGTGGGTACGTCGAGCTGCTCGATGACGTGGGCCATGGTGAAGGTCTTGCCCGATCCGGTGACGCCCAGCAAGGTCTGGTGGCGCTTGCCTCGGGCGAAGCCGTCCAGCAGTTGCTCGATGGCTCGGGGCTGATCCCCGCGAGGCGTCATGTCGGTGACTAGCTTGAACTGGCCCATGGCGGTGATTCTATCGAATAGCTCCGCAGATATTCTACCACGACGGCGGGCCGACGCCCTGTGGGTGCGCTGTGGCGATCAGCTTACCCCCGGCCGGACACAAGTTGCTTACTGCGGGCGGGTTATGAGTCGCCGGGCATGCGTCCCCACTTCAGCTTGGTCACCAGCGTCTGCCAGCGGGCCCCCAGCGGATTGCGCACCAGCTTCAGTGACTGCTTGGCTTTGCGGACCACTATGCGGTCGCCGGCGCGGACGGCGAAGCTGATCTGCCCGTCGATGTTGGCCATGGTGCCCTTGTTCGTTCGGTGGGGGACCACCTCGATTTCGTGGTCGGCGGCGATCACCAGCGGGCGATGGGTCAGCGAGTGCGGACAGATGGGCGTCAGGCAGAAGGCGTCGAGCCCGGCCCCGACTATCGGTCCGCCGGCCGACATGTTGTGGGCGGTCGAGCCGGTGGGGGTAGAGATGATCACGCCGTCGCCGGCCACACTGGTGAGATGTTCGCCATCGACGAGTATGGACAGCTCGATCATTCTGAAGGGCGGGCCGGCTTGGACGACGCAGTCATTGATCGCCAGGCTGCTGAAGGACTCACCTTGGGCGGGGTGGCTGTCGACCTGGAGGATCATTCGTTTGGACACCAACGACTGATCCTGAAGCAGGCGGTCGAAGCAGTCGAGCAGCTCTTGGACCGAAAACTCGGTGAGAAAGCCCAGCTTGCCGAGATTGACGGCAACTATAGGAATCTGATGTCTTCCCAGGGCTCTGGCTACGGAGAGGATGGTCCCGTCGCCGCCAAGTGCTACCAGCAAGTCGGTGCCGGGGCGGGGTAGCTGTTGCTCGTCCTGTGGCCAGACCAATTCGGAGATATCGGCTTTGGAATCCAGGGCGTCCCGCAGGCGCTGCAACGCCGCCTGCACGTGCTCTCGCTGGGGGTTGCCCACGAGCAGTATCCGTGGTCGCTGTTGTCGAGCTGGGGGTTGGCCGGTCATGGGGCAGTCTGCTTGCGACTTGGACGAGCTTTGCGCGAAGGCCGGGCGGGCAAGTCCGGCCGAGGAGCCGCGCTGATCAATTCCCCAACGGTGCTGGCGATGCCGGTCGCGTCCAGTCCCACCTCAGCCAGTTGTCCGGCGCGCGAGCCGTGTTCGATGAACCGGTCGGACGGGATGCCGATGCAGGTTACGTTGTCCAAGGCCAGGCCGAGTTTGCCGGCCTCCTCCAGCACGGCCGAGCCGAATCCGCCGGCCAGGCTGTGATCCTCGGCGATGACCAGCGGTGCGCTGCTGCTCAGCACCTCGCGCAACATCTGCTGATCGAGCGGCCGGGCGAAGCGGGCGTTGATCACCCCCACGTCAATTTCCTGTATTGCCAGGAGTTCGGCTGCATCGAGCGAGTCCGAGACCACCGATCCGTAGGCTATGATGGTAGCTTGGGCGCCGTCGCGGAGCCGGCGAGATTGGCCCAGTCGCAGCGGAATGGCATCGGCCACGGGCTGCGGCATGATGGCGCGCGGATAGCGAATGGCGCTGGGACCGGGCAGGTCCAACGCCAGCTCCAACGCCGATCTGAGCTCGAACTCGTCGGCCGGAGCCATCAGCACCATGTTTGGCAGGCCACGCAGGTAGCTTATGTCCAGGAAGCCGTGGTGTACGGCCCCGTCGCTACCGACCAGGCCGGCGCGGTCGATACAGAAGACCACCGGCAGGTTCTGGAAGGCGACCTCTTGAAAGATCTGGTCGAACGCCCGCTGGAGAAAGGTGGAGTAGATAGCCACGACCGGTCTGAATCCGGCCTTGGCCAGACCGGCGGCAACGTCCACCGTGCAGCTTTCGGCGATGCCGCAATCGAGGAACTGCTTTGGCAATCGCCGGGCGAATTGGCTCAGACCTGTTCCGTCAGGCATGGCTGCGGTCAGGGCGATTATCCTCTCGTTGCGTTCGGCCAGCTCGATGATGGTCCGTCCGAAGGCCTTGGTCCAGCTCGTGCCCTTGCCGCCGTTGATGGTAACGCTGCCGTTTTCGACCACGTAGCCGCTGGGGCTATGGAATGTGGTCGGATTGTCAGAGGCCCATTCACAGCCGCAGCCTTTCTTGGTGTGCACGTGCAGCAGCACCGGTTGACGAACGTCCTTGACCAGTTCCAGCAATTCGATGAGGTGCTCGATGTCGTGGCCGTCGATGGGCCCGACGTAGATCAGGCCGAGCTGCTCGAATATCTGGTTCGGCGCGACGGTGGCTTTGATTCCTTCTTTCAAATGGTTCAATACGTCGTAGACGCCTCTGCCCACCAGCGGCAGTTGCCGTAGCCTTCCTTTAACGCGACGTTTTAAGTCTTCATACAAGCCGCTGGTGCGGAACCTGGCCAGGTAACGGGCCATAGCGCCTTGGGTGGGGGAGATTCCCATCGAGTTATCGTTGAGCACTACCAGCAATTGGCGCTTGAGCGTGCCGGCCTGGTTCAAGCCTTCGAATGCCGTGCCGTTGACTATGCTGGCGTCGCCGACCACGGCTACCACATGAGTGTCTCTGCCGGCCAGCTCATCACCTCGGGCCAGCCCGACGGCCGTCGGAATAGCCGTGCCGGCATGTCCGACGTTGAACAAGTCGTAGGGACTCTCGTTTATGTTGGGGAACCCGCTGATCCCCCCGGCCTGACGCAGGGTGTCGAAGCGATCGGCCCGGCCGGTGAGCAGCTTGTGTGGGTAGCACTGGTGTCCGACGTCCCATAACAGGCGGTCCTGCCTGAAGTCGAAGCAGTAGTGCAGAGCGACGGTTAACTCGACCACCCCGAGGTTGCTGGCCAGATGGCCGCCGTTCTTGCCTACGACGGTGATGATCTTCTGGCGTATGTCGTTAGCCAGCGGGTCTAGCTGGTCGACCGACAGTGCCTTCAGGTCTTTCGGCGATTTGATTTGATCTAAGAGCGTCGCCAAACTGAAACCTCCCACCTGCCC
>SDBT01021781.1_pt1 | contig 10015 bp, 8 predicted proteins | sample 2277101 | NCBI WGS metagenome assembly SDBT01 (sample SAMN10404973, study PRJNA504765) | marine sediment metagenome | isolation source: marine sediment core GS10_PC15, 103 cmbsf | place: Arctic Ocean: Southern Knipovich Ridge | collected 2010
CGGCGGTCATCCTGCTGTTCTCGCTTTTTTCAACAGACCGTTACTGTGATACAATCCACGGCAATGGCTAAATTTCAGCACGGAATGAATTTCCTGTACCGTCTCGGATGGACCCTCGCTCGGGCACATTACTGTATATACCACCAGCTTAAAGTGGTCGGGCTGGAAAATCTCCCACCATCCGGTGGTGCCGTTCTCGCCGTCAACCACGTGAGCCACCTCGATCCCCCCGCGGTTGGCGCTGCATGTCCAAGGGCGATCAGGTGGGTCGCGAAACAGGAGTTGTGGAATTCCAGATTTCTTGGCTGGTATTTCAATGCTGTCGGGATAATTCCGATCAGACGCGGCAGCAGCAGTGGCGGAGCAATGCTGGACCACGCCGCACAGGCAATAAAGGACGGCAGCCTGGTAACGTTATTCCCGGAGGGAACCCGCTCCAAGACAGGTTACCCCGGAAAAGCCAGATCGGGTGTTTGTGTTCTTGCAGCCATGACCGGAGCACCGGTAATACCCGTGCGAATCTCCGGGTCGTACGACTGCATGCCGCGTAAGACCAAAATCCCGCGTCCCGGTTTAATACAGGTTGCATACGGGGAACCGATAACCTGGGCTCCGGGAGAGCTTGATACGGAAAATCGAAAGCAGATGGTCTCGGAGGCGCAGAGGATACTTGAAATAATCGTTTCGCTTCCCGGCTGGCACCCTAAAAAAGCAAAGGTTCCCGAGGAGACGGGGACGGATAAGGCAACACCGTCTCCGGAATCCAAACCGGAATAATCCTGCTCAACGGAGCGTCCCTATATGCAAGGCTCTGAAAATTTTCCGAAACTCGTACTGCTCGGGGCGTCGGGACGGATGGGTCGCGCGATTGCGTACCGGTTTCTGTCCGACGGCAAGGTGGACCTTGTCGGTGCAGTCGATCCTGTGGACGACAGGGATGCGATGGGTCCGCTTGTCGGTGTAAAAAAAACAGGTCCGGAAATCATGGAAAGTCTGGATGCACTGCCTGAGAATCTCGAGGCGGATATCGTCCTGGATTTCTCTACAGCCCGGGCGGTCCAGTCCAACCTTGAAGCCTGCCTGAAGCGGGGATGGGACACGATAATCGGAGTGACCGGTTTTTCAGAAGAGGACTGTGAATCATTCGCTCAAATGGCGGAAAGATACAACCGGCGGGTCGTCCTGGTGCCGAATTTCACACTCGGCATAAATCTGCTGCTCAGGTTTGTACGTGAGGCATCGAAAGTTTTCGAGCGGGTTGAAATTATCGAGCTTCATCACGAAAAGAAAACCGATGCACCATCGGGCACTGCTTTGCATACTGCGAACCTGATCGCATCTGAATGCCCCCGCACCAATCCTCCCGGAATGGTCGATCCCTCACGCGGAAAAAACGAGAGTAACGTCCCGATCCATGCAATTCGACTTCCCGGTCTGCTTGCACACCAGGAAGTGATATTCGGAAGTCCCGGAGAGGTTCTGACCATCCGCCACGACACAACCGACAGGTCGGCTTTTTTATCGGGGATTTATCTGGCTATTGACAGGATCGGGAACCTGGAACCGGGCTTTGTGAAGGGTCTGGACTGGGCATTCGAGTGCGAAAAAAAATAATAGTAGCCCGGCCACCCATTGGGTCTGTTGATAAAGTACATGATCGGCAACAAAGAAGGGTGCCATGCTCAAGCGAGTCTTCGAGCTTGGGCATGCTCTTTTGAGTCTGAAATCCATTTATTCAAGACACGCCCAAGCTCGAAGACTCGCTTGAGCGTGGCACCCAACGTATAGATAAATTGATCTACTTAGCATCAATCCGGCTTTTTTCAACAGACCCACCCCTGCCGGCTTTTTTTCTACCTTCCCCCGTACCGCCGATCGCGCTTCTGATAATCCTTCAATGCCTGTAAATAATGACTCCTCCGGAAATCCGGCCAGTACACCGGAGTCACCCACAATTCCGTATACGCTATCTGCCACAGAAGGAAATTACTGAACCTCATCTCGCCCGATGTCCTGATCAGCAGGTCGGGATCGGGAAGACCGCCCGTATCCAGGTACTGCGAAAACGTCCTCTCATCGAGCGATTCAACGTCCACTTTGCCTTTCTCATATTCCACGAACAGCTTCTTGATACCCTTCACAATCTCATTTCTTCCGGAATACGACAGTGCGAAATTGATTCTCAGGCCGGTATTGTTCTGGGTCAGGTTAACGATATCCTTCACCCGACGGTACAGGGTGGTAGGAAGGTCGCCGAGGTTACCAAGTATCTCAACCCTGATGTTCCGCTCGTGAAGCTTTTCAATTTCCTTGATTGCAGCTTTCTCGAAAATCTGCATAAGCCCGGAGACTTCCAGAAGCGATCGTTTCCAGTTTTCCTTGCTGAACGCGTAGAAGGTCAGGATTTCGACAGCCTCCGCTCCTGCAGCGGAGTTAATATCCAGAGTCATCTCGATAGCTTCGCGCACCGTCTTTACACCTGCGCTATGCCCTTCGAGCTTGTTAAGCCGTCGCTCCTTCGCCCACCTGCGGTTGCCGTCCATAATGAACGCAACGTGTCTTGGGAGCATTGCCAGATTCAGTTCGCTTAGAAGCTTCAGAGGATCGGTGAGATCACCGATCATCGAAGGATCGGATGCTAATCCCGGACCTGGCTTCCGTTTAGGATTGTTCGAATTATTCCTGGGTCTGCTAAATGCCATATGCTTTCTCAGACTTTCCCACCCTTTTCATATACTGATTATCTCGATTTCTTTTTTCTTGAAAACTTCGTCGAGTTCCTCGCATCCCTTATCGGTTAATTCCTGGATTTCGTTCTGTGCGTCCCGGCTGTTGTCCTCGCTCATATCACCCTTTTTTTCGGCTTTACGAACCTTCTCGATGCACTCCCGCCTGATATTCCTGATCTGAACCTTGCCGTTCTCCACCATCTGCTTGATCATTTTTACCAGGTCCTGCCGACGTTCCTGTGTCAGGGCCGGAATGTTCAGCCGGATTATCGTGCCGTCGGACTGCGGAGTCAGACCGATGTCGGATTTGAGGATCGCCTTTTCAATCGCAGCGAAATTTTTACGATCGAACGGCTTCACAAGGATAGTAGTCGAGTCGCCGATTCCGACCGTGGCAACCTGGTTGAGCGGCATCTGGGTCTCGTACGCCTCTACCATGATCCTGTCCAGGAGTGCCGGATTGGCCCTGCCCGACCGAACCATGGCAAGTTCGTGCGTTACAGCCTTGATCGATTGCTGCATCCGTTCATCGGCTTCCAGGTATAATTCTTCCATACTCTCCAGTCACCTCGATATCGGAAACCCATATGAAATCGGTCCGCAACCATTATGCGGAGGCTGATCCATTTTACTTTATAGCCCGTGATGTATCAAGAAAGACCGCTCCATGAAGAATCCCTCGTAATCAATGTACCGAGCGAAACCTCACCCCCGGCGACCCGTTTCATGGTTCCCGCTTCCCACATATTGAAAACCACGAGTGGAAGGTCGTTGGCTTCCGCAAGCGTCACCGAGGTCAGATCCATAACTTTCAGCTCACGATCGATCACTTCCCGGTATGTGATCCGGTCGAACCGAACCGCATCCGGATTATTCACCGGATCGCTGTCGTAAACCCCATCGACCATCGTAGCCTTGAACATGACGTCGCACTTCAGTTCGAGCGCCCTCAGTGTTGCAGCGGTATCGGTCGTGAACAGGGGATTCCCGGTCCCGCCGGCACACAGGGCGACAGCTCCGTTTTCCAAAATTTCCCTGCCCCGTTTTGCGCTGAATGTTTCAGTAAATTCACCAACCGGAAAAGCCGACAGCACAACCGCACTGGTTCCGGCTCTGTCGAGTGCGTCCCGAAGTGCCAGTGCATTCAGAATTGTTGCCACCATGCCCATCTGATCGGCGGTGACCCGGTCCATGCCCTCCGCGACACCCTTAATCCCTCTGAAAAAATTTCCCGCTCCCATTACAACACCGACCTGTTTGCCTGATTGAGCCAGGTCGGCGATTTCCATCGCCACCCGATCGAGCGTCGCGGGATCGATTCCCGTACCCGCAGATCCTCCGAGTGCTTCACCGGATATCTTGAGCAGGATTCGGTCGAACCTGTACGTTTTTTTAGTCATATTGACTGCTCCCCCGTCCCCGGCCGAAGCATACCATGCAGTTAAGGATGGTGGGAAACGTACCGGGCCGTGAAATCTTAAAACATTATCCCTGTAATTTGAGCAGATACCAGTGGTTTTAACGACATTATTAATGGTGTAATAATCCCGGAAAAGGAGATCGGGAGTAACTGATGCGTATTGGTGTGCTTACATCGGGCGGAGACGCCCCCGGAATGAATGCGGCCCTGAGATCCATCGTCAGGATGAGCATCGTTCGAGGTCACAGGGTTTTCGCATTCTACAACGGTTTCAAGGGATTGCTGGAAAACGACTCCACTGAAATGTACAACCGGTCGGTTGGAGACATTATCACCCGTGGAGGAACAATAATCGGTACCGCCCGATGCGAGGAATTCAAGGACCCTGATAACGTCAAGAAAGCCGCCCGGAACCTGAATTTACTTGACATGGGAGGTCTGATCGTGATCGGCGGCGAGGGAAGTTTCAGGGGGGCTCTCGAACTGGGTAAGCACGGCGTCTCGGTAATTGGAATTCCGGGCACTATCGACAACGACATTAACGGCACCGATTATGCGATCGGCTTCGACACCGCAGTCGAAACCGTACTCGACTGCATAAAAAAATTGCGGGACACAGCCTCAAGCCACGGTCGCACGCTGATTATGGAGGTTATGGGTCGCTATTCCGGATGGATCGCACTTAAAAGCGGTCTCGCCGGGGGAGCGGAGATTATTCTGATCCCGGAACTTGCATACGACATTGATGATATCTGCCATCGACTCGAATCGGGTATTGCACGAGGTAAAAAGCACTCCCTGGTGGTTCTCGCCGAGGGTGTCATGAGTGCAACGGAACTGGCTAAGAAGATGAAGGAACAGATGGGCTACACTGCGAATACAGTCGTGCTGGGATATGTCCAGCGGGGAGGCAGTCCGACCGCGAACGACATCATCCTGGCAAGTAAACTGGGTGCACGGGCGGTCGATGAACTCGCGGCGGGAGCATCGGGCGTGATGATCGGGGAGCAGTCGGGAAGCCTGGTTTTGCATCCGCTCGGGGAAGTGTTAAGGGAAAGCAAGATAATCGATCCTACTTTTTACCACCTTGCGATGGACCTGGTACACTGATTTTCTAATCCGGCCCCTGACCCTCATTAGAACTATCTACCTGCTCCATCGGCAGATCCACGATAAATGTCGAACCCTCCCCCTCAACCGATGAAAACGCAAGCACGCCTCCGTGTTCGGTCACGATCCGATCCGAATTCGTAAGCCCCAGCCCGGTACCTTTCGCCTGCTTCGATGTAAACCAGGGCTCAAAAATCGACTCGTACTTCTCCGTCGGAATACCCGGACCGTTATCCTCGACGAAAATCCTTACACGACTGTTTTGCGATGAAGTAGACACCGTGAGTGTTCCATCGCTGCCCATCGCCTGTACCGCATTCAGCACCAGGTTTGTGAAAACCATGCGCATCTGGTCCGGATCGCAGACAATTTCAGGTAATTCCTTGTCAAAATACCGCCTGATTTCTATCCCGGAATGCTCTTTCTGGAACTGCAGGAAAGTCAGGCTCTCCTCCAGGACTTCATTAAGTCTGCTCGGTTTTTTCTGAGCGGGACCCAGCCTGGCAAATTTCAACAGGTCTGAGATCGTGCCCGATGCCCGGTTAATATCTTTCAGCGCTGCCTGCATGGCCGATCTTTCCGTGCTTTCCTCGGGCAGTCTCGATGCCAGGACCTGGAGGAAACCCGAAACTCCTGCAAGCGGATTGTTAACCTCGTGTGCGATACCCGCAGCCATCTGACCCAGGGTCGCCAGCTTTTCGCTCTGGAAAAGCTGTTCCTGGAGAGCGGTAACATCGGTGATATCCTCGAACAGGATCACCGCACCGTGACGGACACCTGCACCCGGCAGCGGGTTTACCTTGATATTCAGTTTCAGCGTTCTGCCGGGCAGAGTCAGGGTCCAGGTTTCACCGATTCCCTCATAACTCTTTCCCTTTTCCAGAACGAGAGTCACAATAGCGTGGAATTTCTCCTCATCGTTGACCAGCCTGACAGCCTCGAACGGAATGCCGGTAACGTCGGCATCGGACATAAGGAGGATGTCGAGGAGCGAGGGATTAAGCGACTGAATCAGACCCCGCTCATCGAGAACCATGACGCCGTTCGGAAGGCTCTTGAAGGTTCGTTCGCGGAAAATCACCTCTCGAGAGAGGTCTTCAACCAGGCTCGCGTTGTGGAGAGCCATGCCCGCCTGGTTCGCGAACGTCTCAAGGAACGCCAGGTTGGATTCGTCGACCCGATGCTGCTGACTTCGATTATCCACCACCAGAAGCCCCATCAGGTTAAATGCCTTGCATTGCACACATGAAGCGAGGTCATCCACGTCCTGCTCGTCGTAAAACGGGCATTCCTCCTTGCAGAGCCAGCAGGCATTCCATCCGAAAGCCTGAACGGGACAGCTCACCTTGTCGCAGGAATACATTTCGTAACAGGTCGTTTCTTTTTTCGTAAGAAGCGGGACCGTCACCAGGTTCTTTGAGTAGTCGTAATTTCTGATGAAATCCCTGTCGGGCATGCGATGACTGTCACCGAAAAACAACGGTTTTCCCCTGAGCATCGAACCCTTCAGGAAATGATCGTGGCGCATGTCGATATCCATGAAATGCGCGCTCCGATTTGCCGCATCCAGCCTGAATCCCCTTAGCATTCTGGAGTCACGGTCGAGAAGCAGAAGGAAGGTGTGCACCAGTCCGAACTCGTCCGCCAGTCCGGCAAGAATTGTCTCGACAATATCCGGGATCCGGGTCGTTTTCAGAAGGCTCGTCGACAGTACGTTGAGCTTGGTCAGCGACCTTGTCGCCTCCTCCAGTGAATTAGTTCGTTTCAACAACTGGAGATTCAGTTTCTTAAGATCCTCGGAGATTAGCTGGTTGATGGACATGACAAGGAAGAGAAACCCGAGAGGATCGAGCAGGTTCTGCATCAGGTACGAAAACGTCTGGAACTGGGAATTCGGTTCGGATGCCAGGTAGACCATAAAACTCAGCCTGCCTGCCGCAAGGAAGAGAAAAAATCCCTGTGCATACAGGGAACGTTCCCTGACCTGGGAAACCAGGGCGACCAGGGCATATACAACAATGAAAACCTGCTGAAGCGCAAACACCCATTCACCAGGGAAAACACCTCTTGGCTCAGTCAGCGATTCAGGTGGATGCCAGATTAATCCGTACGCTGTTAACGGACTCGCAAAGGAAATAATTGTGAAGGCGACGAAACTGACTCCGAGCAGCAGGGCCATGGCCCTCAGAACCTGCTCGAACTGTTTGCGTTCGATCAACCTGTGCGAAACCAGTGAGTGTGTAAGAATCAGCAGACCCGCCCCTGCAAGCGTGTTGCTCAGTACGCGAAAAAATGGTCCGGAGATAATCTGCGTCGCCGAAAGGGACGGATCGGAGAGAATTTCAAGAATGAGGGCTGCAAAATATCCGGAAAGCCCCCATGTGAGAAGGGTATACTCCCCCTTCTTCTGGCGGTTGGATTCCAGAATAGTATAGAAAAGACCGACACAGACCATCACGAACTCGAAGAACGTGAGAGCCAGCATGCCGCTCGATTGTGCAATGTCCTCCGGCATTCTGATACCATTGCCCCGTCAGAGGGGAATATCCATTTAATAATTATACTTTACAGAAAGTGCCTGCACCAATCGTCCGGAAAATGCACGGTCGTTTCTCAATCCGATTGACACTCAAGATTGGCATGTGATACGTTTCATATCGGATTAAAAAGAGGTGTAATGCATCATGAGCGCACTTATTATCATTAAAGCACAGGAGGACGGGGTCAGTGTGCTTTTCTCGTCCGGCGATGAAAACGAGACTCCCACTCCCGTACGGCTTGACTGCGGTGAGGTGCTGATTATCACTGCTCCCGAAAAACGTGACGGCGTGCAGATTCGGGGGCATGCCGAAGTCTATACTTCCGACCACGTCGTTTCCGCTGAAAGCGGCCTGGTAATCGGAGGTCGGACGGAAGATCAGTAGATTTCGGGCCAGTAATATAATCTGGCTTTTATATTCCAACTTCCCGTTTGAAACCATGACTAACGATCGATCGATCTTCCAACCGGCTACCATTCTGATAATTCTTCTGGCTTTACCGGGATGTATACAACCGCCGGATGTTCCTGAAATATCCACTCCCCCATCGGAAATCGAAATCGAACCGGTCTACAGGATCGTTGAAACTTCCGCACCCGACCCGGATATCCCACAATACAATCCCAACGATGAAAGCCCGTACTGGGATGCTCTGCTCGAATCCGACGGCACTGCCGGTGAAAATGAGCTTCGATACGGCGCAATCGGTGAATGCTCGCGACTGAATCCGGTCCTGATACAGGACACTCCCTCCGCACTGATATGCAGTCTCGTTTTCGACAGCCTCTATACTGTAGATAACAACCTGGAAATAATTCCCGTGCTTGCCGACGGCATGCCCTTTGTAACCGGGGACGGTCTTCAGTATTCAGTGGGAATCCGCGATGATGTCTTTTTCCATGACGGCGAACAACTTACTGCGGAAGATGTCCTGTTCACTTATAACACGATCCTGGACCCTCGTAAAAATGTTGACGGGCTTCGCGTTTCAGATTTCAGGGACCTTGAGACGGTCGAATTGCTGGATGATTTCCACCTCCTTTTCCGATTCCGAGAGCAGTACGCACCGATTTACCATCACATTCTGAATGTCGGGATTCTACCGGCTCATGTTTTCGAGACTGACAACGCAGCCTTTATACATTCAACTTTCAACCGGAATCCGGTCGGCTCCGGTCCCTACAGGTTTGTTGAATGGTCTGTCGGGGAATATATCCTGCTCGAAAGGAACACGGAATATTGGCGTTCCAGTGAAATCGATGGACCGAACATTGAAAAATTCCGGATGATCTTTTTCGAAACAATCGAGGCGGCACAGGACGCGCTGGACTCGAATAAAACAGACATCAGCGCCATCGACACAACTCCGGAAGGACTTCAAATTGCAGCATCTGAAGACATTCATCTTTACCAGTCGGGAACCCTCGGATTTGTCTATCTGGGATTCAATTTCAGCAGACCGTTCTTTACGGATATTCGTGTCCGAAGGGCGCTTTCCCATGCACTGGATCGGGATCACATCTGCGATGAGATTTTCAGCGGTCATGCCGTCCCTCAGTGGGCTCAGATCCCACCGGTTTCGCCATACTTTACAAACGATGTCTCCACGTGGGAAAGTGACCTGACCGCCTCACAGACACTTCTTGAAGAAGCTGGCTGGATCGACCGTGACCGGGACGGCACTATCGAAAATCCTGACGGTACACCTTTTGAATTCGAGCTGATCACCAACACCGGGCACGAATCGCGGGAGAAAATCGCAAACTATGCAGCCGAACAATTCTCCAGACTCGGTATCAATGTGGAAGTAACTACTATCGACTGGATGGACCTGATGGCATCCAGAATTGAGCCTGGTGATTATGATGCATGCGTGCTGAGTTTCACTGTTGGAGTCGATCCGGATGATTTCAGTATCTTTCACAGCTCGGGAACCCAGGGCGGTTTCAATTACGGTGGTTACAGCAATGAAAGGGTCGATGAGCTGTTGGAAGCCGGGCAGCGGGAAATGAATCCGGAAGCGCGACATGCAATATACACGGAGCTTCAGCAAGTCCTGTCCTCTGAGCTTCCGCTACTTTTTCTGGTGAATCGAATCGGTCTGCAGGGAATCCAGAGACGATTCGAGGGACCGCCGACCTTCGCCTGCCCGTTACCGACAACCTTCACTCAACCGACCTGGATGCCTTCGTGGAACGTGAAGGGTTATCAGCCTT
>SDBT01021782.1_pt1 | contig 10014 bp, 8 predicted proteins | sample 2277101 | NCBI WGS metagenome assembly SDBT01 (sample SAMN10404973, study PRJNA504765) | marine sediment metagenome | isolation source: marine sediment core GS10_PC15, 103 cmbsf | place: Arctic Ocean: Southern Knipovich Ridge | collected 2010
ATCTATAATACCACTGGAATGCTGAACATTGCAGGGTATGATTTTACGATCAACAACGTGGCAGCCAACACGTTCGAACTCATCTATCTAGATGCTTCGAATGCAACGGTATTTAGTGATGCTACAGCGGGTAACTGCCGTAGGGTCCCTAACAACCCTATTTATTCGCCTCAGGCTAACCGTATTACGGGTATCACTGCAGCGAATCCTATGGTTGTTACACTTGCGGTTATACACGGCTTGTCAATAGGGGAGAAACTTCGCGTTAAGGTCAGTACCGATTACGGAATGATCGAAGCGAATGATCTCATCGGTGAAATCACAGCAGTAAGTACAGCTAACAACACTGTCTCTTTGGACATTGATGCAGCTGCCTTCACTGCGTTTGCATTCCCAACTTCAGCGGTTGCGGCACTGGGGGTAACTCCTGCCCATATTGTTCCTGTTGGTGATGCAACTTCAACCCTTGCCGGGTCGATGGAGAACACAGCACAGATCGTCATGGAACTAGGAGCAGGTGCCGATGGTCCTGCTGGTAGCACAAGTGACGTTATCTACTGGGAAGCTCTACACAGTGGACACACACTAGTTGAGTAATCCATAGGGAGGGGACAGCGTGTCCCCTCCCTTATATGTAATCTTTGAATCCTGGAGTGTGAAAAATACAATATGACTAAAGAAAAACTTAAAAATACAGAAGCGCCAAAGATGGCAAAACTAGGCATTACGCCAAGTGATACGGACAAAAAGACAGATTCGGACACAAAAGCGACCGAAAAGGTGTCTTTTGAGTTTTCAGAGGCTGACCTCATCGATTTCAAAGCTTGGAAAGCACAAAAGGACGAAAAGCCGAAGGACGATGCGCCGAAGGTCGTATGCGAAGCTCCTGAAGACGACAAAATCTATCGCAAGTGGAAAGAAGAAAGCCAACTTGTTAAAGGAATCTTTCGTAGCAGAGAATCTGTTGGTGGAAACGTCAAATTCTGTTTCCGAAAGTACAAGTGGGACCGGACCGAGTGGTACATAATGTTTGACGGTGAGACTTATGAAGTACCTCTTGGTGTTGCTCGCCACCTAAACCAGAACTGCAACTATCCTGTCCACTCTCATATCCTGGGAGCCGACGGTAAGCCTACATTGGACACCACCGGAAAGGAAATCAGCCGAATGAATTTCGAAAACACGGTGTTCGCTATTGGCTGATGTAATTCTATCGAATTTTCAGCCACGACGCAGGCTGATATCGGCGGTTACTAATGCAGTACAAGGAGCGGTAACTACCACGGAGGATCACGGGTATTCTGTGGGCCAACTCCTCCGATTGCCTATCCCCTCTAACTACGGAATGACGGTTGAACAAGTGGGCGTAACGGTGGTTACAGTACCAGCGAATGACCAATTTACGATGGATTTAGACACGAGCGTGTTGAGGACTTACCTAACTCCTACGGAGCCACCAGCGTTTACGCAGTCACATGTCGTTCCTGTTACGGGACTTACCGATAACGATAAAAGTATCAGGGGGTAACTATGAGCCTTAGCACGTTAGAGCAAATCAAAAAGAAAGTACGAAGGCTTTCAGCGTCGCCTTCGATCAACCAGTTGTCGGATTCTGACCTTGAAGAATACATAGATACATTCTACGAGCAGGATTTCCCGTCTCATCTTAAAGTGTGGAATTTGTATGACACGTTGGATATTTACACGATTCCGAATGAGGATGAATATTCGTTCGACACCACCCTTTTCCATGCGGTAAATCCTCCTGTCTACATAGATGGCTACCAGTCGTTCTATTCTCAGTCCAGGGAGGAGTTTTTCAGGATCTACCCCAAGATATCGACAGAACAGACAGGACCAGCAGGAGACGCAGGAGCAGGACCATACACGTTCACGCTGAGCGCTATTCCAGTGCTGAAGAGAGAGGTTTCGCTCTCTGTGACGGATACTTCAGGAACAGTTTTGTCCTGTCACGACCTACCAGACGTACCAAGCAGCGACACAGGAACGTTCGTAGACAATGTAGACCCTGACACCTCTACCCTGGTGGGGACAATCAACTACGTCACAGGAGAGGTAACAATCACCTGGACGAATACAATAGCCGTTACACAAAACACCTTAGCACGATATGTGGCCTACCAAGCGAGTAGACCTGCCGGAGTCCTGTTTTTTAACGACACGTTTACGATTCGGCCTGTTCCAGACAGAGTTTATAAGATGGTGTTCAACGTCTACAAAAAGCCATCTCAACTCCTCAGTTCTAACGATCATTCGAGCACAAACGCTCCCGATGTTGATCAATGGTGGCAGTACATAGCCTTTGGAGCAGCAATTAAGGTGCTTCAGGATAGGCAAGACATGGAGAGCATCCAGAATATCTTGCCGTTCTTCAAGGAACAGGAAGCTTTAGTCATGTACCGAACGGCGATGCAGCTCGTTCCAGAGAGAACAGGGACAATTTACACGGAGCAAAACCTACCGTCTGGAAATCTGTCCGGGAGGAATCGTTAATGGTTTACTTACCTTCCGTCCCTCAGGTCACGGACTTCATCGCTCAGAGTCAACAGGATTTTTTAGGAAACTTCCAGACGGCTTCCGACATATGGGGAAAGCTCCCCCAAGAAAACGACAACGTCGGCGATCACGTCCCTCTGACCAATCCAGAGGACGACGAGAGAGGAGGACACAAGAAGGTCACCTTTCTGGAGCAAGACACACCTCCAACCGCAGCAGCCAACGAAGCCGTCGCCTATTCTGAGGAACAGAACAGTGTAACAGAGATGTTCTATGTCCGTAATGGCGACGCAGCGGGCTTTCAACTGACATCAGCAGGAGGATTAAGCCAAGGCGGTCTTATCTTACGAGCATTCGTGGTGTTTGATTTTCAAGGGAAGATTATTGAAGTTGAGAGGGTGGACAGCGAGGATGAAGTGATCAAAGTACAACAACAGTTCAACGTCACTTCCGTCGATCCCAATCAACCCCTTTTGAATGGAAGAAACGTCCGAGCTGACTGGAATGTGATCTACACTAATCCTATCCCAACAGCCGATTACATCTGGATTTGTGACCACTTCGGCACCGGAGCAATAGACTCCAGAACGCAAGCTTCACCGATCAACTTTCAGCCGAGAAACAACGCAGCCTACGGGAGTACGGTAACGACTACCAGCATAGGTCTTCGTGGCTACGGAATGGCTAATTCGACGTTGGGAGTAAACTTTAACCTAGCACGTATGTGCTTCCAAGTATACACGGTGGCATTATTATGACATTCGATCCAAATATACCCCTTCCAGCTGATGAATTAGTTAACAGCCAGGGCGATTTGCTTACAAACTTCACCGAGCTGGATACACAGTTTGGAATCAATCATGGGAAATTTAGCGATACCACAGGAGATGCAGGAAAGCACAAGTTTGCGACCTTCGTGGAACAGGCTAATGACCCAGTGTCCAAGGGAGATGAGTACATCCTTTACTCCAAGGAAGATTCAGACGGCAACACAGAACTGAATGCAAGGCCGGAAGCAGGAAAGGGAGTGCCTTATCAGATCACAAAGGCAGGCTTTCTAAACCTGGGAATTATCCCTTTCGTAGCTGTTAACTTCGAGAATGATGCGTCAGCACGAGGAACACCAATAGGTTTAGCAGCGACTCCGGTAGTAAAGATAGTAGGTGGTAGATATCGCCTAGATTTTAGTGCTGCTACCACAACGTTGCTAGGTGGGAGTAACGATTATCTTTGGAGCGTAAGTGCTTTTGACAACTCAACTCAACCTGTCATTTGCTTTGTGACCAACAACGCCACGTATGGGAATGTCGTAAAAGACACTAGCATTCAGTTTGACTTCAAGCACGCCAATAACGATTTAGCTACCGGCCTCGTGGCTGCCACCGTTGTTTTGTGGAGATTTCAATAATGGGCAAATACGTTCCTACAGCCATTACCTACGCAGAGAGTGGTCTTGTCAAAGACAGGGATGCATTTGTACTCGCGGACGATGCTTATCAGGAACTAGAGAACATCTGGCAGTGGAGAGGAAGGTTAAGACGACGACGAGGATATGACCTCCTAGGAAGACTTCGACGCAATCTAACCGCTCAAGCACTTGTCCCGGTGAATGCCGACAGTACCAACGATTACAACGCAGCTGACATTCTAGCGGCAGTTCGAGTCAAGGGTGGACCTTCCTACTTAGATGAAACGAACGCCTCACTCGCAAAGAGCTCTGTGGTCATTATAGTCGATGCTGCCGGGGATGACGTTCAATTCACCGACGATGGTACAGGTCATCTCTCTCGGACGTCAGGAACAGCCTTTAACCTCTACGCAGCTCAAACAATCACAGCAATGACAGCAGCAGTCTCAGCAGTCATCACTATCGGCGCTCATCAATTTGCTGTAGGAAACAAAGTTTTAATTGAAAGTGTAGTTGGGATGGCGGAAGCGAACGATACTGTTGTTACTGTCACAGCATTTGACGCAACCACCATTACAGTAGGACTAAACACCTTCTCCTTCACCACCTATTCATCAGGAGGCACTGTTAATGGCTCATACCTCCACTATGACAGCGGGGAAGTTAACCTCACGTTTGACACAGCTGCACTGCCCGGAGTGGTGCCGGTTACAGCTGATTATGGTTACTATCCCTGCCTTCCGACTATGGGGCTCCCAAATCGCGAACTTGACGCACTCAACGCCGAACAGACAATTGCATTCGATACAATCTATGGTTATCAATACAACAATACCTCGAATCAGTTTCAAGAGATTACTGTTACCCCACCTGCTGTGGCACCCACATGGAACGGTTTGGATAGTGACTTCTTTTGGTCGACAAACTACTGGCAGTCGGCAGATAACAGGCAATATTATTGGACGACAAACTACAACGCAATCCAGGCAACTCCAGACCCAATAAGAGTTTATGATGGTACGTTTTGGTTTGATTTCCTCCCCGCCTTAGATGGGGCACCGAATGACTTCCTCCAGCAAACGAGGATGCTCATCCCGTATAAGGGCAGGCTAGTAGCGTTAAATACATACGAAGGAGCTTTACTAGCTGGTTCAACACAATTTGCGCAGAGAGCTAGATGGTCACAGAACGGAGCACCTTTCCAGTCAGTCAATGCAGGAAACGTGCCAACATTTACAGATGAATGGAGGTCGGATGTCAAAGGACGAGGGGGTTTTGTTGATGCTCCAACAAACGAGCACATCGTTTCCGCTCAGTTTATCCGCGACTTACTCGTTGTGGGATTCGAGTCTTCCACCTGGGCGCTCCGTTATACTGGTAACGAGATACTGCCGTTCGTTTGGGACAGAATCAATGTCGAGTTGGGAAGCGAATCAACCTTTAGCATGGTGGCTTTCGATAAAGGACTTTTATTCGTAGGAGACAAGTCTATCAACTCGTGCAATGGAAACAACGTCGAAAGGATAGACGAAGATATCCCAGACGAAGTTTTCAATATCCACAATAGCTTTGATCCTTCAACAGATGTTAGCGACGGCCCCTTGCGCGTACACGGGAAAAGGGATTTCTTCGAACGGGTGGTATACTGGACATTCCCCAACGCATCGACTGAAGCGAAGTTTCCAGACCGTGTGCTTCTGTTCAACTATCACAATCAGACATGGGCAATATTTACCGACTCATTCACCTGCTTCGGCGAGTATATGAGATTTAACGATGTGACCTGGGCCACGGTCGGAGGAACTTGGGCGACGGCTGACTTCACTTGGATCACGGCTAAACTACAGTCACAGTTTCCCAATATCATAGCTGGCAATCAGCATGGCTTTGTACTGAATCTGAACACGGGAGTGGACAACAGCGAGAGTTTGCACATCACAGCGGTTGCAGGGGGAACAACAATGGTATTGTTGACTGTTCCTAACCACAACCTTCAGACAGGCGAGTTTGTGAAGGTGACGGGTATCCTGGGGACTGGAGGACTAGAACTAAACAGTCGCATCTTCTACGTAGAGAGAAATCCAGCGGACAAGCTGAATCAACTCTTTCTTTGGGAAAAGCCAAGAACCACAATCACCAACATTACACAAGCTACAGAAGCAGTTATCACTTGCACGGGTCACAACTTTGGAGTGGGTCAGCACTTCTTTGTAGATAGCATCGCCTCGGGATCTATGACGAAGATGAACGGATTGAACGGCCTGATCAGGGCAGTGTCACAGGACGGCACAACCGTCACAGTTGACATTGATACAACAGTTAGTGGATTTGCAGCCTATGTAGCGGGTAGTGGTGGAGCCATTCAAAATCTAGACGCCAACAAGGTGGGAGCAGTCGTTCAGGCAAGGACTTACCTTGGCTGTGGCGTTCTCGCTCGTGTGATGGGATTTTCAGCTCGATCAAAAAAATTCAATCTTTTACAGGTTGGTAGCAAGAATTTCCTCGGGCACGTTGACTTTCTTGCCGATGTGACGGAAGACGGGGAGGTAGCTTGTCAGATTTTCACTGATTACGTCGATAGCGCTCCAATAAATGACAACAACGACGACTTTTTCAACACAGTGTTTTCAACACAAGCAGAGCAGTTCAGTCAACCGGACAAGTCTAAGGAATGGCATCGGTTCTACTGCACCACGAACGCTCAGTTTTTCGAATACAATCTAATGTTGAATGAAAGACAAATGTTCACCCCTGCCATCGTAAATAGTAACGTCCAGATCGACTCGATGATTATATGGTCTGAAGGCGGCGGGAGGTTAGTAGATTGAACTTTGAACCAGAAAATACCAAATCGGCCTTTCTTCCTCCTAACATCATCATTCCAGACGACTGGACAGAGGCGAAGCTTATCCTTACGGACTACCTCATCAAAGCGGCAGAGGCTATTAACGCGAGAGAGTTAGCTCAGTATCAGGATGCCAACGTCCTCGCATCTGGCAAAAACATATCGGAGACGATCACGGGACAAGCCTGGTTTACGACTGGGGATGCTAACAAGTTCCGTTATGGGTCTAGGACAGTCGTAAATATGGGTGCTCTGGAGAACGCTGGAGCAACGACGGAACCACATGGAATTGATGTAACAGCGAATACTGTTTTTACTCACATCTATGGGGTCGCTAACAACCCTGGTGTCCTTTCTCATCCTCTTCCAAATGGAGGAGCTGTGGCAATTTCGGTAGCGGTGAACACTACTAATGTAGTTGTCACAACGACAACAGATTTAACAGCTTTCACCGAGTGCTACGTAGTATTAGAATGGGTGGAGAGTGTATAATGAATATTAAATTACTAGGGGGATATCATGGCTGACTGGTGGGGGACTTCGGGTGGATTTCAACAGCAAACCACTCAAACTCCAGGACAACAACAAAATTTTAATCAACTTCTATCAGGTCTTGGTGCTCCTCAGGGTGCTGGGATGGAGTGGTTGCAAAATATGCTCGCTGGAGGCGAAGGGGCATTTGATGCCTATGAAGCTCCATTCAAGAGACAATTTGAGCAAGAGACGATCCCAGGGATTGCCGAGCGCTTCGCAGGGATGGGCAGCGGAGGAGCACAGAGCTCCTCAGCCATGCAACAGACTATGGGACAAGCTGGGACTGAACTGTCACAGAATCTTGCCTCCCTTCGAGGAAACCTACAGCAGAACGCGATGGGTCTCCTTCAAGGAATGATGGGTCAATCCTATCAGCCTACTTTCGAAAACGTATTCATGCAGCCAACACAAGGTATCATTCCTGGAATGATCCAAGGTGCCGGAGCTGGCGCAAGTCAAGCTGCCGGGATGTACGGTGGTATGCAAGGTATGAAAGCTATGGGGATTTTCTAAGATGGTACAGGTAATTCAACCAAGAGATATCGGCGGGGAAATGGGCCAAGCCATTGGTGGTGGCTTCGGCGATGCCATGAAACTGCTCGGTCAGGGGGCGGTGACTGGTGGAGCGTTGGATGAATTAACCAACTTAGACACCACAAAGCTGACAGATCAGCAAATCATGGGTCACGTATTTAAGGCTGTACGCTTTTCTCCTCACTTGCAAAAACAAGCCGGAGATATGGCAAAACTTCTTATAGATAGGAAGAAGGCCGCCGGCCTGGCTGAGGTTTATGAAAATATAGCCAAACAATACAAAGGGAAGCAAGGACAAGACGGCCAACCTTTGGCTGAAGGTGCCGAAATATTAGCTGAAACGGGAGGTCTTCCCCAGGAAGGAGGCCCGAGTGTTGGCGCGCCAGATCAGACGATAAGCCAAGGAGCACAAGGTGGTTTTCCTCAGACCCCTGACATGCGAACGGTTCCACAGATCCAAGACCAGCCTGGTACGGGACCACTCCTGTCACCAGAGACAATCCAAGGTATCGCGCAGCCGCTGATAGCGGCGGGGGCGTATGCAGAAATCCCTAAAGCAATACAAAAAGCAGAACAAACTGCTTTAAAGCAAAGAGAACTGCAGCTCCAAGAAGTGGAAGCGTTGCGAAAAGAACAAACCTTGAAAAGGGAGTTAGAAGGTGAGCTAGCACAAAATGTGCTATCTAAAACGAAAGACCTTCTACAAAAAAAAGGCATGACGACCCAGGGAAGTCCAATTATGGACCAGGCCGGAAACGTTGTCGGCACCAATCAGGTGGTGGACGAACAGTGGAATCGTTTGGCGTATAAATATTTTCAAGATGAGAGAGGAGAACCGAAGAACGCTAACAAGTCAGATGAACAGCTATGGCAAAACGCTGGCCGTCGTTTAGAGAGTAAGATCAATAGTATAGCTGCTGCTGGAGCTGAACACTATAGACCTACATGGGACTTTAATAAGGACAGACGAGCAAAGTCAGCTCAGAAATGGGCGCAAGACCATCTGAAGGCTTATGGTAATAGTAAAGAAGATCGCGAGCTTCTCAAATCAGTTATGATGGATAACGCATGGACTAGAGAGGAAGCGTCGGCGATTGTCCAACCGACGAGTCCTGAGTTGGAAGCAGTATATAAAAAAATCAAAGGTATACCACCAGCGCAACTCCCAGGCCATCCAGCCCAGATGAGGCAAGTACAAGCAAGTCGTCCCATCAGGTTTGATGAATTCAGAGAGAAAATGGTCCCTGAACTGAAAAAATCATTTGGTCCGAACGAATCCCTTGTGCTTCTAAAGTCCAGATTGGTTCGAAATAAAGGACTCAATGACGACGAGGCAATCATCGTTATCAATGAGATGCAAGAGGGGAAGGACGGGATTCGACTTCAAGAACATCAAATTACTGAGGAAAATTACCTCGGTCGCAACGTTCGACCATCTCCATATGATATTTTCTTCAGTGACAGGAGAGCAATGGAAATGATGAGGCCATTAATACAATGAACCCATTTGCAAATGCCACTATTTTAGGGTATGCACCAACGGATATTTTAAGCTTTCTGAAGAAGTCTAATCCTAAAATGGCGGACAAAATTTCGAAGGCGATGGCCCTTGGGTACTCAGCTCAGGAAATAATGGATTTCCTTGGTAAATCATTTGATGGTTCAACTCCCAAGGATAAGAAGAGAGGACCTGATTATGAGTCGGCTTTGCGAGTTATGCAGAGTCCTGCCGAATCGTCAATGGAGCAAGCCCGCGCAGAACGAGAGAACAAAGAGCAAGACGTTCTTAGCACAGTGTTGCAAAGAGGCGCAGCGGGAGCGGTAGGGGCTGGAATTGGTGGATTGGTTGGTGGTCCGATGGGAGCTGTAGCCGGAGGGGTGGCCGGAGCGACTGGAACCGATGAACTGATGAATAAGTACCAGGAACATGTGAATACCGGGGGAAGTCTCGGGCTTGTAGACTGGTTAAAGAGCATCATGAAAGGTGGTGCTGCCGGAGCTGCAGCCCTTCAGGCTCCCAAACTACTCGCAGCCATTCAAGCTGGAAGTTTAGGAGGACAACAGCCAGAGGCAAAGGCACAGCCAGAAGGAGGATTAACACCTCCTGGGACCGACCCACTACCAGGTGGAATGGGACCCGAACAAAGCGCTAAAGCATTAGAAGAACAAAATTTAG
>SDBT01021783.1_pt1 | contig 10014 bp, 8 predicted proteins | sample 2277101 | NCBI WGS metagenome assembly SDBT01 (sample SAMN10404973, study PRJNA504765) | marine sediment metagenome | isolation source: marine sediment core GS10_PC15, 103 cmbsf | place: Arctic Ocean: Southern Knipovich Ridge | collected 2010
CCAGCAACATTAGTTATTGCTTTTGCTCGGTACGATTTTGGTAGAGTAGCTGCCACTAATGTTTCATGCACGGGATTACCTATTGGCGACTATAGAGCAGAAATAGAAATCTTGTTTGACAATGAAATTTATAAGACGAAACGAGATTTCACTGTTACTGATAAACACCCTTACATTTATTGGGAAACCAAGTCTTGATAAGGAAAGTTCTCAGAGTTGACTAGCTTTAATAGCGTATCTCTGAACAGATATGGATTATCACGGTATTAAACCGCTGATAGATAGTGCGCTAGAATATCGGTCTCTTTGATGGTATCCCCGGCCGGCGGGGATATTGGTGGGGTGTTGGCGAAACCTTGTCAATTATTACTAACTGGCGCTCATCGGTAAACTCTGCCAGGTCAATCTTTTTCACCTCTCGCAGCTTACCACCCAGCATCTTAATGGCTTTAGCGGCCTGGCTTATTTCTGCTTCGGTATCTCCCTTCTTCTGAGCGATGAGGCTACCACCAATACTGCCAAAGGGTAGGGTTAATTCAATGAGGGTAGGTAGTGGAGCCACCCCTCGGGAAAGCACCACATCAAATTGCTCACGATATTGAGCCAGGTGGGCGACTTCTTCAGCCCGACCAATTATGGTTTCAATATTATCCAGTTTAAGCTTAGAGTAGAGGTGGCGTAAGAAGGCGGCTTTTTTAGCTGTCGCCTCAAGCAACACCAGTTTTATATCAGGGAACAGAATTTTAAGCACTAACCCGGGTAAGCCGGCACCGGTGCCGACATCAATAAGGCGGAGGTCGGTATTACTTATCGGGGGCTTAAAGGCCAGGGTTACCGTGAGCGAATCAAGGAAATGCTTTATCTGAACCTCTTCATACTCGGTTATGGCGGTAAGGTTTACTCGCTGGTTCCAGTCTATCAACTCTTGGTAATAGATAGAGAACTGCTCAAGCTGTCTTGGGCTAAGCTGTAGCCCTAATTTCTTAGCTCCAGTAATAAGCTTTTCCATGATAGCCATTGTCTAGATTTTGTCTCAATTATAGCACTGTTGCTTCTAACTAGAGTAATAATTGAGATTATATATCAACCCCATCCCCTTTCTCCCCATCCCCTTATCAAGGGGATGGGGAGTTCTTACTAGAAGGGGCTTCGCCCCTTAAACCCCTTATTGACGAGTAGTCTTATTGCTAACCGTGTACTTCCGCTTAACGCCCTATTATTGGGGGCAAACTGCTTAGTAAGGGATAGTTCTTTGGAGGGACTGCGCGGTTCTGGAACCCTCTCACTGTGACTCTAGGGTAGGGAGAGTTTAAGAGGGGCATCAGCCCCTCTTCCAAAAGAACCTTCCCCCTCTCCTTTGAAGGAGAGGGGGATAAAGGGGGTGAGGTAGATAGTATGAGCACAGAGGATTGCATTTTAGGCTAGCTTGTGTTATATTCTAAGAAATAGAGGCAAAAGGTTGACCGCTAGGGGTGCTCAAAAGCTGAGAGGTATTTTGATGCCAACCCTGTGAACCTGAACTTGGTAATGCGAGCGTAGGGAAGCGGCGTGATTTAGACCAAGGGTCTGGTAATAACCGCCGAAGCCCTTGGTTCTGTTTTTGTAGAGGTAGATATGACGCAACTGGATTTGGCAAGAGAAGGTATTATTTCTCCCCAGATGGCTCAAGTGGCACAGTATGAGCAAGTGGATGCTGAGTTTATTCAGCAGGGTGTAGCTAAGGGAACAATAGTAATCCCGGCTAATACTAGGCATTCCAATCTTGTTCCTTGTGGTATAGGTCAGGGGCTTAAGACCAAGGTTAATGCTAATATTGGCACCTCCTCTGACTTCGGCAATGTTGATACCGAGCTGGGAAAATTGCGAGTGGCTATTGATTTTGGCGCCGATACGGTTATGGATTTGAGTACTGGTGGTAACATATCAGCTATTCGCCGAGCTATTATTGCCGCTAGCCACCTACCGGTAGGTACTGTCCCTATCTATCAGGCAGGGATTGAGGCGATAGATAAATATGATGCTATAATCAAAATGACCGCTGATGACCTATTCGCCGTAATTGAAGAGCATGCCCGGGATAGCGTTGATTTTATCACGGTGCACTGTGGCGTAACCCGGTCAGCTATTGCCCGGCTTAAGCAGCAGGGAAGAGTAGCTGATGTGGTATCTCGGGGGGGTGCTTTCCTGATTGGCTGGATGCTCTATAATGAGTGCGAAAATCCCCTTTATGAGCACTATGACCGCTTACTGGAAATAGCCCGTAAGTTTGACGTGACGTTGAGCCTTGGTGATGGCATGCGTCCCGGTAGTCTGGCGGATGCTACCGACCGGGCTCAGGTAGAGGAGTTGCTGGTTGCCGGGGAATTAGTACAGCGGGCTCAGCAAGCCGGGGTTCAGGTAATGGTTGAGGGTCCGGGGCACCTGCCCCTGAATCAAATTGAGACTAATGTTCGTTTGCAGAAGGCAATTTGCCAGGGAGCCCCCTTTTACGTACTGGGACCGCTGGTAACCGATGTGGCTGCCGGCTATGACCATATCACCGGAGCTATTGGTGGTGCTATTGCCGCTGCCGCCGGTGCTGATTTTCTATGCTATGTAACGCCGTCGGAGCACCTGTCCTTACCTGATGCCGGGGATGTGAAACAAGGGGTTATCGCCTCACGAATCGCCGCTCATGCTGCTGACATAGTTAAAGGGGTGAAGCGTGCCGAAGAGTGGGATAGAAAGATGTCTATGGCGCGAAAGAGACTCGACTGGGAGGAGCAAGTCCGGCTTTCCCTTGACCCGGAGCGGTCTCGTCAGGTTCATAGTAAGCATGCCACCACCGGGTCAGCTTGTAGTATGTGCGGCGAATTTTGTGCTATGGAACTGGTGGAAAGGTATTTGGGTGTTAAAGCGGTTAGATGCTAACCTCCCAAGCTTATAATAGAAATCAATGGCATTATGTTCCTCTCAGGAAGCGAGTGGCTGCGGTTGCCATAGACATTTGGAAGCAGTTAAAGGTATCTCGGTGAAATAGCTAACACTTCGAGGGAGGCTCCTTAATAAACCAAAGTCCAACAGTAATAGCACAAATAGCAAACATGATTGCGTCTAATAAAAGGGTAGGTGCTAATTTACCGGGTAAAAAGGATATAGATAATCCGAAGAGGGCAATGGCAGTAACCCCATCTCCTATTATGGTATATTGCCATCTATACTCAGACGGTAATTTTCTTTGCTTTAATACAATATCCCATACAACATAAAACATAAAGAGAGCTGCCATCCATAACCAGCAATTCTGTTTCCAGTAAGAATAATCCATAGTCGTTGATGTGCCGACTAACCTAGAAAAGAAGAAAAGGATGGATAAGTCCAAAAAGAAGAAGACTTTTGTATAGTTTCTCCACCTCCAGTATATTCGGTGAACATAGACCCAATCTATGATAACAACTAAATAGGCAAAAAAGAAGCGAAAGTAATCAAGCCATGTATTAGCTTGTGCAAAAAAGGTGAGGCTGTAGCCAAGCACCACCCCATACATCACACCTACTAGCCCGAGCCTTATCTTGCTTTCATTATTCATTTTGTCAATTTTATTTTTTGTAACTGTAAAGTCAAGCTGCTTTGATTGAGGAATTTGACGAAAATGGTAAAAATGGGTAGCGCCTTTAATCTTGGTAAGGTTTTCGGCATACAGTTCCGACTGCACTATACCTGGTTCATAATATTTGTTTTGGTAACCGTCTCTCTATCATGGCAATACTTTCCCTTTGCCTATCCCGGCCGGGGTCAGTTACTTTACTGGGTCTTGGGCACGGTTACCAGCCTGTTATTCTTTGCCTCAGTAGTCGCCCATGAGTTAGCTCACAGCCTGGTGTCCAGGATTAACGGTATCCCGGTAAGAAGCATCACCCTGTTTATCTTTGGTGGCGTGGCTCAAATAACCAGAGAGGCGGCACGCCCTGGTGCTGAATTAAGAATGGCGGCGGCTGGTCCTGCCTGTAGCCTGGTAATTGGTGGCTTGTTTTATCTGCTTTGGTTATTTACCAGGGGTGTAATTGAGCCCATAGCCGCTCTGGCTGAGTGGCTGTTTATTATAAATATAGCAGTGGCTGTATTCAACCTGATTCCAGGCTTCCCTCTAGATGGTGGGCGTGTTTTCCGCTCCCTTCTGTGGCACTTTACTGGTAACTACAAACGCTCCACCCAGATTGCAGTGCGGGTGGGACAAGGGGTAGGCTACCTGTTTATCCTGGCGGGTATTTTGATAGTCTTCTTACGTCCATTTGGTTTGTCCTGGTTTAATGGTGTCTGGCTAGCTTTTATTGGCTGGTTCCTGGAAAATGCTGCCTCGTCTAGCTATCGTCAGGTTCAATGGCAAGACGCTCTCCGTGGGTTTAGCGCTTCACAGGTGATGACCTCTGACAGCCCGGTGGTGCCGCCAAATATTACTGTTAGTGAGCTAGTTCAAGGCTACCTCCTCACCAGCGGGCATCACTTTTTTATGGTAACCAATGAAGGTAGGTTAGAGGGTATTTTGACACTGGAAAACATCAAATCTGTTCCCCAGCAAAGCTGGAACATGACTCAGGTAAAGGAGATAATGACCCCGGTTGACAAGCTAAAGGTAGCTCATCCTGACCAGGATGCTCTAAGCGTACTGGAGCAGATGGAGGAGAATGCTATAAACCAGATACCTGTAGTAAGCGGGGATAGGGTTATCGGGCTGATTGCCCGCGATAACCTGATAAGGTTCCTCCGCACCCGTTCCGAGTTGGGGATGTAACCAGTTATCTGGCAATAGGAGTGACAAGTGTATGATGTGGTAGTTATCGGTAGTGGGTCAGTAGGCAGCTATGTGGCTTATAAACTGGCTGGTATGGGCTACGGGGTGGTGGTGCTGGAGCAGTATAAGCAGGCGGGAGAGCAGGTTTGCTGCACCGGTATTATAAGCCAGGAGTGTGTTCGTTCTTTTGCGGTTGATAGCAGTGTTGTTTTGAGAAAGGTAAACAGTGCCCGATTATTTTCGCCTTCAGGGAAGGTGCTTAGGCTGTGGCGTGAGGAAACTCAGGCATGTATTGTCGACCGGACTGCCTTTGACCGGGCTTTGGCTAGTCGGGCTCAGGATAAAGGAGCAGAATACCGGTTCAATAGTTTGGCTACAGATTTAGAGGTCGGGGATAGTAGCGTTAGCGTTAAGGCAACCTGTCAGGGAGAAAGGATAAGCCTTGAGGCAAGAGCAGTAGTTGTTGCCACTGGCTTTGGCTCCAGACTTGCCGAGGGTTTGGGTTTGGGCAAGGCTGGTGATTTTGTTGTCGGCACCCAGGCAGAAGTAGAAGCGATTGGGGTAGACGAGGTTGAAATCTATTTTGGTCAGGAAATAGCCCCTGGTTTCTTTGGCTGGTTAGTGCCAACTTCGCCCCAGAGGGCTCTGGTGGGGCTGCTAGCCCGAAGTAACCCCGGACGCTATATGAAAAAGTTGATGCTAAGCCTGTTGGCTGAGGGGAAGGTAGTTTCGGCTGAGGTTGAGCCGACCTATGGTGGAATCCCATTGAAGCCTCTACCCAAAACCTACGGTGAGCGGCTGATAGTGGTCGGTAATGCCGCTGGACAGGTTAAGCCAACCACCGGTGGTGGCATTTATTTTGGTTTGTTGTGTGCTGAGATAGCGGCGAATACTTTGCATCGGGGGCTGGCAAAGGATGACCTGTCTGCCCGGCGTCTAGCTGACTATGAGCGGGAGTGGAGAAGGAAACTGGGCAGGGAGCTGGAAATAGACTACTACGCCCGCAAGTTTTACGAGCGCCTGAGTGACCGGCAGCTAGACAGGATATTTGAAATAATAAAGTCCAACGGCATTGATGAGGCTTTGCTTAAAGCTAAGGATTTGTCTTTTGACTGGCATAGCCGGGCGGTGTTAAGGTTGGTGGGGCACCGGGCAGTAGCTAAGGCTCTTGAGATAATGAAGATGCCTTTTCGTCCCTGGGGTTGATAAACATTTCACAGGTTGTTTACTAATGCCTGTTCTCCTACACACCCATGGGAGCTTTGTTCCCAGACCTTCAGAGGGCTTTACCGGCGTAGCCCCTGAGTGGGGAGAGGGTGAGTGGGTAGGAAAGATAAGTTAATAAAAATCTCCTTTTCACGCTATTGACCATCATATCCTTAAGGTTTAGAATTGAGTAAGACTAAGCCGAGCAATATATGAGGTGTGGGATTTATATGGTGAATGTCAGCAAAGAGAATCTAAGCCTGGGTGAAGCCGCCCGCCGCTTTTTAGCTAGCCTGGCAGCAGAGAAAAGGGGGATGAGCCAGCAGGAGATATATAAATTTGTTCGCTGGTTTGGTTGGGAAGGACCCCTGGCTGGGCTTACCCCACCTGGGGTGGCTAACTATGCAGAGCGGTTATCAATATCAGATACCAACTATACGAAAAAGTTTGAGCTAATACGAGCCTTCTTGCTTTATGCCAGTAAGCAAGGCTGGTGTAAGAGCAATCTAGCCACTCACCTGAAGACCAAGCTGGGGAAGAGCCGATTATCAGCCTCAAAAAGGCAGGGTTTGCCAGGGACTACCCCCTTAACGCAGCAGGGATATACTGAACTGGAAGCTGAGCTTGTTGCCCTTAAAGGTAAGCGTTCTCAGGCTATTGATGAGATACGTCGGGCAGTCGCTGATAATGATTTCCGCGAGAATGCGCCTCTAGCGGCAGCCAGGGAAGAACGTAGCTATTTAGAAGGGCGGATTAGGAAGCTGGAAGAGACTCTGGAGTCAGCAACTATTATAGACGAAAAACAAAAGGTAACCCATAGAGTAAGTACTGGCGATAGCATTGTGTTGCGTGATGTGGTTTCTGGTGAAGAATTTCACTATATGATAGTTAGTCCTAGGGAGGTTGACCCGACCAAGGGTAGAGTATCTAATGCTTCACCAATAGGTAAGGCGGTGCTTGGTCGAGTTCAGGGTGAGATTATAGAGGTAGCCGCACCGGCTGGCAAGCTGCGTTATCAGATTGGGAGGATTGGGAGGATTGAGCGTTAGCCGCTCCTAACCGACAACGCCTACAGGAAGTCCTACTTTTTAAGGCTCATAGCGCGAAAGACAATCTGGGGCTTTGCCTGGTGGTAATCGGCAAAACCTTCCAGCTCCCTCACTTCGCCGTATTTGGTGATTAATTCCTTCATTGGCCCAACAGCAAGCGCCTCAGTGGGGCAGGTAGCGACACAAGCCGGGGCTTTACCTTCACTGAGACGGTCTAAACACAGGTTACACTTCACGATGTTTACCTTGCCCCCGTTAACCATCTTGGGCGCATCATAGGGGCAGGCTTCTACACAAAGCTGGCAACTGGTGCACTGCTCTGGGTCGGTGATAACTACAATGCCGTCCTCGGCACGCTTCATCAAGATTCCCTCGGGGCAGGCAGGAATACAGGTTGGTTCGGCACAATGAAAGCAGGTGAGGAAGAGATGTGACAGGGATACATTAGGGAACTCCCCCTGCTCCTGTGACACGATCTCTATCAGGTCAGGCATTTCTTGGTCCAATTGGTTCCAGCTACGGCAAGCCGCCACGCAGGCATAGCAGCCAATACACCGGGATTGGTCAAAGTAAAACCCGATTTGCATTTTTCCTCCCCTTAAATTTTCTCGACCTGTACTAGCGCTGTGTTGAAACAACAGGCGCCACCGGGAGAGTGCTCGCCCCGAGTAAGGACATTGGCACATCCGCCTCGGTCCAACCCCGATGGGTCAGGGTCATACCACGCCCCCTGGTAAACACTGGCTACCCCGGGCATTATTCTATTGGTCACCTTGGCCGGGATACTAATGGCACCCCGGTCATTAAAGACCTTAACCTGGTCGTGCTCCTTGATGTTCCTGGCCTTGGCATCGATGGGGTTGAGCCAAACCTCATGAGGTTCAAGTTGTCTGTACCAGGGGATATTATGGAACTGGGAATGATTTCTCCTCCGTGAATGCGCGTTTATCAGTTGTAGTGGGTATTGCTCACGCTTGGGGTCGGTTTGGCCTTCCCAGCCCTCAATGTATTTGGGAATGGGAGGTAAGTCATCCGGGCGGTTGAAATCGGCTATTCGCTGGCAAAAGATCTCAATCTTCCCTGACGGGGTAGGGAATGAATAACGGTCAGGGTCCTTAATCTGGTTCTGGAAAGCAACATAGGGCTCAGGCGTTTTCAACTTGTAGAAGCCGCTGGCTTTAAAGGTATCATAATCGGGGATGCCGTGCTTGGCAGCGAACTCCCTAATCCATTCCTCCTCTGTCTTGTCGTTGTAGCCGGATATTCCCATCCTAGCAGCTAGCTCGGTGAAAATGTCCAGGTCGTTCTTACATTCATACATTGGTTCAATTGCCTTGTTGGCGTAAAGGGCGTAGTGCCCGAACATCCAGGGGAGTTTAAAATCGTTGCGCTCGCACCAGGTGGTGGCGGGAAGCAGGATATCGGCAAACCTGGCCGTGGGGGTCATGAACTGGTCATGAACTACCACAAACTCCAGTTTTTTAATTGCTTCCACTGCCCGATTGGTGTTGACCACCTGATTAACACCATCTCCACCTATTACATAGATCAACTTGATGTCAGTAGGGTAGCCTCCGGCCTTTCCCCTCAGGATGGCGTCCCACACCTTAGTCGGATGTATCTTATCAGCGGTATGTTTACGTATTCCTTTTACTGCATACTCGTGGAGGGGTTGCTCCTTTTCTGTAGGATTGGGAAGCCCTGGTAGGTCAGAGTACATGTCTACATAGTTTTTAGGGGTCTCAATGTTTCCTGTTGGCAAAGCACTCATACTCAGGTCCAGGCAAGCAGTAGCACCACCATGAATACCGATATTACCGGTCATTGCTGATAAAGTGGCAGTAGCCCTGTGGTACTGCTCCCCTCTGGCTGTCCGACCGGGGGCGAAGCCGGTGATAATGGCGGCTGGCTTGGTGGTGGCATATTCTAGAGCCACTGCCTTTATAGTTTCCGCCGGTACACCGGTAATCCTCTCTGCCCAATCCGGAGTTTTAGCCACGCCATCCTCAGCACCGGTAACATAGTCCCTGAATTTATCAAAACCGACAGTATAGGTATCCAGGAAGTGTTGGTCCTGCAACCCTTGCTCAAGGATGACATAAGCCATGGCTATCAGCATGGCAGCATCGGTGCCGGGACGAATGGGAATCCATGAGGAAGCTAAGACTGCAGCAGTATCGGTGAATCTAGGGTCTACGCAAATGATTTTAATACCCTTTTCTTTAGCCTGCATCAGATACCATCGGGTCTCAGTGCCAAAGATAGATTCAGCGGGGTTACATCCCCAGAGAATTATCATCTTAGAATTAAGTAGGTCGGCTCTCTCGTTTCCAGTATCAAGCCGACCGTAAGTGGCCAGACTACCGAAGAATCCTCCCTGAAACGAGGCGCCACCCCATATTCTGGTCTGTCCCCCGACTATATTAAGGAAGCGCGTCAGGGTGCTGGCATGGTGCAACCGCCCTTCGGCACCCGACCAGCTTAGGTTGAGGATGGCCGCTGACCCATAGGTATCCCTGATGCGAGTGATTTGTTCAGCTACCTCATCTAGGGCTTCATCCCAGGAGACTCGGGTAAACTTACCTTCACCTCTCTCACCGCTTCTTTTCATGGGGTACTTCAGGCGGTCGGGAGCATAGACCCGGTATTGATAGAGAAGCCCGCGTAGACAAGGTCGCATAGCCGGGAAGCCTACATCATGAGCCTCTATTTTGACAATTCTGTCATCTTCAACATAGATGTTAAGGGGACAAGCCCCACCACAATCATGACCGCATACAGAAGGAACGACTTTCACTTTACCAAAACCTCCTTCTCTGTGAATGTCTGGCAGCTACTAAGAGCCGCACATTTTATCCCTGAAATTACAGACACCTTTGACTTCAAATTCTGGCTGCCAAACAATTGCCATTATAATAAATCCTTCAGCTTCACAATGTCAATAACATCCAGGGAGATTGTTTACTAACGCCTGCTTCTCTCTCCCAC
>SDBT01021784.1_pt1 | contig 10014 bp, 10 predicted proteins | sample 2277101 | NCBI WGS metagenome assembly SDBT01 (sample SAMN10404973, study PRJNA504765) | marine sediment metagenome | isolation source: marine sediment core GS10_PC15, 103 cmbsf | place: Arctic Ocean: Southern Knipovich Ridge | collected 2010
GGAGGCACCCCGCCACCGCCGCCAGCACGAGGCACCCCGCCACCCCCACCAGCGGGAGGCACACCGCCGCCACCAGCAGGAATGCCACCGCAAGGAGGAGCATATCCACCACCGGCAGGAGGGCACATGCCGCCACCGGCAGGAATGCCACCGCAAGGAGGAGCATATCCACCACCGGCAGGAGGGCACATGCCGCCACCAGCAGGAATGCCACCGGCAGGAGGAGCATATCCACCACCGGCAGGAGGGCACATGCCGCCACCAGCAGGAATGCCGCCACAAGGAGGAGCATATCCACCGGCAGGTTATCCACCAGCAGGAATGCCACCGCAAGGAGCAGCATATCCACCGGCAGGCTATCCACCAGCGGGAATACCACCACAACAACCTGAAGACACAACACCAGCAAATTTCCAACTTGGGACAAAGCTTCCACCGAACCTAACTGTAAAAGTCCCAAAACACGAATTGAAATTTGAAGAAGAACACTTTGTCAGACTACTTGCTGGCTCAATTTCTCTTTCAAAAGATGAAAAAAGAAAAATCATAGAATCCATTCCAAAGCTTAAACAAGCACAAATCGACGAACTTATAAGAATTTTCGAAGAAGAAAAGCAAAAATTTGCAGCACTTTCTAGAAAACACGTGCCTCAGCTTGAAAAACTAGCAGACCAGCATTTCAAAGAATGGATGGAATTAGAATCAGATTTTGTACAAGAAAAAATGAAAGGGGAAGACGAAGGAAAAGCTGATGAAATAAGGAAAAACCTGGGGTTATAATGCCGCCTCCACAAATCCGTTCTCCAAAATCTTAACGAGTTTAACTTTGAAGATTTCTCCCACACGCGCCTTTTTTGAACACAAAAATTGAACACCAATGTAATTCGGCGTAATCCCAGTACAAACGCCATCCTTGCATTTCTCAACAATCACCTCAAACTCGCACCCGACCTGCGACTGCATAAACTTTCGCCCCAACTCCTCAGAAATCCCACGCAACTTCTCTGCACGTTCACGCTTCACGCGGTCATCCACCTGATCTTTCATGTGAGAAGCAGCCGTGTTTTTCCTTTTAGAATAGGGGAATACATGAATCTTCGAAAACCCGACCTTCTGCACAAATTTACAAGTCTCTGAAAACTCAGCATCAGTTTCTCCGGGGAATCCAACAATAACATCAGTAGTCAGCCCAATATCCGGCGCAGCCTCACGCAGCCGATCACAAATTTTCATAAAAAATTCAGAATCATAACCACGTTTCATCCGCTTCAAAACATCGTCACTTCCAGATTGCAAAGACAGATGCACATGAGGACAAAGCCGATCATTCTTGAAAAGCTCAAAAAACTTAGCGCTAAATTTCTTTGGAACGATAGAACTTATCCGAAATCGCACATCAGAAACACTTTCCAATAAAAATTCAATCAAATCCGCGATATCTTTCTGCCCTTCCTTCCATTTTCCAATATTTATTCCAGTCAAAACAATCTCCTTAAATCCGCGCGCCACTTTTTCCTCAACCTCGCGCAAAATATCCGCGCTCTGATAGCTCACCTCCTTACCGCGAGCCAAAGGCACAATACAATAACTGCAATAATTTTCGCATCCATCCTGGATCTTCACCAAAGCGCGCGTCCTCTCGCCGCCCTGCTCCACGCACGAAAGCTCTTTATGCTCCCGCCCCATTTTATCTATATAGGCAACAACATCCTCAAACGTCCCAAAAACTTCATCCACTTCCGCAATCGCAGCATACTCATCCTTAGCCACTTTCGCACCACATCCATAAACAATCACCATGCACGTCGGATTTGCACGCCGATAGCTCCTGATAGCCTGTCGCGACTTCCTATCCGCGATATGAGTCACGGTACAAGTATTCACAATAAAAATATCGCTCGGCACCTCCTTTTCAAAAACTTCATGCTGCTTCTTCAAATAATCAAACAACTTATCTGACTCATAGCGATTTGCTCGACACCCTAATGTTTTAATAAAAATCCGCATAGATAAGATTAAATCACGATTTCTCTCCAAAAACAATACTTGCAAAAAGTCATGTTCTATAATAGTTTAATAATCGAATACAAACCCTTAACTTCCAACCTATGAAAAAACTAATTACAATTTCAATCCTAACGCTTTTATCACTAACTTTATTTTCAGCTTGCGGAGGGGAGTCAGATGGAGAAGAGGCAGATGTTGTAAACGACACTTTATCAGCACAGGAAAAAGATTCAATAACTCAGGAAGAAAGAGAGAATGAATTAGAAAATGTTCAAGAAATCAAATCAAGGGCATTAAGTGCAGGAGATTCAGAACTTTGTAATGAAATTAGTGACGAAAATCATAGAAATACATGCATATTAAAGGTCGTCGAAATTAAAGCACGAGAATTAAACGATCCTTCTGTCTGCGAAGAAATCGGCATTGAAGAAATGACACAGGCTTGCAAAGAAGGTCTAGAGTAGGCCTTAAGCATCAGAATCTAAGCACAGAGCATAACCGATAAATGCATATGCAGTAGTTGAACTTGTATTTTTTGCACGAATATTACAAAGACTCCCCTCAGGATAATTATCATAAACGTTCAGATAGTGATTTGCATTAAAGGTACAACTAAGCAAAAAGTCACCTGAATTACAATTTGGATATGCTGATGCAGCCCCACCATTTGCAGCTGCTGCTCCAGAAACATCAGGGACCCTATATATAGATCCAAAGCCACCACTTGCAGTGATTTTACCAGCAACAGTTAGAGTGTCTAAATCACTTGTTCCTAATACCTTTAAATTTCCAAGAATCTCTACAGGAGAAGTCGCAGAAGTCGAATTCACTATTCCAGCCTGTGCATCAATTTGGCCGGTAACTTCTAATTTATCATCGATTACAAAATTTTGAGAAGGATTAGTTACAACACCTTCAATATTGATTACGTCATCGACGAGCTTCAAATATCCGCTTGAATTTGTTAAAGTAGTCAAAACGTCCAACTCATTGATAGCAGCAGTCCCCTCAACATTTACCCCACTAAACGTAGGACTCACAGCTCCTCCAGGAGGATTATAAGTAGGCGCACCGGACGCGACATTCATACCAATCAATACCGCACCTGTAAGCGCAGCCATAGCAACAGTAATAAGAATTTTTTTCATTTTTGTTTTTATTAAATTTTATATTATATTTTAACACAAAATCGCCCTCACCACAACCCCCTTAAGAGCTTATTCAACCAGATGCGCATCCCTTATCTCAAAATCGATATTATCAGAAAGATTTGGAATTGTTGGCGCCCAATAAGGCCAACTATCGATTTCTACTTTGTTCACTTCAGGTAAATTTTGAATAAACAGCTTAGCCTCTTCGATATCCTTGCCAGATATATGTTCGCGAATTTTACGTAATAATTTCTCGCCATTCTCTCTCAAAGGATCAATGTTAAACTGCTCAATTCCCTTTATATTAGCGGTTAATTTGATTTTGCCAGTATGTTCATCCCATTCAAAAATTCTATAAGAAGTGGATTCTTCATTTATTCGAAGCAGTTCTTTTTGCGGACTTTTCTTTAATAAAAGCTCATTTTTTAAAATTTCCAGCATCTCGTCATGCTCATAATAAACCCCACTCACATATAAAGTCCCGGTAACACTAAACTCACTTACTTCACGACCTTCGAGCCCAGGCTCTATTTCAACAGTCGTATCCCCAGTTTTGACAGCACTTTCTCCTTCTAAGAGAATATACGCGAGTCCTTCCCCAACTAATTCAGATTTCTTCGAAACCTCAACTTTAAGCTCATCTATCGCACTTTTTAAAAGCTCGTCATTCAATCGAGACTTTGAAGCTTCAATATCCTCTATTGAAATATAAGTCACATAATCAGTAATCCCACCCGTCATTTCATCATAACTTTCTGCATATAATTGAGAACGGCTACTTTCCTTCAGCCCAGGCAAGAAAAATCGACTTGGACCTATATCTCCTTTTTCCCCAATAATCCCTCCATAAGCATCGACCTGATCAGCCACTACATGTACCTCTAATTTCCCAGGCCCGGCAGTAGTCGCAGCAGGCACAGTCGCTCCATCCTGAATTCTAAAAACAAGGCCTTCATCAGTCTGAAACCGTGTAGTCGCAACCAACGGCCATGCATTTGGAGTGCCATTTACAATAGTTATCTTTCCGCTAGAATTCACGCCATTATCAGAGAATTTCTTTCCAGTCGAATAATGAGTAATGCTTTTTGTGATTGTCGTCTCAATAGGGTAGCTCGCGATCATATGGTGAGGATGAGTCTCGAGCTCGGATTTATTGTTTTGATAATCCGCAAGAGTGATGTTTACAGATTTTTCAAGCACGCTCGCAGAAGGCGTCAGATAAATTGTCACACCAGGCAGCGCTATATATACTATGACCAACAAAATAAAAACACTCACCACAATGAGCCCAATCAGGGCATGTCTATTTGGAGCCACTAAAACAAAACGTTTCTTAAGGCTTTGTTTCTTTTTCTTTTTGGTAGAGACTTTGGTCACATCCAATGTGCTTTTGCTCTTTTTCCTCCTCAAAATTTCACTTATCGAAAGTTTGCGTTCAGTAAGCCTGGTCGGAGCCTCTTCTTCCACAGAATTCACAGTTGCCTTAAGCGGAGTTATTCTCAACTGTTCGTCGTCGGTTTCTGTAGAAAAAAGCGCAGGCTTACCTTCATCATTTGCCTTGTTGTAGACCTCAATCCCGACCTGTGCTGCAAGATAAATCCCATTACTGTCATTTGTAATAAAATAAATTTTCTTCTTATCATCTTTTGATTTTCTCTTTAAAATCTTCAAATTCACTATGCTCTGAAAAATCACAGACCTTTTCGGAATAACAATATATATATGCTTGGTATTAACTTTTTTTATCTTGTCATAAATAGCAGTAACTTCTTCATCAATTTCAACATAAATTACTTTCTTTTTGGAAATTTCCTCAGTTTTTTTCGGTTTTTTTTCAGATTTTTTGGGCATTTTACATTTGCATTAACCGGACAACTTTTTTCAGAACATTAGATAAAAGTTGTTCTTCATTTATAAATTGAAGTGCCAAATTTGCGAGAGCCATAGGAATGATGTCTTGTTGATCTTTGATTAATTTATTCTCATCAATAATATTCGTAATTAATTTTGGATTTAAAAATGCGATTTGCGGTTTTTTTGAAAATGGAAGCGATTTAATCCACTCCCGACTCTCCAATGCTTCTTTAATTTCAGGTAAATGAGCCCCGCCACCTGAAAGCAAGATTTTAGAAGGGAAAGCATCGACCTTATCAAATTCTTCCAAAGTCAAAACCACTCCAGAAAGCCAAACATCAGCATCTGTTTTCATGGCTTCCCGTACAATCTTATGAGATTGGCGTTCTAAATTATCATTACTATAAACTTTTTTAATTTCTTCAGCTTCTTTAAATGAAATATTTAATGTCTGAGAAAGTCGTTTTGTGAAAGTCCGGCCACCTAAGGTAAACATCTTTGTCCCTTCCACAGCATCATCCCGCACAATCGCTATATCAGTCGTCCCAGCGCCAATATCAATAAATATTGCTCCAAAATGATTTCCATCCTCATGACTCAAGCATCGAGTAAGCGCATAAGGCTCCGCCGCAATCGCAATCAATTCCTTGTCGATCTCCGCCGCAATAGTCTGCAGCGCCCCAAAATGCACCAACGGCGCAAACGCATTAAAAATACTAAGAGTTACTTCTTTCCCCTGGAATCCAATCGGATTCGAAACTTTATATCCATCAATCCTAACATCCACAATCGCTGCATTAATAAGCTTTACATCAATTTCATTATATCCGGTCTCGTGCGCAAGCTGAGCTCTCACAGTATCAAAAGCCCGCCACTGAATCTTATGCACAATATTCTTAAGTTCCGCCAAATCAATCTTGCTATTCGCATCACGACGCACATAACTTGTCGTATTTGTGGCTCCTTTTACAAGTTCACCAGAAATCCCCAAAATCATTTTTTGAGTCGCAATTCCGGAAATATTTTCAGCTTCCCGGATAGCACTATGACAATTCGCAATAACAGAAGAAATATCAGTCACAATCCCACTTTGCATATCACCAAGCCCTTGCTGCTTCTTTCCAACACCAAGAACCTTAGCTTTATTCCCATCAATTTCGCACACAAAAGCTTTCACCATATCGGTTCCAATGTCCAGAGCCAAAAAATGCCCATCCGAAGCCCGTTTTTTTATCCTACGAAATAGTCGCATAACTTAGAGAATATAAGGAAAAAGACCTTAAAATGCAAGCTACTTATACCAGTCACTTCCACTATCAAACTTAATCTGATTTTTTTGTTTATCTTTATGTCGCGCAAACCCTAATTCAATCAATTCCTCAACAACTCCATCATAAGTCATGCCAGTCGCCATTATCATTTTTGGAAATAAACTAATCGAAGTAAATCCAGGGATCGTGTTTATTTCATTTACATAAATAGTGCCCGTTTTTTTATCAATCAAAGTGTCCACCCTCGCAAATCCCGCACAATCAAGCAACTTATAAGACCTGGTCGCGATTTCTTTTATTTTATCAGATGTCTCTTTCGGAAAATCCGCAGGCACTACGTCAGTCGAAACTCCATTTACATATTTATCATAAAAATCATAAAACTCGCCGCCAACAATAATCTCACCTAATTCACCAGCCCGCACATCTTCATTTCCCATAACACTACACTCAACTTCCCGCGCATCAATGCCTTTCTCCACCAAGATCCTCCTATCAAAACGCGCAGCAAGATCTATAGCCTTGCGCAAATTGCCTTCTTCATGCACTTTCGAAATGCCAACAGAAGAGCCCATATTCGCAGGCTTTACAAAGCAGGGGAATCCAATTTTCTCGGCCGCATCCTGTAAAATTTTGTCCGACTCCTTCTCCCAGGCAAGCCTATTAAAGCCAATATATGGGGACACATCAATACCAGCCTCACTCAAAATCGCTTTGCATTGCAACTTGTCCATCGCAGTAGAGGACGCAAGCACCCCACACCCCACATACGGAATATTCATCATCTCAAAAAGTCCCTGAATAGTACCATCCTCACCATACGGCCCATGCAAAACCGGAAAAACAATATCGAGCTTCTTGAAATCGCAGAAATGGTCGCTCGCATTGCCGCCCTCCTCGCAAAATATCAGTCCCGGCTTCTCCGGATCAGTTGAAATAAAAACCTCAGTCAAATTCTCATAATTTTTCTTTTTAAACGCCTTAAGACAGCCCTCACCAAAATACCATCGCCCCTCCTCAGTAATCCCAATCTCCACAACTTCATATTTATCTATAGACTTAATCACAGAATCCGCCGAAACTAGCGAGACTTCATGCTCACCGCTCCGCCCTCCAAAAATAATTCCAATAGTTTTTTTCATCAATGGGAAACCTAGCATAATTTTAGAAAAATTTTAAGAAAATTTAATGTTTATATGGTAGCGTCGAAATATGGATGAATTAACATCAATAAACTTATCAGATCAAAAACTCATAGAACTATGCAAATTCTACGGCAGTAACGCCAAAGATTGGCTGAGAAAATTTGCCGGATTATTGCCAGAAGTTTACAAAAGAAGACTCTACAAAAAACAAAGATGCGTCTCAATCCATGAATTTGCGAAAAAATTTGCGTGGATGAATGAACGCACAGATGATAAAGTGTTACATTTACGGACAAAATTGGAAGGGAAGCCAGAATTGTTGCGGTTATTCGAGTCAGGGAAGCAGGGATGGAGTAAGTTGCAAAGAATAGCATCTATAGCAACTCCAGAGAATGACAAGGATTTAGCTGAAAAAGTCAAAACCTTGCCAGTTCAAATATTAGAAATTTATTCCAGGGAACAACAGATCGGCACACTTTCCCCCGGGGGTCAGGTATATAACAAAATCAAAATATCGCAACCATATAAAAAGATAACATTTTCCATACATCCAAAGGTCAGCTTTGCCCTCCGTCTATACAAACAAAAACTCGAAAAGATCAAAAAAGAACCGCTTTGCTGGAACCAGGTTTTTTATGAACTATTAAAATTAAAAAAAGAAACTATAACTCTTAAAGTTTGTCCAAAATGCGCAGAAGAAAAGGCGAAACACGCAACATCCCACGAGCCTCCAGAATCAGTTAAAAGAATCCTCAAGAAAAAATATGGGAATAAATGTGCTTTCCCAAATTGTAACAAACCATTCGAAAATTTCCATCATACAAAAAGATACGCACTCCATCAAACTCACGAAAATATCGTACTATTATGCCAAGACCATCATGATCTCGTACATGCCGGCTTTATCGGAAATGAATATGATCCACCTGAGAAATGGCGATTAAGAGAAGAACCAATGCTCTCTGCCATAGATAAAAAAGTCCAAAAATTCAAAATATCCTAGGAATTCTTTCATTGACCCTTGTGGTTACTTCATAATTAATTGTGCCAGCCCAGCTCGCAAAAAGCTCAGCGCTGATCTCCTCATCACCCTGCCGTCCCATCAAAACAACTTCATCCTCAAGGCTGGCCTCTGGGATATCAGTCACTTCCACCATTATAATATTCATACAAATACGCCCTCGCACCGGAGCCAACTTGCCATGTATCAATACATGCGCACCATTAAGCCCACGATCATATCCGTCATAATACCCAACCGGCAAAATAGCCAGCCGCGTCTCATGACTCGTCTTAAAAGTGCATCCATATCCAATCTGTTCCCCAGGCGCCACAGTCTTTATTTGAGCAATTTTAGTTTTCCACGTAAAAGCAGGCATCAATTTGAAACCATCACCAACTTCTTTCGTATAAGCAACATATGTCTCATTCGAAGGCCACATGCCATAAGTTGAAATCCCTGGCCGCACCATTTCAAATCGCGTCTTATCAAAGAGAATAGTCGCAGCGCTATTTCCACAATGCCGTATCGGGATCTCAAATCCAGCTTCTTTCAAAGACTCATAGGCTTCATTGAATCGAGACAATTGTTTGTCCGCATAACTATGATCTGTGGTGTCTTCTATATTTGCAAAATGAGTTGAAAAGCCCTCGATCTTAATATTTTCATAACGTCCAGTAAGCTGCGCTAATTCAACCAAAGCTTCACCAAGAACCCCCTGCCGATTATTTCCAGTCTCAGCCTTCAAATGCACACGCACATCCCGACCAAGCTCACCCAATTTTACAATAGTCTCTTTATTATAAACAACAATCCGACATTCAAGCTCACACGCCTCTTCCAAATCCGCTAAACTCACATATCCAAGCACATAAATAGGGGACTCCACCCCAGCCGCCCGCAAAGCCCGAGCCTCGTACAAAGCATTCACGCCCAGCCAATCCGCTCCCGCCTCCAAAAAAACGCGCCCACATTCCACCAGCCCATGCCCATACGCATTCGCCTTCACACAAGGACACAAAATCCGATCCGGCCCAACAATCCGCCTAAAATTTTCTATATTATTTTTAAGGGCATCAGCCGAAACTTCCACCCAGGTCAAATTTTCCATACTAACCATTTAATAATTCTTCACTCTTTCGCAAAAGATTTTTCGCATTATCAAAAGTCGCTTTATTAAAAGCCGCATCAAAAGGCATCCAATGAAAATCCAAATGCTCGAAAGAAATCTTCACATCCTTCATCTCAGTCTTCCCCAAAAAAAACACCACTTGTTTATTAGACATCTTCCCCTTTCGCTTATATATATATGAAATCTCCACCCGAAATCCATCCACGTACTCGATATCACTTATCCCGGTCTCTTCGAGTAGCTCTCGCGTCGCAGTCTCATGCTCAGATTCGTCCTCCTCGACGTGCCCCTTCACAAAATCAAAATGCCCACTCGGATATTTTAAAATCAAATATTCGCGTTCGCCGTGACCACCTTCGCGAAAAACCACGATTCCACAAGATTTCTCATCATATTTTATTCCCATTTCTTTACTTTTAATGCATTTTCAGCTGCGTTATCCTCAGCTCTTTGT
>SDBT01021785.1_pt1 | contig 10014 bp, 6 predicted proteins | sample 2277101 | NCBI WGS metagenome assembly SDBT01 (sample SAMN10404973, study PRJNA504765) | marine sediment metagenome | isolation source: marine sediment core GS10_PC15, 103 cmbsf | place: Arctic Ocean: Southern Knipovich Ridge | collected 2010
CGCCATCGCTCCGGCCGAAGAGGCGGTTAAAAAAAAATGGTTGAGACTGATTGAGAAGACCCTCGAGCTCCAGAAGCAGGCCAAGGAAAACGTCGCCAAGTTCACCGTCTACGTCCTCCGCTGTCAGCAGACCAACAACATCCTGCACATGTCTGAGATTCACCTGGACTGGTTCAAGACGTGGGCGGACCCCGAGCACAACAACTCCGCAATCGAAGCGCCTCCCGGGACCGGAAAGACGACGTGCCTGTACGGTCAAGAACTCTGGGATTTCAAGGAAGACCAGTGCCTGCGGATCCTGCGACAGTCGGGCAATTTCGACACCGCCAGCAAGCGCATGGGGGTTGTCAGAACTTACATCCAGCTTCGACGATACAGGGCCGTCGCGCCTGGCGTTCGCATCGACTTCAGCAAGCCTTCCAACTCCAAGCGATTCACGCTCGTTCGGCAGAACATCGGTTCCCAGGACCCATCAATGGAAGCTGCCGGGGCCGAGACTGACTTTCAGGGTTCGGGATTTGAGCGGCTCGACATGGACGATCTGTGTTCCGACAAGCTCCGGTATCAGGCATCGAAGCGGACGCAAGTCTGGGGGCGACTGCACGGCACGACGCTCAAGCGTATTCGCGACTACGATACTTCGCGCGCGCGTTACATCGCGACCCCGTGGCACGTAGACGACCCGACGAGCAGGCTGCGCAAAGCGATCGACTGTGGGGAGATGGTCGGATGGATCGCGAAGCAGTATCCACGACAGCATGACGAGAAGGGGCTGCCGCTGCCGCTGATGCTCCGCGCCGACTGGGCCAATCATCGGGTGTCGCTCATCAACCAGCAGAAGAACGATCCCATCACCTACGCTTGTTGCGAAAAGCTGAACCCGAAGGACGAAGTGCTCCGCCGGCTGAAGAAGGTCGTCTACTACGACGTGTCGGGTGGCACGGACGAGCTTTGCCCAGAAGTGCATCGCAAGTATTACGGAGGGCTCCTGAAGGCCATCAAGGCCGGCGAGCAGTGGCAGGTGCTCGACCCCGCCGCTGGGGGTGCTGACAGAACTGGCATGATTGGGTTCTCGCTGTCCCGACGAGAGGACGGGTTCAAGACCGCCGCCATTACGAGCGCTCGGTTCTTCAGCAACACTAGCGATGTTGTGGCTGAGGAAATCCGCAAGGTCGTTACGGCAGAGAACTCTGACAGGGTTCTGATGGAAGCCGCCGCGCTGGGTAAGGGCGTTGTAGACATGTGGACGCTGTATCTCACGAGCTATCTCGGCCCGGACTACAAGCATCGAGTCAAACAGACCGGAACGCAACTGCGGGACAAGCGTGGGAATCCGACAGGCGCCAACGTCGGCAAGCGAGACCGTTGGTTTGCCGCCGTCCCGTTTTTGACAGCCGGCGTCATCATGGTCCCGGGGAAGTGGCAGTACGAGAAGTACCACCGCTACGGGGCCAAACTCGTGCCTTGTGACGAAGCGGGGCTCAGAGAACTGAACTCGCAGATGTTCGGCTACCCGGACAGCGTCTCGTCGGGCCGGGACGATGGCATCGATTGCGTGAGCATGTTCATCAACTACCACGCGCATCGACTCGCCGCCTCCATCGAATCCCTGCGGAAGTCCCGAACTGAAGACATCGAAAAGCCGACGTTCAATCCCCTGACGATCGCTCGACGCGAGATGGAAAGGCAGCGCCAGGAGAAGCTGAAGCTGCAGGCGGCGATGGGCCCGCCAGGTGTACGCGAGATGGAATCACGGCTGCTGATGGCCGCAAGCTGAAATCGAAAGGACAGAAGATGAACGGACACGAAGTCGCCGCAATTGGAATCCTTGCGGGAACGATAGTGGCGCTGGTGTTGGCGAACATCGCCCAGTGCCTCTGGTCGCTGCGAAGCAAGGATAAGGTGATTGAGCCGCTGAGCAAGGGTCAGAGCGACCTGCTGGACCGGCTGATGGCGGCCGACTGGCTGAACTACATTGCGGCCTCGCAAGACCGCGCGAACTGGATTGAGCGGCGCGGCCCGCCGTCGCCAGAAGAGTTGGCTGCGAGAGGAAAGGCGAAAGAGGCGTCCGCGCAGCAAGCCGCCGACGCGCCGTCGCCCATAGCGGCGTTTACGGGCGACGGCGATGCCGAGCCTGGCCCTGACGAAGAGGGCGGAATTGAAGAAGTGGTGATGACAGAGCGGGTTTAATGAAAGAGCAACTGGCCAAAGACAACGCGGAGCGAGTCTTTCAATCGACGCGAAGTTCTCGGCTGAACCGGGACACCTTCTGGGCTCTGTCCATGGCTTACGCTTCCGGTCGCCAGTGGGGTTGGATTTCGCGGCGGGGTGCAGGGCAGTCTCTTCAGCGCCTGAAAGAAGTCATCGACCCTGGCCGGCAGGATGTCCGCGTCACCTACAACTTCATCAGCGAACTCGTCCGCAGAACTACGGCAGGTCTGAAGCCGCGGAAGATTTCCTCCGATGTCCAGGCCAAGACCAGCGAGAAAGCCTTGGTCAACAAGCACGTCTACGATTCGCTCTTGGCTTCATCCCTGCTCGCCGGGGATGCGTTGTGGTCCTACCGCGCGAACCAGCGACCCCGTTGCGTGCTCGGGACAGGATACCTCCGCCGAGAAATCTACAACGATGGGCGGACGCTGATTCTTCCCGATACCTACCAACCCAAGGGCACGTCCAAGAGGGACAGGATCAAGCTCCGGACCCTGAAGGAGCGATGGGCCGTCGTCCTGCCCTTCGAGATGATCCGCGACCCCGCGGCAGATACCCCATACCCGCACATGGATGAGCAGATCGTCGGGCATGAAAAACCACGACCGGTCGAATGGGTTGCGCGGAACTACGGCGTCAAGATCGAGACTGGTACCACGTTCGGTTCCTTGATGCACTTCGAGGGCCAGCTTGCTCGGGTAGCGGGGATACAGGACTCCGGCAGTGCGCAGAACAGCACCCAGCCTGCAGTCATCGTCTACGATTTCTTCCTGCAGGATCCCAACGAACCGGGGGACTGGCAGTATGAGTACATCGCCTACTACGATCCGAGCAACCCCGGCATAAGAGGGGACAGGCTCCACAAGCTGCACTTCGGCAAGAGTCCGTTCTACGGCCTCCCCTTCCACCCGTACCACTACGAGACCCGGCTCAAGTCCCCTTACGGGATTGGGATTCCACTGCTGTTGAAGCAGTTCCAGGACATGAGCAACATCGCAGCGTCTACGATGATGCGGGTGCTGATCGACCACGCCGGCCCGAAGTGGCGGTACGAGAAGGAAAGCGTTGAGCATCCCGAGTACGCCTTCTCGAATCGAACCGATACGCCAATCGCCTACACCCGCCAGATAAACGACCGGGCCTTCACTCCACCCGAAAGGGTTTCTGCCCCGGGCGCGAATCCTATGGCGGGTGAACTGCTGTTCAGCCTGAAATCCTCGGCGCGCGATGCGATCAACATGGCAGATATTCAATTCGGCAAATCCGTCAAACGCGGTCAATCAGGTGAGGCTTACAAGATCATCGAATCGCAAGCCGAATCGGTTTTGGACGACATGCGCCAGGACGACATCATTGAGACCGAGAAGCTGCTGATGGGGACGTTGATAGATACCTGCAGGCTCCTGAAACTGGACCCGAAACAGGCGATGGAGATGGTTGGCGGCGAGTTCCCCCGCGACATGATTGCTTCGGCCTTGAGAGACGGCCCGCTCAAGCACGTCAAGGGCGTGACTGTCTTGGCTGATCCTTTGAGAAACAAATCTCCTGGCGTGGTCCGGGACGAATTTAGCAAGGCGGCTCTCGACCAGTTGATTTCTCCGGAAGACGCCGTCTGGGAGATGCTCTCTCAGGGCGGGGTGTCGATGAACACCCTTACGACAGAAGCCCGCAAGAAGCAGCTCTACGAAATCGAGCAGATTCTCGCAGGGGCGGAACCGGAAGTCACTGTCCCGGAAGACCACACGACCGCCATGCGCGTCATACAGGAGTTCCTCTCCTGCGTAGGCGTGTATCGACTCACGAAGGAACAAAAGGAAGGTGTGGAGAAGCATTGGGCGGCACACAAGAAAACACAGACAGAACTCATGCTCTGGGAGCAACAGAGCTTGATGGAGCAACCGGCAGAACCAAGTCAGCCAGCGATGGGCTCGGAGCCTGTCACGCCTGAGCCGACCGCTCTGCCAGCCGGGACCGTCGGCCCGGCCGCACAGGTAGCGTAGGCCCTGGGGCGACGGACCCCCGCCAATGGAGATGCATTATGAGTCAAGTGCCAATAGCACCGGCAGCAGCGGCCCCGCCCGCGCCGGTCGAGCCCGCGCCCGCGATTGCAACGCCCGCGCCCGCTCCGGCCCCAGCGCCCGCAGCCCCGCTCGCAGCCCCGGCAGCGGCACCAGCAGAGCAGTTTGTGCAGGTGGACCGTGGACGTTTGGACGCGTGGGACGGCGACTATCACCGCGCGCTTCAGGATGCCAACGCCTACGGCAGCACCATGGGAAAGCTGGTTCAGACCTACGGGCAGGAACAGGCCGACGCGATGATGGCCGAACTGCTTCGGACGGAACCTGCTCCCCAAGGCGGGTATCAGCCACCGGCACAACCTGCCGTACCGGCATTCAATGAGGAAGGAGCTCGCAGGATGTTCGGCGAGATGATCCGGAATGAGTTGATGCCGGCGATGCAACAGCAGTTCGGCAGTGCGCTCGGTGCGCACAGCGAACAACAGCAACAAGCCTGGCAGCATCAGCAGGACATGGCAAGCGCAGCACAGGCCACGAACGAGTTCGGCCGGCAAACCGTCGAGGAGCTTGGTTACAAGAGCGTCAACGACGACGGAACCCCGGCCGATTCCGCTTGGCTCGCCAATCGCGTCACTAGCCACTTCAACGACGAAGTGTGGCGCGCGTTGGCGGAGAATGAGCCGGCGGATCTCGATCAGGCAGCCAAAGAGTCCTACTACGGCCAACCCTCTCCAGAGGTACTCCAGCAAGCCAAAGAAGGCGTGCAGCGCTGGAAGAACATGAAGTGGGAGGTTCTCGCCGAAGCTGCCACAGAACAGACAGAGATCGCCGCGACACCAGGCGCAGGACCGGCGGCGGGCGGCGCACCAAAGCCCGTCGACGAAATGAGCGAAGAGGAGCAAGCCGAAGCGGCTTCACGGCATGTGCCGAAAGAAAGCGACACCCCCGGTTGGGGTCCGCCCGCCTCTCCGTATGGCGCCTAGCAAGTCGTGGCGCAGGAGTTAAGTCATGGCTGTTACATACGGTGACATTCAAGACGCTGCTGCCATCTCCAATGCGCTCGCGTTCATTTTCGACACGGGCCACGAGGCGGCGCAGTGGAATCGCTGGACCGATACGCTCCGGTGGTTCCAACCGCGGAAGCTCCCCATGCAGGGAGACCGGCTGTACTTCTATGCGTACACCGGCCCCTACGAGGGCGTCCGCAGAACGAAGTCGAAAGAAGCGGAGTTCCCGCGCGCTTTCGACTTCGACCACACGCAGTGCTTCATCGCGTGGACCGACCTCACGGAGTTCCAGGCCAGCCCCAGCTTCACCGGACTGGCCGAGCGGAAGTCCCGCGACAAGAAGTCGGCTGTCTACAAGACGGCCGTGCGCTTGGCCAGAGAAGTCGGCGAAGCGTTCAGTGCCAACGTCAATCGCGCGTTCCACCAGAACACGGACTGCGTGATCGGCATCATCAACGGCGCGCCGCTGGATGAGGATGGCACGACCTACACGGGCGGCCAGACGGATGCGTACCTCATCATCGACAACGGTAGCATCTCGCAGTTCTGCGATGGCATGGTGCTGGACATCCGCGAAGGCGCCGACGGCACCGACGTCCAGGTGACTGTCGTGGTCAACGACGTGTACCACACGTCAGACGGCCCCGGCAGCGCATCTGGCCCCGGTATCGTCGTGACCATCGACGGCAGCAACTCGGGCGATTCAGACTTGGACAATCTTGCCGACAACGACGAGATCACGCTGAGCGGCGAGGTCGACAGCGCGAACTTCTGGTCCCTCGAGGACTGGTGGGACTCGTCTGTCAGCGTCCTGGGTCTGACCCGGACGGCCAAGGGCCTGAAGTGGGCCACGCCGTACCAGAAGGACGGTGGCAGCAACGCCATCGACTTCGACGACGACATCCGGCCGGCCGCGCTGACGATGGCGCGGATTGCGAAAGTTGGGCGCCGAGTCAGGCGATCACAGGGACTCACGATCACCGAGTCCTTCCTGGCGCTGTCCACGCCGGAGATCAACGACGAGGCGCTGCAGGCCATCAATGATCGCCAGCGCACGACCACCGTCATTGCCAGCACCATGGACGAGGCAGAGCGCAAGCGCCTCTTCGGCTGGGTTGGCTACGACGGCGTGGTCTGGATTCACCCGGACCTCGGGCATGTGTATCTCCAGTGCGACCCGGTGGCCACTCCCAACAAGATTCGGTTCCTCGAACCGAATAGCTGGTTTCTCGTTACCGGCCACAACAACAACACGTTGGAGCCGAGTTTCATCGACAACAATGGCACCCCGTGGCATACCGCACGCGGGGACAATGGGCGGCTCATCAACCAGAAGATTGCGGGCGCGTATGTCCGCATGACCCTGGTGACGGATCAGCCCCGAGCGAACTACGCAGTGACCGGCGTCACCGGCGGCGTCACTGTGTAACAGCACCTGCAGAGGCAACCGCCAACGGGCCGGGTCCAGTATGAGGGGCCCGGCCCACGGCGGGCGAAAGGACAGAGGTAGATATGGCACCGATAGCAGGCACAAACAGTTGGGTGACGCTGAACAGCCCCGGAGTTCCCTCTGGCGGGCGGTACGGAGATCCCCGCGGTTTCGCCAAACGTGGTGCGAGGTACGGCTTCAAGCTGGCCTGGGACACGCTGTGGGAAAGGTTCTTCATGTACAGCGTGGACAGGGACGGGGTGATTATCCCGCACTGGCCTTTCTCGAAGGACGGCGGCCTGACTCCGCAACCCATCACGGACGAACATTTGGCGGTCTTCATCGACCTCCAACAGCGGTATCCAGGCATCAAAAAAACCAAGGAACGGCTTCACCAGATGGAAACCGAAGAGAAGGCCAAGGCTCAGCGAGCGGCGAAAGAAGAGTACGACGCGATAGAAGACGAGGTGATGCGCAAGGTCGATCTGAAGATGCGGCTGAAGACGCCGAATACGTCGATCATCGTGCCGGGCATGGGGGCGGCCCTGAACTGAGATGAGCCAAGGACTGATACAACCCGCTCCGCTGCTGGCATTGCCCCCGACCGGGCAGACCACCAGCTACCGAACCGGCGATGACGGCGAGTTGGAGTTCGGGAACCCTCGCACCACCCGATTCGCCGACACGGGGGCAGGGACGATCCTGGACCACGCCACCGGCTTGGAGTGGGTCCAGCAAGCCGAGTTGATCATCCCCGGCGCCGTCGGGATCCACGCGACGAACCAGATCCAGGTGGCCCAGGGCGTCTGGAGCAACCTCACCGACTACGTCGCGGCCGATCTCGTCCAGGGCGACGGCGCCCCGGACGCCCTCTTCTACGTCTGCATCCTCGCCAACGGTCCCGCCGGCGTCGGAGCGCAGGAGCCGCCGAACGCGACCTACTGGCGAGAGACGATCTGGACGGACTCGGCGGCGGACCTGGCCAGCGCGGTGACGATGGGATGGGATGACGCGATCGACAACTGCCTGGCGCTGGACTATGCCGGGAAAACCGACTGGCGTCTGCCGAACCTCGCAGAACTGTTCTCCCTGATCGACCACGAGTCCTCGAGCTCCATCTATACGACGTACTTCGTCTTGAAGTCGAGCAACTACTGGTCGTCGACCACCTCCAAAGCAGTGACGACCCGAGCCTTCAACCAGCGGTACGGATCGTCCCCGACGCAGGCAAGGGCCGAGAAGGTGACGACGTACTTGCCCGTACCGGTTCGCGGCGGGATCCTAAATGGCTGACATCCAATTCCATTACAGCGAAACCGGCGTCACGCTCTACATCACCATCGACCTGGCCAGCGACAACACGGTCCGCGACGTGGTCGCCGGCGCGTGGGACACTTATGCCGTTGCCGACATCGGCGACTACGACACGCCGATGACCGAGACCCCGGCGTCCAGCTACCGATACCTCGTGACGTTCCCGGTGCTCGCTAGGGCCGACTACATCGTCAAGGTCTTCCGCCAGGCCGGCGGCTCGCCGGCGGTCACCGACCTGCTCGTCGGGCAGGGACTCGTCTTCTGGGACGGCACGGCCCTGATCGTCCAAGCGGACGGCTTGACGGCAGCCAACGGGGACACGGTGCCGGTGGCCAACTTCGCGCTGATGTACGACGGCACAGGATACACCGATGGTACCGCCCCGGCCTCGCGGGCCCAGGTCGACGGCATTGGCGCGGGCTCCGGCGGATCGCTCAGCTTCGCCAATGAGGCCGACAACGTCGACGCCCCGATCAAGAGCATATCGTTTGACGGCACGGAATCGAGCGGGACGAACGCCAGCGCCAATTTCGAGGATGGGGTCTATCACCAGATCACGGGCGGGGCGACCAGCCTCGACATCGTCTACCAGTTCGACGTCGGCGGCGGACGGACGGCGACCGAAGTGGATTGGAAGGGCTACCTCAACGGGAACAACGATGAGGCCACCATTCAGGTCTACAACGGCTCGACGTGGGATACCATCGCGACGATCAGCGGCAAGGCCGGGGCGACGAACGATATGATGTCCGCGCCGTTGCTGCTGACTCATACGGGTACGGCTTCCGATCTGGGCAAGGTCTTCATCCGAATCGAGTGTGCGGGCCAGACGACCCCCGTGCTGTTCACCGATCAACTGTTGGTCGAGGCCGTCAACATCGGCCAGACGGTCGGATACGCCGACGGGGCGATCTGGTTCAACGACGGGGCGGGCAACACCAATACGGTCGCGTTCGTGGACGGTGTGGCCGACAACCCGGTTTCGTCCTGGGCGGCGGTCGTGAGCCTTGTTGGGAGCACCGGCCTCACTCGTGTCCGTGTGTCCAACGGCTCGACGGTGACGCTGACCGCCAGCACCGACAACTATACCGTGATCGGCACGGGCTGGAACCTGGCGCTGAACAGTAAGTCGGTCGAGGGTGCCGCCTTCGATGGCGCCCACGTCACCGGCACGGGAACGTCGGCGACGAATCCGGTACATTTCTTCAACTGCCATGTCGGCGCGGTTACGGTCGGCCTGACGGTCGCGGACAATACCGGATTCGGCGAGAACAGCGGGCAGTTCACGGCCAGCGCCGACGGCGAATACATCTTCGAGAAGTGCTATAGCCAAGTGCCCGGCAGCGGGTCTCCGGTGTTCGTGTTCACCGGGCTCGCCGCGGCGACCGGCATCAACGTTCGCGGATGGACCGGTGGTGCCGAATATACGCTCGACAGCGATTGCACGCTCAGCCACGAGGTCCTCGCGGGCGGCAAGGCCAAGGTCACGACCGGCGGGGCCAACGTCGAGATCCGCGGCATATGCCGGACGGTGGAGTTGGTCCTCAGCAGCGCGGGCACCGTCCAGTTCGTCGGCATTACCGGGCCGGTCACGATCAGCGGGACGGCGACGACGACCGTGAACCTGTATGGCATCTCGGAGAGCCTGACGGATAGCAGCGTCAACACGACCGTCAACGACCTGACGACGAGCACGACGGACGTGGACGCGATCCTCGCCGACACCAACGAGCTTCAGGGCGACTGGACGAACGCCGGGCGGCTGGACACGATCATCGACGCGATCAAGAGCAAGACGGACGGGCTGAACTTCGACGGCAACAACGTTCTGTCGGACATGGTGGCCATCCACGGATCGCCCCTGACCGAGACGGCCGGGCAGTTGGCCGGGCGGTTCGTCAACTTCTTCGATCAGGCGTCCGCCGCGTTCAACGTCGCGACGGCCCTGGCTGACTTCAAGGCCACCGGGTTCAGCACGCACAGCGCCGCGAACGTCTGGAGCGTCGGGACGCGGCAAATCACCTCGGCCCAGACG
>SDBT01021786.1_pt1 | contig 10014 bp, 11 predicted proteins | sample 2277101 | NCBI WGS metagenome assembly SDBT01 (sample SAMN10404973, study PRJNA504765) | marine sediment metagenome | isolation source: marine sediment core GS10_PC15, 103 cmbsf | place: Arctic Ocean: Southern Knipovich Ridge | collected 2010
TCTTTTACCTACTACAATTGCATACCTTGTTACTTCGCCCAGGTCACTGGTATCAAAGTATCGGACGGAACTAACCCTCAGTCCTGCAGTTTGAAATGATTCTTCGATATCGAGATCATAGGGGGAGCGTGTAACCGATACTAATATTCCATCATTGTTAAGATGGGCGACCAGATTGCCGACGACCTCCTCGAGGTTTGGAAAGTATTCAAAACAATGTGTCCCAACAATGGCATCAAACAGGCCATCTGGAATCGCCTGGATAATGTCCATTGAGTGGAACTGGACATTTGTTATACCGAGCTGCGCTGCGTGCACCTTAGCCAATTCAATAGATGCATCAGAAAAATCTACTCCGGTGACCTTACAGTTTGGATTAGAAGTGGCGTACCAAGTGGTTAAGTATCCACTCGCACAACCCACATCAAGAACTGCACGGCGCCCTCTGAGCAGTGCGTCGACATGAAGTCCACTCTGTTTGATAACATCAGTGTGCTGTGACAGGAGAGGTGGGCCAAATTGGAGATCTGCAAAGAAATCCATTAATGCCCGAATATTCTCCGGGTTATTATCCCTGGTTAGCCGGAAATATGACTGGTACATGTTTTGGATCTGATCGGCGGATAATTTGCTTTCCAGCCAAACAGTATAGTCATCTACTTGAGTAAAGTGCCTGATACCGTATTTTTGCAGATGTTCATCGATGGTGTTGTTCATTGTGGACTCCAATTGGTTATGCAAAGAGAAAAGGGGCGACCGCGTCGGCGGCCGCCCCCACCCCGGGAGGTATCAGCTCTCCTGCTGATCAACGTCGGAATCATCTTTCGATTCTGCCTCAGTTGGTTCAGTCGAGCCTGCTCCCTTCTGATCGTTGCCTGCTTCTGGTGCTAAGCCGAGGAACTTGCTTTCCTCATCGCTTAGGCGCTTTAAGCTTGCCGCGATCAGCGGCTGCTTATCCTTGATGTCCTTCTCCAGCAGCTGGAATTGGACGCCAAGATGAGCGTACCGCTTACGGTCCTCATCCTTACTTTCAAGGGCGAGGGCCTTGAGATCCACGATGGTTCCCGGAAGAACCGGAAGGATCTCAACCAGAACCTTGTTGAGTTCGAGGAGTTTCTCCGAATTGGTCATTATTTTGACCATTTTCAGAGACTTCTTGAGGGCATAGGCCTTCTCAAGCAGATCCTCAAATTCAGCTAGGGTCTGGGGGTTGGTGATAGGTGTACCTGAGTAACTCATGGTAACCTCCTATACTTGCCACACTTCCCAACTGGCGGTGCCATCAGATTGTCGGGTGAGTGTGACTGTTAAACATCACCGCCACTCAATATCAATAACCGATTAGGGAGTGACAGAGCGTGACAGTAAAAAACAGGATTGGGCTAATTATGGAGTTATATTGGATTGTTATCAGTCGGGAAAGGGCGTGACAAAGCGTGACATATTTCTCCTACGAATATTTCTTAAGATTGTGCAGGCCTCTGAAATCACGGCCCTAAATGCTTCGCGATCCAGATTGTAATTCCTGAGTATATCTTCAAATCCCATGGGCGCAATCCCATCTAGGCCAAGCACATCACGTATTAACTGCTGATGAATTCTTGGGAGCGCTCCAATTAAGTGATCAACATCTACGTGGGCAAGGACCTGTCTGAAATGCCATACTTCGAGAGATTCCCTATCATCTTTATGATTGCCGGACTCATCTGGTTCATCGATGTTGTTATCAGTTTTTTTGTCAACCGATTTTGGTCTGCCATTGTATTCTCTGATGGCTTTTTTTACTGAGAATCGGCAGTATGCCATCAGTGGTCGACCGGAAGTTGGATCAAATTGACGACAGCCCTCGTGAAATCCCCAAAAGGCTGCGGACCGTGCTTCTTCGCTGGTCAATCCCAAGTAATAAAACGCGGCCGAATGAGCGATTGCCAATAAATCATGGCTGTAGGTTTCGAGCAGGGTAGTGAATGCTGCATGATCTCCATCTTGGAACTGCAATATTAGACCGGCTTCTATTTTAATTTTGTCTTGGGCTTCCACGGTGATTTTCCCTTAATTATTATTACTTTATCAGGATTTAATCCACGAGCACTTGGCAAAAGCATGTCAGCACCAATGATTGTCCGTAATCGTGAATACAGTTTTTTAAATTGAGGCCTGGTATAATCGTACTTCCCAAGGTACTCCCGAACCTGGGAAGGTGTTGCATCTCCAGGGTAGCAGTCCTGTAGCAGCATGAGCAACTTCAGGGGGTCTGTAGTATTGATGGGCAAGGGGGGGTGATCAAGCCCGGTCCATAACTCCTTTTTGTCCAGGTCGAAATACAGATCCCACCGCTCTTGAAGGAACGGATCGGTCCCGGCTGCAAACGGGTCCTGATGCATCATCCCATTAGCGAGAACCATGTAAGCGCAGTCATCGACTGCGATTTGTGGGTCTATCTGAATAGTCACTTCGACAACGCCCTTCCTCTTACGATATATATCGATGAGAGGATCATCAGGAGAGAAGCGAATAGTGAGCAGGGGCTCCATGCTTACTCAGCATTAGATTCGAAAAGGTCATACCCATCGCTATGGGGAGCAACTGCCTCAAGTGAATGAGGCAACCGTAGATCACGTCTAGGCCCTGGCTTATACCAAGTGGCATCAAGGGCAATAACCTTTGAAAGTTGCTGGATAAAATCCCGCCTCCTAAAGCCATCCTCGGTTGTCGGTTTGATGATTACTGGCAGCAATTCAACTCCGAACTTTGATACCGACACTATGAAAGCCTGCTGATTGGTATAATCCATTCCAATGGCTACCAGCTCTTCTCCCGTTGCCAGCACTTGGCCTAGTTTCCTCATATCCTTCCTGACATCGGTTGTCATCTCACCATCATGATGAATACTGACAGTTCCGTCTGGGTTGAATTGTACATAACTCAGATGTTTGAAGGCTGTGCTGGCCTCCTCTGGTGTTGCGACGCAAAGTACCTTTTTGGCCTTTGGTATTGAGTAATAGGCTGAATTCCCTGAAATTGATACCTTCATGACGACCTCTCATTCTAGCGTTGGGACATGGGAGCGGCGGGTCTCAGCCCAGCCAATAATTTCCCGTGTCTCTACACTGACGAGGGGCAAAGTGCATCCCAAATGGGGCTTTGGGCGTCCCAAGGAGTTATTTTGAGCAAATATTGAGAATTATTTTGAAGTGGTTAAGTGGGAAGCGAGCCAAGAGGTTTAGTTATTGAAGTCTCCAATCAATGTCCCCTCGGTATTGCACCTCGTTGCCCGTCTCGATTGTATCTTTGAAATGTGCAGCCATCTCTGGTAAGTACTTTCTCTTGCCAATTTTTTTTATCGCGCGATCCATCCCTTTGCGCACGTTATTTCGTGCTTTCTCGAACATAGGTTCTTTTACTTCCCTTATTTTTTTTTTGGGATTTGTGAAATCCAGTAAAGATTCTTTTGCTGATGAAATGGCCAGCTCCAGATCGGATCGTCTTTTCGCGTTGGGAGCCGTATCAGGCAATTGTTCTAGTTGGTTTAATTCCTCCACAGCAATTTCTAATGCATTTTGTAAGCCCTTCTGCTCGCGCATTGCAAATTCTATATCAATATCATCACTTGGGTAGCTTCCCAGTTTATTCGATTTTTGATATTGCGTTATCATAGTATCACCGATGGTATTGTCGGTTGGCCTTGACGAGGCGGCGCTATCCATAACTACTACGCTTATTGGCGTCCTTGGATTTGAGAGCAGTTGATGAATATAGAGAAAGCCGTTCATATGCTTGATTCGAATTCGTTTTCCTTGCCATACTAAATCCCAATATTCGCCGACTCTGAAAAATTGGTATGGGTCTTCAGTCGATACTTCGGGCTGTGATTTTATTTCCGAAGAATCTTCCGATTGCCCCAGTAGGAGATGTTGCTCCTTAATCACAGGCTGGCTTCTTGGTGTCGACTCCAAATTATCTCCATCCCCATAATTTTTGCTACCGTTGTTTTCTGGGAGATTCCTATAATGCTCCCTGGCCATGTTTAGAGTTTCCTCCCGAAATGCCTTCCCATCATTTTCATAGACAGGAATACTCTGATCCTGGAGGTGAGATAGGATTGGTAAATCCTTGCTTCTCAATTCTATCCAGAATCTATAGTCCTCGCCAAAAAAATATTGTTTATAGATATCCCAAGCAAGCTCAGGCTGACGGAAGCGTATTGATAGGAAAATTTCCACCCGGAGCAACCAGTAAATTCTTCTAATGTCGTCGTACGCTGAAGTTGCTTCAAATTTCAAACTCCGACGCTCCAGCCTATCAAGAACTTTGGGGTTATTAACTTCTGAACAAAATAATTCTCTAAGGTCTTGTCGACACGCATTGAAAAGTTTCTCGGCTTCCGTAATCATTTCAAAATCGCAATTACCCCAAAGAGGCTCACTATCAGAGACATCAATGGGGATTTCTGGCAAAATACTTCCAGCGTGCTTTCGTCCAGCGTATGCGACTGATGCAGCAAGGGCAGGTGTGGTATCTTTCAGCTCATCCCAACGCTCTAGAAAAAAAACACTCTTGATTGGGAATGCAAAATTTCTGATCTGCTCGTGAAAGACAATTAATTTATTTTCAAGGGTATCAATCGCTTTCCTTCTATCCGAGTCAGATTGAAATAATGAATCAACAGGGGATTTTTGTGGCAGTATCGCACGAATCTGTTTTGACAGGGTCGTGAGAAAGTACTTAATAACCGCAGCTATTTTAGATTCCATATTTATTGGACCATCAATGTGGGTGCCGTACAAGCCATCAAGTGAACAAAATTATCAATTTTGAGTAATGAAATCATTCGGGAATGCAATCCAAAAAGCCTTGTATCCGTAAACGGTGGTCCCTCGCCAAGTCGAAACGCAAAGATCAAAACCTGTTTCAGTTATTTCGCTGCTTGAGACTTCAATCCGGGTGTTATCAATCGTATCACCAACATCTAGCATCGAGAATCCTACCAATATGTGCGGCGGCGAAGAATAATGTGTTTTAAACTTCACTGGCTGTGCTTCAACTCTTACTGTATCATATTTTTTTGTCCCAATTTTATAAGGCTTGGATAGTTTGTTTTTATTGTATCCCAAATCCCGCCTCTCCCAGTAACCTATTTCAGCGTGATTCTTCTCTAATATGCTTATGCGCTCCAAAATTTTCAGAACGTCTTGGTCGGCTTTGGTCATTTATGTCCTCGCTGCTTTATCAGATATTATATAGCACTTGACTATTTCCCGAAGAGTGTCTACACTAAATTTTGGTAACAAATTAATGTTAATTTGGGCAATTAAGTTGAGATTTCTTCAATACCGCTTGACCCTAACGGTTCGATTATCTATATTAAGGTATAGACTAAAATCATCACGATTTTGGTCTGATTCCCCGTCGAGAGTAGCAGATCCATTCATTGGATTCCAGAGCCGCGATTTTCCCGCCGGAACATATATAGCCCACAGGGGCATGAACGCAAAAACAAATCTAATAATATGAAGCCAATCGAACGAACCACCTCGCGAACTTGATTCGCCTCCGGCCCGGACAGGGCACGATTTCACCCATACAACCAGGTAACAAAACGATGCAAGTAGAGACATCCGATTTCTATCTGTGCGCCTATTTGCGCCTTAATGGCGTTGTGCTCACAGACCTAAGAGAAGATGGCAGGCGCCACCTGTTCGTCTTTGACGATAATGAGCAACTCCAGAATTTGAAGCGGGCCTACTATTTCAACCAGGCCCAGGTAGACCCCCTGAGTTTCAAGCGAAGCATCAGGGAACTGAAATCCCTCATCATGGGGGAATAGATGAATTCTAAAACCAATATGAACACATGAAGATAAGCGTATGCGAGAATTACGATCCGAAACAGACTAAACAATACAACAACTCAAGAGTAGCCCACGGCTGGGAACTGCGGGAGTTTGAATGGAACCAGCAATCCATTATCAGACTCACCACCGAGTTCGGAATCAGCGGAAATGAGTACCGCGATGGGCATAAAACTACGGAGAGCTGGATTGCTACCCATGCTATCATGCTGGATTTTGATGATGGTGAAATGACCCAGGTAAAACTGCTGGCATTGCAGCGGGAGTGGGATTTTGACAGTTATGTCTTTTCCAGTCAGAATCACCAGCGTAAAAAGACCAAAGATAACAAGGTGGAGCAGGCCTGCGACCGGCTCCGAGTACTAATACCACTAGCCGAGCCTATCTACGGTGATTTCGACCATGCTGCGGTTGAAAAATGGATAACTGACCAATTCCCCGGGAGTGAAATGCAGGATGTTGGATAAATCTTGTACGGGCAAAGCCCGCTATTTTGCTCATGGCACCACCATGGTTTCCAGTTTTGTCGGTGGTCGAGGAGCTTTTAATTGGCAGAAATTACCGGACCTATATGGGAAGAAGAAAAAGAAAGGCCGACCCTCCAAGCAGGACATGTTGAAAATGACTTTCAGGCTGGGAGACGTAATTAAAGATGCGAATGGCGATAGTCACGCAGTCAAAGACATAAAGCCCGGCACTCCCATCTACTGCCCAGTCTGTGGAGACGCTTCCCACCGAACAAATGAGGGCCACAATGCAGTGCTATTGAAGAATGATGAAGGACTGCCATTTATCTATTGCTCCAGTTGTGATTCAAGAGAGATGGGCGTTGGCGGCAAAGGGGTCTATAACATTCATCCCGATGATGCCTTTTTGCTGAAGTCAAAGGAGCAGGAGGCTACGGTGGTCATTGACACGTTGTCCAGCACATACCGATCAATCTGCAAAGAACCGGGCCTGGATGAACCTGTTATCAGGCAACTCACTACCCTGAACCATGTAGAGCAGTTCAACAAGTCACATAAACTTCCTAACCCCGAAGTCTATCCACGGGTTAGGCTAGAACTGCACCCTGAAAAGGATGACATTATCAATTTGGATGAGGGCTATGTGAACAAGTATATGGCTCCACAGATCCTTAAAGAACCGGTACCCGAAGGGTATGTGGCAATACTACCAGAGTTCACTGGAAGGCTCATCGACCATGTGCTGGCCCATGATGAAGAAGTTAAAAGGTACTTCTATAATGATTTGGCTCATCTGGTCCAGACTAGGAAGAAAATGATCACTTCGTACCTATGGCAAGGGACTGAAGGCAGTGGTAAAGGCGTTCTCTTCACAAAAGTGCTCAGACCGATGTTCGGAGAACGGTATTGCACTTCAACTGACCAGGATGCCTTTGGAGGACAGATCAATAGTTTCTTAGGATACAATGTATTGGTATTGGTGAATGAAGTCTCAGGCAACTTCTCTACAACAGAGAAACAGAACCTGAGCACTGTTGAAAAGATGAAGATAGCCATCACAGATGAGTACATTCAGATTGAGGGCAAGCATCGGGACCGTATTAATGGCCGAAACTGTTGCTCATTTTTCTTTGCTACCAACCGTCGCCATGGTGTGGTTCTAAGCAGTAATGATCGCAGATTTAATGTAGCACCCTGCCAGGAAGTGAAAATTCATAACACTGACTGGTGGCCTGGCTATAATAAGATCAAACAAAGCATCGCTAATGAACTACAGGAGTTCGTCTGGTACTTAAAGCAGTACAAGGTTGATCACAGCATGATAGGGAAGGTCATTGACAACGAACCTAAGCGCGTTCTACAGGCTTTGTCGAAGTCCAACGCGGAAGACTTCTTTGAAGCTGTTAATAGAGGCGATTTGGACTGGCTGCGCGATAACATGGTTATGCGGAGTGGATATAATGCTTCTGATAAACACACTGAAATGAAGTTATTAGTGGATACGCTGAAGGAACAGAAAGCAGTGTCAATGAAAACACTCTGCACGCTATATAACTATATCAACCACAAGGACCTCTCGGTAATCAGTTTCGGCAAAGCGGCTGCAGGCCATTTGCCTAAGGCTGGATCGATAAAAATCGGCAACCAGACGATCTGGGGTATCCGGGTTGATTGGCAGGGGGAACCGGGGCTTTTTGATTAAAAAGGTAAGAGAAGTAAGAGAAGGTAAGAGGATCCTCTTACCTCGTAAGTTACTGTAATACAATATGTTGCGATGCGTGGTAAGAGGTTAAGAGATAAATTGATATTTAATACAATAAAAAAACATTTGATTTAAAATATAAAATGTTTTTTATAATATATAAACTGATTTCATCTCTTACCTCTTACCTTTTGGCGTATACTGTGTATTAATAGTTATTTACGAGCATTTTCATCTCTTACCATCCTCTTACCTTTTTGCTGAAAATCAGGTCCTGCACCAAGATATCAGCAGAGAGAATGCTATTTCAGATATCTAGCTTTCGAAAAAGCAGTTGAGCCGCATACTGGATACCTCAACAGCAATTACAGCCCCATAATGGGCAATTAACTAACTAAATCAAAAAATCGATATGAAAATCTTAAATATAAAGAACATGGGAGAACTAGTCCCCAACTACCCTGAACATTGGCTGGTTGCTATTGAGCATCAACCTGAGTTCAAGTACAGAGGCAAAAAGCCACCGCAGAAGTCATCAGCATATCTATGGTACCACATGGAGCCGAGCCTCCACTCAGATACACTCACCGAATACTTGTATGAAAAGTGGGGTGTGACTGACCGTGGTGAAGCGCTCCAATACGTATCTCAATGGAATGACGCAGTAAAACATGGTCTACCCGAAATTGAATTCGAAGCAGTCTTCAGTGTCGGCTACGGTAAAATGGGCGTCATCACCGATTCAGATAACAAAGACATGTGCATGTTGTTCGGGTTCTACAACGTATACGTACCACGGCACGTGTACTCTGGGCCTGGCCGTGGTGGGTATGCCTGGCAACGCCTGGTGAAGGAGCCGTTAAAGAACGATGAGATAACCTACTATATGTTATCTGAAAAGTTTGCTCTGTGGAGTAAGCAAGGCAGGGGCAATTTGATCAAGTTCTACAACCGGCTTGTAGAGGCGCAATAAGCACTGCTTGTGGACGGGGCCGGGCGAAAATCCGGCTCCGCCAGCAGCGCAAAACCCAACCTCAGGATCGCCCAGCGATTATCGGGCCTTAGAATCGATTTTCGGATTGGCCCAAATGGCCCCCCGTAAGCTATTGATATGCAGCAGCTTGCAGCTAGGTGCCCCGACGAGAAAAACATGGATCGACTTGCCTGGCCACGAAATCCGGAAATTTGGAGGTCGAGCTGAAAACGGGGGCCTCAGCGCCGCTCTAAGGCCGACGCCCCTCGGCGATTTGCAAATATCAGATCTTTTGCGAGGCGACGCTGACCCGAAATTTTGCCGGCTGCTCCCGGCCTGGCCTCGATTAACCGTGGCCAATTAACTACTTAACCATGGAGAACAACTATGGAACATGATAAGAAAACACTTCACGAGCTGGGCTTTGGCAACACGTCCAGGAAGAAGAAAGAATCAAAGAAAAGAGGCAGCAATAAACTACCTACTCAACCACCGACATCAACTACACTTGAACGAATTCAAGAACGCTTCTGGAACCAGCAAAATTCGCCATCTCCTGATGCGCCACCAGATACTGGCATTGGTGGCAGTGGGCATGATGACCTTGTAGATAAAGGTGAATCAGGCTTCAAAAGTTACATGGGCGAATGGAAGGAGGGCTACCCGAGATAGAACGGGCTCATTAATATTGGCCAACAGTGTTATCTACTTTATGGTTGGTTCGAGTCCCTCCGCAGGAGCTTCGACGAGAGCACCATAGTGCAACTCGAACTTTAAGCCCTTGGGAAGCCAGGGGCTTTTTTGCTATCCGCCCGCTTTACAGCTTACATTCAGCACGTTCACCAGAACCAAATGATGTCAAAACAGTCTAGACTAACAGTATTCATCGCAGAACTCCGCCGCCGCAGGGTATTCCGGGTAGCTGCGTTCTATGGCGGTATTGCGTTTGTCATTATCCAGATAATTGATGGAGCCTTCAGTTATCTCCACATTCCTGAGTGGTTCGGGACTGCCATCATTG
>SDBT01021787.1_pt1 | contig 10014 bp, 8 predicted proteins | sample 2277101 | NCBI WGS metagenome assembly SDBT01 (sample SAMN10404973, study PRJNA504765) | marine sediment metagenome | isolation source: marine sediment core GS10_PC15, 103 cmbsf | place: Arctic Ocean: Southern Knipovich Ridge | collected 2010
CTATAAACTTTGGAAGAAATGTTTACACAAAGAGCGTGATTTCATAGAAAATAATTTAAATTCTACAGATACAAGAAGAATGTACTGGTGGCCTTTTGATAGTAATGGTGAAATATTAGAAAGCATCAAGGGTGAAGCTGGTAACGAAGAATTTTTAAAATCGTTTAGATTTTTATTGGATTATCCTATAAAATATTATTTCCCTGATATTGATAAGCCAATCAAAATATTAGAAGAGTTGCCTAAGAAATACAATAAAGAAGTTAATGAACTTTTTCAAAAATTAATAAAAAAAGAGCCAAAGCATTTTGATAGATATGAAAAATGGAAAACTAAAAATAATATATTATAAATGTTTTAAGTTTTTATATTAAATATTGGAAGGAGAAAATGATAATGGAAGTTGAAACATTATTAAAAGATATTAAAAACAAAGATTTAGTTCTGCCTGAATTTCAAAGAGATTTTGTTTGGAAGGCAGATGATATTAAAAAATATATTCAATCTGTATATAAAAATTATCCCACAGGTTCTTTATTAATATGGAAAACTTTAACTCCTCCAAAATTAAGCGGTGAACATAGATCATCAGAGGGTGTCTATACTCGGGTTTTACTTGATGGCCAACAAAGGTTAACTACTTTATATTTATTCATTAAAGGCAAGACTCCACCATATTATAAAAATATGATTAAAAGCTTTAATTTATATTTTAATGTTGGGAATGAAAAAATTAGGTATTATCAAAAAACGTTAATGGAAAATAAGCCTGAATGGATATCAATAATAGATTTTTTTAAATACAAAACTGCTGCGAATTTTATAACTAGCAGTAAGAACAAAGAGTATTATTTTCAATATTTAGAGGCACTAAACAAATTAGACAATATTAAGAAATATGATTATTTCGTAGATGAAGAAAAATTAACAAACTTTGAAAATATAAAGGAAGTTGTAAAAATATTTAATTTAGTAAATAAGCAAGGTAGAACTCTTTCTGAGGAAGATTTAGCTTTAGCATATACTTGTTCTTTCTGGCCAGGAATTAAAGATTTATTTAGAGAGGAATTAATTTTATATAGTGAAAGGGGTTATGTTTTTAATTTTAATTTTTTAATAACTTGTTTAAATTCCATAGCTACTGGTCATGCAAAATTTGATAGTTATTATAAAGCCTCAGAAGAAGTTATAAAAGAATCATGGGCAAAACTAAAAGAAGCATTAAGGTATTTATTGAATACATTAAACGATAAAGCATATATTAATTCCAGTAATTCTTATGAATTAAAATCGGATGCACTCTTGGTTCCAATAGTAGTATATTTAGCTAATAATAAATATGAGTTTAAAGATGAAATCGAATTAAATAAATTTTTATACTGGTTATATAATTCTATGATGTGGGGAAGGTATACAAGAAGAGGAAAATCTGGACCATTAGAACAAGATGTTGTTACTATAACAAGAGAAAATACTCCTGAATCGCTTCTCGATAATTTGAGCAGAGAAATAAGATATTTTGATGTTCAACCTGAACATTTGGAAAAAGCCCCAATCACTAGTCCATTTTTTAATATGTCTTTTATTGTTGCTAAATCAAAAGGAGCAATTGATTGGTTTAATGGAAGTATATTGCATTCAAAATTAATTGGAAATTCATATTATCTTGAAAAGCACCATATATTTCCAAGAAATTTATTAGAAAAAAAGGGCTATTATCAAACATATGAAAAACGAAAGATGGTAAATGAGATAGCCAATAGAGTATTTTTAACTGCCAAAGCAAATAAAGAAATAAGTAATAGTGAACCGGTACAATATTTGAAGAAAGTTAAAGAAAAATACCCCAAAGCATTAAAGCAGCAATTTGTTCCAGAAAACGAAGAGTTTTGGAAACTTGATGAATTTGAGCTATTTTTAAAAAAACGTAGAAGAAGCATGGCTAATGAAATAAACAGTTTTATGGAACATTTGATTGATAATGAAATAATTAAAATAAGAATTGAAGATTTAATTAAGAAAGATGAAGATACTAATTTAGAATTTAAATCTACTTTTATTTGGAATATAAAAGAAAATAAAATAGATAAAGATCTTAGATTTAATGTGCTTAAAACTGTAGTAGGGTTTATGAATTCTAACGGGGGTACCTTAATTATAGGTGTTGATGATGAACACCAAATAATCGGTATGGATTTAGACTTTAAATCTAATTGGAAGGGGAACAAAGACGGCTTTATTCTCGATATTAGAGAATATTTAGAAAGCTATATTGACATTAATAATTATAATAGATACATAGATTTAAGTTTTGAATCAATAAATAATAAAGAAGTATGTGTGATAAAAGTAGAAAAAAGTGAATATTATATTTATTTGAAGAAAAATAGTAAAAAAGTTTTATATGTAAGATTAGGGAATAGAACAAAACCTTTAGATGACCCAGAGGAAATAATAGATTATATTGAAGAGGATAAGAAATAATATGACAATAGAAATTGTATTTAAAATTTTGGTGACGGTAATTTTAATTTTTGTCATAGTTTGGATTTGGACTCACCACATAGATGTGAAAGAAACAATCTTGGGTCTTTTCAAAAAAGAAGCCCAGAAAACGGTTGAGTGGATGGTAACAAGAGATGAGAACGCTATCTACCAAAATGGTAAAATCGTTGGCAATGTTACAGCAAAAGTTGATGAAGCTGAAGATAAATTGATTTTTCATGAAATTTGTAATACATCAAAGCTTAATCAAGAATTACCATTTGAGTATAGAAGAGAAAAACTTCTGATTGTTAAAATTGGTTCAATTATTGGGCAGGGAATTATTGTTACAAATAGTGGGTCAGAAATTAAATACAATATTATAAAAAATGTAGTTTGCCAAAAAGTTAAGTAGTTTTAAGATTAAAAGATGTGTTTAATTTAAAAGTTATATAAAATTATTATAGAAGTGCAAATAATATTTACTTTTTACACGGTAAAGTGAATGTTTAAATAAAATCACAAATTAAAAATAATGTATATGTTTAGAAATAACCGCAATTGTAATTTTATTAGAGTTGATAAAAATATGCTTTGCTGAATAAATAAAAAAATGGAGGTATAAACATGGTTCGTAAAGAGAAAGTCACACAGATTATTGATGGCGATACATTTTTGACAGATAAAAGGAAAATTCCCGTCCGGTTAGCCGATGTAGACACCCCAGAAAAACGACAACCTGGTTATCAAAACGCTAAAAAATATTTAGAAAAGTTAATACTGAATCAAGAAGTTTCCATAGAGACTGTTGCTCGTGACAAATATCGGCGTCCTATTGTAAAGGTGAAGATTGGGAATAAGTCTGTGAACAAGGCGATGCAGGGACTCAAAAAGAAATAATTTCTCTGTCGCAAAGTTCATCTAACAAAGAGATTAACTTTTCTATTTTGGAATAATGTCGAATTAAAATTAAATAAACCAGAAGAAAGGTTTGAATAAAGAAACAAATTTAAGCAAATAGTAGACTTTAGAATATAATATTAGAATATAATAGGGACAGACACCTATTTTAGTAAATAATTCGGTGACTTTTAGCGGATAACCTACGGGATCTGAGGAGTTTTTTAACCGGATGGTTGGAGCTTTAGGTACTGTTATAGATGCTGTCCTAAAGGAAGATCTTATAAAATGGAAAGCTAAACCAAAGAAAAATAAGATGTTTAAATAAAAAAACTGGAAGATGGTGTATATAAAGAAAAATGAAAACTCTTTTAGGTATTATTGCCATGACCTTTGCTATTAGCGGTTGGTTTGTTAGTCATGGTGAGGATATAAACTGGGTAAAACGCTTACTTGCTCCACAATACATAGTTGCTTTAGAAACCTATGAAAATATGATTAAAAACAAATCCTCAGTAAAAGAAGGAGAGCCTGGTTTTAATCAGATTGCAGACATTCTTTCCGAAGACTTAAGTGGTCCAGGGGATTTAACTATTTCAGAAATTCGAATTATAGATCATGCTATTTCATTTAAATCATACGATACTGGCATGAAAAGTGTACCAACTATTTCAATTGAAATTACTTTACGAGATGGCAGGAAAACTCAAGCTTCAAGTGTGGATGATTTACGTCCGGAATTAAAAAAAAGATATTTTAAAACATCAATTTTTAAGGTTGGTGCGGTTATTTTTTGGACAGGCATATTAGTAGGAATACTATCATTATTTCTGAAACAAAAAACATAGCAAATCAATCCATATGAACTTTCTCGCTGTTTTAGAGAAAATGGAACCCGTTGTACTAGCTCAATAATTCGGTAACTTTTGGCGGAACACCCATAGGATCTGAGGAGTTTTTTAACCGGTTGGTTGGGGCTTTAGATATTATTATAGATAGACGTCCCAAAGGAAGATCTTGTAAAATGGAAAGCTAAACCGTAGATAAAATAGGATATCTTCCTGTTTTTAATTAAAATTAGTAAAGTGCGGTAAAAAATTTTCCCCTGTCACATATTTAAAAATATTTACTGGAGTATTATTGTGGTGAGAAAAACTGAAATAGTAATTAAAGATTTAAAGAGTTTAATAAGTTCAAAAGGATATATTTATGCTCTTTGTATGATTATTTTTGAGGATTTTCATATTGATCCTGAAAAAATACAAGAAATAAATCTTATAAAAAGACTTAACACAAAAGAAGCTTCTTTATTGCTCGGTTTTTTGATTCAAAACCAAATTACCTTCACACCACCTGATTTGTGGCAAGACTTGATTCAGATGAAACAAAAAACTTATGAGTTAATGGAAGAATTGCATCAATCTTTCATGATTTCATTTGCGGAAAAACTACAAAAGAGTCTTAAGAAAGAGTTTGAAAAAAAGGATTTCAGGAAAGAACAAAAAGTATTCTTTGGCAAAGGAGATATGTTTATAGAACCAATTTTTTATTCTGGAACAGGTGTTTATGATTTTCAATATTTGGATTTTTTAGAAAGAAAGTACAAATATGATAAAAATTGGCTTTCTGAAAAAAAGAATTTTGATATAGAACAAACGAAAAATATTACTCTTCAAATAAAAAATATTTTACAAGAAAAATCAAAAAAGGTTCGCTTATATGGTTTAAAGGAAAGATTGCCTCAAATAATTAAGGATATCAAAAAGAAAAACCCAAATGAAAATTCTGAGAAGAGCATAAAAGAAATGTTGCCAATGATGGAGTTATATCAATATATAGAATTGTTTTTTGAAGATGCGACGGATAAGAAAAATTTAAACACGGACGAAATTAAGATTAATGAGGATGAATGGAAATCATTTTACAAGGGATTAATAGAACTATTTGTTATTAGAAAGACTGATTTCGATAGTGATGTTAATATTGAATCTTTTCTCAACAATTTTTCGATTTCTATTAAAAGGGGACTCAATTCTCAATTTAAAACTATCGGAAACTATAATCTTATAAATTCTCATCCCGTTATTAAGCTTGATGAAGAAAAATATTTTGTACCAATCCCTTTTTTGTTATTTGAAGCAATATACGAAAGTCCTTTTTACTGGATGACAAAAAATAAAGAATATGAAGATCAGGCAGGAGAAAATAGGGGAAGAGTGGGAGAAGAAATTACATATGAGTTTTTATCAAAAGTATTTGGAGAGAATAAAATATTTAAATCGGTAAAAATTTCATCAAAAAAAGGGAAAGATGATACAGATATTGATATTCTTTGCATCCTTGGGAGCAAGGCTCTATGCGTGCAGGTTAAATCTAAAAAATTAACCACACTTTCAAGAACTGGCAATGATGAACAACTACAGAAAGATTTTCAAGGAGCTGTTCAAGATGCTTACGAACAAGGTCTTGTATCACGTTCTAAAATACTAGAAAAGAATGCAAAATTTATAGATGAAAATGGGAACGAAATAAAACTTTCAGAAGAAATTGATGAGGTTTATATAATGGGGGTTACAACAGAGAATTATCCATCTCTAACTCATCAAGCTCATATTATGTTGGACAAAAAAAATGATAATCCATTCCCAATAGTTTTAACCATTTTTGATTTAGACCTGCTAACTTATTATTTAAATGACCCATATGATTTTTTGTATTACATAAGACAAAGAACATCATTAATGGATTATTTTGTAGCGGATGAAGAGATGAGCTTTCTCGGTTATCATCTAGATCAGAAGTTATGGAAAATTCCAAAGGCAGACGGTATCCTAATAGACACCTGCTTTGCCCAATTAGTTGATAGAAATTATTACCCACTTAAAGCTGGGCTAGAAGTGTCTGGCGATGGTGATACTATAAAAAATAGATGGAAAAATGAAGATTTTGATCGATTATGCAACCAACTAAAAAAAATAGGCCAAGCAAAAATTACAGATATTGTCTTTCATCTTTTAGATGGATCTGGAAATGCAAGAAAAAATCTTGTTGACTCTATTATCAAGATGAAACAAAAAACTTTAAACGACGGAAAAGCCCATAATTTTTTCATGCCCCTGGACGACAGTTACCTTCCTCATGGTGGTGTTACATATGTTTCATTAAACTCTGATAATGATGAAGAATTGAGAAAAAATTTATTAACGTTATGTCAAGTAAGGAAATATAAGAGCAAAAGCGATTTTTGGATTGGTTTTGGTAGCCTAAAAAGCAGTTATAATATGATAGATATAGTCGTTTTCGATGACCAAAAATGGGAATATAATGAAAAATTAGAAAAGATATCAAAAATCATGCTGGAAGGAAAAGGGCAGGGTAGATATATTAGAATTGGAAAAAAGATTGGTAGAAACGAGAAATGCCCTTGCGGAAGTGGACTAAAATTTAAAAAGTGTTGCGGTAAGAATAAATAGAGAAGGTGAGAATTATAGAGAGTCAGATCTTACAATATAACAAAGTTAGCAAAGGTTACTCTTTCCAATAGAAATAGGAATAGAGAAGGTATGCCAGCTAAATAATTCGCTAACTTTTAGTGGAAAACCTATAGTATCCGAGAAGTTTCTTAACCAGATGGTTGAGGTTGTAGGTATTATTATAGATAGACGTCCTAAAGGAAGGCCTCGCAAAATGGAAAGCCAAACCATAGAAAAAATAGGATGTGTTGTCCCATTTTAATTAAAAAAATTGAGGGGGAAGAGGTAAAGTGATATTGCAAGACTCCATAATCCTTCTTAATTAAAAGATTTGGTGGAAATGTATGGTGCGTGTATACTATCAAAATTAGAGTGTATATGTCTAAGGTTGGATTGTATAATAAATATATACGCACCAGTGTGTGTATATTGAAGTTATCTGAAATATTGACTTTAGGTGATTAATATGACTATAACGGATAATCAGTTAAAGGGTAATTGGGGTGAACAATATATAGCTGCAAATCTTTCCTCTCAGGGATGTTTTGTCCGTTATGTACCCCAAGGAAATGATACTGGAGTTGATTTATACTGCGAGACCATAAAGGACAATGAACCTTTTTTACATTTCTGGTGTCAAATCAAAACGAGCAAAAATTACAAGGGAAAAAGTGAACAAATATCGTTTAAACCTAAGAAAGAACATAAAAAATATTGGTTAAAACAACCTGTTCCTGTGTTTATTTTTCTTGTACCAGATTTAAGAGACGAACCCAACACACCCTATTACATTTGCAGTGCTTTTGATTTATTGAAAAAAGAAAGGATAAATTCATTTATAAAAATTGAATCACCCAAGGATCTATCAACATTTCTAAATGAATGGTTGGTTTCCGAAACTTTCTTGTGGGAATTAAAAGATGGCAAAGTAAGCCATTTAAAAATTCCTAAAAAAGAACATACTATACAATTTCCTTCGGGCGTCACGCACATATTTGAACCGAAACTTTTTGAAAGTTTACACTGGACCCTGTGGCGATTGAGTCAGGATATTTTATTTCATGATATTGATCCAAAAGACATGTTAGAAAAAATTATCCTCAATAATGATGAGAAAGAGCGATTCAGGAAAGCAAGACCCTATATGAAAGCTTTAAAAATTCTCATTGAGGATAAAAACGATGAACACTATCATAATTTTGCTACTATCGGCATTTACTATGAGTTAGAAAAAGAATACGAGAGATCACTAAAATACTATAAAGAATCGGAGTCTATCATGAACAGAGATCCAGATATAGATATCTCTAAACGTCCTTGGAACGATATTGTTGAGGAAATACATCAACATATAGAAAGAGTAAAATCGAAAATGGATCGTTAATACTTCAGATAACAGAGCGTATCTGACTACGTGCCTTCGGCACTCCGCTCAAATTCCCCTTCCGGGAACTTCAGATATGCTCGGAACGTTATCTGAAATTGGTCGCTTAGGGGGATAATATAAGTGAGAGAACATACAAAATGGGCTTTACAGGAAGCAGTTGGCTGGCAAGAGTTCGAAGACATTTGTACAGATTACCTCTACTGCCAACATGGATATACAAATATCCGTCAGGCAGGAAAAACCCGTGACGGTGGGCGTGACGCTGTGGTGCTTCATGGTAAAAATGAAGCTATTGTTTTTGCATTCTCTATGGAACAGAATCCTCTTGCCGGACAAAGTTCCAAATTCTATAAAGAGTACGCTCAGTGGAAGGATAAGTCGCTTGAGATGTTTGTTTTCGTTAGCAACCAGGACTTAGGGGCGAAGAAAATTGATTTGCAAAAGCAGCTGAGTAAGCCTCCCGTGAATATTTTTGATATCACCGACCTTGTGAGGTTCCTCGATTTTACGGATAATGGAAAGGAAGTCAAGCAGAAGTATGGCATAGAAGAACGACGGGAGCCGATTATGGTACAAACTGAAGATGGTCAAGAGAAGGAATTATTTGTTACCCAAAAATACACCGTCTTATCTTTTGAGGATGCCAGCCATGGTCTAGCAAAACGATATTCTGCCAATCTTCTTGTTAATGGACCCATTTCCAAATCTAATGTTAAACAGATTGTTAAAGAAGTAACTGCCAATCTGAGGGGGAGAGAATACTACCGCGATGAACTTGTTAAAGCCCGGTGGGCAGGCACGCCAGCACACGTTGTCTGGTTATTTGTTTACGCTTCGATAGACGATATTGGCAATGCTTGGATATGCAGAACCCAATGGATTAGCGAAGCTCTTGCGCCTAAATTTGCCCCATTGAAGCTAAGCGGCAATGATGCAGTTGATCAAATTGTTATCGATTGGAATGATGCGTATCTACAGAAAGCGGAAATGTATCAGACTCTCACTATAAAAAAAGAAAAATACTTGGATGAGATGGATTCCATTCTGAAACGCACTAAAGATGTCGTTGCGAAAGCAATTGAACTCACAGAAGAGCAGGAAACTGGGCTGCTTGCGTACGACTATTATGTATCACAAATGAAGATCATCGAGCCCACCTTGACAAAGCTATATTTTGCTTCGGCAGATATCGGATTACCTCCCGTTGAATGCAAAGATCTCGATCAAGCATTTCAAGGCATGATGGCCTTTGCACACAACATCGTTCTTCCTTTCTCTGAGGGGGGTCTAGCCATGTGGCCCGAAAAAAACAGAAAATATCTCGTACGTGATGCCATTAAGGGTTACTTGCGAGACAGTGAGAGGTTAAAATTCGAACTAGAGAAGGCAAGAAGGTAGGAAGTCTATAGGGGTTAGGTCTTACAATAAAGTTAGTAAAGGTAACTCTTTCCAATAGAAATAAGGAATAGGGGGCAAGGTGTACCAGGTCAATAATTCGGCCACTTTTAACGAAAAACCTGTGGGGTCTGAGGAGTTTCTTAACCGGATGGTTGAGGCTTTAGGTATTATTATAGGTAGACGTTCCAAAGAAAGAACTCGTAAAATGGAAAGCCAAACCATAGGACGTGTCCTTATTAAAATTAATAGAAAATGGAGATAAATTATGAGTACGATTAATCTTTCTGTCAAATACAGGCCTATAAAAATTGGTTTTTTAGTAGAATCCGGAGACATCAATGCTTTAGTAAAAGCAGCTGGAATGAATAATTT
>SDBT01021788.1_pt1 | contig 10014 bp, 1 predicted proteins | sample 2277101 | NCBI WGS metagenome assembly SDBT01 (sample SAMN10404973, study PRJNA504765) | marine sediment metagenome | isolation source: marine sediment core GS10_PC15, 103 cmbsf | place: Arctic Ocean: Southern Knipovich Ridge | collected 2010
TCACTAACATGATTTGAATCAGGAAATACCGACTCTCTGCCCGCAGAGTCGAATATAATAAGATGAGTTGGTCGGCCTGCTTCATTGGTTGATCGGGTGATAGTTGTAATTTGGAAAGGAGCTTGTCCCTTAAGTGGCCCGCCAAGAAAACCAATACTGGTAGCAGTGGTTGGTTGTCCACTAGGACTTATATCCACTAAAAGATCATCAAACACTTCGAAAGCAGAAGGACTAATACCCGGAATTTCGCTATTAAGCAAAGTCCCTTTGCTCAGTGACCTATAGTAAATGATTTTATTTTGCACAGATGTATCGAATAAAGCCAAGGCAATTGATGTACGACCATTCTCTTCTCGTTTGGTGTAAGCAACAATTGATTGTCCACTTTGCAAAATAGCCACGTCTGGATTATCGTAGCTCTCACATTCCCCTTTTGATAGGGTTGTAGTTGTTCCACAAATAACATCCAAACCCTGTTCTGTCCAATTAGCCGGAGTATTCCAGATAGTCCTGTTTTCTGATTCTATAGGTGTCCCTTCTAGTATTTCTCCGGTACCACCACTTCCGCCAGCTTCTCCAGGTGGTTGTGGTTGCACAATACCGCCACCTTCTAATTCTCCTTCTCCTCCTTCGCCTCCACCCCCGCCTGCCCCACCAAAGGACACAATAGCATGATCTTCTTCGCTCCAACACTCCGCACAATCAAATAGACCAAAAGAGTCACTCATAGTGCCTTGTGCTGTAAATAAGTGCCCATCAAAGGTAAACGCGGTGGAACAGGGATTTCCAGTTTCAAAAACTTGATCGTTGTCCTTATTGTATACTTTACCGAAACAGAAAGAACTCGAACCTAGTTGTCGAGCATCACGGCTACCCTCTTTTAGAAAACCGTTCTCAAAATAGGTGATAAAAACTTCACACGCGGTGGTTTCTATGGTATAAGTTCTTCCTTTTGTGGATGGACACTCATACCATCGGACCATACCCCCATTTTCGCAGTCTTTCTGTTCATCCAAGAGTATCGCATCAGGTTCAGGGAATTGCGGTGAATCACAGGAAGACAAGACAGCCACCAGTCGAGTCTTGTTGTGGTCCACGAACACTGGGCCGGTATCCCCAGGGAAGCCAGGAGACTGAATCTTGTACGGGGCTAGACAACTTTGATTACTGTTCATAATTTTTCGACATATACCGGTAAACGGGACATTTCATCAACCCGCCAATTCTTCTTTAACGGCTGCCCAAATGGATTCGTAAATTCTGACAGCTTGCGTTCTGAACCTCTTCTGGGTAAATCTGACAGACCAATACCATTGGAGATCTTAACTTTATAATATTTGTTCGTTAGCGAATGGAAATCAGCCGTTACAATCAAGCAACAACCGAGATCAGTGTCTAAGGAGTATTTATTATATTTACTCCACGCCATTTCTTTTGGGATGATCACTTCTGAAGTGTTATGGTCAACAGAAAAAATCAAATCAGAGGCCAGTAAATTCGGCGTGATTTCCCCAAAAGAAACATACGTCTTATCAGACCCACGTTTCGTGAAACGTATCAAGATTTCGTTGTCAACAGACACGAATGCACGCCAAGACGTTTTGAAAAGGGCATATGTTTTATTAATATGTTCTGTTTTTTCTATATAACCCGCGTCTATAGATGAAATATTCTCTAATACAACTGTGTCCTTCTGTATTACGCCTGTGTTCTTTAGAACAATAGGTAGCGTTTCAAAATGTATTAGTTCTTGACCACGAAAATATGAGATCAGGCAATCTAATTCATCGACATCTATCAAGTCTGCGAATATTTGCACAAAGTTCTTCTGGGATGAGAAAACTTTGTTCTCTATGATGGATCCAGCAGATGTAGAGACAATAGGCAAATTGCCTGACGCTGATGTCAATTCTAGGGAAAAGCGGTCAAAACTACCGCGATAGTCTACTTGAGCCCCTACTTTCAAAAGTCGTTCATCACGCGACCTTAAAATTTCTGTATCTATTTTACTCATCTTGCTTCTTTAACCTATAGTTGGGATCACCAAAAACAAAATATGGATCTTCGTTAGTAGTCCGTATCTGTGTCGGGTGTTGTATTTGCCCAATCGTATTCCGATCATCTTCCCAAACATCTCCTTGCTCTGATGTAGAGGAAGGGGTACCAGACACAACCTTATTGAATTGGTCTTTTACATATTCAATCTCAGTAGCGGCCAAGACTGCACCACTTGCACAATCTTGCTGGAAATGGGGGATGATCGTGGCTAACCCGTCTTTAAAGGAGCCTTCATTGTCTTTGTTAATCTCTATTACTCCTCTAAACAGTTCAATTCCTTCCACCCTCACCCAAATTGTCGGTAAACCGAATTTATCAGTTCCCCCTTGGTGGATAAGATCGAATGTTGGTTCAATGCCTGACGCCCCATTTTCTTTATTTTCATCAGAGATGTCACTGAATCGCTCCATGTAAGACGTATTTGGAATAATTTCCAGGAAGATGTAATCCGAATCTTGCGCAACCACCTCTCCCTCTGCGACGATTGGGGGGCGGATAGATGCAACTGGGAATGATTCAAACACATTAAGCCTGTTCTCCTCAACCCAAATCTCCGCTGTCTCAGATAGCGTCTTCACGAGAGTGCGATCCAATGGGGAGCCATCTGGCATGGCAGTGTCGGACAACGGTTTATAAAACTTGATTTCGTGCGATACTTTAATATAGTCTGCAACGATTAAGGCTGTTGCTGTTGTCATCAATCCGGCGTATGTAGCAACTTGGAAATCAACTTGTTTCAACCCACTGTTGGGGGTGAGAGTGTGCTCTATCTCTAGGGTGTTTTCACCGGTCTCGGGTTCAAACGGAGCCCAAGCTGACCACTCATCGATCCTTCCGTTACGCAGTCTGATAGACACCGCTTCTGGTCCACCAATGATTTCGAATTTGATATCACAGACTTCTACTATTGGCGATAAAGTCCCATTTAATGTAACATGGTTTCTAACAAATTCGTTCATGACTCGAATGCCGCGTATAATCTGCAAAAATACGGGGTCATAACCGGTCTTAAGCCCCTGCCCAACGATGTTAATTGGCTTACACGGAGCCGAAGGTTCTTCGTCGGGCTCTGGCAAAACAAAAAGATCGAAAGGATCTAATCCGCAAGTATGTAGCTTAACGATCTGCTGCTTATCATGTATAAACTCTTGGCAGTCACTCGCATCATCCTCAATAGACTGTTGGACATATTCTTCAAACGCCAAGAATATGTTATCGAATTGATCGATTGCTAATGTGGGGTTGGTTCCCAACAAAGTGCTATCCGCTATGCGATTGCCATCACTGTCGAAGCATCCACCTTCATCTTTACATATTGGGATGTCTGACCTATGAATAATATGTGAGAATAAAGACGTGATTGCCTGTGCACCAGAAGCGTACATGTTGCTCGCTGGAGTTACATTAAATACCGAAGCAAACAACTTATAGTCACTTGTGTCATCGGCGTCTTCCAACCGGTTAGTTGAGTAAATTACTATACCCTGTTGGAAGCTTCTCATGCGAATAACCGGGTTCACATTGTTTGTGTCAATAGTTTCCGTTAAACGTGTGTCAGAGAACCCAGATCCGCTGCTATTCCATCTCACAATTGCCCGGAAATTTTCGGCAGAATCTTCAAATCTAGGTTCCCACCTAACCGATTCGCAGTTACATTTCCATTTAAGAGATTCAAATGTTGTCAGATCTGCTTCAACGCAAGCAGGTGAAACTGCCGTGCCTTCACCTTGGCATTGTTTAATATCTATAAAGTATGTAATTCCGCATAAAATACCGGCCGTGGGCAACAAATTGGGCCACAACAACAACTCTGCTGTTTGTTGCTTAGATACACGCAACCCATCGTCAGTCCATAAATCTTGTGCCGACTGGTTGTCCTCCACAGTGAAGCATCTTAGGTCATTGTGCCCCGGGAATGCATTGAATACGGCGGCTTGTCTTTGTTTCTCCTTGTCCTGATAAAAAATTATCTGGAAGTTCATAAATTGAGTATTGTCCTCAGAGTTAGGTACGCTGATCCTAACAGAGCATGACTCTAGATTCCAGGTTGATGATTTGGCAAGGCAAGTTTCGCAGGAAGCACTCCTAAATTGGTCTGGCATGGTTAGTTCTTCACCAGTTTCATCCGTGAGAATCACCGAAATGAAATATGTCCTGTTCCTAGCCAAGGAAATCGGCAGAGGTGTTTCTCCGACCACATTACCTTCTTTATCGACGCGGGTGGATGGGGTTAAGTCTAACTGGGCGGTAATCGATTCGCCCGGAGCTAAGCATAGCCTAAAAACGGACATTGAGGTAACCGATAGGCTAGCAATCGGCCAGTAGATCTCTATGGGCAAAAGATTAATCCCGATAATCTGTAAATTCGGAGCAACCCCCGAACTTACTATACTGCTTTCCTTGGAATCAAAAGTTCGTGTTTCACCATCAGTCTGTGTGATTTCGTCCCAGGCAATTTCCAATGCCATGTAATTGCCTGCTCTATACAGGGGCCTTGCAATAAAAGATTCAACTAAGGTTTTGATAGAGGGAGAAGTAACTGTTACATTATTTGTAGTCGCTCCGATTTCAAAGAAAACAGATGTGCCGGTCCTTTCAGGTCGAGTAGCCGGGTCAAAGGTGTTGTCCCATGGAGTCGTCGAAGCATCATCTACATTAAGCAAATGTATTTGTGCCCCAAATGTCCCACTGGTGGTTGTAGATGGGGTGAGAGATAAAAACGAGTCCGACAGCGTAGTCAGATTTGTAAGGTCTATCGGAAATCGCAATAGTATATTTGATAGTTCACTTCCCCCAGCGAAGTTTTTAGATAACACCAGTTCGTTATCGAACTGTTCCCATTCGGGAGTGGCAGTCAAAACATCATCAATCCAACCATCATGGTCGCCCTGGGGAGTGCCAATTGACAATAATAAAACTTCCATTTCTGGTTTAGTGATCCCAGGTGCATCAGTGCACAATTCCACTGAAATAAATGATCTGAAGGTATCACCAGTTGATGTAGAACCATTCCAATAAATACGCAATCCTATATAGAAGCCAGGAGTATAATTCTGCCTGTTGATGAACAAATCTATCAGTGAATTAATGTTTATTCTGTGTATTGATAAGTCTTCGGTAGCCCCGATTGCAAAAACAACAGGTGATCCAAATGTATCGGGAATATTCTCTACCGGGAAATTGCCTTCGGTCCAATCTTGAGTAGATATGTCATCTACATCCAATACATGTATGTTGGTTTGTAAAGTGCCTGATGTTTCAGCATCAGAGACCAGGACTAGATCAACATTAGTTAGAGCAGTAATCTCAGAACCTTCATTAATACCAACAGGGAAACGCAAGAATATTTCTTGATCATCATCGGTTCGGGAAACCCTGAGAGATCCCTCACCTTGGATCCAGTTGTGAATATTAAGAGTGTCAAACAAAAACCCGTCATCATCGTTGGATGCCGAAGTAATATCACCGGAGGTAACAATGTCCAAATTGGGGCGGGAGGACAACTGGGCGACATCTCTGGCAAAATATGTTGTCGTAGCGCTTAAGGTGAATACTCGCATACCGATATAACTCCCTGGAGTGTAGCCCGGGCGATCAACATATGCTTGGACTAATTCTGTTACAACGGCGGTAAAATTGAGTCCTCCTTGGAATTGATCAACAGATGTCGAAGTCATCGCTGGCGGATCGTCCGGGTCAAAAACAGGGCCAGTAGATCCACCACCAACGGCAGAAGTGCTCCAATCTTGTACGGACATATCGTCGAAATCTAGCAAAAAGATTCGTGCATTATATAGAGGACCGGCAGTAAGACGCCATAGGTGTAGTTGTGCAGAAGTAATTGTCGCTCCTTGCTCTACATATACCGGGAATCTAAGATAGGCTGAAAAATTAAATGTTTGCGACGGGAATGGGGGATTAAACACCTCAGTAAGCCCGAGACGTAACCGAACACCTTCAGGAGACCAAAAGAATGGAGTAGTTAATGTACCATAATCCCCATCATCAAATATACTAGGAGATCGCTGTTCTGATTCTATAGAGATCCTTGGTCTATTAAGATCACCAGATTCATGGGCATAGAACTCTCTAACTACATTGGTGGTGTTAGAAGAAGCTACTATCTCTAACCCGATATACTGCCCGCTACCCGGGATAAAGCCAGGTCTTTCCATGAATTCCCGCAGTTGTTGATAAACCGGTATGCTTACCAATGTTCCAATAATATTAGTAGAACTTATGGTGTAATTACTAGAAGTAGAACCTCTGGCTGGTAGGTTGGCAACATCAAATCCCCCAAGAGACCAATCTAAGTCACTGGCGTCATCAATGTCAAGTACATGTGTAGTTGTTTCTATAGAATCGCTAACGGTGGCAGATTTTATAATCAAAGTCGCATTATGTATTTCGCCAATGTTATCGTAATTAATAGGGAATCGTAAATAAACACGAGTTGCAGATGCCGCGCCTAATGGGTTGTCAATTAGACCACTAATCTTAAAAGTGTTACTTCCTTGATCCCAAATGTTTACTTGAGCCGCAAGGTTAATGCTTAGATAGCCATCATCCACCCCTGCTGGTTCGTCATAATATTCTACTTCTAATTGAGGACGAAAGCCTCCAATTAGGCTTTCTCCTGCAAAAAACTCTCGAACAGGATCTCCAGTATATGTGCTGTTATTCCACGATAGTTCGAAACCTGCGTATTTCCCCTGGCTAAACCCAGGTCTGTCAACGAATTCTTGTATCAACCCTGCAATACTGCTGCTGGAATATTCGCTATTTTCGAGGGTACCTGGAATAAACCATGTTCGGGATGTTACTGTTGAGGGGAGTGTGGATGGATCGAAACCACTCGACCAATCTAGCGTCGATGCATCATCTATGTCCAATAGACCAATGCTTACTGGCAATAAACCTGCCTTGCTGGCACTGGCTGTTAATCTAAGGAACGCTCTATCAACAACAGTTGTCGTACCGACAGCTTCTATCGGGAAACGCAATAAGATTCTTTTTTCACCCACAACACCGGTAGATGCCCTAACTGTCAATGTGGAATCACCTTGATGCCACACAGAATTTATTGTGTTGGTAAAGTGAAAATATCCGTCATCTTCACTGTCGACTATAGGTATATCATCACCTACTAGTGCTGGTTCTATTGGTTCTTCTAATGTGACTCGTACCCGCACTTGTTTGTACTTGCCTGAAACTTCTGCTAGACCTAAGCTTGTATATGCCCGCACTCCACTGCTTGTTATTGTAACAAATTCAGTCCATTGTAATACCGCATTTGGGTCATTTTGTATTTCGCTACCACGGAACGCTAATGCGACAGTTTCTCCAAACCCCAAACTTATCAATACGACATTAATACTATCTATAATTGATGATGTTAAATTGGTATCAAACTCAGGGCTAGTACAAATAAACTGGAAACAATATGGATTACACTGAACGTATTCATCTTCAAAGAATCCGCATGTCCAATCATCAAAATCGGTGAATGTCTCAGTTGTAGTGTCATTACTCGCTCCTGGGACAGTAAATGCGAAAGGCCAGTCACTCTGCTTTACCCCTACTTCAAAATTAGACAAAAGTCTGTCTTCGTAGAAGTTAACTGTAATATCAGTTAGGCAGACAACTTCATTGCTGTCGTTCCTTAAGAGCAGTGGAATAGTGCCTGTAGAGTGGGCATAACCTGTGTTTCTAATGGAAGCGTGATAGGGGTCTTGCTGGAATAAAGGAAGAACATTACTTCCAGTAATGTGGGCCATCATTATTTCCCAATTTCCAAAACGATTATCATGCCACACTATATACAACCGGCCATGTTGGTCTCCATCAATACTAGGACGCAAGGAACGACCAGTATAATTTGTGATTCGTTGTGGTGTGAAAATGTCATCGCTATCGATGATGTTCTCTTCAGAGTTGGCGTAATAAATCTCCCAGCGACCATCACGATTAGATTGCCATGTCAAATGAAGGACATCGTTGATGTCAATAAGCATGTCCGGAAGTTGGTTTATTCCATCCCCCAGAGAAGTTATCTCTTCCCTGAAAGTGAAATCGCTTGCCTGCAAGAAATAGTTTAATGTATCATCAATCTGTTTCGCCGTCTCCACTCCAATCGGCAACGAGGTGGACGGGAAGGCTGTACCCATTAGGGCGATTTGATGAGCACCTAAGTCATCCGTGGATATGCCAGTCCCAACTAAGCCTGACGTTGTATACTCATATGAGATAAATACATCATTGTTATTGTTGACCTTGACAACTGGTTGGGTACAATGCCCAAGTTCTTCCTCGGTCATCAGAATAGGTTCTGATACGTCCAATCCTTTATACATCGATAAGATATTGAAAGCGCTATCACTTATGACACTCCAGGTAGATTCCATTATACTATCGAACCATACAGCCCCAACTGATGATGCCTTGACAGATATGTCACCAATTTGCAGTGGTGGATTAAATTCTCCCACTCCTATTGCTGGATCACCCAATCCCAACAGAGAAAATAGACCTTCGCTAGTTATCTCTTCTGCTCCAACGAGAAACTCCTGTCCTACTTGCCAATCATAGAACAACGAATCAAATCCGAATTGGTCTGGACATCGGTCAGCTATAATACTATGGACAAACTGTACAAAAACTCTGTTTTTCGGGAAATTAGAGATTGAATGACCAGAGCACAAGCTCCCCCATTCCCCCGACAACCCCTCGTTGAAAACTTCTCGTCCATCTTCTAATAATACTTCCATGATGATAGTGCGAGATAAAGCGAAATCATCATGACTAACAGCGCAATTATCAGAAGTGCATATAATTCGGTAAATCAGATTAGTAATAGATAGATTGGCAATAGGTTCTAGGTTGCCCATTTGTATCTCATCGGATATCTGCTCTTCTTTTTCATATTCAGACAAGCGGATTTGACGCAGATATACGTTCCATTTGTTCTCCTCTAACGCCTGGTATGTCATATAGACAAAATGAGAATTCTCTATAGCATTTGAGTAATTATGAGCAACAGCAATAGACGGGTATGCTATAGGGGCTGGTTCCCCGTTGTAGATGTGTGGTGGAAGTTGTAGGGTACTATTGACAACTGCATTGTTATCAATGATAAATTCTTGCCCTGTTGTTGTGTCGTCCGTCGCGTCACCAATCAAACCTCCATCATCTTTATCAATGAGCAACCAACGTATATTATATACATCATCTAAGCTGGGGAACGGCTGCGACAGTTCCACATCTACAGGAAGGAGGAAGGTAATAAAATTGCCAATACTATCGGCACCAAAAGGATCTTCTCCTGCGATTGCAGGAGCTACAGGGAATATTTTGGCCTGTAGTGGTCCACTCCTAAACATAATCATGTCGCCCCAAGTGCTAGGATCTGCTGGGTCTATATTTTCTGAGGAGTTAATAAGATGTTGGGGCAAATCGCCATAATAATACAGTTTAGCTATGCTACTAACCCATCTTGATTGGTGCTGCAATCGACCAAAATTAAACTCTCGATTCGGTAATGACTTGTATCGAGCGCTGGTTTTGAATTGCTGTATCTTAATGACAGATACATTTTGCATGCTCTCATGGGTAACAAGCCCAATTCCATTGTTCAAAATGACGACTGCGGGATTTCTAACTGAAGTACAACCATTACCTGCATCACCACATCTATCCTCATCCAATGGTCCCGTGGGTTCTCCAACAATGCACCTATCTGCCCCACAAGATATGAAATCTTCTACCCCCCCGCCAGGCGGGCCGGTCGGTCCAGTTGTACCTGTGGGCCCCGTGGCACCTGTAGAACCACACGTTTCCCAAATCGCAGCAACTTCGTCGTCTATATCCGGGCGGCAGTGTACCAGATCAAATCCGCCAGGACCATCGGCAAAATGAAGACAACACCCACAACAATCGGGAGTGTCGGAACGTACAGGA
>SDBT01021789.1_pt1 | contig 10014 bp, 5 predicted proteins | sample 2277101 | NCBI WGS metagenome assembly SDBT01 (sample SAMN10404973, study PRJNA504765) | marine sediment metagenome | isolation source: marine sediment core GS10_PC15, 103 cmbsf | place: Arctic Ocean: Southern Knipovich Ridge | collected 2010
GGCCAACTCCGGCTCGATGGCTCGATCGAGCCACTGCCCGATGGCCTTCAGGAACGGCTTGCGTCGGATCGGCTTCGTGAGCACATCGTTCATACCCGCGTCGCGACACGCGGACGCCGACGCACCGGAAGCATGTGCAGTTAGGCCCAGGATGGGTACGTCGGCACAAAGTGAATTACCCGACCTGATACGTCGAGTCGCCTCGATCCCGTCCATTTCGGGCATCTGCACGTCCATCAAGATCAGATCGAAGCGCTGGTTCTTGCAGGCGGCCACGGCGGCAGCCCCGGTCTCCACAATCTCGACGGTGTGCCCTTGGCTCTCGAGATTCGACCTGGCTACTTGTTGGTTCGTGACGGAGTCTTCGGCCACCAGGATATGGCCCGTGCGATGCTTTGTTTGCGAATCGGTCTCCGCGTGGTCTTCGCCGTCGGAGGCCGACTCTTCTAGCGTCAACTGCTCCGAGGGGACCTTTAGGCCCAGCTCGAACCAGAACGTGCTCCCGGCGCCCACTTCGCTCGACAGGCCGATGCGGCCGCCCATCAGCTCGACCAGCTTCTTGGCAATGGTGGTGCCGAGGCCGGTGCCTCCGAAGGTGCGCGTGGTGCTGCCGTCCGCCTGGGCAAAGCTCTCGAAAATCGACTCCTGCTTGTCTTCGGCAATGCCGATGCCCGTATCCGCGACGCTGAAACGGATTCTGTCGGTCTCCCCACTGCGCTCGAGCCGTTCGACTCGCACGTCGACGGCGCCGGAGTCGGTGAACTTGATCGCGTTGCCGATCAGGTTCCTCAAGATCTGCGAGAGCCGCAACTCGTCGGCGACAACGTGTCGCGGCGTCGCGCGATCCAGGGTCAAACGCAACGGCAATCCCTTGAGGTCTGCCCGCGCTCGATGGGCGTCGATGACCGTCTGCATCAGTTCGTGGAGGTCTATTGTCCGCAGCTCGAGTTCGAGTTTTCCCGATTCGATCTTGGCGTGATCCAGCAATTCGTTGATCAGATTCAACAGGTGCGTCGATTCGCTGAGGATCGTGCGAGTCATCTCGCGGTTCTTTTCGGCGTCGTGGCTTTCGAGCATGATTTCGGAGAAACCGATGATACCGTTCAGCGGCGTGCGAATTTCATGGCTCATATTGGCCAAAAACTGGCTCTTGGCCCGATTGGCCGTTTGGGCGGCGCGGCTAAACTCTTCCATGGCCTTGTTGGCCGATTGCAACGCTTCGACATGGCCCTTGAGTTGCTCCTCGGCCTGCTTGCGCTGGGTAATGTCGCGCAGAATGCCGGAGAAGAAGGTTCCTTCCTTCGTGCTCCAGGTTGCCAAGGCGGCTTCGACGGGCAACTCGGCGCCGTCCTTTCTCAGGCCTACTACCTCGACCGTGCGGCCGATGATCTTCTTCATCCCCGTGGCCAAGACTCGCTTCATCCCGATCTTATGGGCTTCGCCGAATCGGGCGGGAACAATCAGATCGAGCGACTTGCCGACGATTTCATCGGCCGTATAGCCGAAAATCTTTTCCGCAGCCTGATTCCAGTAGATGACGTTCCCAGAGCTGTCTGCCGAGACAATCGCATCGGTGGCAGACTGCGTCACTGAGCGGAACCGCTGCTCGCTTTCCCTGAGTGTTCTGTCCGCCGCGTCGACTTCACGGGTGATTCGCCCGGAAATAGTCCAAGCCAGCCCGCTGCCAATGATCAATACGATGCCTCCAATGGCAAGGATCGTGTAGAATACGTGGCCTAGCTCACGGTCGAAAACCCGTTGGGAAAAACCAAGCCGAAGGATCGCGCCGGTTTCTTCCATCCCGGCGGCCATGTCATAGATTGTGCCCTCGTAGCGGTCGTGCAGTTCCATCATGGTCCCCGAATGGGCAACCCGCTCTCCGTGCAACCCGAGTAGCGATTTGGGCGTACCTTTCGTAAACGTGGAGGCATAGACCTGCCCCTCGTACTCGACGATGCCGTACTTGATCTCGCCCTGATGGATCACCGTGTCGCTGAGCACGGTTTGCACTCCCAGGCGGTCCTTCCAAAGCATGTACTTCTCGACGTGGTGAGTCAGCGTCTCCGTCGTGTCAAGACCCTCCTGCACTTCGCGGTCGCGATGATGCTCGACCGCGGCCCACCACATGGTGGCGCAAATCGTCACGATCAACACGGCCAACATGCCGACAAACCGCAGGAATACTCTTCGGCGAAGATTCACTTTTCCACCTCACTGTTTTCGGTCATCCAACGCAGCATTTCTCGCACCGAATCATAGGCCGCATCGTCGGCCAACTCGAAACGGTCGATCTGTAATTCACGCAGAAGGGACATCCCCTGCTCGTCCTCGTGAAGTGACAGCAGCACTTCTCGCAGGCGGTCTTTCAGGTCCCGGTCGAGCTCGGGATGGACGACCAACGGCGGGATGCCATACGGCGGCGACTTCTCGATGATCTTCGTGCGGCTGGTGTAGGCGGGGTCGTTGGCGTTCATAAACTCCCAAATCAACTGGTCGACCGCCGCGCCGTCGGCAACCCCTTCGGCGACCGCCTTGATCGAACCGTCGTGGCTAAGCGTGAAGAACGTCTCGGCGAAAAACGATTCAGGCGTATCGCCGCGCTGGGCAAGGACGTATGTCGGCACAAGGCATCCCGTGTTGGAATGTGGATCCGTGAAAGCGAAGTTCTTTCCCCGAAGATCCTCGAGCGATTCGATGTCGCTATCTCGATGCGCTAGGAAATAGCTGTAGTAGACCTTTTCGCCGTGCGCGACCGGTACGGCTAGAATCTCCATGCCAAACTCGTCGTGCCCTGTCACGTAGGGGCCCGAACACACGAAAGCCAAGTCAATCTCCCTGCGTTGAAGCAGGCCGTTTACTTCCGCATAGGTTCTGCGTTGCGAGAGGATGATCCGTCGGTCTATCTTTCTCCCGATCAGGTGCAAGAGATCTTCGTAGTAATTCTTGGTAGGTTTCGGCGAGATCATTGCCGCCACGGCAACACGTAACGTCGACTCACGATCATTCGGCGCGAAATACTCTTCGGCCGAAGCCTCGCCCCGTAAATCGATCTCGATGGCTTCGCTGTCGTCGAAAAGGCCACGCCACCAACCCACCCCGATCACCAAGGCTAAGGCAGTGATTGCTATGGCCAATCTGTGCGTGCGTCGATCGACGGTTTTCGCACCGCTGGAATTCGTGTCGCCCATTATGTGACCCTATTGGTTTTGTGTTGATGGACCTCGAGGGCTGAAAAGTCAGCGCCGGATCAGGCAAGGAAGAGGCGAAATCGGATTCTCTCGTTCATTCTGCCCCCGATCTGCCCTGCAACTCGCCCTTTTGGCGCAGGCTCAGACCATAAACGGCGTTTCCCCGCTGCCGGGCAGAAAATCACCGTAGTTTCCGAAGATTTTCAAACCCTCGCTCCGTAAAAACTCTAGGTCATGTGTGCCTTTCGTGGTGTGAAGAATTGCAGAAATCGCAATCGTAACGGCATGAGGGCCACTTTCGGTGTCAAGGAACTGAGATTACGAGACGATACTGTTGACAGAGAGTCTCAATCTCACTGCAATTGGAGATTGGGTCCAGGCGGAGGATCGACGAGGATACCACCCGCGTGGACAAAGGACATTAACCACAAGGGCCGGCATCCGGCCGTCTGCTCGAGGCCAAGGCGCAATCCTCACCCAAAACGCCCCACCCAGCAGTCGTGCTAGCCGGGGTATTGACGATGCAAGAAGTGGTCCGAGAAAAGTGACTTTCACCCTTTCTTGAAAGACTCGTGGCGGGCCCTCTGTACCGCTTACACGAAATCTCTGTCTGCATCTGATGCTCCCCCCCGCAGTATGCCTTTCCGGCCCCGGCCCTCGTTGCCCTCACACTCGATATCGGGTAGCATCTGGGGGTAGTGAGTTGGCGATGGCAACGGCCTGGGAGGTTCTGTCATGTGTGGGAGTATTATCTGCCTGGCGGCGGTCCTGCTGGGGGTCGATGCAAGTTGGCCGACGTTGCCCGACGGCGGACGCCAGTACGTTATCCAAATCGAACCCCAAGTGCTCGATCGGCTCGAATCGGGGGACATCGAAGCGGTCGGAAGCTACGTGCCGCCGCACATCAAGGACATTCGCGCCTTTCGGATTACGATAGGCCCGCAAAAACTGCCGAATAACGCACACACGGCAAGCGTCCAGTCGCCAATCCTCACCGGCGTAGACACCGATTGGGTCTCCTTGCCGGCCGGCCGTGTCGAGTGCCGCCTGTGGATCAAACCAGAGACGATCGATGAACTCCAGAAGTCGGGCCGGGTGATCGAAGGCAAGATCCCTGCCGACGCGAGGTCGCCAAGCCTGTTCACTATCGCCGTGGGCACGAAGCCATCCGCGGAGAGTCTCCCCGCAACGAATGCGGTCGAGCCTGTACCGATTGTATCTGAACCGGTCGAGCCTGAGGCGGATTCATTGCCGGTAGACCCAGCGACCAGTCCTCCCATCACCCAGCCAGATCTGGCGGAGCCGGCGAAGTCCTGGCCGCCGCTGCCAATAATCGAACCGCCGTCCCTTACGCCCTTTGCAACGACGGCTCCTACGCTCACCAACGTGGAACCGGCACTCACCAACGTGGAACCGGCACTCACCAACGTGGAACCGGCACTGCCTCCTTCTGAAGCGGGCGCCGGCAGCAGGCCGATGCCTGAGCAACAGGCTAATCATGTCGAACCGATGAAAACTACGCCGCTTGAGCGACCGAAGGCGAAAGTCGATTCGAACTCGACGACCGAGAAAGAGTCGACGGCGGGCGGCCCTGCCACGTTGCCGCTGTCGCCGACCGTGACATTTCTCGGCCTGATTGCCTCGCTGGCAGTAAACCTCTTTCTGCTGTGGATCATGCGAGACTTTCGCAGCCGGTATCGCGAGCTGCTTGGACGCATGGGAGAAGTCGGAGATATCGTCAAAAGTTGTGTCCTGGAACTTGAACGAAGCGGATGAGGATCTGCGGAATTGGTCCGGCGACTCTTGTACTGACCAGAGCTTGCCTGTTTTGTGCAGAGAACGGCATGATGTCCGTTGGCGTGGGGCCATCGAGAGCGACCAGAAGCTTTGATCTTTGACGAGTCAAGGGGATGCGGAATCAGATTTCACGACCTCCGCGTGCCGGTAGCGCCGTGATGATTAGGTCGGCGGTTAGGTCGCTCGTTTGAGCGTCGCGATCGGCAGATGCCTTCGGCCGGCGAGCCAAGCGTGAGGTCGATGCCGATCGTACCAGTCAACGAAGAACTGCAACTCATGGCGGAAGGCTTCACGTTGAAGAGGTATCACAACGAATCGAGTGCCCTGATCCTTCAGGGTTCGGGTGAATTGCTCCAGGCAACCGGTCGACCGGCTCGCGAAGTTGCACTAGATGATCGTGGACGGGGGGGCCTGCACTTCTGGAGTGCTTTGGCTACACTAATAGACATGTCCGGCCTCGGGTCGGGATGACTATGGATTGCAACCAAACCATTTTCGGTCTCTGCGATCCTGCCCGCAGTTCGGAAGAACTTGAACCGGTCCGCCGGATCGGTTAGACTGGCAGCAGCACCGGCTGACAACCGGCCGGTGACACCCGGCGCCACACAAGGATGTTGACCCGATGGGCCTGATGCGATTCGATATCTCGCTGCCTGAGCGAATCGATGACGCTGCCGTGGCTGAGGCCTACCTCTCGGGAATCGATCGGATCGCCTGGCAGGTTCAGGCCACGCTTCAGAGTAGCCAGCTCATGCTTCGGCGTGCCGTATCCGAGTCGGGCGGCCTCTACATTCCTTGGCCGATCGAAGGGTACGGTCGACCTACTCTCTCGACCGGCAGTCTGATGGAGCGGCCCGAGCCCTATCGGCTGCCGCTGGAACTTGCCCGGGGAACGGTCGGGCAACTCCGCAACCAACTGGACGAATGGGAATCGATCGGACTGAACATCCCGCCGCAGGTCAAACAGGCGACTGTCGAGGCGGTAAAATGCCTGAGCCAGGCGGCGGTGACTCAGGGCGATCCGCCGAATTCCGCACGGCTGGCCGAGCAGTCCATTCGCATGGCCCTGGACGCGGGCGGTTCCCTGGTGGCGGCTTACGTGGAGCAAGCGATTACCCTTCGACGTCGCGGCGGTCTGAAACTGACGACCCGGTTGGGGGCGAATCTCGGTAACTCGTTGCTCGATCAGGTCCATTCCCAGCAGTTTGCCAAAGCCTTCAATGCGGCCGTCGTGCCCTTCACTTGGCGTGAGATCGAAGCCCGCGAAAGCAAGTATCAGTGGGCCGTTTCCGATCGGCAGGTGCAATGGTGCCGCGCTCAGAAACTGAGTCTCTGCGGAGGTCCTTTGCTGAAGCTCGAACCGGGCAGCCTGCCCGACTGGCTTTACCTCTGGGAAGACGATTTCGAGAACCTGCTGTCGTTCGCCTCGGAGTTCATCGAGGCGGTGGTCGGCCGATATCGCGGCAAGGTCGATTTCTGGCAATGTGCCGGGCGACTCAACTCGACCGAGATCCTTTCGCTCTCCGAGCAGCAGAAACTGCGACTGGCAGCCCAAGCGATCGAACTGGTCCACCGACTCGATCCCGACACGCCCGTGTTGATCTCCTTCGATCAACCTTGGGCCGAGTATATGAGTCACCGAGAAATGGATTTCCCGCCGTTGCACTTTGCCGACGCCTTGATTCGGGCGGGGTTGGATATTTCGGGAATAATGCTGGAGATCAACCTGGGCTATCGGCCGGGCGGGACCCTGCCGCGAACCCTGCTCGAGTTCAGCCGCCAACTCGACTGCTGGGCCCTGCTGGGCGTTCCGCTGATGGTATCGATCTGCGTACCCAGCGACTCCGGCGAGGATCCCTTGGCACAACGACGCATCAAGATCTGGCCCGACGCCTGGTCTCCCTTGGGAGAACAGGACTGGATCGCGCGGTACGTGTCGCTGATTCTTTCCAAGACCTACGTGCAAGGTATCTTCTGGAACCAGTTGCGCGACGCCGATCCCCACGAATTCCCTCACGGCGGCCTGTTCGACGCCCAAGGCCGAGCCAAGCCGGCCCTAACCTCGCTGTCCGCCATCCGCCAGACCCATCTGCGGTAATGCGGCCCCATCTGCGGTAATGCGGCTGCAGGAGATCTGGAAAATCGGTTCTGTGGAGTGGAAAAAGGGGACTGGCTCCGAGCATGAATAGATGCTGAACCCGCTGGAAATCTCCCGGCTCGGTGGAAGGCATGATCGAATCTCCTGCCTCATTATCTTACGCGACCGGCAAGAAGTTGTCATTGCACCCTTTCAATTGCCTGGAATGCTAGAAAAGGTCGTTGACCTACAGAATCGTTAGAATCGGCCCCATCGGACCGTGCAATCCCTGCGGCCAGCCGCCTTTTCGCTGTTTACGTCATTTGACACCCCACATACGATGTAAAGTTGCAAAGAAGCGGCGCGGTGTGTTTACTTTCGGCAACGCAAGGCGACAGGAACCATCGAGGCAGTAACCATCGAGGATGGGGCGCGATGGACGATTTGACGAAACACGATTCGACGGTGCGCATCAGGGTCCTCCTGATCGAAAGCTCGCGGGCCGACGCCCGGCTGGTTACTCGGGCGATCAGCCATGCCCGGGGCGCTATGGAGGTTCGCGGCGGTCTGTTCGTCGTGACCAGGGCCGACTCTTTGGACGAAGCGATCGATCTGTTGGCCCGCAACGACTATGACGTTGCCCTTCTGGATGCCCAGTTGCCTGAGTCGCCCCTGGCCCAACTTCAAAGCGTGTCGCCCGAGATTCCGGTGGTTGTGATGACTCGCTACGACGACGAAGGCTTGGCCCTGGAGGCGATCCAGCATGGGGCCCAGGATTACGTAGCCAAGGACGAACTGGACGGGCGGCTTTTGCGACGGGCAATCCGTCATGCCGTGCAGCGGAAACGTTCCGAGGCCGAACTCTTGCGGCATGCCCGGCGGGCTGCGGCGTCCCAACTGCAAATCGAATGTCAGGCCGCCGAGTTGAAGTCCCGGGCCGAGCAACTCGACCGCATCACTCGGGAGTTGGACGATTTCGCCTATATCACCTCGCACGATCTGAAAGAGCCATTACGCGGAATTGCCGCCTACTGTGAGATCCTGCTGGCAGACTATGCCGAGCAACTGGACGACACGGGGCAACACCGCCTGAAGACCCTGGTGCGATTGTGCAATCGGTTGGAGAATCTGATCAACGATCTGCTGACCTACTGTCGCGTCGGCGGGGTTCAACCGGCCGAAACGAACATCGATCTGGAGGCCATCGTCACCGATATAATTCAAACGCTACACCCGGCCATCGACCGGCGCAACGCCCAAGTCAGCGTGCAACGGCCGTTGCCGCCGGTAAACGGCGATCCCACGTTGATCGCCATGGCCTTGCGCAACCTGATAGCCAACGGGCTGAAGTTCAACGACATTCCGAACCCTCACGTTCAACTCGGCAGCCTCGCCACCGAGCCACCGACGCTGTACATCAGAGACAACGGGATCGGGATCGACCGGAAGCATCACGAAGAGATCTTCACCATTTTTCGACGCCTTCACGGGTCGAAGCAGTACGAAGGCAGCGGCGCCGGGTTGACCATCGTGCGAAAGATCGTCGACGCCCATGGCGGCCGCATCTGGATCGAATCGACCCCGGGCCAAGGCTCGACGTTTTTCCTAACGCTGGCCCCCGCAGCCGGTGGGCAGATCCCCGAGCAAGTAGCCTGGGCAACTCCGCTGGCCGCACCACACTGGTTTGTGCCGGCGCACCAGAGCGAATCGCCGTTGGGGTAGCAGTCGCACACTCCTTGCCGCTCACTGGATCACATGCCGCCGCCACCGCTTCCGGTCGAGTATCCATCTCGGAAGATCAGTTCCCGAGTGGTCTTGTCCCATATCCTGTGTCGGCTGGGGATACTGTGCATGCCGTGGCAGTCGGTGCAATAGGCCCGCTCGGTCTCCGCTCCTGCGAAAAATGGCCGATGGCCAATCTCTTCCTGCAAATCCGGCTTGGGATGGCACTCGGCCGTCATGCAGGAGTCGTTGATGTCCTCTTTCTTGAACATGACTTCCGGCGGATTGGTATGATCCTCATCCGACCCGTGGGCGTCGGACGCACCATGACACGTCTCGCAACCGATGTTCGCCTTCTTGTGTACCACGGCGAATTCTTCGAGTTGGAAATTGATGTGGCACACGAGGCAATACGAATTGTCGGCCGTTTCGTACTTCTTGGGTTCGGGCGCCGGGCCGTTGGCGCCGTGCAGGGCGTCGTGGCACGTGACGCAACCATGCCCGCCGCTGCGACCGCGCTTAAGGGCCGCCTCATGCACGATTCCGACCGGCTTGGAACTGGGCACTCCCAGCAGGTTGCCATGGCACTTCACGCACCACTCGTCCGGGAGCGTTAGCAGCACGTGCTCCCGGGCCGCCGTCTTGTCGTACTTGCCGAAATAATGCACCCAGAAATCCTTGGCCCCCGCCCATACTTTGGCTCCCAGATGTGCGGCATACTCCTCGCGTGGCGGGAGATGGCAGGCAACACAGGTCACCTTAACACCGCTGGGATTCGTATGGTGATGGGCCAAGGTCCAGCTTTCGTGGACCTCCTGCATCTCGTGACAGCTCACGCAGAACTCGTCGCTCGATAGCGGCCCCATGGCCCGGTCCACCGCGACAAATGCGACCAGGGCAAGAAAAGCCGCAACGACGAAGCCCGACAGGAACACGCGCCGTAACCGTTTCTTAGGTTTCGCGAGCGGTTCGGATTGCTTATACTCTTGCGACAACGTGAAGACCTCAAAGCGCGTAGGGTGGGCTTCGCCCACCGAATTATCACGGCATTTTCAACGCGGGAATCGGTGGGCAAAGCCCACCCTACGTTTCAACCGACGTTTAGACGTACTCCCAATCGCGGAGCCAGCGGTACTGCGGCTCGAGGTTGGCAAACATCTGGGCGGTCATCTCTTTGAGCTCGCGCCGCTCGATCATACTGAGCTCACGTCGCTCTTTGACGGCCAGCGC
>SDBT01021790.1_pt1 | contig 10013 bp, 7 predicted proteins | sample 2277101 | NCBI WGS metagenome assembly SDBT01 (sample SAMN10404973, study PRJNA504765) | marine sediment metagenome | isolation source: marine sediment core GS10_PC15, 103 cmbsf | place: Arctic Ocean: Southern Knipovich Ridge | collected 2010
ATGGCCGCCGCCGAAAGCGGCAAAGGCAACGCCGACGTTAATGCCGGAGGTGCAGGGAACATTCAGCCGCACCACCTGGCCGAAGCGATCCAATACCGCAAACTCGACCGACGACTGTGACCGGCCGCCAGCCATCACAACGCACTAACGTTCGGGACAATTTGAGCTACATATGTTGAGTAGGCCATTTCTCACAATTATAGGAGATAGCGCGAATGTCAGAGTTAATAGGCGTTGCATTGGGCGGACTGTTGGGATTGGTGTGTGCCTTTGGACTGCACTGGTGGCAATCTCGACAGCAGAGCAGGAGCCTGGCTAAGGCCTATGCAGGGGAAATCAAAGGGCTCCTGTCGCTCATCGATTACCGGGGGTATCGCGATGGCGTAGAAAAGTTGATTCAAAACTATAAAAAGGGGGGACGGGTTCCTCCGGGCACCACGCTCCTGTCTGATCTGAAACATAACTACTTCATCGTCCACGAATCCAATGCGGGCAAGATCGGCCTGCTGCCTCGTGATGCATCTGAACACGTCAGTGAATTCTACATCCTGGTGAAATCACTGCTGGAAGATGCCACAAACCCGAAGGTGCTCGCCCAGTCACCAGAGAGGGCAATACAAACTCTTGAGCACGACATAGAATTATTGGGTAAATTGGAAGAGGTTGGTAGACAGGCCTTGGAGCACCTGAAATAGACGTGACTATTCACTTTCCAGGAACCTTTATTCTTTCATCAAGCAACGCCATGTTTTCCTGTCTCAGCATCATAAACCTTCCCGCCCATCTTCGGGTCTGGGATTTTCTTGGGATGATAGTGCGAGCATATGTGTTTTGGATGTAATGGCTTGAGGATTGAAATAGTGCAATCCAAATAAGAACAGTCCAACGTTGAATTGGCCACACAATGCTGCCATCGTTGTATCATTTCGTCAATTACTACACATATAATAGAGTCACTAACATACTCAGAAGTGTTTGGAAGATCGATTTCGACAAAAGTTGGGGTGCCAATTCCCCTTAACACGGCGCTGTATTTTTTCGTATTAGCAATTGGCAGTTGTGTTATCAGACAGGTCAAGTATTCACTACCATATATGAGATAGTTCCCACAGTGTTTGATGATAAATCTGTCGTCAAGAGCGAGGCACAACTCCCCATCAGCACACGAATAGGGTGCTAATTCTTTGATGCTTTGCTGGAGCATTTCCTCTGTCAGTTCAGGAAACTTGCCACCTAGAAAGAATGATCTGAAACGTTTAATCTGGGCATTCTTATTACTGAGCAACAGTCCGTTATCATAGTAGCTTGATACGTTTTCTGGTCGGCACGCATGATAGGCTCGAATGTGCGAATATCGCCGTCTGAACTCGTCGACCTTGTTCTCATCGATAAGCAAATCGATTGGCTGGTCAGAAGATTCAAACTTTGGATCGAGATTATCTTTGAACATGTTTTCAAGAAGGGGCTTCCACTCCCTAGTAGCTTTGAAACTAAACACACGGTTGTCTTCTGAAGCTGCCATTCCATGCTCCTCTGAAGAATAATTGACCTGGCCCCGATTTCTGTACCAACCTGAAAGTATTCAGGGTCAGAGGGCGTCAGCGCAGATTAACGGGCGAGCCCTTCGCTGCCAAAAGGCCCGCCCGTGTGAGTGTCAGCTTTGTTATTCCTACTTCCGCTTCCGTCGCAGTATCGCCAACCCGCCAATCGCCAGCAGCGCCATGGTGGCCGGCTCGGGGACGACGATCAGGTCGAATTCCACGATAGGGCTGCCGAGGGAGCTGGTGTAGTCCGCCTCGGTCAGAAACTCCTCCAGGCCGGCCAGATCGAAGTCCGTGGGGAAGATGTTGCCCATGTCATGCACGCCGGTGAATCCCGCGAACGAGGACCAGGAGATCTCGATCATACGGTCTGTCGTTAACCCCCCCGTCGGGAACACGGCGACGCTGGGCGCGTTGAAGTCGCTGCCGCCGGCTGCGTTTCTCAAGTCGAAATAGTTTATCCAGTTGCCGGCGGCCTCGTCGGTATCGAGGCGGACATTGCCATTCGACGGATCGTAGATCAGGTCGGCGTGGTCGAGGTGGTCGATGGTGTGCCCGGCCCCGAGGGCGGGAGGCGTGACGGCAAGGATTGCGGCCACTGCCATTACGGCCAACAACGTGGTAGTTCGATAGGTGTGTGAGCGGACCATGAATCATCTCCTTCTTGCTAGCGTTTTGCCCAGACTGTTGCCGCAGGTCATCCATCCTCTATGTACGCACATAGTTCGCGACAATGTACTATTTGGAACTCGGCCGTGCGGCCTGGGTGGTGCGAGTGAGCGAGAACACCCGTGTGAATGACCTGCCGCTCCAACAAAGCAGGTCCAGAGCATTGATTCAAAAAAGAAACCTGTCTTGTGGATGATCGAGCGAAAAAAGCCCACCAAGCCAATCATTTTTCGAGCAATCGAGCAATCAAGCATTCGAGCATTCGAGCAATCCTACCCCGAAAACATCCGGGACAAAGAGACCATACCATGGATTCTTGATTTGTCAAGTTCTTGTTTGAAGGTGTCTTGAGGGATCATAATTCTTCGGCGCAACAAAACGGGCGAGCGCTCGGCTGTATTGCCAAAAGGCTCGCCCGTGTGAGTAATTCTTGTGTAAGACTACTTCCGCTTTCGCTGCCGCACCGCCTCAAACAAACAAACTGCGGTTGCCACCGACACATTCAAGCAATCCACACTCCCCGCCATAGGTATACAGACAAGGGTGTCACAATTCTCCGCAGTAAGCCGCCGTATTCCTTTTTCTTCTGCACCCACCACGATAGCAAGCGGGCCTGATAGCTCCGCATCGTAAAGTGACTTCTTCGCACCATCCGCAGTGCCCACGAGCTGGAGTCCCATCGCCCGAAGCCGTTCCATCGTCCGCGCAAGATTCGTAACCTGAACAAAAGGCACATGCTCCGCACCACCGGCCGCGATATATCGCACCGTTTCGGTAACCGAAGCCGCACGACGCCTGGGCGCGATCACCGCAGCAACACCTGCCGCATCTGCCGAACGCAAACACGCGCCGAGGTTGTGCGGATCTTCAACACGATCAAGGATCAGCAGCAAAGGGTTGTCCAGCGAGGCAACGCGATCGTACAGTTCCTCCTGGGAAAGCTGCGGCAACGGCACAGAAAGGTTAACATGCCTGTTATGGCGCGCTTCTGTAGGCTTTCGCTTCTTTCGTTTCATGATGGAATATTTTCACACAAAGATACAAAGAACACAAAGCTTAGACCGGCATTTTCTGGATAGCCGCTGACATACTTCGCAGTTGCAGGGCGTGCTACTTCCTCCTTTATTGGGTGCGGCTGGTGGCCGGAGATATGATAGTATCCTCGGCAGGTATCCACATCTGTTTGCCCAGCCGCGGTGCTAACGGGCTTAGTTAAGGATTTTTTTCAAAGCGGCGATCAGCATTTCGACGTGTTTGTCGGTAGCGCTTTCGCCCATCAGGCCGATTCGCCAGGCGCGGCCCTTAAACTCACCTAGCCCGCCGCCGATTTCGATTCCGTATTCACCCAGCAGCGTCTTGCGGACGGCGGCTTCGTCGACGCCATCGGGCGCGGCCACTGCATTGAGCATGGGCAACTGGTGCTGCGGATCGGCGAGGTAAGATATCCCCATCGGTTCCAACTCGCCCTTCAGCAGTTCGTGCACGCGATGGTGGCGAGCCCACCTGGCCGCCAGCCCCTCCTCCAGAACCAGCCGCAACGCTTCGTGCAGGGCGTAGTTCATATTGATCGGGGCAGTGTGATGGTACAGCCGCTCCTTGCCCCAGTACTGCCGGACCATGTTCATGTCCAGATACCAGCTTTGGACCTTGGACTGTCGCTCGGCGATGACCCGCTCGGCCGCGGGCGAGAACGTAACCGGCGCCAGCCCGGGCGGGCATGACAAACACTTCTGCGTGCCGCTGTAGCAGGCGTCGATGTTCCATCCGTCGACGTCCACTTCCATCCCGGCCAGCGATGTAACGGCGTCTACAAGCAGCAGGGCACCCGATTCGTGTACGGCCTCGCTGATGGGCTGGATCGGCTGGGCGGCGCCGGTGGATGTTTCGGCCTGGACGATGCCGACCACCTTGAACGGCCCGTCGGCGTCGATGGCGGCTCGGACCTGCTCGGCGGTGACGACCTGTCCCCATGGCACTTCGATGGCGGTGACGGCCGCCCCCGCGCGCTCGGCGACGTCTTTCATGCGAGTGCCGAACACGCCCGCGATGCACACCAGCATCTTGTCTCCCGGCTCGATGAGATTGACCACGCAGGTTTCCATCCCGGCCGAGCCTGTTCCGCTCACCGCCAGCGTCAATTGATTCTTCGTCTGAAAAACGTCCTGAAGCATCTGGCGAATGTCGTTGAGCACTTCCAGAAACTGCGGATCGAGGTGGCCGACAGTCGTGCGGCTCATTGCCTCCAAAACGCGAGGGTGAACGTCGGAAGGCCCGGGGCCCATCAATGTGCGAGGTTGGATATCTTGAACTTGGATCATGCTCGTTTACTCCTGGTTTTCATATTGGTTTCGGCCGCCATATTTTCGCCACCCCGGCCGATAGACGAATATTTGATTTTACCGACCGCACCGACAATGTCAACGAAGGCGGTTTGAAAAGGATATAGCCAGCCTGTGGTTATCGAAATTACACGATATAGCCCTGTAGAGGCTTGACAGGTTGCGCGTTCGGGAGACAATGTCGCGTATGGCGATGGAATTCACACGAAACGGCAGATGGGTGCATTTTCCGCGAGTGCTTCGCGCGGATTGGCCACTCGACGGCAGCGGGATAATCACCTGGCCGGCCCCGTCTGGTGCGAAACATAGCAAGCCTGCTATTCGATTCGAATGGACCGAAGGCGAGCCTCGCGAGGCTGGCTGGTTCGAGCGATCGGCCGCACGCGGCGCGCACCTGGTGGCGATGGTTCCAGGCCCGCTCAGCGATGACCTTAATGACGCACAAACGGCCAAGCTGGCGTGGGACGCTTTTTCGAAGGCCATCGCAGCCGACTGTGAAAGCTAAGCGATGACTACATGCGTCCCGCGCGGCGGGATTGTATGAAGGTGTACGAAGGCCATCGCAGCCGCTATGTAGAAAAACCGCTCGCATAGGCGCTCTCGGCCAGGAGGTGGGTGCCATGGCCCACGCTTGCGTGGCCATGTTAATCTTTCCAAATGAAGGCGACCGCGAAAAACATTTTCGGCCGATTCGTCCCAAAAACCAGCAGTGAGGCGTCAAGGTTTTCCACTGCGCCGAACAAAGCGCCAGAAACGTTCTGTACCTTCCGGCCGCCAGAGGCGATGATAGAGGCTCACTCATTATGGAGACTAATACGTGGACATAGAAGCTATCAAGCAGTGGTTGGCGAGCGGAAAGACCGACGCAATCGAAAACGCCTGGATGGAGGCTATCGAGCAGGGCGCCGCCCTGGCGACGATGGTAAAGACATTGGAGACGGTCGTTGACGCCGGCAATGAAGCAACGGCCGAGTCGCTCGGCTGGATGCTGCTGTCGGAGTTTGACGAGTCTGCCCCGCCGGCCGACGCGCTCGAAGCGTTCCGCGCGGTCCTGCCGATGATGAAGGCCGAGGGCGAACTGCGCGATAAGGCCGCTGCACTCTACGAAAAAGTTCACGGCAAGCACGAGCACTTCAAGACGTTCCTCGCCGAGTCCGGGCTGCAGGGCAACCAGGCGACCAGACGGGCGATCCGCACGCTGGACACCTGCCTGGCGATCGAAAAAGGAAGCTACCTCGCCAACCGATACGACCACCGCGCGGCCAGGGTGGAAGGTTTCGATGCAGTGCTCGAAGAGTTCGAGCTGACCGAGACCGACGGCCATGTGACATCGATGAAACCCAAGCCGCTCGCCGACGAGTTTGCCCCGGCCGACGAGACCGACTTCCGCGTGTTGTGCGCGTTCGAGCGAGAAAAACTCGCCAAGACGATCGCAGGCAAGCCGAAGGATCTGCTGCTGTCGATCTGCAAAGCGCACGGCGGCGAAATCACAGCGACCGAACTGAAGAAGCTGCTCGTGCCCAAACACATGGAAGCCGGCAAGTGGGGCGGCTGGTGGAGCCGAGCCCGCACCGCCGCCAAGCGGGCTGAACACCTTGCCATCTCCGGGCGCAACCCGACCGTTATCGAGTATCATCCGCACGGTCGATCGCTGGTCGATGAACTCGCCGAGCCGCTCTCGCTGGCCAAAGTGCCGCAAGACTACTTCGCAGTCTTGCAGGAATATTCCGGCGAAATTCGCCGCCGCAAGCAGGAGGTCGACGTAGAATTTGCCCGCTCGATCATGGACCGCCTGGCCGAACAGGTGAACCGGTTCCACGGCCGACCCGGCAACGAATCGCTCACCGCGGCGCTGGTGATCGCAGCCGAACGCGAAACCAACATGCCCGCTCCGCAGGTGGAGTGTCCGTCGGCCGCCGATCTGCTGGGCGAATGCGAAGATCCCGCCGACGCGATCGCCGAGATCGAGGAACATTCGCTCTGGCCGGTTGCGTATGAGGCGCTGGCTGCCAGGCCCGACGCGAACGAACAGTTCGAGAAGCTCATGCGGCTGCTGCCGGCCAAGGAGCTGGACACCATCGCAAAGCGTCTCAACCAGATCGGACGAGGCGAGGTTATCGAAATCGCCGTCGCCGACGCGCTGGCGATCCCGGCTGAAAACGTGCAGACGTGCCTGTGGCTCTGGTCCGGCCCGTCCGAGCCTATCGCCAATGCGCCCGGACCGATGGAGCTTCTCGGTCGGATACTGACGGCCGCTGACGAACTTCACCGCAACTGGGACATCGCACACAGCCACCGACGCGAAACTTTCAAGCTGGTGCGGGTGGCAATGGTGGCAGGCAATTGCAAAATGTTCCGCGCCGCAGTGGCCGAGATGGACGACGACACGGCCGCGGTTTTCAAACGCCGCATCGAACGGTCCGAAGGGCTCACCGACAGCTCGCGCGAAAGGCTGCTGGCGATCATCAAGGAAGAATTCTTCCTGCTGTTCGTCGAGGCCCGCGTCGCGCCGTGGCTGGACGACTCGTTCCTGTGGACCACCAACGAGTCGCTGATGAAGCACGAGGCCGATCTCAAGGAGCTCCAGGAAATCACGCTGCCGGCCAACTCCAACGCGATCGGGTTGGCGGCCGAGAAAGGCGACCTCCGCGAGAACAGCGAGTGGCAATTCGCCGTGGAAGAACAGCGGCGGCTGCACGGGGTGCTGGCCCAGTTGCAGAACGATCTGATCCGCGCCCGCATCATCGACCCGCACGAGATTGCGACCGATACGGTTGGCATCGGGTCGAAGGTGAAGCTGCGACGCAGCACGGACGGCGAACAGATCGAGGCGACGTTCCTTGGCCCGTGGGAAAGCGACGTGACAAAGCATATCTACAACTATAAGACCCCGCTGGCTCTGTCGCTTATGGGCAAAGCCCTCGGCGAAACGGTGCCCGCCAAGCTCGACGGCATCGAGGCCGAGTACACCATCGAGAGCATCGAAGCTGGGCTCAGCATTTTGCCCTGACACACGCATATTTGAACGGAGCCGACCATGAACCATCGCACGAAGGCTTTCGTTGCCGCACTTGCCATAATCGCGACTCTCGCTTTCGCACGAGGCGTCTGTTTCGCCGAGGCCAGCGGCGTGCCGTTCGTAATACCGCCCGACGGCCAGGGCGAAAAACTCATCGGCGAGCTGGACTACGACGCGCCGACGGCTATGGCGTTCGACAGTATCAGCAGGCCCTACATGATCGAAATGTGGCGGCCGGAACTGTTCGGCCAGGTCGTCACGATTCGCAAAGGCCAGTGGGTCAAGCGATCGTTCCTGCCGGCGATCATGGAGGCCTACCCCGACTTCAAGCCGACCAAATCGCCACTGCCGCATGCACGCGGAATGATCACGATCGACGATGCCGATCATATCTATATTGTCTTTCCGATCGGCCGGGGTAGCGACCGCCAGAACGTGCTGCTGTATTCGCAGGACTTCGCCAAGAGCTGGAAGCTGTACAAGCTGCCGCCCGGGCGAGTCAGCCTCGAAGTGGAAACCGGCCACAACGACATGTCGGCCCCGCCGGCGGTCGGCCTGCTGCGGGTCACCAAAGAAGTGCGAGGAACGTGGGGCGGACATTCGACGCTGTCGGTCTACTTGCCGACCAAGACGGACGTTGGCCTGGACTTGGGCGAGCCCATCATCGTGAGCAAAAACGCCCTGACTGGCAGCAGCGGCGGGCACTCCGGCGGCGGAAGCTTTGCAGTCACCCGAGGCAACAATACGCACGTGGTCTACAGCGAAATGCCCGCTGAAGGCAAAAACGGCAACCCGGTCTTCATCGCGACCATCGACCGCAAGGCCAGGGCCATCGCTGCGACGGAGTTTCTCGTCACGGCCGGGCCTCGCAAGGCAGACGGACACTCCCGCCCGGTCATCGCCGCCGACCGCGACGGATACCTCCACGTAATTAGCGGCTCGCACAACACGGCCTTCCAGTACACGCACTCGCTGAAGCCGAACGACATCACCGCAGGCTGGGCTGCCCCAGCGCCAATGGCCGACGGGCAGACCTACTGCTCGCTGGTCTGCGATACGCGAAATCGGCTGCACTCGGCCTTCCGTCAATGGCAGCCACACGCGACGCTGTGCTACCAGCGGAGGTTCGACCACTGGAGCGAGCCGAAGACGCTCGTCCACGGCGCCAACACCCGCGAAAAATGGATGTACGGCGTGTTCTACCATCGGATGTTCATCGACCGCGACGGCGCGTTGTACATCAGTTTTACGTTCTACGAGAACATCACCCAGGGCGAGGGCGACTACCCCCGCGCGTTGATCGTGAGCGTTGACGGCGGCGAGAGCTGGCAGCTCGCCGATCGCGAGCGTTTCGCCCGTCGCGTGTTCAAGAAGCCGCTGTGGAAATATCGGCCGTGATATGCAGGCGTTGTTTACAAGCTCGCGACTTATAGCACGAACGTCACAACCCGCCCCTTCGCTATCGAAGAACCCGCCCGATCTCTGCGTCCTGCAGGATTGAAATTTCGCCGCAAATGTGATATTCATTCTCCCTTGGAAACCGAGTGAATACCCTGTTATTTGGACGGAAAGGACTTTCCCGTGAGCATCGAATTGAAGAAAGATTTCGCCTACTCCCTGCTCGTACCGACCAGCATGGGCGTTCGACTGACAGCCGTTGGCGGCCAGCCCATGCACTGCAGCAAAACGTTCACCATGCAGGCGACCAGTGCCGAATCCAATGTGGCCAGCGTGTCGTCCTACCTCGGCCTGCCGGTCAAGGTGCTGACGACGTTCGTCAAGGACAGCCCCATCGCACGGTTCATCAAAGATGACCTGGCCGGGCGACACATGGACTACGAAGGCAAGGAAGTTGCCCAAGGTGACCCGTGGGGCTATCGCCACCAATTCAACCTCGCCGACAGCGGGTTCGGCACGCGCGGGCCGCGAGTACAGAATGATCGTGCCGGCGAAGTCGGCCGAACGCTGAACGTCAAGGACTTCGACCTCGATCGCATCTTCGGCGCCGAAGGCGTGCAGATCGTTCACTTGTCGGGGCTGATCGCCGCACTCTCGCCGGATACGGGCACGTTCTGCCTGGAGATCGCGCGGGCTGCCAAGAAGCACGGCACGCGGATTTCGTTCGACCTGAACCATCGCGCATCGTTCTGGAAAGGCCGCGAGAAAGAACTCGCCGCGATCTTCCACGAGATCGCCGACGTGTCGGACATCTTGATCGGCAACGAGGAAGACTTCCAACTGTGCCTCGATATTGAAGGCCCCGAGGCTGGCGGGATGGACCTGGCCGCCAAGATCGAAAGTTTCAAGGGCATGATCAACCGTGCAATGGCAGCCTACCCCAACGCCGACGTGTTCGCCACGACGCTGCGGCAGGTCGTCAGCACGAACTGTCACATGTGGGGCGCGATCATGGCCGAGGGCGACAACTGGCACGTCGTCGAGCCG
>SDBT01021791.1_pt1 | contig 10013 bp, 13 predicted proteins | sample 2277101 | NCBI WGS metagenome assembly SDBT01 (sample SAMN10404973, study PRJNA504765) | marine sediment metagenome | isolation source: marine sediment core GS10_PC15, 103 cmbsf | place: Arctic Ocean: Southern Knipovich Ridge | collected 2010
AGGTGGAGGACCAATTACCAATATCATGCCCAACGTGCGACTGCCATTTCAACTTGGATCCAACAACTCAGGAGGTCACTAACTACTGCGTGGTAGAATTTTCAACTCGGTAAGATGCGTAAGAAACTTCTAAGCTCCCTGCTGTATATAGGAGGCCAGATTGGCTTAATGTTGCTGCTCGCAGGAGCGTTGTTTATTGCTGCGTTGATAGCACTGCAACTCGGACTTGCTGATTACATCAGAGACTTGATAGGAGTAACAGAGTGACAACAGGCTTCGGAGGAGACCGGCAAGGTCGTCAAGGAATCCATATCACCGACATCTCCCAGTTCCGCGAATGCCGCTTCCGCTGGGATATCCAGAGTCACCTTAGGAGGAATCTTGAGCCTAAACGGTTCACTGCTCCTCTATGGTTGGGGACGGGTATTCATGAAGCGCTGGCAGATTACTACGGTAAGGGTTACGACCTCGTTGCATCATTTCTAAACTGGGCAGATCATTCAGTTGAAGATATGCGACGTCTCACTCCTGATCTAGACATCGGCCAGATTGATGAACAGATCGATCTCGGTACAGGGATGCTAGTCCACTACATGACGTGGGCTCCTGAGCATGACGACTTCGAAGTCATTGCAGTTGAGGACAGATTCTTCATCGAACACTTCGTGTTGGGACAGCCTCTTGAGGGTCGTGGAGACATGATCATTCGTCGTGGAGGACGTCTTTGGATCATGGAGCATAAGACGGCAGCTCAACATGATACAGAACGACTAGTCTTAGAACAGCAGCCTGGTGCCTACCAGATGGCTATGCAAACAAAGTACGACGAACCTATTGTAGGAACCTACTACAACTTCCTACGTAAGAAGGTACCCTCAGTTCCCAAACTACTTGTGAACGGCACGTTAAGTCTTAACAAGCAGATCGACACGACTCGAGCACGATATCTACAGGAGATTCAAGATCAAGGGCTCATGCGATTTATGGATGACTATGTAGAGTTCCTTGACTACCTTGATGCTAAGCAGGAAGAGCATCCATTCTTCTACCGTGAAGAGGTGGTTCGAAACATCCGCAACCTCAAGATTCTGTGGAAGGATCTTCAGAACACTGGCCGAGAGATGCTTGACCCAAATATAGCTATCTATCCTTCTCCCAACATTCTAAAGTGCAAGATGTGCAATGTTCAGGGAGCCTGTATTACATATCACGACGGGGGAGACTTCGAGTTCGTTCTTAAGGAGACTATGGTCGAACGAGAAGAGGACTACTCTCGCGAAGGCGACAAAGAGGAGGAGATAGAGTGGGCGTTGTAGCGACCGTCAAAGAGTGGTTCGTTCGGGTAGAGCTCTCAGCTGACGAGAGGGAGTATTTAGACGTCGCTGACCGAAACCTTGACACGATAAAGTACTCTACAGCAGCCTTAGAGGGTGTACTAGCTAACGCAGAACGAACGCTCCCCGACGTACATTCTATTAAGCAGGTCGAAGCTATTGGATTCGACGTCACTGACGCGACTATACTGCTAGTGGGATGTCAGATCACACTAGACTCCATATACGATACGTCAGAGCATAGGTGGATAGCAGTACCTAAGTCGTTGAAAGACTTCCACTGGTATCTGATGAGTGCTCTTGCAGAGGTTGAGGGCGCTCGGGAAGCGCTACTAGTGTGGGCTGAGAGTGGTGGAGTGAGCTATGGATCTTGGGCACAAGCCGACTCGCAGCTCAAGGCGACTCAGATGCATCTTCGCAAGGCCCTTGTCAATCGCACGCCAAAGTAGGTATACTTAACGTAGCGCGAGAAAAGGAACTCTATGACTACGGCGAAAACCAAGAGCAAGCAGGAGATTCCAGTTCCACCAGAGCAGGACGATGCCCCCGAGCCTGAAGTACCCGACGATCTACCCTTTCCTTTAGAGTCTGCTACCAGAGCTCAAGACGAACTTAAGATTCTCATCCATGGAGATCCAGGAGTAGGAAAGACCTGGTTAGCAGGAACGGCCGCCGACTCAAAAGCAATGAGTCCTGTTCTGTTTGTAGATACAGAAGGCGGTACACTAACAATTCGGAGTAAGGTCAAGAAGGGTGTTCTTGACATCGTACGCGTTACGACTTACTCTGACATGGTAAAGCTAATCATGTGGTTACGTAAGGGGACCCATCCTTACAAGACTATTGTGATTGACTCACTCACAGAGATGCAGAAGGCTATCATGGCCGACATCATGCGAGCGGGTGCTATAAAGGACGGTAAAGACCCCGACATTCCTGAGATGAGAGACTGGGGAAAGAACTCTGAACGCGTTCGCAAGGTTGTACGATCCTTCCGAGACCTTGAGCGCGTGCATGTCGTTTTCACCACCCTCTCAAAAGAGGTTAAGGATGAGAAGACAGGTCTCGTAACAGTCAAGCCTGCACTACCGGGTCAGCTCGCAAACGAGATCCCCGGCTATATCGATATAGTAGGTTGGGTTCATGTAATAGTAAAGGAGGAAAACAAAGACGGGAAGCGCACGAAGACGCTTGAACGACAAGTAATGTTCCAGCCGCAACGCAGTGTCACTGTGAAGGATAGAAGTGATACGCTGGGTGTCGTAATGGCGAACCCAACTCTCTCAGACATCATAGACAAGATTCAGAAAGGATAGATGACGTGACACCGATGAAAGTCAACCTAGCAGGAGTCAACGCAGAGGGGTTCACCGCTCTTCCGCAGGGACGGTACGTAGGATTCGTCTACGAGGCGGTCGAGAGCGAAGTCAAGAATGGTAAGAACGCGGGAGCTCCTATGCTTGCGCTTACGTTGAAGATCAGTGATGATCACCCAGATCCAGAGTACCATGGCCGACAAGCTTGGCTCTATCACCCATTCGTAGATGGCGCCTTGCCTTTCGTAAAGATGAGCTTGATCGCTCTAGGCTACGACCCTACAGAGCTCGACGTAGAGCTTGAGTTTGAGCCTGAAGACCTCGTAGGCAAGCCTTGCGTGATTCAGTGTGGAGCTCCTCGAATGTACGACGGAGAGATGCGCACTAACGTGTCTCGTCTGTGGCCTGCAGACACAGAAATCACCGTAGCTAAGGGTGAATCTGTAGACGACCTCCCCTTCTAGTGGACTTTGGCGGGTCCCTGTTCCAGTTACTGTATGAGGAACCCCTGATACAGGAGAATACCTCCGCATATATTGGGTTGTTCTTCCTCAATAGGACTGCAGGGACTCGCCAGTCCCATCAGCTCCCCGTCGAAGAGTGGCGAGAGGCACTCGAGCTTGCTCGTGTGCGAGCAGAGGATGGATGGGATGCCTACTTCTCTCCAGCTCTACTACGTGAGCGACCACCCGAGGGTCGGCGAGGAGCGAAGGACCTCTACTTAGGATCTAAGTGTCTGTGGGTCGATCTAGATCCTGACGACAAAAAGACTAAGGAGGACATTCAATCACAGATGATTGAATTCTCACCCCAACCCTCTGTGATGGTTGATAGTGGAAACGGGATACATGCATACTGGATCCTGGATCATTTCGAAACTGATCACGGCCTAATAGAAAGACGCAACTATTGGTTGGCTGAGCAACTGAAGGCAGACCACTGCCACTCTATCGATCACTTATTCCGAGTACCTGGGACTAAAAATTGGAAGCACCAGACGTAAGAGAGATCTATGCTTCTGAGCAAGTCTACACGCTTGAAGACTTCGAAGAAGCAGAACCTTCCACTGACGTAGGAATCGATCTTGAGCCAGAAGATCTACCAGACGACTTTCTCGATCAGCTCTCCGACCGTCTCCGATCAAGAGTTGTCGAGGGTGTTAGACAAGGTGGCAAGCGGAGTGACCAGGAGTTCTCTACAGCTAGGAACCTACTCGCTGCCGGTTTTACTCTGGGACAGACGCTATCTGTGTTTCTTCACCCTACCTGGGGCATTGGAGATAAAGCCAGAGATAAAGGTATGGGCTACGCGGCTAGGACAGTCGCAAAGGCTCACGATGCAAATGTCAAGGCAGGTGTCGTACCAAAGAGCGAGCAGTACGATACACTTCAACAGCTAGTAGAAGCTCTACACTGGTATGAAGCTGACAACGGTGCTATCAAGCGGCGTAAAGAAATTGACCCTGATAGCGAGTTCACGGCTCCATGTATTGAGTGGTTACGAGCTCATGATATGGAGTTTCTTCGTGATGCTCGAAGTGATGATGGTTACATATTTTGGGACGGTCGTGTAATACCTGCCGACAAAGACACTAGGCAGATGAAGGACCTACTCTATGATATGGCGAAAGTTACTGAGACGTCTTGGGACAGCCGCAAGCTCAGAGAATCCATCTCCCACGAAGCTCGTGTATACGGCAGGGCAGTTGTCCTACATCCTTGGATATCCTTTGACATCGTCGAATGCCAGGGATATATGCTTCCTGATTCCCACGCTGGAGAGCTTCTTACCTTCGGTCCCCGTGGTACATCTACAGCCCCAAATGGCACAGATGGATATCTCCTCAGACCCTCTCTACTCAGTCTACCTGTGGTATATGATGCAGACACGGATAAGCGAGATGGTCTTCAACTACTCGTCGACGGTATCACGCCCCTTTTCGCCTGCCCTCGACCAGCCCAACAGCTGCTCACTTGCTGGATGCTATCTGTACCGCTCCAGTCATTTTCATCTGCAGACCTACTTCCCATCCTCCATATCACTGGAGCTAGCGGAGCAGGTAAGAGTTGGGTTCTAAAATTGATGACGGCCTGGTTTTATGGTAGAGCGCTTCTTCTCCGAGCGACCCAAGCTAGCTCATACGCTATTAGCGATGCTGATCCTCTTATGCCTCTTGACGACTACGAAGCTCTTAGTAGTGAGTGGCAAGGACGCTTACTCACAGGCGCTACAGGGTTGGTCCGAACTAAAATGGGCGGCTCGAACATGTCTCAGGCGATATTACAGGAGGGCACAGTATCGTTTGCGCTCACGTCGATCAATCCTCTACCGACTGAAACACTCAGACGACGAGCGATGGTAGTCGACGTAGACGCTAAGAAGTACGCTACCTCAGCGTTCAACCCCACAACAGCTGTCAACAATATCGTCCGTAATCGGAACACGACATTCTCTGCTTACATCAAGCTGCTGTCAGAGAACGTACTTCCCGCTATGGTAGCAGGATCGTCAGCAGTCAACATTGCTGCGATCCAAAATCTGATTGACGTACCCGAGAATAAAGGCCTAGGAACCTTCATGTCTCTCATGTGGCTCATATGTGATCATATAGGAGAGTACGTTCCAGGCTTCTCCCCCGACAGCTTCGAAGACACGATAACGAGTTGGGCTGCGATTATGCAGCTACAGAGTGTAGAGGAGTTCACGGAGCGAGATACCCTACTAACACTGATAGACATGACGTATCAAGAAATTCGAAATCTAGGAGAGGAGGGGTATCGACAGCTTGACGTCAGTGCTTGTATCTCCAGTAGTGGCCGTGTTATAGGATTCGAAGGAACGGGTACGCAACTCTACTCCACATTCGCCGCTGTGAGTAGAAGTAAGGGATTGCGATTTGAGATGTCGTCTCCTAACGCGGTGGGAAGAAGGTTCCAACTTTCTACCCGTCTACTGGAACAACAAGGATGGGTTACCGAGGCAGTAAAGTTTGGTGCGCGTCGTGGATGGCGTGTAACTAGAGCGGACCTTGTAATGCCTGAGGAGGAAGCTGATGGAGTATCCGCAGCCGGGTGAGGGAGTCGTAGTACTACTTTCAGGTGGAATGGACAGCGCTACGCTACTAGCTGACTGTCGAGTAGATCAGAAGAGTGAGGTGGTTGCGCTCACACTCAAGTACGGATCAAAGCATCAAGATGCTGAGACTGAGGCAGCTAGGGCAATAGCTGCTTATTACTCCGTAGAGCACATTGTTCGTGAGCTCCCTAGTGGAACATTCTTCAATAGTGGGCTGATCGACAATGACCTGCCTAGCGGTAGAACACTTCACGAGATGGAAGAGTCGGGCATTGCTCCGTCGTACGTACCAATGCGTAACACTCTATTCCTAGCAAACGCTGGGGCGTTCGCTGACGCTCGAGGGTTCCGACATGTAGCGTATGCTGCCCATCGGGAAGATCACGTTGGGTATCCTGATTGTAGACCCGAGTACTTCTCAGCGATGTCGCACGCTATGACGTTAGGCTCCAAGAATGGAGTACAGATCTACGATCCGTTCATCTGGAACGGGAAGGACTTCATCGTAAGGAAGGCTGTAGAGCTCAAGGTGCCCCTAGGCCTAACACACACGTGCTACCTCGGAGTAGATCCCGCGTGCGGTACATGCGACACCTGCATTATCAGAATCCAAGCATTCAAGGATGCAGGATACGTCGATCCAATTCCCTATGTAACTACGATCGAATGGGGCAACGCACAGAAGAGCAGCTCATTTGTATACGAGAGCTAAGCTTGAACCTCTACTAGAATAGATGAGTATGGAAGGATACAATTTGTATACAAAAAGGGTAGGACGTTGTAGTGAAATCTAGATGTCCCACTAGCAGAGCAATAGAACTTCTCGCTTCAACCCAAAGGTCAAATAGAGGTCAAATGTATAGTATCACCAAGACCTACGACTTTGAGGCAGCACACCAGCTTCTAAACCATGAAGGGAAGTGCTCTCGTATACATGGGCACTCATACAAAGTAGATGTGACGATTGAGTCGGAGTACCTCAGAGAGGAAGATCCTGACGCCTCAGACTACGCTATGGTGATGGACTTTGGCGATCTAGACGAGATCATGAAGCCTCTCGTCAACGAGATTGACCATCACTTCATCGTGCCTGCAGCACAGGATTCCCACTACCAAAACACCATTCTAGACTCACGCATCGTGCTACCTATCCGGCGCTCCACAGCAGAAGAGTTGTCCACGTACTTCCTCGTGCAAATCGAGAAGGTACTACGTCCTATGGACGCAATTGAGGTGACAGTATGGGAGACAGCGAAGTCGCGGGCGACCACACGAGTGAAGTATCGACCTTAGGACCTACACGCGTTCTGTACGGCAAAGGACTGATAGCCGGTAGAGTTCGAGAGCTAGCGTACGAGATAAACGAGCACTACAGAGGTCAGCAGGTTACTCTTCTCCCTGTGATGAAGGGTGCATTCGTTTTCGCTGCTGATCTAATCCGAGAGCTGGAGAGATTTGTTCCGTCAGTAGTCGAGCAAGTGGCATTCATAGAAGCCAGTAGATATGCAGGAGATCATCCTGGGTCTGAACGGTGTAAGGTACGCCTTCCTAGCTTTGGCGCTATAAGCCATAATCTACTAATAGTGGAGGATATCGTCGATGAGGGGTACACAGCAGCGCAGATAATGGTCGAGATGATCCGAGTCTATCCTCGAGGGGTAGCGAACATTTCAATAGCAGCTCTGATTGATCGACAGGTAAAACGTCAGACGGATATCCGGGTGAAGTTTTCTTGCTTCGTATTAGAGGATAAGAGGTTTGTTATAGGATACGGTATGGATCTAAACGAGAGGTACCGAGGCTTATCAGAAATAGTGGTGCGTGATGACTCTCGCAGTTAGCGAAATCTTCGGTCCAGTCCTACAAGGTGAAGGTCCCGACGTAGGTAAGCCTACTATCTTCTTACGTCTTATGGGATGCAATCTAGCTTGCAGCTGGTGCGATACACCCTACACCTGGGATGCCTCTCGATTCAACCTCAAAGACGAGACTACAAAGATGACCGTGCAAGAGGTATCGGCAGCGATTGGAGAGCTAGCACCAAAAGGTGCGGGCTACTTTGGCGACGATGCTGCTCGAACATACGGCGTCGAGTACCGGGACTACTACATCGACATCTCTGGCGGCGAGCCGATGCTGCAGCAGAGAGGTCTTCAAGAGATGCTTGAGCATCGTATGAAGATAGACTCGTCAACAGGATACGCGAGTGCTTGGCCAAGATGGACTATCGAAACAGCAGGTACTCTCTTCCTAAACGAGCTAGATCCTGCATTGATTTATCGATTCAACGTGTCGCCTAAGCTTGAGCATTCAGGGAACCTAGCTCAAGATCGATACAAGCCTCGTGTGCTACAGCAGCTCAACCGAACAACTAAGGCAATCTTCAAGTTCGTGGCTCAGAAGCCCTCTGACCTTGATGAAGTGCAGACTATTGTAAGCGAATGTGACATCCTCTCTCAGGACGTGTACATTATGCCTGAGGGCAGAACAGCGGACGAAGTCTTGTACCATACGAAGGAGCTAGAGGAGGCCGTTCTTCAGCGACGATGGATCATGACAACACGACTGCAGATCCTTCTCCATGGAGATAAGAGGGGCACATGACAAGTCATCTGTACGATCGACCCAAGATGATCGCAGGAGCAACTGCTGTCCTTGAGGGACTTGTCTACGATCTCGACCATGAGCACTTCGAACGAACGCCTGAGCGGTTTGTTCAGATGCTCTTGGACGTGACTCAGCCTATCAGCTTCGACTTCACTACGTTTAAGAACGAGGAGGAACTGGATGAGATGATCGTGGAAAGCGACATCGACTTCTACAGTATGTGCGCGCACCACCTGCTTCCCTTTTTCGGCACAGCTGTCGTAGCATACATTCCTACAGATAGGATTGCGGGTCTCTCAAAGTTGCCGAGACTTGTAGAGCAGATGAGTAAGGGTCTTAACACGCAGGAACGAATCACAGCACATGTAGCGAGCGAGCTCGAAGAGCGTCTATACCATCCTGGAGAAGAGAAGCCTTTAGGTACTGCGTGCATCATTCGCGCTCGGCATTTATGCATGGAGATGCGAGGGGTCAAGAAGCCTGGAGTGTTTACTACTACAAGTGCTATGCGTGGTGTGTTCATCGATCCTACAAACCAAGCACGTCAGGAGTTGTTGAGGCTAGCTTATGGTAGCTAGACTTCCTATCACTAAGCAGTGTGGAAAGTGTCAACTGTTTAGACCCCCTCACGAGTTTGTGTTACAGAAGACGTCTCATGATGGATTGGGAGCACACTGTAGGTCGTGTCGTGTCAAGTATCAACTGAATGATCCAAAGTCGGGAGATTGGCCTGCAGACGCTAAGGAACGACTTCGGCTCGAGTTTGTTATGGCATATGGAGGAGAATGTCACTGCTGCGGCGAGCAGCGACTTGAGTTCCTCACAGTGGAACATCTTGATGGATCAGGCGCCGAGCATCGTAGGGAAGTGGGAACAGGTGCAGCAATGCTTCGAGACCTTCGCAGACGTAAATGGCCTCAAGATAACATCGCTGTAGCGTGTTTTAATTGCAACATGGGTCGAGAGAGGACATTTATGAAAATATGTCCTCACCAAGGGGGGAAGATGAATGCCTCCAGGTAGACTGAACTACATGGAGTGGGTCACATCTCACGATGAGATGTGGGGGTTTAGTAACGAGCACAGCACTGAGAATCTTCTTCACTATGCACTAGCCCTCTGTGAGGAGGTGTGTGAGGTCTCTGAGGAGTTCAGTGTACAAGAGCCTTGGCTACCAGAGAGCCCAGGCGGGAAGCGTGAGGAGCTTGTTGACTGCATCATCTATGTGCAAAAGATGATGCTGCAGTTAGACATTAAGCCTTACATGATACATGAGACTATAGTACTGCCTCGTAAGAAGGGTGTTACGCCTGGAGACGACGTAGATCATCTGATTATGGTAGTAGGAAGAATTGCTGGCTACATCAAGAAGTACGTAAGAGCTCTGAGTAGTGATAACGCAGCTCTTAATTCCGAAGGCAATCTACGCCTACTGAAGCAGAGGGTAACTCAGCTGCTTGCTATCTTCATTGATGATGTTGGACACCTTAACTGGTGGGCGTCCTCTAATGAGATATCCGTAGCTGGGCCGGAGGGTCTGTTCGACGTATCCTGGGTGAAGAAGTTTGGAGAGCTGCACCGTCGTTGGAGTAAGGACAACTACAGTTGCGCAGTCGAAGGATGTGTAGGCAGTGTCTGATCCTCTCGAGACTCTCGAAGGTATTACCTTACTACGTAATGA
>SDBT01021792.1_pt1 | contig 10013 bp, 9 predicted proteins | sample 2277101 | NCBI WGS metagenome assembly SDBT01 (sample SAMN10404973, study PRJNA504765) | marine sediment metagenome | isolation source: marine sediment core GS10_PC15, 103 cmbsf | place: Arctic Ocean: Southern Knipovich Ridge | collected 2010
CGTTTTGCTTCTGCAGTAACCAGATCTACTAAATCATGAACTTGCAAAACATTTCCACATGCAAATACTCCTTCAAGAGTAGTTTCTAAATTGTTATTAATTGTAGGACCTCCCATTTTAGAGATTTTCGCTCCCGCTTCTCTAGTTAATTCATTTTCAGGGATTAATCCCACGGATAACAAGAGTGTATCGCATTCAATAAACTTATCTGAACCAATGATACGATCAAAATTTCTATCTACTTTTGAAATAGTTATTCCTTTGACCCTATCTTTTCCATGTATTTTTGTCACTGTGTAGCCCGTAATAAGTGGAATCTCATAATCTTCCAAGCATTGTACTTCATTTCTTATTAACCCACTCACGTAAGGAAATATTTCAACGACAGCTTTCACTTGACATCCCTCCCACGTTAATCGTCGTGCCATTATCATTCCAATGTCTCCACTACCTAAAATAACATAAGTTCTACCAGGTAAATATCCTTCGATATTTACAAATCTTTGAGCTTGTCCAGCTGTATATATCCCCGCTGGCCTAAAACCAGGAATATTAATTGCCCCCCTTGTCTTTTCACGACATCCCATAGCAAGAATTATTGCTTTAGCATTTATTTCAATAAGTCCTTCTTTATTATTTACAGCATAAATAATTTTATCTTGAGTAAATTCAATTACCATAGTATCTAGTTTATAAGGGATTCCGAGTTGTTTAACTTCATTAATAAATCTCTGGGCATATTCAGGACCGGTTAATTCTTCTTTAAACTCATGAAGACCAAAACCATTATGGATACACTGTAATGTAATTCCTCCGAGCTCACGATCTCTTTCTAAAATTAAAACATTTAATCCAGCTTTTTTTACAACAATTGCAGCAGCCATCCCGGCCGAACCGCCACCGATTATAGCGACATCAACTTCATATTTTTTCATTATTCACCAACCTTACTTATAATATCTTTTAATATAAAGTCTTTAGTTTTACCAATTAGAATATTTGTATCTTCGCCTCTCTTTGAAACTTCCTCATAAGGGATATTTAATTCTCTTGATAATATTTCAATAACACGTGGTCGACAAAAACCACCTTGACATCTGCCCATGCCAGGTCTACACCGAAATTTCACGCCATCAAGAGTAACAGCACCAACAGGTGCATGAATTGCATTGATAATTTCTTTTTCAGGTATTGTCTCACATCGACAAACAATCCTACCCCATGCGGGGTCTTCTTTAATTTTTTCATTAAGTTGTTCTTTAGTAAAATCTGTAAAACTCTCAGGTTTAGGTCTAATCGGGTTATATTCTTCCTTAATTTGTAATTTAACACCTAATAATTCAAGAAATTCACCTACTTTTTCAGCTATACCAAAGGTTGCTGTCAAACCAGGGGACAAAATTCCGGCTACATTGATAAAGCCATATACATCTGTATTATCAATTATAAAATCATATGTATCTGCCACGGCTCTTAATCCGGCAAAATTTCGAATTGAGCTTCTCACAGGAATGGATGGGACTAATTTCAACCCTCCCTCTAAAATCTCTTTCAATCCCGCTGTCGTAGTCGAAATATCTTCACTATCGGTTAGATTTTGAGCATTAGGTCCGACAAACGTGTTCCCGTGCAACGTGGGACATACTAATATTCCTTTTGAAACTTTTGTCGGAGCAGGAAATAAAATTTTATTCAGTTGAAGTGCATTTCTATCAAAAAGAATATATTCACCTTTTCTTGGCATTATGCTAAAATAATCCAAACCTAACATTTTTGAAATTCTCGCAGCATAAAGACCTGCTGCATTTATAAGGTTTTTTCCCTGAAATTCACCTTGATATGTTCTTACAGTAAAAATATAATCCTGATGTTTGATCTTAATAACTTCATGATTTCTAAAGAATTTAACTCCATTTATAGCAGCATTTTCTGCCAATGCGAAAGTTAGTTCATATGGACTAGCAAGTCCGGCAGAAGGGGCATGCAGCACTCCAACAACTTCATCAGTTAGATTTGGTTCCATTTGTTTTATCTTGTTTTTATCTAATATTACTTCTAATCCCTGTATGCCATCTTCTGTGCCTTTTTTTCTATCTTCTTCTAATTTTTTAATCTGATTATCTTCTAATGCAACAACAAAGGACCCTATTCGTTTAAAAGGGAAATTTAATTCTTCAACTGCTTGAGTGTATAATTTATTCCCTTTAATACACATATTTCGCTTTATATTTTCTCTCGATGAAGCATAACCTGCATGAATCACTCCAGAATTAGATTTTGTCGTTCCTGAGGCAACCTCTGCTTCTTTTTCTAATAAGCAAATTTTTAAATCGTATTTTGAAAAATAACGAGCTATACTACACCCGGTAACGCCGCCCCCTATAATTATTATGTCAAAAATCAATGATATACTTACCTTTAATAGAAAATTTTCATATAAATCTCGTAATAGATAATAGAATCTAATCTTAAAAAATTTGGATAGTTATTAAAATTTTATTAAAGAAATATTAAATTAACTCAATTTATAATTTGATTAGATTTTATGCTTTTTCGATTTAGCTAACAGCGTTTATTAAACTTTTAAAAAATATAAATCGATAAAAACCAGAATAGATTAAAAACAATTACCATTAAGATTAAAATCTTAGTAAGAGGATTTAAAATCGTGTTCTTTAACGATTGTGTAAGCTTTAAATCAAGGTTGTTACCTATTAAATTCTCAACAGATTTAAAGTTTTGATTTACCGCATTATTTAAATGGATAGAACCTAAAAAACGAGGTCTTGATAAATTTTTAATAGCATATTTTAAACTATCAGATGAAATTAAATACCTATCTTTCTTTAGAAAATTATCCCCATTATCAGATTGTTTCATATTTCTTCTGTTTTCTGTTTAATTCTATTTTTTTTTCCCATTATAATAATAGTATGTTTTTCTTAAATTCTTTTTTATTATAGAAGGAAAAAGTTTGAATCGAAAAACAAATATTAAAAAAAACTAAAAACTACCAAAAACCTTTTTGAAATTTTTCAGCTATCTCCTCTAAAGAATCAGAAATATGACTCTCAAAATCCTCAAAAATGCTCACATCATTATCCCAATTTTCTAAAACCTCTTCAGAATATGTATTAAAAAATTTATCGCTCATAATACTTAGTTCATTCAAGATTTTTTGAGTTTTTACTTTACTTGAGGCATTTGCTACAAATAAGAAACGTTTCTGTCTTATAATTACAAAGCGAATTTTTTTTACTTCAAAATTAGAAATTCCCCCATCTGTTAATTTTTCAGCATATGTATTTAAAGCACTCATAAGTGCTCCAAAAATTTGAGGGTTTATTCTTGGATCAATTACTCGACTAAATACAGTTATGCCACTCTGTGTTAAAATCCAGATATCTCTTAAAACTTTACCCAAGAAATCTCCTACTCGTATAAAATTATTCTTATTCTAGCAATAATAATTTATCCTTATTAAAATTGTGATTTTATTGGAAATATAATTAATTTTTAAAAGAATAAAATATATCTGAAATCGTTTACCAAAATATATTAAACCTACATTCATAAAGCCATTTAAGGTGGAACAACTGTATAACAAAATCTCCAAAATTCTATTTGAAGGATTAAAAGAAATTGTTGGAGAGGATTTTATTTTTGAAGAATATGAGATAAGATGGACATATGCCTTTGGAGGTTCAATATTTAATAAAAATTGGGTTCCGGATTTAATTTTAATACCTCAAGATAAAAAACAAATTTCTAAAATTTTAAAGTTAGCTAATAAAAATAAAATTCCAGTGATTCCCCGAGGTAATGGAACGAGTTTATCCTCTGGCTCTTTAAGTCCATATGGAGGAATTGTCTTAGATTTGAGTCAGATGAATCAAATCATTGCAATTAGTATTGAAAATAATTTAGTAGAGGTTGAACCAGGAGTAATTTGTGATGAATTAAATGATACCTTAAAACCATATGGCTATTTTTTTCCCCCAGATCCAGGTTCTAGTTCTGTGTGTACTATAGGTGGTATGGTCGCTTGTAATGCGGGAGGGATTCAAGCATTCAAATATGGAGTAACTAAGAACTATGTGTTATACCTTGAAGTTGTGCTCCCAGATGGTCAAATCTTAACCTTAGGATCTAAAGTCTTAAAATCTGTCTCCTCTTACAACTTAAAAGATCTGTTTATTGGGTCTGAGGGAACTTTGGGAGTCATTACAAAAATAGGATTAAGAATCAGACCCCTTCCTAAAAATAGAAAGCTAGGAATCTTTATTTTTCAAAATGTTGATGATTTAAAAGATGCGGTATTAGAATTAAGGCGATATGGGATTGTGCCAAATTTGTTAGAGTTTATGGATAAACTTATCTTAAAAGCTGTTTCTGAATATTTAGGAGGTGAATTCTTGGATTTTCCAAATGGATATGTATTATTAGCTGAAATAGATGGAAATTCTATGAGAGAAGTTGACGAAACATTCGCAATCATGTTAGATTTAATTGTTCAAAAAAATCCGATATTCCATAAAATTGCGATGAATGAAGTAGAAAGAGAAAGGTTAATCCTCGCAAGGAAAGCAAATTTACCAGCTTTATCGAGAATTAGACCAAATACTTGTGTAGAAGATTGCACAATTCAAATTTCTGATTTTGCAGATGTTATTAAAAAAATTGAAGATATTCCTAAAATGATTAATGCAAAGAATTTATTAGTTGCAATTGTATGCCACATGGAGGGAAATTTACACCCCACATTTTTATTTAATGAAAATGATGAACAAGATGTAAAGGATTTTGAAAAGGCAGTAGAATATTTATATAAACAAATAATAATTCCTGTTGGAGGCTCTTTAACTGGAGAACATGGAATAGGAAAAATTAAGAATCCTTATCTCGAATTAGAACATGGTACTGAAGTAGTAGATTTGATGAATCAAATTAAAATACTTTTTGATCCAAATATGATTTTGAATCCTGGAATTGGAAAAGGTGATAATCGTCCTTTAAAAATCAAAAATCATGCACGCTCTTTGAAAAATCAAACTGATAAGGTTTTAGAAATGAAATGTATGAGATGTGGATTTTGTATTTCATGCCCATCAAGAATTAATTTTTTATTAGAAACATATAGTCCGCGTGGACGTTTAAGCATTCTTAATGGATTAGTGTATGGAGAACTAGAGTTGAATGATTTAATTATCAAAATTTTGCACACTTGCACTTTATGTGGACTTTGCCAAATCAAATGCCCTGCAGGCGTTAATACAATAGAAATTTTTGAAAAAGCTAGAGAAATTATTCATAGAAGAAGTGAAGAATCATGAGATTTGCCTATTATAAATTTATTTGGTTTATCTAATAGTTCACAAATCCACGCATTATTGAAAGTTTTAATCGTTAAATAATATATTTTAATATTTAGAGATTGTTGAATTTTTGTCATAAAATGTTTCATTAAATGAAATAGATAATAATTAAGTTCGTGTTAATAACACGCACAAAAAGAAGATCGTGAGAAGTAAATAATCTCAAAATTAAGTTAAAATATTTAAATTTGACAAGCTCGCCTTTTTCTTTAAAAATTTATCTTTTTATGCAAGTTTTAAAATCGGATTTCTTGTTTCTGGGTTATTATTGGTACCTGTATTCTCCACTAATAACACTGTTAATGATACTGAACGTAATTTTTCGAGTGCATTTGGCCCAAATTGGCAAGAAAAAATACCTCCAGATGTAAATCAATATTTCTTAGAAACTCCTTTTTCATTATCTAATTATTTCCTTGGTATCCCTCCTAAAAACTCTAAAATTGAAAAGAATACTCTTTTTTATGAGAATGAAGGAATAAAACTCTATTTTGATGCTTATATGCCTTTAAACAATGGTGAAGGACTTCCAGGGCAAAATTCCACCATTATTCGAATCTATGGGGGAAGTTGGACTTCAGGTGATAAAGGAATGATGAATATGATGCAGATAAATAAATATTTCGCTGCTCAGGGATATATTGTGTATGATATTCAATATGGATTGTCATCTAACCCTCTATTTTCATTAGATCCGCTAACTCCATCCTTAAAAAAAGGAGATTTTGATATAGATGATATGATGCGCCATATTGGGGTATTTACAAATTATCTTTATAATCATTCCGATGAATATGGTGCAAATATAAAATCTGTGTTTATAAGTGGAGGTTCTTCTGGAGGACAACTAGCAATGGCAGTAGCTTTAGCTATATCAAGTGGAAATTATATGTACATTTTCAATGAAAATTTGACCATAAAAGGATTAATCCCATTCTACCCAGCAAATGGTGCGATGCGGTTTTTTGGAGTTAGTGGAAGAGACGAATTTAAAAAACCAGAAAAATTGACTGAAAATGATAGTCCTCCTTGTTTAATTTTTCAGGGAACTCATGATATACTTAATTACTTCAGCATTGATGAAAATATTAGAGATACTTATAATGCAAAAGGTAATGAAAATGTCGCTATTTTATGGATGCCTATAGGTGGGTATGCTTCAGATTTTTATTTTCCAGGGTATTATAATCAGATTTTCCTTTACTATATGGAAAGATTTCTATATCTTTATCATTAAATCCTATGAAATCAAAAGAAATCCCATAAAATGCCCACTTTATGTTAGTTCTCAAACATATAACAAATTGTTACAGAAAAGCTTTTAAATATTATGTGATCAATAAGTGACATACAACAGTAAATAGGAAAATTTTTTAAAAAAAAGTTTTATTTTATAACTGATATATTTATTACTTCAAATAAATCGTTAATTTATAGGTATAACTTTTAAACAGATACTATTTACAAGATTTTAAAAAGTGAACAGAAATGAGTTATAAAGACAGACTACGTTCCACTAAGGTCAATTCAGAAGGAGATTTAAGCAGTAATTCAGATACTAAATGTTGTGACACCCCTAGTATCGAATCGCGCGAAGGAGATAATGTATGTTTGAATTGTGGTTTGATTATCGGACGTAATCTTGTGGGTAACGAGAGGCGAGCTTACACCGTAGAAGAAGTAAATAAGCGGAGACGTACTGAACCGCGATGGAGGGAATTTGGGCCGAGAACTATGCTCCCGAACTCCAAAATCGATTCTAAAGGTCGCTTAATAAACGCACGAGGAAAAACGTTATTTTCAAGATTATCCAAAATTCAAAATTCATTAATTTCGAGTATAGAACGTAATTATTGGGAAGCAAAGCCTAAATTAAAAATGCTTACTTCGAAGCTTAATACACCTGAATATATTAAAGAAACAGCTTGGAAAATCTACTCAGTTGTGGCAAAGAAAAAGCTCACAATGGGAAGGTCAATAGATGGATTTATCGCTGCCTCTTTATATGCCGCGATTAGAGTACACGAATTTCCAAGACTACTCGAGGAAATATGTGATGCTTCTCTGACACCTAGAAGAACTGTACATAGAAGTTTAGGAATGATTGTTAAAGAAGTCCTCCCGGAACTTTCGCTTAAGTATAAGCCGATCACAGCAGAACAGCTTGTATTCCGCTTTGGTAATGATTTGAGTTTACCAATGGATGTACAGAAAAAAGCGGTTAATATGTTAGCTAAGGCATCCAAAAATGGACTTTTACGAACAGGTAAAGATCCTAAGGGATTAGCTGCTAGTGTTATTTATATGGCTGCGAAGGCTAGTAACTGCAGAAAAACACAAGCGGAAGTCTCCTCTGTTGCGAAGGTTACAGAGGTAACTTTACGGAGCCGCTCCAAACAGATACGAAACAAGCTTTAGTTAAGAGATTTCCTGATTCGAGGCAAATAGATTAACATTTTTTTTTTTTCTTAATTTTTTATTTTTTTTCTTTTAAAAAGCTATCACTATTTTTTCTAATTGACTGTGAAATAGTGAAAAAATTGCGCTTCTGTAATCAAGAATAAAATAATAGCCATATTCCGAGGATTACTTCAAATGTAATCGCCGAGAGATCACCAATAACTGACAGGACTTGAAAGATTCTATATGCTATTTAGCAGTTCTATTTATTTTTAAATTTATAAAAAATTAGTTATTGAAGCAAGCTTAACTTTCCTAAAAGCAAGAACTACATCCTTTTATTGCTATGTTAAGAAAAATTGGATATAACAACTAATAAATAAAAACTAGCAAGAAATTATTTATATAACTTTATTGCAAGGTATAGATAGACCTCGGAAAGAGTGTGAATTAATGGATAATTTTGAGCTTTTTTTAAGTATTTTAAGTGTAATAATTGGTTATATGTTGGGGGCTATTTTGCCTTCTTATATCTTCGGTAAATTGAAAGGAATTGATATCAGAGAAGAAGGAACAAAAAATGCAGGTACAGCTAATGCTTTCCGTGTATTAGGACTCCCATATGCCATTCCTACAGCACTATATGATACCGTAAAAGGTTTGTTAGCAATGTTAATAGCATATAGCTTGGGAGCAAATTTATTTTTCATGCAATTAAGTGGAATAGCTGCCATTATTGGACATATTTTTCCTTTTTATATAAAATTTCGTGGGGGGTCAAGGAGTAGCAACAGCCAGGAATGCTTCTTTTTTATCTGGTAAATTATCTTTTTGCTAGTTTTTTAGAAATTTCTGCTGTTATATTGTATCTGATTATATTAGTTGCAATATTTATATTTATTTCTAAAGTTGGAACCCTTCTACCTCTTATATTATTTCCTATTCTTGGTTTTGCTGTTTTCCAAATATATCCAGGAAGTGCCTATAATCTCTTTTTTGTATTAGTTCTTATTCATATTGCATCGATTGGATTATATAAGATAATTTCAGAGAAAAAAATAGTTATCCACGATGAATCATTTAAGGCTCACTGGTGGCGAGTTGCCATAAGACCATTTGCAATTTTATTTATACTATTCTATTCAATTAATCCTAAAATCCCAACACTTATGCTCATTGGCTCGGTATCTTTAGCATTCATCTTACTTGATCTTGTCCGATTTATACATAAACAAACAAATATACTTTTAACTGAAAAAGTCAAATCTATTTTTAAAAAGAGCGAAGTTAGTAAATTTTCTTCAATGACAATATTCTTAACTGCCGGTTTCATCAGTATTCTTTTATTTGAGAAGGAGATTGCAATAACAGTTTTGACTTTTCTCATATTTGGTGATATTTTTGGGAAAATATTTGGGTTAGCTTTTGGAAAGCATAAGATATTTGATAAGACGATTGAGGGAACTCTTGCATATATTGGTTGTGTGCTTATTGTGGGATACTTTCTTTACAGTTTTTTAGATATTCCACTAATATTACTAGTTATTGGGGGCATTGTTGCGCCAGCAACTGAACTTTTTTCATTTGGAATAGATGATAATTTCACAGTTCCTATAATAAGTGGTGCAGCAATGACAGTGACAAAATTGTTTTTTCTACTTTAAAATATTTGAAAAATCTTCTAACAGAATGCTCTTTTTTAATAAAACAGATCTAAATTAACGTGTCATTGATATTTAATTGATATTCAATCTTAGATGATAGATTATTTTTATCATATGTTAGTAGAAATTCGAGTGATTTTCTATTTTGATTTAAAAATAAAATTAAATATGATTATTTTTTTCTTTTTTATATAGAAATGAGCTATATTGAAAAAAAATATAAGCAGAAGATCAATGAAGTTTTTGCACATTTACCAAGTTTAGAGAACAATTTGGTAGAATTATTAAATAAAAGTTCTATAACTATTGTTGACGATATAGCGACTATTTGTGCGAAATTTAATAAAAAGATTAATCTTATACTTAAAAAATATTATCCCGAAATAAAAGAAGTGAAGGATAAATTAGATTTTAAGCCTATCTTAAAATTTTATTATGAATTAATCAATAGGTTGACAGATTTAGTTAGGAATATAGAAAATTTTCAAAAAATTGATGAAAAATCTTATGATGAATTAATAGAGTTCATAGAGAGTAAGGAGAATTTAATTTCTGGTAAGTATAGAACTATTTG
>SDBT01021793.1_pt1 | contig 10013 bp, 7 predicted proteins | sample 2277101 | NCBI WGS metagenome assembly SDBT01 (sample SAMN10404973, study PRJNA504765) | marine sediment metagenome | isolation source: marine sediment core GS10_PC15, 103 cmbsf | place: Arctic Ocean: Southern Knipovich Ridge | collected 2010
AGCCCGGACCGAGGTCCCGGTCGGTGGCAACTCCTCCATGAGATCGGCCTGCTCGGCGTAGAGCGCGGCCAGCAGGCCGGCCAGCTCGTCGCGCTCGAACGTGGACAGGACGACCGGCACCTCTTCGGCCGATTCCAGCGCCTCGAACAGCCTGGGACTGACTCTGAATCCCGGCTCGTACAGTCCGACCCACCGAACCTGCGGCATCTGCCGAACCTGGTGCACGAGCGGCTTCGCCAGCTTCACGAGGTAGGCGTGTTCCGCCATGTAGCCGTACAGCACACCGCCGATCTCCTCGATCTCGGCGCGCCATTCCGAGAGCACCGTGCCGTGGAACTGGACGATGTAGTAGTCTTCGTCGGCCGCGGGAACCGCCTGGGCAAGGCGAGTTGGGAGGTCGGGTCTCCGGCTGAGAGGGTCGAAGCTGCCGGCCTGAAGGGAAACGTGTTGCCTCCGCGGCTCGCCGGCAGCCGCCTCTACCTCGCGCGCGGTGTCGTCGGCTGCAGCTCCGGAGGCACCTGCTAGGCCAAGAATGCACGCGGCCACAGCAAGCGCGGCCACCCGTCCCGAGGTGAGGCTGCGCACTGCCAAAGCCACGACGCCGATACTGCTCGCCAGCTTCATTCCTGCCTCGCCCACGCAGGACCGCTGCCCTCGCCCCTCCCACTGCCGCCTTGGTTGGGCTTACCCAACTAGGATGGTGGGGCCAACTGCCCGCATCAAGCCTATGTCGGCTACTAATTGGATTCTGCGGGCGGGGTAGGCTCTCCTTCCGGCTTACTACTATCTGTCGGGCGAGATTGGCGCTTCCCCGGCCCGAAGTGCACCAAAACTAATCTGGGGCATCCAGGAGGCCAGGGACCTCGGCTCCTGGACACCCTTGTCCCTTGTCCCCGCCCCTATGAGGGGGCGTGACACTTTACACCGCCAGCTGGACTGACCGCCGAGAGGGCTTAGCGCCGGTTCTACGCCGATCCGACCGCTACAGAGATCGCCGCAGAAAAAAATGGAACAAGTGGCAGGAAGGTACGTGGGTGCATCGAAGAATCGCACTGGCGAGGGGACGTCACGGCCTTACTTAGACTCATCGCATCACCTCAGCCCTCCCCTTATCTTCTCGCGCCTCTGGTGAGCGCCACTGTCTGCGGGCAGCACCGCGGCCGGTTCATCCGCCGGGAGGCGGATGCGGCCGGGGCGAGGCAGATCTCTATTCTCGCAAGAGTGACATCGCGGAGGTGAGAGATGGTGAGGCAGCTTTTCTTGAGCGCGGGCGGTCGGCGGGCGTTGTTGTCCTTCGGGGCGTTGGCGTGTGCGGCCGTCCTCGCCTGTCTAGTGTTCGTTCCGTTCACACAGGCGGGGATTGTGATGACGACCCGCGCTTCGATGGCCTATCTGTGCGCGCATGCGGCCGGCGGGTTCGAGTCGTTCACGCCGCCCGCCGTGGCTACGTATCCGGACGTCCCGACGGATCACCCCGTGTACGCCGAGATCGAGTACGTGTTTACGATCGAACTCATGGTGGGCTACCCTGACGGGTATTTCCGTCCGGAATTCCTTGTCATGCGCTCTCACGCGGCCGTGTGGATTGCGCGCATAGCGGCCGGGGGGGACGCGTTCGTCCCGGAGGGCCCGGCGACGCCGACATTTCCGGACGTGCCAGTGACCCACTGGGCCTACAAGTGGATCGAGTACCTCGTCAGCCTCGGGGTGCCGGTGGACTACGGCGATGGGACCTTCCACCCAACGGAAGCGATCGACTTTTTCGATGCGGCGGACTGGCTGTACTACGCGACGGGAACCTATGTGGACCCGAACGGGATTCCCCCCGGCGGTGGGACGATCCAAGGGATCGTCTACGACGACTACTGGGGGAGCCCGATAGAGGGGGCAGGGGTGATGGCCTGCGATGGCTGGGAGTACTACGAAACGGCCACGTCGCTGGACGGATCATTTGCCATGTACGGCGTCGCGCTGTCGGCTGACTACATGGTGTGCGCCGGGGCAGACGGATATGTGGACGAAGAGGTCCCCGGCGTCCCCGTGGGACCGGGGACGGTGCAAACGCTCTACATGGGGATGACCATGTATACGCCGCCGCCGCCGATCGTCGGCTCGGCGACGATGTACTGCCCGGATTGGCATATCGAGCTGAACGATGCAGGTTACTCCGACTGGATGATCATGACCTATCCGCACCAGCAATGGCATGAGAACTTGTCCGGGGAGTGGGCGGCGGCTGTCCGTTATGACGGGATCGGCACTCCGGATGGGGAGTCCATGTGGCTGTCGCCGTACTTCCTCTATCCAAGTTTCTACACTGCGACGGATTTGGAAACGCTGATTCCAATCAGCACCTGGGACGATCCGGAGAATCCCACGGATGGAGCCGACACGGGTTACTCCGAGATCCGCAATGCGGACCTCAGCATCGCAATCAGCTACACGATGTACATGACGGATGCGGGGACGGCGGCCGGGCTGCGTCCGGGAGGCGTGGGCACGCGAACACCGGCCACGAGCGGGCGGTATGTGCTGGGGCAGACCTACAATATCACGAACATTTCGGGAGGGCAGCTCACGAACGTGAGCTTCTACCAGATGCTGCACGCCCACCCCAACGATGACTATGATCCCAACAACTTCGGGGTGTACGATCCGACGGCCTACGCGGCCGGGGACATGTCGGAGTTCTGCTACGACATAACGCAGTATGGGGCCTCGATGTGGAACCCACCCGGGAGCGATATCACGGGCTTCAGCGCCGCTGAGGCGCCGACGGCGTGGGGCCTCGGGGAGTTCCCTGGGCACAGCGGGGAGCCCTCGACCGGCATTCACATCGACATCTACGACGACACGCTGCCAATGACGACGTCCGATGGGCCGTCTGAGATCGCCGGTGCAATGAAATGGGATCTGGGAACACTCGAGGCCGGCGCGAGTGTGGAGAAGACAGTCCTGCTCTGGAACGGGTACTACATCCCACAACTCGCGCCGGTGGGACGCGTGCTGTCGATGCCGACGGAACAGCTTGCAGTGCCGGGAACCACGGTGGAGGTTCCAGTCAACATCGGGGAGGCGTCGGGCATGGCCGGGCTCCAGGTGCGAGTGACGTTCGACTCTTCGCTGCTGGAGGCTACAGGGGCTTCGAAGGGCGACCTGATCGCGGGCAACGCTCACTGGCTACTGGCCGACCCGGTGCTATCCGACGGGTCGATCGAGGTGCTGACCTACGACGATACGGCGACCGGGCTTCCCGAGGGCACCGGAAGCGACAGCATGCTGATGCTCGAGTTCCAGGTGAAGCCGGGGGCGGCACTGGGCTCGATGGCCGTGCTCCACTTCGACGTGGCGGTCGTGTCAGACCCGTGGGGAGATCCCCTGGACTACACCGCCATCGACGGGTCGTTGCGCATCAGCTCGCTGAAGCCGAACCATCTCTACATCTACCCGATCGAATCGCCGCAGGTGGGCGATGCGGTCTACCCGATGCCGTTCACAGTGGCCGTTGAGGCGCGCGACATCCTCGGACACGCGCTTCTGGGATATGCGGGATCGCTCACCATGTATGATGCCACCGAGACCATTGCTCCGATCTCGGTGGGACCGATGGTGGACGGATATTGGAGCGGGCAGGTGACCATCGGCACTCCGCTTGCCGATGATTGGATTCTCGCTGTGGACTCCCAGTTCCCGGACGTCTGGGATGAGTCCAACGAGTTCCAGGTGATCGGGCTGGGCGACGTGAACGGCGACGACATCGTCAACGTGCTCGATGTCGTGAAGATCGTGAACTTCGCTTTGGAGAAGCTGGTGCCGACACCTGGTTGGCAGGCTTGGGTGGCGGACATCGACCATAACAGCAGCGTAGATGTGCTCGATGTGCTGCTGGCCGTGAATCTGTCTCTGGGCCAACCGATCTACTCGCCGACCTACTCCCGGCTGGCGGCGCTGCCGGCCAAGGCGAAGGAGAAGCAGAAGCCGGTCTCGGTGTCGCTCGTTACAGAGACCAATGATAACGCGACGCTCTCGGAGGTAGTGTTGTCCGACGCCTCCGGCGTTGCCGGTCTGCAGCTCGAGCTCGAGTATGACGACAGGAAGCTGACCCCGGTTTCCGTGGAACTCGCCGGCCTGACTCAGGCGGCGGGGGACTGGACGATCCAGAGCAACGTGCAGGATGGTACGATGCACGTCCTGCTATACAACCCTAGCCTGCGGGGTCTACCTGCGGGTGAAGGCATCGTCGCAGTCGTGAGGTTCCAGGGTGAGGATGGAAAGCGCGGCAAGAAGCCAGCGCTCAAGTCTGCCGTCCTGGGGAACGATCGCGGTGGCGAAGTGGCCTGCACGGCGAAGTAGACGGCTGGACGGGCGCAACTCTGGATTGGCCGTACGCCCGCGCGCTGGCCAATAACTCATCGGCGCGGCTGAGGTGAACAGAGGCTGGTTCGACGACGACATGATAGGTCATGGGCAGGGGCCACCTGTGGTGGTCACACCGGCATGGAACCGCCCTGAGAGCGGTTTCTGGAATGCTAGCGGTGCTTGTGGCTCGGAAGGGATCGACCGACAATCGAACCGGCGGCAAAGAGCGTGTCTTGCCTACGCGCTCTCCGTCCGCGACCTTGTGTCGCTGTCAACCGCCTTTGAGAGTGCACAGAGCGGGAACATACGTGCCCCCACCGACAAGGTGCTCGAGGGGCGTCAGACCTCCGGAGGTATGCACCTACATACTCTGCGGACGGGCCTTGATGTGCGTGTCAGATGCCAATGAGACACCCTAAGGCAGCGATATCAGCCCAGCCAGGCGGGTGTCACGGGGTCTTGACAGGCACGTAAGTGTCCGCGACATACGTGCCGCTGCGGCCCCGCTCAGACTCGACGGCGGCCCCTGTGGCATTCAGGCGTCGGCCTTCGCGGCTCTTTCCTCGGTTAGCGCCTCCCATCGTGCCACGATGATATCGCAGTATCTCGGCTCGAGCTCCAGTGCATAGCAGGTCCGTCCCGCACGTTCCGCGGCAATCAGCGTCGGACCCGAGCCGGCGAAGGGGTCTAGGATGAGCGCGCGCGTGGGTGTCAGTCGGCATCGGAAACTGACCCGCCATCGGCGTCCAATATTGACCCACCCCAGATTAGTGAAATCAGTTCGCCGTTGCCTCCTAATGCCCCCCAGAGACCTTCTCCAATCGCGCTGGGTGGGTCAAGTGCCGACGCCGATCTGGCCTCTGGGCGGGTCATTCCTGCACGCCGACTAACAAACGGCTCCTGCGGGCGGATGAGGACCACCTGCTTCTCGAATATGGGGTCGGCTTGACGGACCTCGGCAAACAGGCTGTCTCGAGCGACGATCGCTCGTTGACGGACTCTGACTGGGATCGCGAGCGACTCGACCGAGTCCTCGCCCACTGTCAACCCGCGTGTATCTGCTTCAACGGGAAGAACGCCTTCGAAGCGTGGGCAGACGAGACGGCAAGGCGTTGGGGTCTTCAGGACATGTGCGCGCTGGAGACCGTTCCGGTCTTCATCCTGCCATCGACGTCTGGGCGCGTGCTCGCCACGGCCAAGTTCGAGGGGCGCACGCGAACCGAGTGGTTCACGGCAGTACGGCAGTGGCTGCTGGAAGACCGTGCTGAGATCGACGACGTTCCCTCGGACCAGAGCCTCCAGGTGGTGTCTGGCTCGGCCGGAGATGCACGAGCATTCGCGATCGCCGCCGACATTGTGAGGAAGTTCGAGTCCGAGAAGAGGGCGCCCTACCTGAATGGCAAGGGATATCTCCGGTACGGGGGACGAAGCGGTGTACACGTCATCGTCTACAGACGGCACAACAACCCGCACCCGTGGACGGTGCCACTCGAGGCCCTGCGAGAGGCCGTGAGCCAGTCATGTGCCGCTGGGCGTCCTTTGCGGTCGAAGGAGTGCAACGCCGTTCGCAATCGGCTCGGCACCCCCCTGAGCATCCTGCTCCGCCTAGTGCCGGATGGTCGCTACCGAATGTGATGGCTGTTGGGAGAGCCCTCAGGTACGAGCGCGGCAGAAGCCTGGTCCAGTCCCGAAGCCAGGGGAGAATATCGAGTAGGGGGACTCCTCGCCGAGCCGGCATGGCAGCGTGGCTCAGCGAGGTGGATCCGCCTCCGGGACTCGCCGACGGTCGCATGTATCCTACCTTCGCGGGACCTGACCCCGCTGCGCCTTCGATCCCGTCAATGCCTCCCACCGCGCGAGGATGATATCGCAGTAACGTGGCTCGAGCTCGACGGCATAGCAGGTTCGACCCGCACGTTCCGCGGCGATCAGCGTCGGACCCGAGCCGGCGAAGGGGTCGAGGATGAGCCCGCGCGTGGGAGAGGCGGCCCGCGTCAACTCCTCCAGTAGAGGCACCGGCTTAGGAGTGGGGTGCTCCTCTGACTGTGGGATGGCACGAGGGAAGCGCAGGACATTGCGGGCCTCGGTGCCCCCGTGCCAGATCCTCGGCTCGCCCACCGAGGCCTCGATGATCGCTTCCCAGGACCGACGCCAGCGCCATCCCAGACCCGGATCCACCTTGTCCCACACGAGGATGTTGAGGAGGGTGAAGTGCTCACCGATGGCGAGGAGGGCCTTCGCGAGCACCGGCTCTCCTCCCCCGCCTCCCGCAAACCAGTGCAGCACGCTCCCGCGCTTCATCACCGCCTTGATCGCGGTCAGCGCCCTGGGGAGAAACACGTCGAACCCATCCGTGCTGTCGTTCGAGATCTCCTTCTTTCGTCTCCCCTTCTTCGCGAGCGTGGACCGGTAGCCGATCCCATAGGGGGGATCGGTGAGCACCAGGTCCGCCTTCCCACCGCCGAGCAGCGTTGCCAGGGCTCCGGGCGCAAGGCTGTCTCCGCAGTGGAGACGGTGCCGCCCCAGCTGCCAGGTTTCGCCGGCCTTGACGCGCGTCGGAGCCGCGTGGCGCTGCGCCTGCAGCATCTCGGCCGCAAGGTCGAAGCTCTCTTCATAGGGCGGTGGCAGCTGCTGGCGCTCCAAGTCCGCGAGGAGTGTTTCGATCTCCGGGCCATCGAAGCCCGTGAGGGTCTCGTCCAAATCGGGCAGTTCCCGCAATTCGGCCAGCAACTCCCCCAGCTTGGGCAGATCCCATTCTCCCTGGATCCGATTCAAGGCCAGATTCAGGGCCTTTGCCTCGGCCTCGGACAGGTCGACGTAGACGACCGGCACGCGCTGATGGCCCAGTGCCTTGGCCGCTTCCCACCGCTGGTGGCCGCCGATGATCGTATCATCGGCGCGCCGCACCACAAGCGGCTGCACCAGACCCCACTGGGAAATGGAGCGGCGGAGCCCAGCCATTTCCTGGTCTGTGATGCACCGAGGGTTGCCCTCCCAGGGACGGAGTTGCTCAGTGGGCACTCGCTCGACGCACATATCATCCCGCTCCCCGGGCGAGTGCCGGGCGTTTTGCTTGGCTCTCATGGGGTCTCCTTCTCTTCGGCCTCCGCCGCCTGCGCCTTCGCGAGCTCCTCGATTATGGACCTGTAGGTGGCGACGCGACGCATTGCCTCAGCGCGTGACATCGCGTCGCTCTTGTGCCGTCCTCGGCCCACCACATCCTGGCCTGAAGCATCAGTCAGCTTCTCGTACATCTCATACAGGATGCGGATCTCTCGAGGAGTAAGTTCGCGCGAGGCAGTCCATTCGCCGGTGGCCGGGTCCTTGCGCAGGATCTCTTTGAGCGCGGCTAGTGCGCCGCCCCGGAACCACTCCGCGTCCCTTTCGTTGCGCTGCCGTAGCTTCCGTCGCCGGAGCGTTGCCGCAGTCTCATCCTCTTCACTTTGCGCCAAGTCCCAGGCGTAGATTCGCTCGCTCCACCGAAAGCGTCTGGAGCGGCGGTACATCTGGCTCGGATTCCTGCCGAGCTCCTTCGCGACCGCGACGATAGTGCGCTCCTCCCCCATGTCTCGGTATAGGACAAACGCCCTATAGGCAATGGCTGATTCATCCGGCTGCTGTTGCCATGGCTGAAGCTCGGCTTCGCGCCCATGTTTGCCAGAGGAGGTGGTGCTATCGCTCATGGGAGCTCTGTGCCTCGTTCCATGGTTGGATGGTCCCCAAAGTGCTCGAAGGTATCATACGCCACGGGTCATTTCTCTCTCGTCTCCGCAGGCGACACATGCCACCCACGCACGAAGCCGAGCCGCTGCATCGCTTTTCCCAGGCGCGTTGCCTCGATCAGGTCGAGCGGCTTCCCTTTCTCAGTGAGTTTGAGCCGCTCCGCCAGTTCCTGGGCCGACGGCAGAACACCCCAACGTTCCTTGTCCCACCGCGTGCGCCGCGGTGCCTTCGGCCTCTGGGCGGTCTCGACGCGCTCGCTGATGCACTCTCCTAGTACCTCCAATAGTCTCTGGTCAAAGGAACCGTCCACCAGGTCCTCGACCACAGAGAGAACGATCACATGGTAGGCGAGAGAATAGACTTGCGGTCCCAGTTTCGCCGCGAGGTCAGGGGCATGACGGTAGAAGCGCTTCAGAGTTTCACCTCGCTCGAACATCGAGATGGCAACGTGGTCCAAGCCCGAGCACCCCTTGGCCAACTCTCTCTGGCTCAGGCCCTTTGCCTGGCGCAGGGCGCGCAACTCGCGGCCGATCTGTTCCTTGTTCACAGTCACTCCCGATCACGTCTGGGCTGGTCTTCTTGTTATGCGAATACCATATTTGCACAAATCTGTCAAGAGCATAAGGCATGGGCAGTGGGGAAGGTGGCTCGCGGCTCGGGGTTCTCGTCGGCGAGTGCTACTCAGCGGTCACCGAACAGGCACTCCTGAGGCCGGCGATCTGTCACCTACGTGGCACGCATCTAGCACCGAACTGGCACCCCGAGTCTGTGCTGAATGGGCCGGTGCACCTTGACCTGGATGGCTTCAGACGGACCCAGGAGCCACCGGACGGGGTTCGCCACGCTGCCGGTGCGGCCGTCGGGCAGCACGAAAGACGTCCAGAAGCCCAGGATTCTGGCACCGAAGTGGCACCAATCTGGCACTGTTAGCGGGGTTCGAGAGGGAGATGCGGGGTTGAGAGAGAGCGTGATTACAAATCAGCCGCTCTTCCAACTGAGCTACGCCGGCTCATCTCTACATACCATAGACAGTGCTTGGCTTGTGCCCCCGCTGGTCTGGGGGCGTTGACCGGCTGAGCGAAACTCAGCGGGTCACCATTGACGGTCCACTTCGGTCCCATTCTACCATTCAAGGGGCAGACATGTCAGCAGGGGAAAGGGGGCAACAGGGGCAGCCGGGTCCTGCTCAGGTAGTGGTCGATTGGGACAGGCTGATATCCTTGGTGATATCGGCCTTGGCGAAGGCCCATCTCCGCTGGGAGTCAGCGAACTCCGAGTAGCGGGCCGTCATGATGGGGGAACGGTGACCCATGGCGCGCATGAGCGCAGTCGTGGGAACACCGGCCATCGCCGAGGAGAGACCGAAGTAGTGCCGCAATCGGTGGGGGGTGAATAGGGCCGGGTTGATCCCGGCGTTGATGGCCGTGCGTCGCAGGATGGTTCGGACCGCGTCAGAGGTCATCCGTTGGCCGGCGCCCTGGCCCAGGTTCACTAGCAGCGCATCCTCTTGTGCTTGTTACGCGGCGATGAGACACGTGTGTTCGGCCCCGCCGCTGGCGTACCACCCGCTTCGATCTACCGGTTGCTCATCTAGAGCTGGCAGATTCGGCTCCGCTGTCGCGCTGGAAAAACAGGTGCAGTTGCACAGAGAAGCGAATTGTTGCCACAGAAGTTGTGTAATACAATATGTAGAGGAGGGAGTTGATGGTTGGCGACAGAGCGACAGGAATCCGAGCGGCGGGCCGGGGCCTCATTCTGGCCTTAGTAGTCATCGGGATGCTCTTCTCCTCTTCGGTCTTGGCGCAGGAGCAGGAGCTGGAGTGGCCGCGGCAGATCATCGTCTCCGAGGGCAAGATCGTGGTCTACCAGCCGCAGCCCGAGACCTTCGAGGACAACGAACTAACCGCGAGGGCTGCCGTGTCCGTGACCCC
>SDBT01021794.1_pt1 | contig 10013 bp, 7 predicted proteins | sample 2277101 | NCBI WGS metagenome assembly SDBT01 (sample SAMN10404973, study PRJNA504765) | marine sediment metagenome | isolation source: marine sediment core GS10_PC15, 103 cmbsf | place: Arctic Ocean: Southern Knipovich Ridge | collected 2010
CCGGAGACGTCGTGCTTGCAGGTGAAATCATTAATCAAGTGGGGACTATACTTGAATCCTTTAAAGATGATGAAAAGCAGGATGTACTGGATAAGATTGGTTTCTTAGAAGAAGAAATCATTTCAGAACTGTTTGCGTATACAATAAGGTTCGTTCCCTATGATACGCCGCCTGTACCCATTGGTGGTTATAGAGCCATCCAGAACAACGTGGTTTATCCCGCGAGTGCCCTGGTGGCCGGCAAATCAGGCAACTCGGCCTTTTCCAACGTAATACCACCGGACGGCAAAACCAAAACAAAATACAGCCTGTCTCGCTTAACTGCCAAAGCATTATTCATCGCTTCAATAAGAGTCACAAAATTCTGATGAACAAATCTGTACACCGCCGCTTTCCTGAGAAATCGCTGATAACCGCTCGACCCGCTCACAATCAAATCATATCTGCCGGGCACAAGGTCATCTGGCACCTTCAGACTTTGCCGATATTTCTTCTTGCCCGCCAGAACGGATTCTATAATAACTTCAATATCGACTCGCTCACCCGCCTTGACTTTCGAGTCGGACAAATCAACCGACCATATCCTCGAACTAATGTCCTTGTCCGTGATTCGAATATCAAAATCGACCGATTCTATATCAACTTCTTTGTAAGGATTATGCATAATTAAAGATATCGAAACAATCGCTTCTGTCAGCATCTCATCAGCATACATCCCGGTTGAGACGTTTTCAAAAGTAACCGGCTCGGCACCCTCGATATTAATATTCACTTTATACTCAACCATATGATCCGGAGGAAATTCGCCGCCAGTAAAAACCGCCCCTGAAACTGCCGTGCCGAGCATCCGGGCACTCATCAATCGATTATTGATAACCTCACAGTTATATACCCGCTTCTCAACATCATTATAACGATCCACTTTTATAGTCAGCGGTATCGTTTTGGCCTTTGCGCCAATTTGCCCGAAAATCGCCGAAGACTCATCGATTCTCAATGCGCCGACCGTCTCAAGTGCGCTGGCGTACTTAAAAGAACGAATCACGCTCGATACCACCGTGTGTACCTGCCCGGTGGCTATCGGCAAATCCACTTCCCCATAACCGAGCAAACTGTGACCAAAACCATACACCTTATCGCCGACAACTTCGGTCACCGTACCCATTGCTGTCATTTTTATATCACCACTCACAAACGGAATAGCCAAACAGGCACCAGGTACCAATTCTGCTTTTACTCCCTCAATGGCTTCGCCGCCGCCGACACCTGCAACAGTCATAAAACCCAATGGTTCAACAAAACTTTTTAGCTGCTCACAAACACCTCCAGGCAATCCGGACGTAACCAACGGGCAAGGCAAACGCTCCATACCTGATGCTCCATATCGACTGACGGATACAGCATCAAAATTTGAGCTTCGAGGTTCGGTCAATTGTTTATAAAACTCCGCAAAATCTATAGGCCCGGAAAAATCAAACATACGCTCCCGCTTTCGCCCTTTCCCCTGCGCTATACCTACACTGAGCATCTCCTCAATCGGCGTAACACCATAAAGTGGGTCTTTACTAAAAGTCCATCCGAAAGCCAGTGCCCCAGCCAGTCGCCCCTCGATATAGACCGGCGAACCGCTGCAGCCCCCAACCGGACCGGTATGGATAAAACGCTCATCCGTACCCTGAACCAAAATAGCATTCTTGCCAGGACTTATATCGCGCACCACGCTTATAACATCTAACTCAAATCTCTCAATCTCAGTACCCTCATAAATCGTCAGGCAATACGCCTCCATACCCGGCTTGACTTCGTCAACAGAAATGTACTTCGCCGGGTCCCAAATGTCTTTTATCACACTCGGAATGCCCTTCTTACTCGATTCGGCCGAACTCACCGAACAAACAAAAACAAACAAAATCAGAGAAAAACAAAAAACAGAAAGTGAAATAATCTTATCTTTCGTCCTTTTCCCGCGCATTTACACCCTTTCGATTGATTATTGCCTAAAAACCAGAATTTTAGCCGCTAAACAATCTAATTGCAAGACAAAACAATTTTTGCTACAATCCCAACTGTCGTTCATAATGTAAAAAATAGATATTTCTGGAGAAATAAATGAAATCAGAACATCGTCACGACCTGAAAACCAACGAATTAGCAGAATGGCTAATCAACTTCCCGCAATGGGCCAGGAAAAACCGCACAGTAATCATTTATGTCTCGATAGTCGCCATCTTCGCAGCAGTCGCATTTTACTGGAAGAGACACCAAACAAAAGTCATAATACCACGGGAACAAATCGATTTTACCAACGCTATTACCCCTCTGCCCCAGAATAAAATGCAGATAGTCCAGGCGCAGCTTCAGGGATTCGACACTTCTTACAATCTTATCACATTCTCCAAGAATCTTCGGGCCATCGCCCAGAATACAAAAAACGACACAATCGCCGCTCTGGCATTTATCAAATCCGCTCATATCCTGCGAACGGAATTGCACTACCGTCTTGAAACCGTCAGCGAACAGGACGTAAAAACCCAGATAGACGAAGCAAAAGTTTACTACAACAACGCCATTGAAAAATCATCGGCCAATCCATCCCTAACAGCAATGGCCAAATTAGGACTGGGACTGTGCGAAGAAGAACTCGCAAACTTCGCCGGTGCAGAGCAAATCTATCGAGATATCACCGAAAACCCCTTGTTCGAAAGCACCGTTGCCGCCGCACAGGCAAAGCAGCGCCTCGACACAATGGCTGATTACCAGAAAAAAATTACCTTCAGGCCCTCACCAGTTCCACAAGTTCCTCCGATACAAATTAGTACAATCACCCCAACTGATATTAATTTGCCCAATTCGCCCAATCAATAATCCACGCAAGTTTATGGAGCTAAACAAAAACCAACCACAGCCGCCAGACGAAAATGAAATGGCTCTCGAAGCACTGGCGCTGCAGGTGGGCAACTCAATCAAAGAACGTCGAGTCGATAAATACCTTCACGGCCGGTTTAGTAACTACAGCCGAGCTATGCTCCAGGAAATAATAAGAGCCGGCGCCGTCAAGGTTAACGGCAAAATCGTCAAACAAAGCTTCAAGCTTAGCCCCGGCGACAAAATCGATATGACACTGCCCGAGTTACCGAGCAAAGAAATCCAACCCGAAGATATACCCATAAACATAATTTACGAAGATGACGATTTAATTATCCTCAACAAACATGCAGGCATAATCGTTCACCCCGCACGCGGCAACACTCACGGCACACTGGTAAACGCACTTGCCTTTTATTCCGACAAGCTCTCAAGCGGCCTGGGAGAGTTTCGCCCCGGAATCGTACATCGTCTCGACAAAAACACGACCGGTGTCATGGTCGTCGCCAAAAATGACCACGCCCAGTGGAAAATCGCCAAACAGTTCGAGAACCGCCAGACAAAAAAATCCTATCTGGCTATCGTCCACGGTACACCGGAACTCGACGCCGACCGCATAAATGAACCGCTTGGTATACACCCAAAAGCAAGAGAAAAATACGCAATAAGACCGCAAACAGGCAAAGAAGCTATCACTTTTTACGAAACTCTTGAAGTTTTTCGAGGTTTTTCCCTGCTGAAACTCGCTCCCAGAACCGGCAGAACACACCAGATACGGGTCCATCTTTTGCATATCAAGCACTCTATTGTCGCCGATGATATGTATGGCGGCAAACTCGTCTATCTCTGGCAGTTAGCAGACGGCGAACAACAGGTCGCTGAACCGATTATAAACCGCGTTGCCCTGCACGCCCACACTCTTGAATTCAAGCACCCGACAACTCAAAAACTGGTAAAATTCGAAGCCCCCTTGCCCGATGACATGCAAAACATGCTCGAGGCGCTGCGGAAATATCGTAAAGTGTAACTACTCTCTGAATACTCCTGTGGCAGTTTCGCCAAGTCGGCATCGGAGCCGGCGACCATCAGGATATCATCTTCATAAATCACTGTATTGGGCATTGGAACGTTTATAATCGCGCTCTTTTCCTGTTTCTTTGCCTTGCTGTGCTCACCGCGTTTTATTGCGACCAGATTCACGTTGTACTTTTGCCGAAGCTGCAAATCCATAACCGTTTTACCGTCAAAGCTGGCCGGCGACTTCACACGAGCCAGACTGTAACCCGGCGCAAAATCGATTTTCTCTCCTATCTGCGGCGCGATAAGTTTATACGCCCATCTCTGCGCCGACTCGATTTCAGGATAGATAACCTCTGTAGCGCCCAACTTCGAGAACACCTCGCCGGCAATAAGGTCTTCAGCCCTTGCGAAAATCTGCTTCACACCCATCTGCCGCAGGTTCACGACCGTCAGAATGGCCGACTCGAAACCACGTCCGGTTCCCTGCCCAATACCAAGGATAGCGACATCGACCTTATCGACTCCCTGGGCCTTCATCGCTTCCTCATCGGTACTGTCAAGCCGAACAGAATGACTTACCTGGTCGCGAATCAAGTCTATTTCGTCCCTGTTCTTGTCTATCGCGATGACCTCAGCCCCACTCATCGCCAGGGCAATAGCCAGTTTCTTGCCGAACCTTCCCAATCCTATTACAGCAAACCGTCTCATAGTTCTACTCCCAGCTTAACTCAGTCCTAAAGACTGTCTTTTTTCATCCTACAATTATCGCCTCATCCGGATAGCTGTACCGAACGGGTTTCAGATTAAACGTAAGCGCCGCCAGCAGTGTCAACGGCCCGAGTCTGCCGATAAGCATTACAACAATGATAATCAATTTGCCCATTGCTGTCAAAGAACCGGTGATGCCGGTCGTCAAACCCACCGTCCCCAAAGCCGAAGCCGCTTCAAACGCAATTTCAGAGTACTCAAAGCCGTTTGCTCTTTCCGTTATAGTCAAAATCAGTGTCGCACCGAACAAAACCAAAACAAACAGTAGCATAACGGTAATCGCCCTGCCGACGACCACTATGCGCACCGACCGCCTAAACATCTCCACTTCCCAGCGTCTCCGCAGGGCCGCCACACCTGTCATTATTACTACCGCCAATGTTACCGTCTTAATCCCGCCGGCTGTCGAACCAGGCGAGCCGCCGATAAACATAAGTAACATCAGAATAAATCTGCTCGATGCCGACATCTCCTTGACATTGATAGTATTAAAGCCGGCCGTCCTTGCCGTAATCGACTGAAACAATGCCCCAAGAAAACCACCGTTCGCACCGCAGCCGTCAACACTCGTATAACGATCAAACAAAAGAATGGCCAACGCCCCTAAAACTATCAGGCACCCGCTCACGGTAAGCACTATCTTGGTCTGAAGCCGCATACATTTAGGCGCCTCCATCAATAATTTATGTCGATTACTGAACCGATTTTTAAAGAATCGTTTTACCCTGTCAGCCGCAATGTTGGTCAAATCATAAAGTACACCAAAACCGAGTCCGCCTAAAATTATCAAAGGACAAACCACCAAATACACACCCCAGCTTCTGTTATAGCTGACAAAGCTGTCTCCGAACAAACTAAAGCCCGCATTACAAAAAGCGCTGATAGAATGAAAGATACTGCAAAACCACTGTTGACCGGCATTACCTGTCCAACCGGGCGCATCGTCCCACATCCCAAACATACAAACCGCACCAACAGTCTCGATGAGTATCGTACCGAAAAAAATAAAAACTATCATATTGCCTATTCGGCCAAGCGTACGGGAACTTAATAAATCCTGCATCGCTACCGATTCGCGCAAATTCAACGCCTGACCCAGTAATAATGCAAATACCGCACCGAACACCACAATACCCAAACCACCCAACTGAATCAGCGACAGAATTACTATTTGCCCCATCAAACTAAAATCCTGGCCGGTATCTTTCACGATAAGACCGGTTACACAAGTCGCACTGGTCGCCGTAAACAAAGCATCAACAAAACCAATACTTTCATCAGCCGACGCCCTCGGCAGCATCAGCAAACCTGAACCGGATATTATCAATATCAGAAAACTTGCAATTAGGGTCCGTGTCGGATTCCTGCCCGACGACGCCAGATTCACAACCGTCTTGCAAACCTTCGCTACTACCTGCAAAACCAGATAAATCCCCACTGCAAAATGCCGCACTGCCGCCACATCGGTCTCGGCAAACCATCTGCCCGCTCCGAAAACAACAACCCCAAGCGCAAACAAAAGCGGTATCTCAAACCAATTGCCCCGTGCGAATTCGGCTTTCGAAACCGTATTAAATAGCCGGATTATTTTCTCGACGATAAAAATACAAAGCAGAACCGCCTGAATAATATACAAAATCCCCCTGGATACTAACGGCTCATCAAAACCGAACAGGCAAACGAAAGACGCTGCAACCACCGCCGCCGTCAAAACGTTAACGCCGATTATAACCCTCTCCAGCCGCCTGTTCTTGTAAAATATATGCATAATACGCTTACAGTATCATATAGCCTATAGCCGACAGAAACAATTGTCAATTATCAATTAAGCAACATCCGCCAATCCGAGCGAATCGCCGAATTTAGCCAGCAATGACCGGCGTATATTTTTATGTCCTGCTTCTTTTAACATCGGGTCTTCGGATACTAATTCAAAAGCATTTTTTCTCACCATAACCAGCAGTTCATAATCATCAATAATGTTCGCAATTTTCAAATCCGGCAGCCCGTGCTGTCGCGTACTGAACAACTCACCCGGCCCACGCAATCTAAGGTCATATTCAGCTATCTCAAAGCCGTCATTACTTCGGCTCATAACTTCGAGTCTGCTCTTAGCCACGTCGCTTTCAGCTTCGGAAAACAAAAAACAATACGACTTGGCCTGGCCCCTGCCTATACGACCTCTCAGCTGGTGAAGTTGCGCCATCCCAAATCTGCCGGCACCTTCTATAACCATTATCGTAGCGTTCGGCACATCCACTCCAACCTCTATCACCACAGTAGAAACCAGAACATCAATTTTACGCTTTCGAAACTCAGACATAATCTGCTGCTTTTTAACCGATGGCATCTGACCGTGAAGAAGCTCGACCGTAAACTCCGGAAAAACTTCTTTGGATAACTTCTTCCATTCCTCCGTCGCCGCCTTAATATCATCATTACCATCGACCGCGGTAATCCGCGGATAAACAAAGTACGCTTGTCTTTTGGCCTTTAGACGCTCACGGATAAACTCGTATGCCTTTTGCCGTTCGCCCTTGTCCACCTGTCGCGTAATAACAGCGCCCCTGCCGGGCGGTGAATGCTTGATAATCGAAACATCCAAATCACCGAAAGCAGTCATCGCGAGCGTCCTCGGAATAGGAGTAGCGGTCATAACAAGGCAGTGCGGCACACCTTGCTTTCGCAATTGCCCGCGCTGATGAACGCCGAATTTATGCTGCTCATCGATTATAACAAGCCCAAGCTTCTGAAATTCTATATCCTCCTGTAACAGCGCAACCGTCCCCACAATAATATTTATTTGCCCGCTTTTAATTTGCCCCAAAAGCTCTTTTCTCTTTTTGCCGGTCAGTCCACCCGTTATACAAACCCCCTTTACCTTGCTGCCTCTTAAATATCTTTCGATACTTATAAAATGCTGCCCCGCCAAAATCTCCGTAGGCGCCATAATCGCAACCTGCATCTTATTGGCGACCGCCAGCAGAGCCGCATATAACGCTACCACTGTTTTGCCGGACCCAACATCGCCCTGCAGCAGACGATTCATCGGCGTTTGCTCGCCCATATCAGCGGCAATCTCCTCAATCACATTGTCCTGGTCCCCTGTCAGCAAAAATGGAAAACGCTTTCTGATTCTATGGTCTATCTCGTCACTGCAATTACACGCAGCCGCCGTCGAAAAATGCTGACATTTATACCGGCGAAGCGCCAGCCCCAACTGCATCAAAAACAATTCATCATACTTCAAACGCCTTTTCGCCTTGGCAAGCTTCTCTTCGTCAGGCGGTGAATGTATCCAGCTAAACGCCTCTTTTCTGCCGACCAGATGAAGTTTCTTAAGAAAATTTTTATCATAAAACTCATCCACAAGCTCATCCAGATTATCCAGCACAGGCCTTATTATCTTCTTGATTTGCATACTGCTCAACTTGGCGCTGGCTGGATAAACCCCACCACCAAAATACTCACTCGGCTTTGAACTTCCATCTTCAAGCACCATAAATTTCGGATTGGTCATCTGTAACTGGTGCTTATATAAAGTAATCTTACCCGATGCCATTACGACCTGTCCGGGTTTTAACTTACCTCTCAAAAAACCTCCATGAAACCACAAAACCCTGCATACCCCCGTATCGTCAGCAACAATAGCTTCGAACATCGCCGGCCTTCGATAGCTTCGACAATCAATCGACTCGACCAGCCCGACAATAGTAGCCGATTGGCCTTCCTGAATTTGGCCTATTTTTATCGGCTCAGACGCAAAAACCCAGTCCCGCGGAAAATACTCCAACAAATCCCCCACAGTCTCAACCCCTAACTGCGCAAAAACCTCCGCCTTGGCCGGCCCAACACCTTTAAGATATTGCACCGACATCGACAGCTTAAGGGATTGGCGATTTGACGAACCGCCCGACTGCTCTGCCATATCATTACTCTTCAAATCCATACTCACCAACCAACTTAACAAACCTAACGTCGCAGATTACTCTTTCTTTTGTTTCGTTTTTTTTCTTTTCAAAGACCACCAACTCCTGCACCCCTCCACAGCCAACCGGGCCCACCACCAAACCATCCTCTGCAAGCTGCTCGACAAACGGCTCGGGAACCTTCGGCGCCGTCGCGGTAAAAATAATCCTGTCAAAAACCCGCTGTATCGGCCAGCCGCAGGTGCCGTCGCCAACGCAGAATTCAACATTGCTGATACCCAGCCCACTCAAAACCACTTGGGCCGACTCGGACAACTCAGCGAACCTTTCTATCGTATAAACTTTTTTCGCCAGTCTGCTCAAAATCGCGGTCTGATACCCACTGCCGGTCCCAATCTCCAGAACCTCACAATCTGGATTAAGCCGCAACTCCTGTGTCATCAAAGCAACAATATACGGCTGAGAAATAGTCTGATCCAGTCCGATAGGTAACGGCCCATCCGCATAAGCCCGTGACCGATATGTTTGGGGCATAAATTCTTCCCGCCTAAGCTGGCCCATCACCTTCAGCACGTCGGCATCACTTATACCACGGCCTATCAAGTCCCGACTAACCATCTGCTGACGAGCCTTAGCGAACTTGTCTTCTGTCTCCTGACTGCTCATAGATGTAATAATCGCTTTTTAACCCCTATTTTGCAAATCAATTTTTGCACTGGATTAAGCTCAGCCAAATGGTAAAATGCTGTATCAGTGCAGTAATAAACGAATTTCAAAAAACTTTTAAGGCAATTTTATGACCGCCCAACTGGAACCAAGACGTTATCTGATAAATATCGATACCATCTCAGCTCGCCAACTCTTCACCGACTGCCTGGTGATTGGGGCCGGCATAGCGGGTCTTCGCGCAGCCATCAAGGCCGCCGAACACTCAAATGTTATCGTCGCCTGCAAGGACTCCATGCAAAACAGCAACACCTGGCTGGCCCAGGGCGGCATCGCATCAGTACTTGAAAAAACAGATACCTTTGAATCTCACATAACCGACACGCTCAACACAGGTTGCGGCATAAGCAATAAAACAATCGTCGATTCAGTTATTCGCCAGGGACCGGAACTTATCGAACAAATGCTCAAATGGGGCACTGATTTTGATATGACCGACGACCACATCGCAACTACACTCGAAGGCGGTCACACCCACGCTCGCATCGCACACGCTCACGGTGATGAAACCGGACGAGTAATTGCAGAGGCCCTGATAAAAAAAGTCAGGCAAATCCCGAACATAAAAATACTGGAAAACTTCTACGCGATTGATTTGCTCACCAATGACAACAACGACTGCATAGGAGCCCTCGGACACGATGAACACAGGTCCGAGCAGATAATCTGGGCGGCTAATACAATCCTTGCTACCGGCGGAGCGGG
>SDBT01021795.1_pt1 | contig 10013 bp, 17 predicted proteins | sample 2277101 | NCBI WGS metagenome assembly SDBT01 (sample SAMN10404973, study PRJNA504765) | marine sediment metagenome | isolation source: marine sediment core GS10_PC15, 103 cmbsf | place: Arctic Ocean: Southern Knipovich Ridge | collected 2010
GACCTTTACCGAGGGATCGACAGAGCGGCAAGCGGTGCCACCGTCGCGGCTAGTTTGATTTTCGGGGCAACGCCCGCCTTCTCAAAAGGGCTGCCATCGGTCGAGGTGTACGCACCGATTCCGCCCGTGCCTACGGTTTGTCGCAAAGCCTCAGCGGCTTCTTCCTCGGTGATGATCCCGTCGCGTATGGCCTTGTCGAAAACGACCTCCTCAACGCTGAGATCGAACCTTATGCGCGTGAGCTCATCGTAGCTCCGTCGGTACCAGACCTTCGTCTGCAGGAGGGCCCAGTACGATCCCGTGACGAATCTCCGGGCATGGAAGTAGACCTCGATACAGCGAATCGCTAGGCGACGCTCCTTGGCGAACCGGCGATCGGCCAGCCAGCGCCGGAGCTGTACCGCGAAAGAAATCACAACGAAGAAGCGCGATGATGTGCCGAACTGGCCCGTTTCTGCAATCCTCCAGGTCGGTTGGTGCTCCGTCGGCGACCGGAAAGCTTGCAACTTTGCGCGGCGGTCCTGGCCCGTTCCCGCACCCTCCCCGGTACCCTCCCAGGCGGACGCCTCGAAGCGGTGGGCCACCTAGATGATCGCGATTTTTTTTCGCCCCTGCCGTCGGGTAAAGCCTGGAAATGAGAAAGCCGCAGGAATGTGAGCCACGGCTTTCAAAAGCACCGGGTCGCGGCACGTCGAGGAATCTGTTGCGGGGCTGAACCTCCCACGAACCGGCGATCAGCGTCAAGAAATCATAAAAAGGCGACAGTCATCTTCTCGTCCTTGCGCACGAGCTGAAGCTCCCAACCCTCCCGACGATGAGACATCAACCAACCGAACAAGTGAATTGCTTTCCGAAAAAGTTCTGTGTTGGTCGAAAGCCCCGACCGCTCACGTATCTCCCGCAGTTGCTCATAAGCCTCGTTTGTCAAAATGAACTGCACGCGATGACTCGGTAGCTTAGCAATGGCCATATCTGCTTCCTTGGGGGAGAGGTTTGAGCCTGTGTTTGAACTCATTTCCCGCTTATATTAGACCCTGTTTATGTGGTTGTCTAGAACCCACAAGGCGCCGCCCAAAACCTCCTGAGACGCCGAACACGCCACCAGGATGCACCACCGCAACGTCACACCGGAGGACTTTTAGAGGACCCCCTCGGTGACCTGCGCGGACCTGACGGCGGTTCGGCGGAGGAGGGGGTAACTACTCGCAAACGAACCGCCAAAACAGGAACAGGTCAAACCCTGGCGTCTGAAATCATTATGAATGCGGCCCGAATTTCGGCTGCCCAAGTCTCGGGCCCGAGGAAAACAGCAATTACCCGGTTGTGGGGCAAATTGGGAGCAAATCTGAAGGGAATCTGCCAGCAAATTGGACGGGTTGGCGAAAGTTATGGGCGAACTTGGGCAGAATAAGGATCAAATAAAGCCGCGCCGGCGATGATCACCACCAACACAGGCGATGATCACCCCGCCCTGATAATTTTCACAGATTTTCAGACCCCGCCAGGCGAATGGCGCGGCGATGTTCACCTCTACACCAAATGTTCACCCCTCATCCAAAAGTTCACCGCAGAATTTTGAGAGAATTCGGGGGAAGCCTAACTGGCCTCCCCCGGGATTATCATAGCGCCGGATGCCAAAGCAGAGCCCCGCGCGGAGCGTAAAACAAAAGGCCCCAAACCGGGGCCCTTCGAGGGTCTGCAAGAGACCCGCATGAATACCGGAAGTCTCTTCTATTTCAGGCCTCCTAGTCAAGCAGACGTTAGACCGAAACCTAAATTTAGCCCAGCTACTCAACCCAGCTCACAGGACCTAAGCCTAAAATTTTGCTCAACTTTTTCGGATTATGCGGAAGCCACCCGGGAAAAGACCCCCCACCTAGAAAAAGCGGATCCGCCTGAGATTAGGTGGACTTGTACAACGGGGGACCGGGCGTGGCCTACAGAGGGAATCCCTGACGAAGGTGAAAACAGGGGGGGTGGTAGGCATATGGGGGTGGGGGTGTGTTGGGTTCGGCGCGCTGCACACCCCGGAGGCTCCCGGGCGGCGCTGATCACCACCGGCCCGAGCTCGAAGGCGATCGAGCCGCGGTGAGAAAAAAAGAGCCGGAGGAACCCCGCGAAAGGCCCTCCGGCGAGCGAGCACGCAACCACATCGCCAACCAGTCGGAGGGACGATCCGAAAACTGATCAGCGCTGAGGCTGGCGAACCAGGAGGCTATCCAAGAGCTCGCCGCCGTCCTCGAGCCGGAACATATCCTGCCTGGCAGAAAAGTCAAGAATCTCAAACGGTTCCGCTTTTAGTGGGACGCTGGTATTGACACACTTCGTCCGTAGTGTGTATATTCTATGAACCATGACGAACACAGCAAGCACCGCATCCCTTGATTCCAGAACCCTGAGCGCTGTTATTGCTGCCTGCCGAACGGGATACAAATGCGCCTCACAATACGCCTATGACGAAAGCGTAATTCACACCCACAACATCGCTAGCGCTTACAAAGGCGGAAGCCTGGTCGAATTAGCTGGGGCGCTACACGCCCTTTCCGCTGAGCTGGCAGAGACCGTAGGCGCTTGGACTGGATACGTACAGGTCAGAGACGCGGCCTCCACGGTAGCTGCGGTGGCGGGATAATGGTCAACGTCAACAAAGCCTTAGCCCCGCGCCGCGGGCGCAAGCGGAAGACCGATCCGAAGAAGGCCGTCGCTTACATTCGTGTTTCGACAAGGAAGCAGGTCCTCGGGCCTCAGGCGCAGAGGGACGCTCTCGAAGCCTACGCGCTCGCTCAGGGCATCGAAGTCGTCGGCTGGTACGCAGAGACGGTCGGCGGTAGCGCGCCTCTGAGCGAGCGTGTGGAGCTCTTCATGGCCATCGACAGAGCCAAGGCCGAACGAGCCGGGACGCTCCTCGTGGCTAAGCGCGATCGCTTTGCACGCGATCCGTTCCTGTGTGAGCTCCTGGAGCGCGACATGACCAACGCGGGGATCGAGCTCGTGGCCACCGACAACCCCGAAGCGAACGGCGACGACCCGACGGCGATCCTCATGCGACGGATGCTCGATGCGATCGCCGAATATGAGCGCGCGCTGATCAGCGCTCGAACGAAAGCAGCCCTGGCCACGAAGAAACGCCGGGGACTTCGGGGGCCTGGCTCGATCCCGTTCGGTAAACAACTCGGAACCGACGGGGTGACGCTCGAGGATCATCCTCAGGAGGCGATCGTGGTCGGTCGCATCCTCCGTGACCGGGAAGCCGGGAGCTCACTACAGGCGATCACAGACGCGCTCAACGCCAACGATGTCCGGGCTCGGGGTAAACGATGGCACAGAACGACCGTGAGCCGCATAATCAAGGGTAACCGTTGACGGCACCAAGGGTAACCGTTGACGGTACCTAAGAAACAGATACTGTAGCGAGGAAATCGCTGACCCCGTCACCGGCTTTCCCAGCCCGCCTTTCCGAATAGTCGATCAAGTTATCGGAATTCAGCACTCTGACAAAGGGATCAGCTGACCAAGAAAGCTTTTTTAGCCCCCAACCCCATAACTACAAAACAGGCATAACCATAATGCATTCGGTAAGATAAGGTACGATGTCTGAAACCGGGGCAGGGTTTGCTAAGGCCCCCTAGGAGACCACGGAGACCTGCTGCCTTCTACCTAACGACTTAACTTCTACCTAACGACTTAACTTCTACCTAAGCCTCTTATCTACTACTTAACTTTAGATACAACCAGCCCTGCCATATGGACCTTAGCAAACCCTAGGGCACCAACCAGACATCGTACCTTATCTAACTGACTGTATTAGAGATATAGTATATTTATAGTTATACTATATATCTTAATAGGGCTCTCTGGGTCAGCTACTATGGCTGTTCTAGTTGGGTTTCCCTGTAATTCCATCGACTTTCTCTGTGTCAGGGCTGGCTTTTCCGGTAACGGGGTTGACACATTCCTCGCCACATGATACCTCTTTTAGACCTAAGCGAGATCCCCTATGTCACGAACAGGAATACCCGGCAACAAGATTATCACCTTTGCGGTTACAGAAGCTATGCAAGACGACATCGCCATACTTCCGGGTCGCGGCATCAACCGCGGCAAGTTAGTTCGCCGGATCTTGGACGGGCTCGATGTCGAGGGTTTGCTCGGCGAACCCAACTGGCCCGAACCGCCCCGACTGCAGGGGCTGACCAAAACCATCACCTACCGCATCACCGAGGCGCAGCGCGCGCGCATCGACCAACTACGGGCTGCCGGCGTTCCGATCTGGGATGTGGTCCGCCACGCCTTGGCCCTGTACATCTCGATGCCGGACGCTCAGCTATGGCAGGTGCACGAAGTCTTGCTCCAAAAGAAGTTGCAGGAGGTGAAGCGCAAGCACCGGCGCATTCGGCGGATGAAGGAAGCGCAGACCCAGCGCCAGGTGACGGGCAAGTTCGCCCTGGGCCAAGTGCTGGCCGATACCGGCACGGACAGGTTGGATTTCCTCCGTATGCTGGCCATCGCGGTCACACAGCAGCGGATCGTCCTGAACGAGGGCGAGACAGTGGCTGATCGGCTCATGAGCCACTGGGGTTTGACCGAGAAGGAGCTAGCCGAAGTCTATGAGCTCAGCGGTGACGGGCCCATGCCCGCGGCTTTTTACGATGCGCCGATGCCCCAGGAGATACGGGCTGTGGGCTCTGTCGCTGTTCAGCGCGGCAAGGTCTCACCCCTCGATACCCGAGCTCTAGAGGACACAGCCCGTGTGGGGGGGCACGACAAGGCGAAATCTGCTCTCAAGGCTCGGGAGACGCGTTTTGAGGACGCGAGGATGCGCGAGGTCTTTGCGCATGGCCTGGGGCGCTTTCCCGACATCACCGACCTTGGGGCTTGCAAAAAATGGCTCGAGGAGGCTTCAGCTTCCGCCCGGCTGACGGACAAAGAGAAGCAAGAGCTCTGGTTGCAGTTTCTCAAAATGAAGGAAACAGCCGAGCGCCATCAGGCGGCTGGGCTGGGTCCCGGGCCTATGCCTACCCCTGAGCCCTTTCCTGAGCCTGAGGATTTTCGTGCGCTCGCTGCCGAGCCTGCTCCTGCCCTTGAGCCTGCTCGTGCCCTTGAGCCTGCTCGTGCGCCCACAAACGAAAACCCGGTGCACATCGATGTCACGCCCGAGGGCATGGCCTACGTCTCCACCGAGGACGGGGTTTTCGGCAAGTTCGCCGTTCACACCGGCGTCGACCTGTGCTCTGTGCGTCCGGACAAAACGGCAGGGACGGTGTCGATGGTCCTGGCCGATGGCCGGCGCATCACGCTCCCGCTTGATGTGGTGTCCGACGAGGAAGAGCTGGCTCTTGCCGAAGCTATGCAAGATAAAGCCGCCTATGAGCTCCTCAAGGACAAGCTCGAGAGCCTGTTCGGCGAGAGGGGAGACGAGGAGCTGACGCAAGGCCACATGGACGAACTCTACCAGGCCGCGCGTGCTTGCCTTTTTGAAGCTGTGGCGTCTGGCGAGCTCACCGGCACGTACAAAGACGAGGTCGAAACGATCCTCGCGCGCAGCATGAAGAAGCTCAAAGAGGACTTTGGCCTTTCGGCTTTTGAGGTGATCGACACACCGCCCAACGGGCCAAACGACCCCGAAGAGCTGATGAAGAAGTGGAGGGACGAGTGAGGTCGTTGAAAGACCAAATCGATCTCTCCGGCGAGCTTGAAGCGATCAGCGCAACCGAGCTGAGGGCCCGACCAGGTGACTGTCTAACTCAAGTTAGCCTGGGGAAGAGCTTTGCGATCACGCGAAACAACACCGTCATTGCGTTTTTGGTGCCGCTGGCCAACTGCGACGTAAACCACGAGATTCTTCCGGACGGTTCATGCAAGACGCTGAATCTGCCCCCGCTGAAGAAGGGGGACGGAGAAGAATTATGAAGCTAACCGCTGAGCAAATCGAGGAAGGGACCCGAGTCCTCAAAGACGACTGGACCCAGTTCGAAGGCTGGCTCAAAGGGGCGTTGCCGGGCATTGAAAGAGACGGGTTGCCCGTGCTCATGAACAACCTTAAAAAGTTCATCTTGTCGGACAACATGATGCACGCCGAGAAGTTTTGGAGATCGGTCGCCGAAGAGTTGGTGATCGTAACGGACGAGGAGCATTTAGCTGCTATCCAGGCTCTCAAAGAGGATGTCGTTGGCCAAGAGATCTCGGCCTCAGCCAAAGAGATTTCGAAGATGATCTTCGCCAATCTAGCTGCAGACATGCTCAAAAAGAAGCACACAGAGGTGGCCGACATCCAGAAGCTCGCCGAGGGCGTTCTGCTCTTCTCACTCCAATGCGGCACCGCCTATGAGAAGGCGTGGAAGACCTTCGAGCTGCGAGACGAGGAGGGATCATGACCTGGGCCTTCCTCTGGAAAGTGTTTCTGGCGCTGGTGATCATCAACCTGATCATCGCGCTCCCTAGTTTTGTTTCTCTGTTTTTGGCCCGGGTTGAGGAGTTCAAAGTGAAGCGGTGGCGGAAAAAGTATCTGCCCAAGGAAGATAGACGTGAGTGAAAACAGAGAAAGACGAGCCAAGGAACGAAAGGATCTCGTTGAGGTGTTCGAGCAGATCGGGCTCCTGGTAAAAAAGGCTAACAAGGAAGAGGTCAACAGCGAGATGGTCGCCATGCTGTCCGCCTCCGCGCTCATGGTGACGATGCCTGCTGTTATCACGGCCCTGCACGACATAGCTGACGCCTTGGAAGGGATCGAGTGCTCGCTGGACAGGGCGCGCGAAGAGAGGACCGAGCCGGCCGTGCGGCCGGCGTGCAGCCACGGCGTGTATGGTGGCTGCAAGGTGACGTGCGGCAGTTGCGGACACGCCTGCCGTCGGCATCAGCCTGATGGGCACTGTAAAGCGGACATCGGTAACGGCGTTTGCGGGTGCATTGAAAGCTGGTGACTCGATGATCAAACTCGACACGCCTGAGCAAAGGAAGTAGTTGGATCGAAGTCCGGCGCGCGAACGCCGGCAACGAAGGGGCGGTTTTGAAAGTAGTGATGCGGATCGAGCTCGTGGCGACGCACGAAGACCACGAGCGAATCTATTCGGCGGAGTCGAATCCGTTATCCGGCATCGAACTCGCGACAGCTGTTGAGGGTCCGCTCCTGTTCGTGAGCCTTGCTCGTGTCTTGGTTCATGCGGTTACGAGAAGACTCGTGCACGACGTGCGCTCGAAAGCCTTCCCACCCCCACAACCGCCGCTTGAGTCGCCGGACACACCGCCCTGGCTTCGAGGAAAGGGCTTCTGATGACTCACGTAATCGATATTGTACCCGGTGATGACGGTGGATGGGTGTTTGAAGTTGCTGACAACCCGGTCGGGGCTGTCTTGAAGCCCAACAAAACGCTCGAGGCTCAAATTCGCGAGCTCATGGTGCTGGGCGCAACCCGCGTGACGGTTATTCGAACGGAGCGAGGCAAGTTCAAAGTTGAGATCGTCTCCAAGCAGGGCGGGCGGTGGATGAAAAGCCATCTCGGTCTTGAGTGCCTCCACAGCGGTCTTGAAAAAGAGCTCAAAGCTTCAATGCAGGCGCTCGAGGTCGCCCTAGAAGAGCGTGACGGGCTCAGAGCTGAAAACGATCGACTATGCGCGCTGATCGATGCGCAAAGCGAAACCGAGAGAAGAAAGGGCGGATGATGGGTGTGAAGGAAGACATCGAAGCTCAGGAAGACGCAAAAATGTCTCTTGCGGCCGACAAAGCATTGCGAAAACTCGAAGACGCGAACTTGCTTGTGGAGCTCGACAAAGCAGAGCGAAGACCTGAAGACGCGAGGGACTGGCTGAGGGACGGTGGCGAGGGCGGCGAAAGAGAGCTCTTTTGGCGCCACGTCATGAGGATCCGCGAGAAGCCGGGCATGACCGCTGAGATGGAGCGGGCCTTGCTTTGGGCCGCCGGAAAAATCGAACAGTCGAGGGTTGTTTTGCGGCCCGACGTTCAGACCGCCATGCACAACGTCATCGATGCGGCGTATGGGGCAGACGCGCTTGTCGACGATCTTGTCGCTTCGAACGAGGCCACGCTACAGCTTGTCGAGTCTTTGATGGCTGTGCGCGAAAAACTCAAGGCGCTGGCGCGGCTGGCTGAGGAGACGCCATGAGCAGACAAGAGGTGTTTTGGCGTCACGTCAAGAGACTCCGCGAGAAGCGGGGGTATCCTGATGAGATCGAGGCCGCCATGCTTTGGGCGGCTGAAAAACTCGAGGACAAAGACGCTCACTGGAGGACCCGGCTGCGCGGGCTCCTTGAAGGGGCGATCACCGAGAATTTCAACAGGCAAGCCCTTGAAGACGCCATGTGCGAAGTTGTCGAAGCCGCACACCACGCAGACACCCTCGTCGATGTCCCTGCTAACGAAGGGACACTCGAGGGGCTTGTCGAGGCTATGGCGATGGTGCGGAAAACACTCGAGGTTCTTGAGGGTTTGGTTGAGGAGACGCGCTGATGAGGTACACCGTTGAGATCGACATGAGCACGCCCGCCTTCACCGATCCGTTTGGGCATTCGGGCGTCGAACTCGGTCGCATTCTGAAGAACTTGGCCGAATTCCTTCAGAGCGACGAAGAGCACGCCCGCCAAGAAATACCGCTCTTAGACATCAACACACAGGTTGTTGGAAAGGCAGGACCGGAACGAAATGGACGAAAAGAACAAACCTAGCCCCATCACCAACACCACGGCTAAGTCACAAACCCTTGAAGGTGCAGCTGGCTTTTTGTTGGAAGCTCTGACCAATCAGGCCGCTGGGAAGGGCCCGGGAGAGGCGATCACAGACATGGAAGCCAGGGGGCAGAAAGAGGTCTGTTCTCAGACTTCCCGTCTCCCGGCCAAATGGAATCACCACCACGAGGAATACGACGAGGCCATCAGGGCCTTCCTAGAGGCGGGCTTACAGTTTGGCGAAGCCGTAGCAGATGATCCGCTCTGGCAAGAAGTAGAGCTCCCGGAGGGTTGGAAAATCGAGGCCACGGAGCACTCGATGTGGAACGTGGTCCGTGACGTTCTGGGTCGTGTCCGCATCAGCTTCTTTTACAAAGCCGCCTTCTACGACCGAGACGCCTTCATGAGCGCTCAGACGCGATTCGATGCGACATATAGGGATGTGGACTGGGAGGCCGAGCCTGAAAACCGAAGATTCCAGGGCGTGGTGACGGACGGCGGGTCGATCTCTCAGGGCGGGAAGATCATCTGGCAGAGCGAAGAGTTTCGTGACAGCGAAGACTATCGCAAGCTGAGGACGGACCTTGAATGGGCTCGGGGTCTTAGCCCTGAGGAGCGCTCTAAGATTTGTGAGTCAACTGGTTCAGTGCTCGCACGCAAAGCCTCCATAGCTTGGTTGGATAAGCGCTACCCCGACTGGGTCAAGCTGTACGCCTACTGGGACGACGCGGAAGAGACGCGGTGATGCCCGAACTCAGCAAAACTTTTGGTGGCGATGGTCTTGCGATCGAAGTCGATGGGCAACTGCACCGGCTATGGACGAAGGCTGTAGGAACACCAGACTACGACAAAGAAGAATGGAAAGCGTTCGAGTGTCTGCTTTTTCAGCTTTTCAAGGACCGGCGGGACCGGGGATGGAAAACCGTTCAAAACAATGTCAGTTGGGATGAGATCCCTAGACCTAAAGCTGGCATCGAATATCGCATCACCCCGGCAGAGTACGGCTACACAACCCGTCTTTTGTATCGTGTTGACGAGCGCCCACCGTCGCTTGACGACAGCCCGGCGACGCCTGAGCGCAAAAAGCCGGCCGTGTTCGAATTAGACGCCGCTGACTTCCGCACCGCAATGATCGGACTCGCCCAGGCGCAAGCTGGACCCCGTTTGAATTCCGCCAGTGAGGACATCACAAAATTGCTTGGACGGATGGGCGAGGTATTGTTGGCGGGACTGTCAGAGGGGCACACCGATGAATGACAATATTTTGGCGGTAGGCATCACCATTGTGAAGACCTCCGCATCGAAGCGCCTCGACAAGATGGAAGCTCCGACTC
>SDBT01021796.1_pt1 | contig 10013 bp, 7 predicted proteins | sample 2277101 | NCBI WGS metagenome assembly SDBT01 (sample SAMN10404973, study PRJNA504765) | marine sediment metagenome | isolation source: marine sediment core GS10_PC15, 103 cmbsf | place: Arctic Ocean: Southern Knipovich Ridge | collected 2010
TGGCCGAAGTATCCTATCAACCCTACAAGTATCAGGAACATCCCGCTAATAATCCACTTGCCGTATTCCGTTAACCCCGCATGATTTAATAGCCCTGTCGCTTTGGCTGCTGGCATTTACGCAAACCTTTCAGTCTTCAAACGTACAGAATAGGTGCCTGTTCCTGTTCCATTGTTAATTATCTTAACATGAAGCTCTTCAGTAGCGTCTGCGTCCTCATAGAAAAACGGAAGAGAATCAGCAAACATACCGGAGAACGATATACCTGTTGCCTTGTACAATAAATCCGCGGCAAGGAACGTATCCTTAGCATAGATCTCGACATCATACGTCCCTGCGGTCATGCCAGTATTACTAGTCTCTAGCAGCCATATAAGCCCTCGGTCTATCCAGCCTGTCTGATCAAACTCCACGTTAGAAGAAGCAGCAACTACCATACTTCCAAACGTTGTGTCTACCTTAGTTGTCCCTGCTCCAGTCTTCTCTACCACATACCCTTGCAGATACACCTTCAATGTTGCCGTACCAGCACCACTAGCTTCAATGAACCACTCAAACGTATCAGCAGAGTCCAACGGAACTATAACAGTTCCAGGATCAGCAGCTCCTGCTGAGTTTGCTGCATATACAGCATGCTGATCGTCCGGTGCAGAGGCTTCCCCACCCTTCCTAAATCTAACACGCGTAAGATTAGCCGGAGCATTATCAGAATAATGTACACGTAAAATAGCAGCAATAGCAGTCTCACCTACCCCCTTCTCTGTCAAGTCTGCTGTCAAATCTACAGAAGTCCATGATACTGAGTCGCTCTGTGATGTTACGTTAACTACCTGTGTTTCCGTGGCCTTGAAGTATGATCTTCCTGTAAGGCCACCACCAACGTTAAACCCGTCAGCACCAGCAAAATCGTGCCACGTCGCCCCATCATCCAAAGAGAATTGCAGTTCCCTTGCAGCCGTTGCACGGATCTGCACGTCATCCCCAGAACCACCCTCAAAGACCACTTTCGTTTCTACTGCGGCCCCAACATTATCCTTATCTAGTGTCCAAGTTACTTCGTTCGTTCCTAAATTAGAGACTCCTGCTGTTGGGATAGGATCATACGTTGTCCCATCGTTAGTAAACTCCCAAACATTAGTTGTCTCATTATAACGTATAGCAACGTCAGACTCAGTACCACGCTCAAGCTGAAAGATACCATGCTCGCCAGAGGCAGGTGTTCCTGCAAAGCCCTTCCTTAACTTAAACGATATCGAAGCAGTTCCGTCAGCAGCACCACCAAGGTTGTTCTCAATATCGTCAAGTCTAGCATCCAAACTAGTATAAGGCCCGCCGAGAGGACCACCTGCTAAGACAGCAGTGTAATCTGTACCGTCAAATAGTATTGGAGCAGTACGAGTAATATCAGCAACATCTATAGAAACTCCATCCCAAACCACGGAGTATATAGACGTATTAGTAGAACTTGTTCCGCCAATAGCAGGCGTACCATCGAGACCTATATCAATAAAGTACGTATTGTTTGACAGAAGCTGAAAGTCTAAGCCTAAAGTTGCTGTTGTCTTTTTGTAAAAACCAAGAGAAGAAACTTCAAAAAAAGCACCAGCACTAACATCAACAGTTTTATCAGGCGGTCCTTGCGGTGTAACAATATAAGAACCAACACCTATTAAACCATTCTGATCGTAAATCTCCTGAATACCACCTGCTGCTGCCCCTCCAGTACTACCCTGAAAAGCTTCTTCAAGGTTATTTATAGCAACCTCTATAGTAGCATTGTTGGAATTATGCGTCTGAATATAAGACGTTGTTCCAGCAACAAGTTGTGCTAGAGATATAGCCATTAGCTAACCAGCCTAATAAATGTACCTATAGCATCATAAACCGCGACGGCCCCGTAGGGCACAGTTCCGTAACCACCTGCTGTTGCAATATCACCATACTCCAGAGTAGCCTGAAACGAACCCAGAGTCTGCTCAGATCCTGGAATCACAGCACCACTAGACACACTCACCTTAACTTTATGAACAAAACCAGGCCCTCGCTTACTTAATCCAACTACTTCAACCCGACCAGTTTCACTAATCTGCATCTCTACTGGATGGTTTAGATACCGAAATCTTCCTAGTCCTCTAGCACTCGTAGACACTGGCACATTTAGTATAACTGGAAACTCGTTCTGATCAGCCCCTGGATCAGCAGCACCACCAGTAGCAGCCCCATCCTTATCAGCATTTATGGCAACGTCTATAACAGGAAACATCTCAGCAAGAGCTTCTATGGAAGCACCACCATCACCTATACGATGTATTATCTGCGTACCAATATCCCTGTTCTTCTGTATAAGGCCCCGCAAACGAGTCTTTTTACGTCTAATACGCTCATCAACTAGCTTAGTAAGCGAATTGTCTCTTAATGTAGGACCACGTCTGCCAGCCATTATGGATACGCCTCTGTAATTCCGTCCGTTGACATTGTTATATCCACAGAAGTAGACTGTTCAATACTACTACGCAAACAAAAATAACTCACCATAGGTATAGAAGTCTGGGCTCCTACTCTCGTAACAGTGTAGTTCCAATCCGTCAACAAATATATACGTCCATCAGGCAGACGCATTATATCACCCTGCTCAAACAACAGGTTATGAACCATCCGCACTATTCGAGGATGTGCAACCGACTGCTGATACAGCAACTCAGCTCGTGCTAGAGCAATAGCCTGCTCGCATGTATCTATCAAGTCATTCTGTATTTCAAGCTCATTCTCCTGCCAGAACTCATCAACATTGTCTGCTACAGCTATTGCTTCCAGTTCACTCAACGCAAAGTCAAAAGGATAGCCCCACACCTCATAGTCCGCTGACCCAAGAGACCACATCAATATAAAAACAGCGGCAAGTTGAGCAAACGCTACCGCCGCTGTCGCTGGAGGATAGGCAGCTGGTCCGAAAATCACAGGATGTGTATGTAGATCCATAGATGTAGTAAGTACTAATACTGCTACAGCAATTGCAGCAATAACTACATTGCCTGTATTCTGTACTTTTACTTCTCCTCCAGTAACACCATTCGCCGTATACGTCTCCTCAACCATCCAGCTTCCGGCAATCGCTGTTGATGTAATACTCTTATTGGCTACAGCAGACTGAAAATTAGCAAACCCTGCCCCCAAACGAAAGAGCGTGCCTGGCAAACTAAACCCTGTACATGTTGGATTAATAGTCTCTGCTGCTATATTGATAGCATCTTCAATAACATCTGTAATACCTTCCAACAACCCAAAAAGGATACCGTCTGGATGTATTTGGGCTCCTTCAAACTGACCGCTCCTGGTAAATGCTTTGGTCGATTCCTCGTCTCCAAAGTTAACCTTCAGCGTGGCACTTGTCTCAAACAAACCTGTTGTCAAATTACCCTGCCACAACATTGCCCACTCACCTAAAACCATCCGATGAATACAGTCCAGTCCTATTATACGTACCTTATTTATTACGTCGCTTGCTCCAGTATTCGCTATAACCTCAATCTGTTGTACTCTTTCGAAAGGAATATTGGTTCTTCCGCGAGTATCGATACCTTGCTCAAGATCAACATACTTCTGGTAAGTGGTCAGCCTTCCTTGACCATCAAAATACACTACAGCAGACGCTGCCTCAGCTATCTTACGCAGAGCCTCCATAGGAGGAAGATCAATTACATGAACCTGTTTACTACATAACTGGTAACCAAAGTCCTCATCAACGAGTATCTCAGCAGGACACAGTCCCATAAAGCGTTCAGCTATATCCCTAAACAATTGCCCGAGTGTAGGAAAGTTAAACAGCGTTCTATAAGCAATTGGCTGTCTGTTGAAGGACCTATTGTGTATTCTACTAAGACAGCTAAGCTGCACCTGTCTCTGCCTACTAGTCCTCGATAAAAGAAGCCCAGCTTCCCCTCGAATATGGCCTGTAAATGTAGGTTCCCAGTCTATTTCAGGTATAGAAGCATCGCCCTCAATAACTCTGATGCACTGCATCTCTTGAATCAGATGACGATTAGTGCCCAATTCTGGATCAAACTGTCCTGTGGGATCTTCCAGCACTATATTAACAGCCTCTGCTGTTATCTGACACTCACGAACAAAAGGCGTAAGATCCACTGTTGGTGTTGATGCTGTTCCATCAACAATGTCACACATAGTAAAGGGAGACCTCTCCCCTCTAGCAACATCGTATAGATACACCTTAATACGATACTGCCTGTTCGTCTTAGTTTGCAGGTCCTCTAACGTAGGATCAAGCGTTCTCACACACTAGCTCCCACTATAGCAAACCTAAATGTAACCGAATCCAAGACAAACCCACCTATATGAGCAACAGTATCAAAAGTAACCACTGGTCGGTTACCTATCAGCAAGTCAAGAATAACTATATCATACCTAGTTGCTGTCAAATCTTTAGGCGTCCACCGAACATGGCCTTCCGTATCAAAGTTTGGTATATTTGCATAAAACTGATACAACACCCTAAAAAAGCCTAGGGTCATGGACACCCTGTCCCCACCACCGTCCCAGATCTCCGTAACTACCACATCCTTTTCAAACCCAGCAAACGTCTGTGTCACAGCACCACCAATAGTTGTCTGGTGACGTGTAAAGACTCGCTTCATTGGACCAGTTGTATCAAAGTTAGTCCACTTAGCAGGATTACACTCATAAACAAGAGGGCCTTTCAAAGGAAACGATAGAACTACAGGGGGCGGATCCAGTATTCTTAACGCATTCGTACCTGGAGTAGAGGGGGCAAAGGGTACGTCAACTGAAGACACCTCCACTGTCCCAGCCTGCACAGTAAAGCTAGTTTGAGCTGAGATAATAGCCATCAGCGTCTACTCTTAAAGAAGTTAACCTGTTGTTCCCTACGTGCAGCGGCTGCTCTAGATCTAAACCTTCCCAAACTCTTACCCTTCTTACTGACTAGCACAAACTCGTTGCCTTGCTTACGCACCGTTAGATTGACAGTATCAGAATGATCCGGGAACGTCGTTGGTTTCGACTCGGATGGCTGGGACTGCTCCCGCTTCGGAGGGTAAGCTTGGTGCAACATATGAAAAAGAAGCCTGTCCACGCCCATTAGTAGTTCCTTCCGAAGTCTTTAGCCTGCCTAATACAGGATCAGTTATGTTAGCTTTTACTCTATAGGTTCCCATCAACTCTCCTGCTGATCCTATTACCTTGGTGAACACTACTGTTGTCTTTCCTGTCCTGAATGTATCCTTCGGTATAGGCTCCATAATAACACTAGGCAATACCTGAAGGCTCCAAACAGAAACCTCATTACCAACATAGTTAGGAAAGGTAGTAGCAAAGTTAGGGTCTAAAACATTGATGCCTGTTATACCAACTATCCTACTACGACGAGCATCAAAGCCGCTAATCTGAAGACCACCCCTGAACATAGGATCTACAGTCAGAGGATCGTCTGGATCAGCTTCAGGCCAAAACAATTGACTTACAGTAAACCGTCGTGTCTGCATATCCCAAACAAACACTGTCTTTGGTCCGTCTTCAATACCTTTAGTAATACCTACCAAAGTTCTGGCATCGGCCCAGTTAAGCCCTCTTATAGGACCTGCTGGACCTGAATACTGTGTTGATATATCGTACTCAGGTCTTCCGCTTGCCGCTGTATTACCTGTTTTAGTATAGATATCCAAGAACGAAGTAATATTATTAACTAAAACAAGTATATGCTGAGAACCAACACCCATAAAAAATGCCCAGTCATACGCACGAGGTGTTACTAAATCAGCACTCTCAAATGCTATATTATTAGCACCAGAAGGACCATCTTTATCAAATGGCTGAACAATATATGTAGCACTATGAGACGCACTTATAGGAATAGTAGAATAATTAACATTCCATCCTGCCTGGTAGATAACTTGACCTTGTTCTCCTCCAATAGGTAGATCTGAAAACCAGCTTGCTCTACCAAAAACAGGCTCAGGATTCTCTATAGCATCATCAAAAAATGCTGTAGGTACCGGCAAATCAGTCTGGCCAAAATCTTCCGGAGTACTTCTAGTACGAACCTCGAAACGAGGTGTAAATGTTGCAGCATCCACAGCCAGAAAACCTGGAGCTATTGAACCTATAAACGGTGCGAATGGAGGAATAAGATGAGCTGCAATCCTAAAAACAATCTTATCCTTTGAAGGATCTTGATTATCATACTGTACATGAAAGCTAGAATGATCTGCTAGTATAGGATCAATCATAAAATTTCCGTCCAGCTTCGGGAAAATAGGCCCAAAAGCCACAGGACTACCCACATCACCATCGTTTAACGCCCTATTACCAACAGGCCCTAAGAACGGTGTTCGAGCTAGTCGTTTTGTAATAGCCATTAGTCTGTTATCTGGGCTGTTATCTGAGCCGTATCCGGCAACCCTGCATCATCAATAGGACCAAAGTAAAACGTCTGTGCCTTACCTGCCGAGTTCGTCTTCGATTGTGCATCCCTCAAAGTGCCTGGTCCTGTTAGTGACCAGTCCACAAGCCAATCTGGTACAGGCTCTGTTGCTCCTGTCGTATGACCTATAATAGAACTAGTTACAGCCACCTCAACTATAGAGCCTTGCAGTACATTAACCGGGGGTGTAAGATTCAGCAATACAGGATCAGAAATAGCATCAGGCTGTACTACATCAGCAAACAAATGTATCTTAAGGTCATTAGGAGCATTCTTATCGTTAAACCCCCAGAACAACTGATTCCATCTACTGTAGCCTACAAAAGAAAAGTCTCCGTCCGGTAAAGCAGTATCTAGTACAGTTGCTACAGAGGCATTCAACGCTATAATATCCCTAACACGCAGAATTTTAACCCAGCTCGATAGCACTGCATCGATGGGTGGACCTTGAAGTAGACCTCTATAAATTCCCATCAACCCAGGCTTATAAGCAAATACAACATCCCAACCATTACCTGTCGAGGCATCGCCAGCATCCTGTACTGCTCCTAAAACCTTATCCGACCCTATCTTATACACATCAATTTTTGCGCTTGACTGAAGCTTGAATATATACCCCTGGGCTTCCTCCCAATACATCTGCGAGGAACCCAGCAGCCATAAAGCACTTGGAGCCCCTGTCAATATTAATTCGCCAAGACCGCCAGTTTGTGGATCTATACGACGTCCTGTTCCGTCACTACGAAAAGCTAGGTTAGCCGATATAGACCCTCGGGCTATCCAGCCACCACTTGCTGCTGATGCCACAGATTCAGTAACTTTGAATGCAGAACCATCCTCAAAAAAACGAAAGTAGCCAGAAACAGAAGTACCTAAATATGTAACACAGTCCAGCGAATGGTTGTAGGCCATTTTCCCTGCAAGACCTGCAAGACCATTTAGCTCTGGCGATTGGTCAAGAATCTTCGTGCTTTTGTAAACAAACCGTCTCATAGTGCTATACTAACCTTAATACGATCCTTGAAGTTCGCAGGTGGTGCTGACGTCGGTGCAATATAGTAATTGAAATCCCTGCTGTCTATGTTAGACGCACCAATCGTTTTAGATAGGGTCCCATGAGCTGCAATCTCCACGTCTGAGTCATCCAACCCCACCAACGCCCATGCCACAGGAACGCCTGCTTGACCTACATTCACCTCTACCTGAGTAGAGCCTCCTATCGGAACAGGAGTTCGGCCTAGTGTAAACGTTGCTGACATTACTGAGTCAGTACCTCGTCAACCTCTAGCTCGTCTGGTCCACCAGTATCCGCCTGCTCAGTGCCTCCAAAGCTTCCTCCACGAGTATTAGACTCAATCTGCTTCAAGATTCGATTAGTAGGAATAAAAGCACTTGACAGATTACTAGCTATAGCAGCTATCGGTACAGTCGTACGGCCAGTAATTATCCCTCGCAGTGGCTCAGATCGTTCATCAAACCTATCCCCAAGCCCAGCATCTGTACCTCTACCACTCTTACTTCCTCCTACAACAGCCAAAGCCAGCAGTCCTATGATACTAAGTATAGCACCAGCCAGCATGTCAGAAAACGCAGAAGCTAATGGCTTGAACACCTGTAACATAGAGTCAACAAACGACTCCACAAACCTATTAACACCAGACTGTATCATCTGCGTTGCAAACTGCTTAGCCAACTTCTTGAAATCAAAGTCCCCATCAATAGCATCCTGTATGCCTGAAGACACAGCACTGGATATACCACTCTTCAAGTCTCTTGTAAACTTAGTGAAAGGTATTGCTGCTGCTTCTTTTCTAGTCTGATCAGCAAGCAACTTATTCTGAATAATAAGTTGGTCATTTAATAATATCTGTGCGTCTAGCTTAGCAATTTGAAGTTCTAAAAGCTCAACATTTTTAGGTATAGCTTCGATTAACTGTTGTACAGATTCAGTCTCAGCCTGGGCCTTCTGTTGCAGATTTATTAAATCGGCCTGTGCTGATTGAGCGGCCACCTTATCTAGCGTCGCTTTGTCAGTACCTGTAGCGAGTTCAGCCTCTTTTAATTTAATAATCTCAGCCGCACCTAACAACACCTCATCATCAATCTTCTTCTGCTGCTTCTTACGAATAACAAGAATGTCTTGAAGATCACTTAGCTTATCTGTAGTTTCCGCAATTTTTGTAAGAGCTAAAGCCTGCTGATCTACAAGAAGAACCTGTTGAGCTGATCTCTGTAAAGCCTGAAGCTCAAACCGCTCGGCTTCCTGTCTTAGACCTAATTGCTGCCTGAATATAGCATTATCAGGAGCGTCTGCTGTCTCAACTCGCTGCCGCAAATCTAAGGCTGAAGTTTCCTGTTCTTGCCGAACACTCAATGTTGTCGTAGCAAGACCAAGACGTGCTTGAACAATCTGATCGTCAAGCAATCTATTCTGAAACTTAATCTCAGCACTAAGTTTCTTAGCTTCATTCGTCCGCTCCTGTGCTAACTCCAACAGCTTAAGTACCTCTGGAGCTTGTCGAAGAATAGCCTGAAGCAGAGCACTCTCAAGATTAAGCCTTCCATCCGCCGTAAAAAGATTCTTTAACTCTAAGGCAAGTTCTTTTCTCTTAAAGTCAAGTACTCTCTTAGCAAAACCCTCTGACGTCAGCAGAAATCTTAGTTTCTTTTCTAGCCGTGCTACTTCTTTTGTGTCAAGCTTATCAGTATCAAGCTTTAGCTGTATAATCTCCCTCTCTGCGGCTATCCTAGCTAGTATTGCTGCCTGTTCTTTCTCAAAGTTTCCAGTAACCTCAGCAATAGATTTAATATCCGCCTGTTGCACAAACAAAGCTACATTAGACGCCAATACAACATTTTCAGCCTGCTGTATTTTCAAGCCTTCAGCCAACAGCTTTTGTACCTTAACCAAACTGGCAGTCTTCTCTTTAAAAAGAGTAGACTCTTCAGCAACCGCCTGAAAAATACCTGTTCGCCTCTTTTCTTCAAACGAAAGACTATTAAATATAGCTTTCCTGCTGGCTACAACATCATCAACAACATTAGCAAGATCATTTTCTAGCTTTAAAATACTCTCGCTAAGAACTTTCTGCTTCTCTAAGTTGTCAGAACTTTCAGACCCCTCTACATTAATCTGTTGTAACGCCAACAGTTGCTGTTTCAACGCTTCAGAACTATCTACAATAGCCGCTTTTCTTTTCTCTATTTCCTTTACTACACTCTGTACCTTCTTCTCTATGAATCCTTCCGTGGCCAGAACACGATTAAGCTCTGCATTGATAGAAGCTAACAGCAATCCCTCAGCCTTCGCCAATCTCTCTCGCTCATTCGCTATAACCGTAGCAAGGTCAGCCTCCAGGTCCAAACCTCTTATAACAGCCAAGCCCTCAGTAGCTACTCTTGCTGTTGCTCTTGCTCCAGCTAACCTAAGTTGTTCAAAGGCTGTAAGCTCTATCCCCTCAACAGTCAACTGTTCTATTACTTTGTCTGCTTCCACCTTCAGCTTTTGTAGCTCACGAACAGCTTTATCTACATTGACTTTGATATCAATAGCACT
>SDBT01021797.1_pt1 | contig 10012 bp, 33 predicted proteins | sample 2277101 | NCBI WGS metagenome assembly SDBT01 (sample SAMN10404973, study PRJNA504765) | marine sediment metagenome | isolation source: marine sediment core GS10_PC15, 103 cmbsf | place: Arctic Ocean: Southern Knipovich Ridge | collected 2010
GCCAGCCTCGCCTGCGTTGCCGGCATTGCTGCTTTCAAATTCTGGTGTGCTGGATGTGATGACTTATTTGTGCATCTAAAAGGTTGGGCCACATCGATCAAAGTAGGTTCTACTGATTGTGTTTGTCGTCTACCACCGGAACAAGGAGAAATCAATTCCAAATACTACTCCGGCACCTTGTGTGGAAAATGCACAATTGAGCATCAGCGACAAATGTTCGAGAAAGCAAAGTTGGAGAGAGGTGACCAATGAAATGTACTTGCAGTCATTGTCCAGCGTCGCTGGCGTGTTTGAATGATGCCATTGTCAACTACAAATTTCGATGCAGGTTGTGCAGTAGACTCTTTACAGCTATGAAAGGTGGTGTGGGAGCAGATGTTACAATAGTTGAAGTAGGCGGCAGCTGTCCACTACCGTTCGGTGGCTTGCGAGCGAGTTTCTTTCCGTTCGCATATTGTGACGAGTGTTGTCGCGAACACGGTAGAGAGATGTTTACATTACATGGGACGGGAGGTGAGAATTGAAATTATGCACTGTATGCTTGTCATGCCCAGCGTCGCTGGCGTGTCTAACAGGAACTGCTTTCTTAGGAGAAGCTTACCAACATCGTTATACAATAGTATTTGCACTACGCAATAGTAAGACGTTTGCGATACAAAACGGTAAGACGCTCAAAGATGACGACCACGTTCTGATAAGTTTTACTGGTGGAGAAGCGTCATACTGTCCCTTGGTGGTAGAGTTCAGACTGAACCAAGCAGGCATCGTGGATGCGAAGAGTTTAGCGAGAAGTATCGCCGGCCCCGCTGGCTTCGCGAGATTTGAGAGGTGACTCTTGAATCAATTATGTCTGAACTGCCCGGCGTCGCTGCTTTGCGTAGCGAAAGCTGTAGACTACGTTCATTATGGTGACGTTACAGTAGCAGAAATGACAGTAAGTACTGACCCGTATATTATTGCTGTTACTGTAGCCGGACATCAGTGTCCCAGGCTACGGAAAAAGAAAAGAGGTTCTTAGATGGAAGTCACAGATAAGATATGCTTGAGTTGCCCAGTGTCGCTGGCTTGCGTATCGAGAGTCTTGGAGTATTATAACCCTCCCGGTAAAGTAATAGCGGTAATCCAGTACGATGCTAGGCATGCGACCCGACCATACATAGAGATATCGGAGTCTTGCCCTGAGTGGCAAAAGAAGCGTGCGAGGCTTGAAGAACAAGACCGCTTACGCAGAGCAGTAATAGAAGAAGATATAAGAGAGAGGTGAAAATTGAAAGCATGTATTAAATGCCCAGCATCGCTGGCGTGTCTGGGGGGAATTGCTCGTTTGTGGGATGCCTACAAGTATGACGGAAACGATAACGTACAGTATACAATAATATCTACGTTACACAATAATAGCACATTTAGTCCGGGAAATGCCGCAAACGTCCTTGTAAAGCTTAATGCAAAAGAAGCAGCGTACTGTCCCCTGGTAGTGGAATATAACACAAGACATGAAAGAGACTTGCAGGGAAATGACTTGCAGGGGAGGTGAAGATTGAAATCAATGAAATCATGGAATAAGCTATGCCTGAAATGCTCAGCGTCGCTGGCTTGCGTAGCGGGAGTTACGGACTACTTTCGTAACTACTCTCCTGACGTTCCTGCTGTTAAACAGGACAACGTGCTAGTAACAGTATTTAAACTGATACCTATTGGTACCGAAATTACAACACAATTCACAGTACCCAAGAGTTGCCCGGGATACCAAAAGAAGACAACAGATCCCAGGTGGGATCCCAGGTGAGGAGGTGAAACTTGATATACAACGAGGCTTGTCGGGAATGCCCCGCGTCGCTGGCTTGCGTGGCGGGAGTTACAGACTACTATCGTAACTATCGTCCTCACGAAAATGTGATAGTAACGGTATTCAACCTTGAACTTGAAATACAGTTCTTGGTGTCCGAGAGTTGCCCGGGATTTCAAAATAAGATTGCCCAGCGTGATGTTGGGAAGAGGATGGAGATGAAAAAAGAATGGAGAGGTGGCTCTTGAAAGCTTATTCAAAGATATGCCTGTCATGCCCAGCGTCGCTGGCTTGCGTAGCAGGCGTTGCGTATTATTATCAACATCACGACGGCACGATTGTAAGCGCGCTTGTAAAGTTACCACCAAAAGAAGAAATGCCACAAGTGTTGTCAGCTAAGCCAGTGAACTTTATAGTAACCAAAGACTGCCCGGGTCTGCGCAGGAAGATGGCCAAGCAAGAAGCTTCCCGACAACTTAGACTTAAAAAAGAAGCCCAAACGCGCGGGCATGCATACGCTTCAACGAAACGAGGTGACCATTGAATAAACTATGCTTAGAATGCACAGCATCGCTTGCTTGCCTAACAGGCGTTGCTCACTTGTGGAAAGACTTCGATCCCAGATCACGTTACTCGATAGTATCTTCGTTTAGGCATCGTGATTACTCAAAACTCACAACACGTGACGAAAGGCTTAAAGATATTATCCTTGTAGAATTCCATGGTAAAGAAGTACCGTTGTGTCCCCTGGTAAAAACACACCTAGACGTAGCAAAGAAATGGGTCAAGCTGGTAAGCACAGACGGAGGTGAGCTTTGAAGATAGACAAAGCATGTCTGAAATGCCCAGCCAGCCTGCTTTGCATCGCCGGCGTCGGGCATTTCTTCTACACAGCCCATACGAAAGCTTACGTTCATTTCAAGCCTGGTAATACCACCGAGCCTCATGCTAAGCGTAGGTTTGTGCTTGAAGGAGATGACTTTTTAGAATGCCCAGCAGTGTTAAAAGAGATGAAGCGAATTTACAAATGAACGAGGTGAACTTTGAAAAGACATTTCAGCGAGATATGCCTGTCGTGTCCAGCGTCGATTGCTTGCTTGACTGATACGGTACTGTACACACGGAGTTATAACTCTAACGATAAGTACAACGGTGTGATCGTACGTATGAATTATCTAAGCGGAGCAGCTGAATTGGAAAGAGAAAGAAGAAGGAAAGCAGGAGGTGAGTACAGGTTCTGGGAAGCTGCGGAAGTAGCACTCGTAAGGTTCAATAAGAAAAAGGCGCTCTTGTGTCCTGGGGCCCGGTATGTCAATGATAAGTACGCCGCGACCGGCGCGACAGGGAGGTGAGCTTTGAAAAAGAAAAGAATGCATGAAGCGTGGAAGCTGTGCCTGAAGTGCCCAGCGTCGCTGGCTTGTATAACGACAGTTGTGAATTACTACCATGACTACAACTTCTACGGTGACCGTGTACTCGTGGTGTTGGAAATGTCAAGCAGTGGATCACCGCCCCGCATTTCCCACTTCAGGGTGTCCGAGAGTTGCCCGGGGTTTCAAAATAAGTACGAACGCCTCAATTCTTCACCGAAGTATGCTATTGACCGCGGCCCGCATGACTAGGGAGGTGAGTCTTGAAAGTACCAACTAACAATATAATGTGCCCGGCGTGCCCGGCGTCATTGGCTTGTCTAACAGGTACGTCGTTGTTCTACTGGAAATACGGTGATAGACTTCAGCGCATTCGCACTGGAGTCGATGTACACTTGAGTTCCCTTGGTACTCGTTATAAAGCTGATGGGACCAAAGAAGTTTTCGAAAAGTTCAGTAAGGAGATTATTTTGACACTCAATATGGAAGAAGCAGGCAGGTGTCCTGGTGTTGGGTATATCTATCCTACGACGCCACCCTTCGCTGCGTGAACTAACACGAGGTGACTATGATACCATGCTTTAGTTGTACGGCAGCGCTTGGATGCTTGACAAGTTGTGTTCATGTTCGGAAGCATTACGGTGGTAATCTTGACAGTGAAGGTGACAGAGGTAACGTTGGTTATGACGTAGTATGCAACTTTGCTGACTACCAGCAGTACGAAGTATCGAAACAGAGATACACCCTGACACGCTTTCTGATTACGGACGGAAAATCAACAATGGGTTGTCCTCTGATAATAGAACACAGATTAAGACAAGCAGGCACTGCGGATATACAGGCTACAGCGAGAGGCATCGCCGGCTTCGCGGGCTTTGGGAGGTGACATGATACCATGTTTTAGTTGCCCAGCAGCGCTTGGCTGCTTGACTAATGTTGTTCGTTTTCGTAAAGCGAGTGACCGCCTCATGACGTCTTACGTCGCGGTGTGTAACTTTGGCAGCGGCGCCAATGCCGCATACGCACCAACTGCCGCACCAGAAGTATTCGTCCTGGCACGTTTTCCTGATGATACAGGGAAGACAGGATTCAGATGCCCTATGGTAATAGAATTCAACCTAAGACAACAAGGCGTCGCGGATGCAAAGCGAGCAGCTGAAAGCATCGCCGGCTTCGCCGGCTTCGCGAGGAGGTAAAAATGATAGGCTCAGAAATAACTAAAATTCGTAAGAATCTCTTGATGGTACAAGAGCATTTCAGTCAGCTCATTGGCGCGACGCCCTCTGCTATCAGTAGGTGGGAGACCGGTAATTTAAGACCGTCCGCTTATTTTGAGTCTTTGTTGCTAGTACTTAAAAAAGCTCAAGAAAACGATATAGATATTGGAATCAAAGCTGCCCAAGTGGCCGCCGAAGATGGATACGTAAAAGCTTTGTATACAATACTCAAAGCAGCGTTTGAGGCAAGTCATGGCTGACACAGAAGTAACTAAATGGTATCGCTTTAAAGTAGAGCTTAGTGAGAAAGGGTGGTCCCGTAAGTATTACGTAGAAGCTGAAGCAAGCGACCAGTCTATTGCTTGGGCACAAGTCAATACGTTGGTCACAGAAGGATTTGATATGAAGATTACTCCCGAAGGATCCTCTTATTCTCAAATACGAAAGGCTAAGTCATGCTAGATATAATTTTGATCGTTGTTCTTGTGCATCTTGCACATAGTGCATTAATGATGCACGACATTTCGAAGGCCGTGAGTGGATTACAAGCTGACAAAATTGCAGAACTCAAATCCAAGATAGACAAATTGGAAAAAGATGGGAAAGATCTGACGGCCGGCCTGAAGGCCGCGCAACAACGCAAAGAGGGGTTGAACTGATGCCTAACAAAGCCAAACTAGAAGCTGAGAACAAAAGACTCTGGAAGTTTGTTGAGGACTGTTGCGCCGTCACAGCTAGCGAGGAAGCATGCTCAGATAGCTGTTTCGAAATCGCTAAGCATATAGATACATTGTATGCCGATACCGGTCACGGACGGAAAGACGTCGCGTGAGAGGAGTGGTGATGACGATGAACATCGAAGAAGAAATAGAAACCCGCCTGCGCGAAGCAGTCGAACAAAAGGACGTGTTGCAAGCAGGGGATTATTTAGCGATGGCTGAGTTGTTGGGGATGCAAAGCAAGCCGTGCATGGCTGAGTTGATGGGCAAGGCGCGAGTGTTGACAAAGCGAGGGTCGCTGGATTTGTGGATGGAAAACTGGACTGCTTACTCTGAATGTTTTCATGAAGTAGATACAAACAAGGAAACGAAACCATGATCGTGACAGGACAAGAAATAAAAGAGAAAATCGGTAAGCTGCGGAAGATGGGTACAAGTTTCGGTGTGTATACCGAGTCTGCTAGAAGAACATTCAATGAAGCCGCAGCTATGTTGGAAGCTGTCGCAAAGATGGTGCCGTGTCCAGACTGCGATGATATTAGGATGGCTCCAAGAGGAAAAATAAATATTGAAGGTAAAGTAGGTGGTGAGTGTGTTGACTGCCCAACATGCAAAGGCAAAGATCAGAAATACCCGGAGGTGTGAACATGGTACAAGACATGACGCGCGGTGAAGAGATACAATATGCAATAAATGCAGCAGAAATTGTTGTACACGAAGTAAAGACAAAAGGCTCAGGAGGCGTGGGTAAGGGTTTATTGCAGGAAACAATAACAGATCTAAAAGACTTGTTGATAGCAGTTGTCAAGGAAGTACCGTGTCTTCGATGTAAGGATGGTAAGGTAGAAGAAAAGTATTGGGATAGCCAGGGATATGCCAGCTGGCGTATGGTGTCTTGTCCGACATGCAAAGGCTCAAAGCAAGCTTACCCGGAGGTGACCGGTGAAACGTAAACCAATAGTGAAGATAGAGAAGGCACTCTGCAGTATGTGTGTGCAGTACGGTAGGCGGCATTGGATTGTTACTGGAAACATTGTTGGAGAATACTGGGGGCGGTGTCTTACAGAGGGATGCAAAGTGACACAATGACTATTCCATACGATGAGTTTGACCCAGAAGCCGTGGAACTGTGTCGTGCGATGAATGCGTTGCCAGGCATAACTACCTCTGAAAGCTGCTGTGGTCACGGAAAAGAAGGCTTCATCATATTCTTTCGTGTTGCTGAGGCAGACCATCGAGGACTATTTATCCTAACTTGGAGTGTTGATAACAGGTATTTTAAACATGGTCCGTTCTGGGAAATCAAGCTAAACGTGTCTGATTCCCCTACGTCTCCATTACCCATTAACTTCATGCTCGAAAGTACAGTGCGTGGAGAAGAAGCTTATAAACAAGCGCAGGATGTTGTAAACAACATTGCCCGTTACAGAAAGCATAAAAACTTTCTCAAAGCATTTAACATTCAAGAATGTGCGGAGGAGTAACAATGAAAAAGCTCAAGCTTAAGCTCGACCGAAAGCAGGCGGGCCGACTGACAAAGAGCGCGGTTCACTTGGCTTGCATCAAGCAAGCGAAGCGAATCAAACTCAACAACAAAGTAATAAACAAGACTGAAGCGGTAGAAAAACTCCTGAAAGCTATCATTGAGGATATCCCTTTTAGTGTGGAGTTCGATGGGCCGATGGGAAACATGAAGTTGCACATTTCCTACAAGATTAGGTTTTAATTGTAATCCCTGGACCCGGAGGTATAAAATGCCAGAAATGGACGAAAAAGAACTACGCTTGCTTCGTGCCAAGCTTATCGTCGGCGGAGCTTCACGAGAAGAGATCGACAATTTGTTTGAATACGTTTACGAACTGAAATTGAAAGTTACCAGCAAACAAAATGCAATGAACCTGCAGAATCAAATTGTGGACACTTACAAAGCTACGGTTGAGAAGTTGAAAGATGCGCACCTGTTTATTTCAACACTCGGAACAGCCACACCGGAGATGGGCGAATTTTATCGCAAGCAGTTACATCTAGCTATTAAACAATCTAAAAGCGTCTTGGGCATAGAGGTGTAACGTGGTTAACTGGGTAAGTAGAAAAACTAAGTGTAGTAATTGTGGTGAAGAATACGTATTTAGAACCGGCGCAACTCCCATTCTTTGTCCTGTTTGTGGTTTGCCTACAGGGCCAAATCTCTTTAATGCTGTTGAAGAAATCGACCGACTCACCACCCAAGTCAACGGCTTACTTGACGAGGTCAGCGGCTTACTCGACGACAACAAAAGACTGATACATGAAAAGCTTGCGGCATTGGGTGAGGCCAAAGAGGCACAAGCTGCGTTAGATTATCAACGAGATGTATTACAAAATGAAATTGACATTCAGAATGACGTCTCTGAAATATTGGGCTATAAGAAAGGTGAAAGCATTGTCGCTGGTGTGAAAGAACTACAAGCTGCTTTGAAACTGGCGCTCCAAGAAATTAAAGAACATAACAACGAATATCACCATCTTACTTCAGACAAAATAATTAAACAGTTAGCTTCATTGCTGATTTAAAACGGAGGTTAAAGTGAAGAGATTAACAAGCTTACTTAGTGTGATGTTATGCTGTCTGTTGCTAACCCCGACCGGCTGCCTGGCCGGTGCCAAGCCGAAACCCGTTCCAGCGGCTGTCAAGAAAAAAGTTGTCAAACTCTGGCACGAAGGCAGAGCTCGAAAGGATTTAATTTTAGATGTCGAGAGCCTGGCCCGGGAAAAGCAACAGCTGCGAATAATCAGTCAAGAGCAGCGTTGTATTATTTCTATCCTTGAAGCCAAGTGTGGAAGATGTTACCAAGAATGCTTGGTGTGTAAACCGCGGACGCAGTAGAAGAGGTGAGCGGTGAGTGCTAGATGCAGAAGTTGTGACAATTATATCCCTACCAACAAAATCTTCGGAGGTGCGAAAGGCTACGGTAATTGTAAGCATACTCAAACAGCCGTACACCCAAATCAGTGTCAGTGTAGTAGTCAAATAAAGAATCGGAGTGTCATGGTGAACAAAAATAACGAAGAGCTCACTGCTGAAATCGAGCGTCTGCGGAAGGCGCTAACAACAGCACGAGACGACATCTGTGCCAATCATTGTATCAACAAAAATGCGATGACTTATCCTCATTGTGTACCGTGTATCGAAGCAACAGAAGCATTGGAGGCGAGTCATGACTGACGAAACAAAAGCCAAACCTATATCGTATACACAAGTCAAGGAAAGACTTGCCGAGATATTCATAGAAAACAGCCAACTCACCGAGAGAGTTGAGCGGCTGCAGTGGGTATTAGAGATGGCAAGAGACGGGCTGCTTAATAATGGATACTCGTCGCGTAGCAGCATGATAGAGACGATCAATAAAGAACTGGAGGACCGGTCATGACTGACGTGGTCAGGACACTCGAAGAGTTGCAAGAACTGTTTGATAAATTCAAAAAGGAGGAATAATATGATAACTTTTTTGGTACTGGTAGTATTAGGTTTGGTTATAATTTGTGTAATATTCGGTAAACCAAAGGGCGGTGGTATCAAACGTATGCCGACTCAAGAAGAAATAGCTAATCGACCGCCTGCACCACCCCCACAAGGAAAATAATATGAATATCCAATTAGGAGGTGACAACATGAGAAGAGACCAAGTTGAAATGCGGAAAGAGAGAATAATAAATACTGTCAAGACCAATCCCGGTATGACCGCAGCTATGATCGCAGAAAGATTTGGTTGCCTTACCTGCGTAGTCAGGAGAATCGCTACGGAGATAGGTGTGGAGTTGAAAGCGTATGAGCATTTAACTAGATTTTCGCGTAGAAAACACCGTTGACAAATTAAAAAGGAGGTGTGTTGTGGTAAACAGTCCTGAGTTCGACAAAGCAATCAAAGACGTACAAGCGAGCGACAATATAGACCCGGAGACCAAGAAGTTCATAACTGCCGTCGCCGAGAGTCACTATAAAGTACTGGCTAAATGTGGAGACCTCAAAGATGAAGTCACACGCCTGCGTACGGTAGTAGACATCCGAGCAAGAACTGCGTTCAACAACGGTGTGAGGGCATGCCTTGTCTGCAGGGATATTCAACACGACAACCTGAACGATGAGGTTGCTTACTGTTGGCAGAAGTTTGGAAAACACACAAGAGATGACGTCAAGCAGTCTTTGGATCCGGAGGTCTAACATGGTATCTACGTAGAGATGGATGATTGAAAGGAGGTTTTCATGGAGAACTTAATATTCGAAATTTCTTTGAAGAAACACGACCGTTGGGAAGACTGGATATTGTCCGTCAACTTGTTCAAACGCATTTCGTTCAAATTAGTATTCGACGAGAAGCTTCTCAGGAAGTTACACCTGATACGGACACCCAAACCAAGAGAACTAACACCATTTCTTCTGCCATTTCATCCGCGTTGTATTACTTGTCGTGATACGCGGGGATTCGCGCCGCACACACAATATCACCACAGCTACACAGACTCTATGCCTGGCTGTGACTTTACGAGTGGCTGTGACTCTATGCTTGGCTGGGAACTGCATGCCCGATCCCAACGATATATAAATGACTACGACAACAGACGAGATGCAGCAGACCAAGCATTCTTTATGACACTATGATTATTCCGGAGAGGTAACAAGATGCCGAAGCCTAAAGACAAAGTCTTTACATATAGATACGAAGTAGAGATGTGCGCCGAGTATTGGACTCGTAAGTACATTGTTGAAACAGAAGCCGACAGCGAGCAAGCTGCGGTGGATCAGATATGGGCATTACTTGATTCACGTCCACAGGCCCAGCCTTTGTTCAGGCTATTGAGCACTAAATGCAAGAAGTGCAATAAGAAAGGGAGTTAATTCATGGCAAATGACATAATGCAATTGAACAGTCCCGGGATAGG
>SDBT01021798.1_pt1 | contig 10012 bp, 16 predicted proteins | sample 2277101 | NCBI WGS metagenome assembly SDBT01 (sample SAMN10404973, study PRJNA504765) | marine sediment metagenome | isolation source: marine sediment core GS10_PC15, 103 cmbsf | place: Arctic Ocean: Southern Knipovich Ridge | collected 2010
TGGGTAACACACGTAAGGTTCTCCGCCGCAGGGGGTGGGCCACCCCTTCCCCACAGCTATTTATAGTTGTTTTCCCTGTCGAGCAAGGCCCTTCGTTCTGCTAACCCATTGATATCATTACATAGCTTATGCGTATAATAGTTATTATGGAACATTCTGCACATTTTCATGCTTATTACTGAGCAACCAAACACAAGGTGCAGGCTCTAACGGTCTTCTTCCCTCCATATACCCATAACCCTTAGCTGTCCTCCTAGTCATGGCGTGCTTGTACCCTAAGTATTGCATTACGAACCTTGTCAGGCATTGCTACCGGGTCTGTATTCCCTATTGACCACGCTGTGTTGCAAGATCCTTTATGGTCCCAGGTCACTATCACGTAACCGTTAAGGTCACCTGTAGACATGGCCTTGACGTCTGCTTTCATGCGGTTTCTTAATACCTTGGCCTTATGCTGCTTCAACGTGTTCTTGTGAACGGATAGATTTACAATCATGGTTACACCTACATGTGGTTAGCTAGTTGTTTCAGTCTTATCGCTTCCCTCTTGTCCTCTATATCCCTCTTGAGCTTAAGCCTGGCCTCCCTTGGTGTCGGGTGTTGCGTCTTGTGGACCTGTGGCTTACCTGCTTTCTTCCGTGCACTGGTGCGCTTCCTGCTGGCCCCTGTCGGCTTCTTCTTTGCCTTGGTCATTAGTTTGTATCCTTACGATAATTTCAATTTAGCCAAAACCCCATCATACAACAGCTTGTCTGGCCCCTTTAGATCGTCCCTTGTCTTTGCTCTTAGTTCGTATCCTGCTGCGGCTATCCCTAAAGCAAGTTCTTCATCCGATTGGTTGTCAGTTATATTCTTTGTGATACTGATCAACATCTGTTCGGTCTGTGCCATAATTTTTATTGCTGACACTCTGGCGCTGTCTGATTTGGCCGTTCTCGCTTCATTAAGCAACATTGTTTTGATCATTTCCGGATCAATATCCTGTCGAGCGATATAGAGCTCAACTAGTTCAACTATCCTTTGGGCGACCTTTGGGGTCTTCTTAAGCTTGCACGCCTCTACCTCTATTGACGTTGGTTTCATCTTTTTACATTCATAAGCCCGCCTGTAAGCCAGGGAAGCATTGCCATGTAACATATACTGTTGGCAAAACATCTCTTGCTTGAGTGTAAGGCCCGATTCGGGGTCTTTCACGTGGTTTGGCAATATTTGGCCTTCTGTAATAAATTCCATATTTCAGTACCTTATGGGTAATATCAAATTTTATTTGTATTGTGCGTCATATTGACGTATAATGTGATCATCAACCAAGGATAAGCGAATGACCAAACTATTCTACAAATCAGAAATCATTCTACTGACAATATGGTTTGTTGCAGTCGTCACGCTTTGCATCATCTCCTGAAAGGACTATCCAATGCTAGACCTCAATAAACTTAAGCTTCATTCCCTCACAATTACCGAACTAATGGCACGTTTTGGGATCACCCGCAAACAAGCTGCATCCTTTCATAGCGCCGTAATGGCTGATTATGACTCCATATGCCAGCAAGTCCCCGTTTATTATAATTGATAAGGTGAGACAATGACTAAACAAGATTTAACATTTTATAGAGATCAGGAACTTTCTGATCAGTTTATGAATGATGAAAATCTCTATCACATCATCACCAATGGTAATTGGAATGTGATAGAAGAGACAGCGAAAGACTGCTTTGTCTTTTCCGCCAACCAACTCAGCGAATTACACGAAACTTTTTTGGAGCAAGAAAATGTCAACTAGAGCAAACATCATTATTAAAGATCAATACAGCAAACTCTGGTTTTACCGCCATTCTGATGGTTATCCAGAAGGCACCATGCCGGAACTTGAGAGATTTCTCTCTCTCGTTAAGGACGGTTTTATCAGAAACAACACAGGCCAAGCCGCAGGTTGGTTGATTATACTTGGCGCTCAAGAATATGATTACAAAATAGACCCCACCAATGGCTATAAAAGAAAGCCTACAAACTCCACACTTGCCAAATATCTACCTGATCACCTCGACAAACGTGATTGCTGGAAAGTTGGAGCCTTTGAACCTACTTCTGGATTACATGGCGACATAGAATACCTCTATGTTATCGACCTTGATGCTAAAACCATCACTACAGCTACTAAAGACTTTGAAACATATTAATCTTTACCCTGCCAGCGTTCCAGCGCTGGTAGTAGTAAGGATTATTCTTAACCCAGGCAATTACGCCATAAATGGAGTAAATATTATGCAAATAGCAACCCCCATAAAACAGCGCGATTATCTAGCAAACACTCACCTGTATTTTGTAGAATATATGAAAAACCATTTATTCATTATTCGCTATGCTGATGGTCATTGTAAAATGTTAAAAAAAGTAGGCATTAAGGGTGACTTCAAAGAATGCTTATCCACTCATCTGCCAGACCAAGTAATAAAGGTTTTTTTAGTTATGGTGCATTCTCAGAATTGGTCACCATTATATAAACCTAACAACCTAAGAACCCATATTAACAAGATAATTAGCTTTGAAAATGAGGAGTAAATACTATGAATTCCCCAAATAGAAGAAACAGACTTAATAATAAAAACCATTACATTTGCAGTGTACGAGATAAATTAAGCCCACAGTTTGAGATTTATGGGGCTTACTTTGATGGTACGCAAGCGCAAGCAATTAAATATTTTAAAGCACACAGACGGATCAAAAAATATGTCGATAACGTCTGCTATAATGTTAGCTTTCGCGGCAATCCCATAACATTCGGTTGGGATTGTTGATATGGAGTTACTACAATGAAAGTACAAATATATATCACTGACCAAAATCATGAGGCACAGCTTCATTCATTGCCTGAAAACGCTATCCCAGGGTTTGTAGTCCAAGTCTACAATGTCGATAAAAATGGAAAGCCTCTCAGGTGCCAAGCCAGCATGTGGAACAAAACTTACAAGCAGGCGGAAGAAATCGCGGAAGCATATTATCGCGAATATGGAATCAAACACGCATTAGGATGGACATAATGACAAAACATTCACATCTTGGCCGTCGGCACAATCCGGCGGTCAGTCCTTCACCGAAAAATATTAAAGACCTCCGCCTTTTGAACCATCTCACCCAAACTGAAGCCGCCGAGAAAGTTTACCGAAACTGTCGTTGCTGGCAACGTTGGGAATCTGGTGATTCAAAAATGGACCCGGCAATTTTTGAACTTTTCGTTATAAAGCTTAACTTTGAAGTTTCAGACTTTTATGACGCACAACTTAAGTTGAAACTTTAAACCGTAATTTATCGGTAAATAGTTCCTTTGTCGCGTCAACATACAAACCACGAACTCTATAAGTCCCAGGGTTTAAAAACATATCTGTTGCTGTCACTGTCGCTAATATATGCTGGTTTGTTTCCAGGATAATATCTTCTCCGCTGTCCGTGGAATCATTTGTCGCTGTCCCGGTCCCTGTTCCTACTGCCCCGGCCACCGTTGCTGTCGTGTTATCAGGCTTTGTAATTTCAATACCAACGCTGGTATTTGATGTCAGATCAAAGTCAGTCTGTAACCGGAAGATATGGCCGAACTCATTAACATGTATCAACAAATATCTCCCTTAAAATTTTTGGTATCCGTGATTCCATCTTCAAAATTTAAAGTGTCTTTAATTTCGTCCTTGAAAGTGGGCTGCGCGGTCATAGCATTACCGAATGAAAGTGTATCTTTTAAGATACCAAAAAAGTTAATATTACAAGGCAAAGCGGTGATTGCCGCCCCTATTGAATATCCAGCAGTGACAACAAAAGGTATCGTTCCAAAGCTTCCAAAGCCTCTGGTGACAACAGTTGCTATGCTCACGTTGTCCTCGTCGTGCTGGTCATAATTTTCCTTCTGTTTCGAAAGACAGGCCTAAATCACATCCCATAACCGCGTCATTAGCCTGCCGCCCCATCCCTAAAATTACAATCCCATGACCAGGAGCTTTACCGATAGACCCATCTGGCCGAATGAATTTTGTCTTGCCGCGGGGAAAACACATTGTTTGCGCTTTTATTGCCCAATCATGAAACCAACTCGAGCTTGTGTAGGCCCTAACAATTGCTATGCCATCACCGTGTTCAATAAATTTTTTTAACCAAGGGACGTGGCCGTTTCGACCACCGAAAGGCGGGTTCATAAAGACACATCCTCTCCAATCACAATTTAATCCGTCGTCGTGGATTGTGAAAATTTCTTTAGCTGGCACCCAATGCCCGGCACCAGGCGAACATGGATCAAGATCAAAAGGCGCGGCTTCACAAAACCCGAGAGCCTGGAAGATTTCCGGCGGAGTATACCATTCATCTGACGCACCAATGCATGTTTCTATAATATCGCTCATGTTGTTCTCGTCGTGCTGGTTGGATTAGTGGCGTCATCTAAGGTAAATGTGGCCGCAGTCGCCGAACCGTCCAGTTTTTTAACGGTTCGCGTCGTGCTGGCGATGGCGAATTCGTGCAAACTTTGCTGGATCAACATCAACGCCTGAGCCAATGTAGGTGCTACGCCGTCCGCAGCATAACTTTCTGTCATCTGGGTTGTTAGCAACTTAACAACCTCGGCCAGTATTTCAGCTTTCATTGCGGTACTCATACCACCCAAATCTGTCAACCCTGCCCCCGCCGACCCTATTTCGACTGTATCTGTCAATATAGAGGCCACATCGACACCTTTAATTGCACCGTCTGTGTTTAATGTTGGCGCCCCAGTCCGGTTGTCTGTTATGCTTTTATAGGTGCCTCTTATTTCTACTGTGCCGTCTGCACCATTTAAGACAATCGCCCCAAGAACACCATTGATAGTCATTGTATCACCAGCTTCTATCCCAGAAACGGTAATACCATTTGCCCATCTACGCCATTCTGCTGTAACTGCCTGACCTGCTGTTTTGGTAAATGTCGGACTACTCGCCCCAGCAATACCTGATTGACAATTGATATATTTGTAATCCCCTGCCAAAGTCATTGTTACTGTGCCGCCGAATGAACAGCCGTGACAGATAGCTTTTTGGAGTGAAGCAGTTCCAATCCTACAATTTGTGAAATTCATTTCAGTAGCGGCAGTTCCTACACCAGTTACATCTGACGCATTGAAAAAATGCATATTGTTGATATCCTGGCCGCCTAAAGCCAATGTATATCCAAAGCCAGCCAGTTCTTTTGTATTTATTGTTGCCGCTAAAGTAAGGGCTGACCCAGGGATAGCATGTATTCCCGGTAACCCGACAGAATTCATTATCGTTATTGCAGAAGCTAATAAATCTGATGGATTATTTACTGTCCCGTTTTCAAAATCTGTTGTTCCAGCAACTCCGTTAACAGTGTCTAACCAGACAAACCCTTCTTCATATACCCCAAAATCTTGCAAGGTTCTTAACCTCCGGCCAGCCGAAGTAGCTATATTATGGGTAGCTCCGGTTAAAATTTCATCCCATATAGCGTCTGCAACAGCCAGAGCATAAGTAGACCCCTTTAACACCAGATCGAGTCCAGTAGCTTTAACCGCTAAACCAATTGTTCCGCTTAAATCATTGGCTGTGGTTTTGTTTTCAACATTACCCCAATCAACACCAGCCGCGCCCGTAGCCGTAACGTCCAGCTGGCGGTTGGCAACCGTTGATTTCAAGCTGTTTTCTGCGAGAATATATATTTTGTCGGTGGTCGCTATAGTAAACGCTAAAGCCTCTTTCAGTGTCACAGTTTTGGTGGCGCCAACGTAAGCCAACACCATTCCTATAGCCTTCTGAGTAGCAGTAGAGACATCCTCCACAACTATCGTGCAATTATTATACGCGTCGTTATCCGCTGAACCAGCCGTTAGAGTAAAGCTGGTTTGACTTGCTAATGTGGCGATTGTTGTGTCCACCAAAAGCAGTCTATCAGACCCGCCTGCACCTGTTGTCCATGCCGCGTCGCCTCGATCTCTTATCGCCTCAAGACTGTCAGTCGCGGAGCTGAATGTCCCACCTTGTATGTCGTTTATTTTAGTATCAAGCGTTGTACCGGTATCCACTAAAATCGCATCAACATCCGATGGAATGTTGGCCCCGTCAAGCTCCGCCAGTCTTCCTTCTGTACATACTGAAGCCAGCGCGGCGCTATCTGTTCCCCTCATGGCCGTTGTTGGTATTGCGTCCAACAATAAATCAAGCCTGCCACCGTCTATCCAGTCAGTCAAAGCTGCCATTCTTGCGGCCGTGACCTCGTTTGTGTTGGCAAGTTTCGCGTCAAGATCCAAACCACCAAGATCAGATATCGGCAACCCGCCAGCGGCATCGGCTGCCGCGTTTGGCAATGCAGTCATGCCCCCCCTGACACCATCCCGCAAATCGACGTCGGTTATTTCAACGAATATCGGACTGGCAACGGCGTTTTTACCTGAAGCCACGACAATCTGTAACATCACCTGGTCCACCCCAGTGGCGAAAGCCGCGTCTGGGTAATCACATCTGTACAGTCCCGGCATGTTGGTGTCGTCAACAAGAATAAACCCACCGTCTGCGTGAGTGGCGCTCGCGCTGGCCAAGGTGATCAACGTCAAGTCCGTCCTAGCGGCACCTTGCCGAACATATGACGCGCTACCGCCAGTTTCTATGTCTGAGAATAACAGACCGGTAACAGGTTCCCCGGGGCTTGTGGCAGACGCGTCTTGCACGATATAAAAATACACCGATACATTTGTCGAGCCTGCCGTGACTATCATTGTCTAAAACTCTGTTGTGTTAATAGTAATGATGCAGCTGATCCAGCGACGTCTTCATCTACAGAACCCCACAGGAAAAAATCCATTGAGGTGGAATCAATTTTACCTTCAACAACACCAGAATTTCCCTGAACAACAATTGCTGATTGCTCACACCCAGTCCCTAGATTATCGAATAGATCAAAGCTTGCTCCGTCCGGTCTCATACCCCAAGTATCGTCGGCTGTACCTCTTACGCGGTATAAACCGCTATCAGCCCCTGTCGGAAGACTTATATTCTGATATGAACCTGTGGTAGTTAAACTCTCATCTGTCGGATCATCTTGAAAAGTCATCCCGGATTTAACATATCCCATTACTTTAACAAAATCACCAGCAAAGCTGGTTGAACGTTTGGCCTCAAAGATTTCAGAACCATTCACACCTATTATGACCGCCCCTATCCCGGTTAAAGATCCTAGTGTATCGAAGTGATCAGTGACTGAACCTTTAGGTCGGACAGCGAAATCTGCTGCACTGCCACGTTCGTTCGTGATTTGAATTATTGCACCTATTGCAGTATCTGCCCCGGTATCAGAACTTATATCCACATCGGCATACGAACCTGTACCACCAGGGAATCTTGGGGGATTAGTGAAAAATACAACGTCATTTTCATCGAAGTAACCAATAAGCTCAACAGTTGGCACCCCTGCTCCAGTATTAACACTAACCTCTAACTGATCATTTGAATCTATGCCAACACAATAGAAGCCACCACCATCATTTGGACAGTCAAATAAGTCTGTATCTGTAGATCCTTGTTTTCTCAAACCAACATCATCCGCACTTGTACCAGCAGAATAGCTAACTCTAACCATGACCCCAGAGGCGTCTGTTACATCATCTGTAACATCAACGGTCTGAAATGAACCCTTAGTGGCGGGAGTTATATCAACAGGTGTGGCTAGTTGAGTAAAAGCGACCATCTATTCACCTGTCATAAAAAATGGCGGCACAAGGCCGCCGAGTTTGGGGGAGGAAACTATTTCATGATTTCTCTAAACTAGAGATTTTTAGCAGACTAAGCACCCGATTGCAAGATATTTAGTTTTTGCACTCACCGGTCGGAACATGGAACAGTATCTTTCAAGCCCTAAAATGAGGTGTGTTTTAGTGTACCCGTATCGTCTCCCAAAGTATTTGTCTGACTCTTTCAAGGTCACCTGGTTTTCGATCATATAGACGCAGGCGTTAAAGTCTACACCTGAACGGGTGCAGTCAGCCCACCATAGGTTATACTGTTGTTGTATTCTAACGGCATACTCGCTTTCTGTTTCAGAAGGCTTGTTGCCCTTTTTATCAACCCTAGTTTCGACGGAAGATGTTTTGCAGCTAACTTCAATTGTTTTTAATCTTCTAGCTTTGTATATTTCCTCTGCGGCGTAAAGATTAAACTCGTTCAATTCACCGCGGCTTTCGAGAATGACAAGAGTATCCAAACGTGACTTATTTTTGGTTTCTTTGGTGGCCTCACTATTCAGCAATTTTCTCGCCTCAAATATATCTTCAACTGTGCAGTGTGTTAATGAAATAATAGCGTCTTCCCGCAAACCCCTTTCAAGCATTAGGCCAATTCTTTCCAGGCGCCGGATACGCCTTTTTTCTATCTTGGTTGGTAGGTTTCTCACAAATTTTCTTCTTCAAAGTGCCCCGTGTAATTGCTTAATCTTACCAGTATATTACCAATCTTACCCATATGGCCGTGCCGCTTGATCTTTCTAACCCTAACCTCACTTAAATCCTTAGAGGTATCTTCTCTCCACAGCACGACACCATAATCGGCCTTGTTAACCCAGTTTGCCGATCCTGATATGCTGTACAGGCTCGGGCACTGTATCTTGCCGAATTGGGGTTTGGCAGGGTGCGTAACAACGATCACCAGAATATGATATTTATGAGCAAGCTTCTTCAGCATTCTAATCGCACGATTGGTGTATTCAGTTTCTGACTCCTGTCTGCCACGACAATGCTCAATCTCATTCCACGGGTCAAGCAACAGCACTTTGCACCCATCACGGATAATAGCTATTTCAGCCAATTCGACTAATTTTTCCAAAGACAGTTCCAAATTAGAATCCATTGTCTCATTGGTGATGAAAACAAAATGGTCCTGATAAAACTGCCTGGCCTTCTCTGGTTCGTGGTCAGCAACATCCTTGAGAGGCCTTCTGAGAATTCTCCTGATAGAGTTTTCCTGGTATTCTTCGTGGTCGATCTCTGTGGAACAAACGCATATCCTCCAATCGTGTAGTTTCGCCAGGTTCATCACTAGCGAATCCGCCCATTCCGATTTTCCATGACTTGGTATACCAGTGACGACCATAAATTTACCGAGGAATATTTTTATGAGCTGGTCATGCTGCCAACCCATGCCGGTTTTATAGGCTTGTTTTAAGGACGCTGGGATAGGGGGGAACTCATCCGGCTTGTACAGACCCACGACAGGATAGTCTTTGGCTCTGATGATGGTCCCTATGACCTCAGAGCGGCTATATTTCATCAATACTTCGTTGAGATCTTTGCAGTCTGGCGGATATTCGATAAATTTACATCTTTCCGCCCCTAATCGTTTTTGAAGTTCATAATTCAACACTTTGCCAGGTTCGTCGTTGTCACCTGCCAAAATAATCGTCTTAACTTTATCGAGCAGGCTTTCATTGTTCCATAAAAATTTGAATTTATGGTCGTCAATACGAGACTGGAATTGTTCGCTGCGTTTATGCGGTGCCCCGTCAGGAACAGACACAACCCATTCATAACCAGATTCGATTACTGACAGAGCGTCCATTTCACCTTCGCATATCACAAGCGGTTTATCTTCTAGGGCTGCCAGCTCTAAACCTTGTCGGTTCCAGAATGTTCTCTTGCCGTCTTTTTTCTGGCTGAAGGATTTACCTTTGCGCCGGTACTTCTCGTTAACGGCAACCCCATCTTCAAGAAACGGGAAAACCAGTGTTGTATTTTTCCCTTCGCCTTTGGTGTATATCCCGTAGCGGATTGCTGTTTCTGGTTCTATGCCTCTTGTGATGAACCACTTCTCTGCGGCTGTCGTCAAAGCGTTCGGCCCCCGCCCATGTGCAGTGGTGGCAGTTCCATATGATTCCGTCATGATCAATCCTTACTGATAAACATTTTTCCCTCTTGTTGCGTCTGGTGTGGCTACACTCAGGGCATAAGGCTTTGTGATTACCCTGCCCACGATTGCGCAATTGGATGCGGTAT
>SDBT01021799.1_pt1 | contig 10012 bp, 6 predicted proteins | sample 2277101 | NCBI WGS metagenome assembly SDBT01 (sample SAMN10404973, study PRJNA504765) | marine sediment metagenome | isolation source: marine sediment core GS10_PC15, 103 cmbsf | place: Arctic Ocean: Southern Knipovich Ridge | collected 2010
GTTTTTTCTGATTCATATTTTAACATTTTAATAAAAAATCAAAATATAGATAGATATGAGTTATTTGAATGTTTAATAGAGAGAAATTTGACAAATAAAGCGAAGGATCTGTTGAAAGATCAAAAAGTTGATCCAAGTGCTGATAATAATAAATTTTTAACACGAGCAATCGAAAATAGAAATTTAGAAATAGTAAGAGAGTTATTAAAAGATAAAAGAGTTGATCCCAGTGCTAAAAATAATTATTCTATTGCATGGGCAAGTGACCGCGGTTACATCGAAATAGTAAAAGAGTTATTAAAAGATAAAAGAGTTGATCCGGGTACTGGTGATAATTTTGGCATCATACAAGCGATTACATATGGACACACCGAAACAGTGAAGGAGCTGTTGAAAGATAAAAGAGTTGACCCAAGCACTAATGATAATAAAGTTTTAATGAGAGCAATTCTGTATAAAAATTTAGAAATAATAAAAGTGTTGGCAAAAGATAAAAGAGTTGACCCAAGCACTGATAACAATGAAGCTATCATGCAAGCAATTTCGTACGGGACCTTGGAAATAGTAAAAGTGTTGTTAAAAGATAAAAGAGTTGGCCTGGGTACTAGTGACGCTATTATACAAGCAATTACGTGCGAAAAATTGGAAATAGTAAAAGTCTTGTTAAAAGATTCTAGAATTGATCCTAGTGCCGGGGATAACATAGCTATTAGATGGGCAAGTGAAAAAGGAAGTCTTATAATAGTGAAGGAGTTGTTGAAAGACGAAAGAATTGATCCTAGCACTGAGAACAATTCTGCAATCATAGAAGCTAGTAATGGTGGCCACGCTTTAGTGGTGAAAGAATTATTAAAGGATTCGAGAGTTGATCCTAGTGATAATTACAATGAAGCTATTATAGGGGCTAGTCTATATGGGCATACGTCAGTGGTGAGAGAATTATTGAAAGACGCAAGAGTTGATCCTAGCGATTATCAAAACCAAGCTATTATTAATGCAGTTAGTGGTGGCCACGCTTTAGTGGTGAAAGAATTATTAAAAGACGCAAGAGTTGACCCCAGCGCAAGATATAACGAAGCTCTTAGTCTAGCCTTCGGTCACGGAAATTTAGAAATAGCAAAAGAATTATTGAAGGATAAAAGAGTTGATCCTGGTTATGATAATGATGTGATTTTGCTAGCGATCGAACATGCCGATCTTAAATTAGTTAAAAAGTTATTAAAAGATAAAAGAGTTGATCCTAGCAACAATAACAACGAAGCTATTGTATTAGCAAGTAAAATAGGAAATTTGAAAATAGTAAAAGAGTTATTAAAAGATAAAAGGGTTTATCATCCGAAAAATTTTAAACTGTGGGTAGAAACCTGGTCTCGCAGAACCAAAGAGTCAAAACTTTCTGAATAATCGAAACTTGCGAACTGAATACTTTTAACAAAAAATTGTTAAAAGCTATCAAATTAAAACTCTTTACTGTATTTTAATAGCTCGATGTAGGCATCATTCTGTATGGTGGATGTATATCTTTTCAAAGCTGCAGTGACATCTGATTTTCTTAAATCAAAACTGATTAATTTGCTTTTATTGCCTATGTTCTCCTTGTTTTTCCCATTTTTAGAATTAGGATTAAAAATCCAAAAACCCTTAAATTTTCCACTACCTTGGACAAAACCCCCATTCAGGGCTCTAAACGAAGAAATTTGTATGGCTGTCTCCATCATTTTTGATATATCACTCCCGGAATAACCGAACATTGGAGATGTTTTCTCATATTTTTCAGACTCTTCGTCCATTATATTCGCTTTAACCTCTTTTCCTTTCTCTGTTGGTCCAGTCATTTCGACTAATTCATTGACAAACTCATCGTCAACGTAGTAACAAACTTTTCTTTTTTCCATTTTAGAAGAAAACCCTAATTTTGTGCTTACTTTAAATTTTTTATCCTCACATAGTCCGAATTGTTCAAACAAAAGATATGGCACGAAATCCTCAGTTTCTTCAATATTATTCTTTCTTTCGGGATTATCCATACCAATCCCCGGATAATAATAATTCTCTAATAGACTTTTCTTTATTAAGAATTTTCTAGCCTTTTCGTCGGGCAAATCAACGAACACGCGAGCTGAAAACCTTCTCATGATAGCATCATCAATGTTCCAAGGATAGTTAGTAGCTGCTAAAACAGAAACATTTTCTTGACTTGATATGCCATCCATCGAGGCCAACAAAGCATTAACGCTTCGAGCAAGAGATGCATCTTCGCCTCGGCCTTTTGCCGCGATAGCATCAAATTCATCTAGAAAAATGATTGAAAAGTTATATTTGGATGAAGTTGCGGTTTGTTCAGCACACTTGAAAACAGTATCTATGTTTTTTTCAGTTTCACCTTCATATTTGCCTTTTAATTCACCTGAGGTAGGGGCAAAAAAAGCAACACTTTTGATTTCTGAGACTGCCGCTTTAGCCGTAAACGATTTTCCCACACCTGGTGGCCCGTACAGTAATATGTTGCCCTTCTTTTTAAAAAGTCCAGGATAAGTGAAAGGATAGATAAAATTGACTTTCATATCTCTTTTCAATTCTTCTTGGCCAGCAATATCTTTAAACGTATATTTAGATGGCGGTAAAGGCGGTTGACACCCGTTAACTCCGTTAGTGGTCTTAACCGCCTTCGACGTTCTCAAATCTTTGATGAAAATCAAAAGATTGCGCAGTTCTTTTGTTTTTTTTGGTTTATTTTTGATAAGCTCATTTACAAATTTAGTAATATTCACAATCACATCTATATCATCGTCTATCTTAGTTTTGTATTTTTTATAAACTTTAAGAACTATGTTTTCCTTTTTAGATGCCTCGTCGACGAGTCCTTCTAATTTTTTAATATCGGATTTGGTGACCATTTTAAAGAACGTAATTATTCTTTTTATATTAAAAAGAAATGGTATGGAGTCAAGACTTAAAGTTGAAAGTGAGATAGATAAATATCTCGAATTAGATGAGGATCCCAATCCAACCGAATTAATAGATGAATACCTTGGACTAGGTGAGATAGGTGGGGGAGAAACTAAAACAGATCCAATAGACGAATACCTCGGACTAGGTGATAGTGGGACTAAAACAAAAGAAACCAAAAGTTTAATAGATGAATACCTTGGATTGGGTGAGGGAGAAACTAAAACCAATCCAATAGATGAATACCTTGGTTTAGGTACCCAGGAAGAAAGTGGGATTGGAAAAATAGATAATTACCTAAAATCAACTGAAATAGATGAGATAGAAACTAAACTAAACAAAGTCCTCAATTCTAAGTTGGGACAAAAAGAAAAGACTAAAAAGTTGATTAAGGTTATTAAGAAAGAAGTTGATTTAGGTAAAGTAGATGTTTGGTCCAGAGTTTCTAAATACTTAAAAAATAACTGGAAATCTATACTGTTCAACGCAGCTACTGGTGCTGGATTCACTGCTCTAGTGGTAGTGGGTTATGCATATTCAGCTGGCTCTTCTTGGTCTTTATTTTTGAATTCGCTCAAATATTTCGGAGTAAGTGTTCTACCAGGTATTCTAACTCAGGCTTTGAAGAGCGCTGGTATTTCCGTTGTGACCAGCTTAAGTGTTTCTGGATTATTGAAATTAGCAAAAACTAACAAAAAAGTATCAGGAATATTAGAAAAGAAAGTTGATTCCAAATATTTAAAGTCTATATTATCTAGATTTGGTGTAGACGATCCAAATCAACAAACCAGAGAGGGTTTGATGAAGGTGTTGACTCAACAGGCTATCTCGTTGGGTACTTTAGGTGCCAGCGGTGTTCTTGGTTTAGGCTATTACGCAATCACAACAGGAGTTTCAACCGGACTGATTTCAGATATAGTCAAGAAAACTAAGGAGAAAATAACAGAAAAACTGAAGAGAAAAAAAGTAGTACTAGAAACTAAAGTACTAGAAACCAAAGTACTAGAAACCAAAGTACCTGAAACCAAAATTCCAAACGAAGTGACTGAGATGGCCGACGACTTAGTCGCTGAAAATGAGGTTTTGAAAAATATTGTTGATGTCAACATCCTTAACTCAAAAAAAGAAAATCTATACGAAACTTTGGATGCCAACATTAAACGAAACGATCCTAATCCAACAACTTTAGACAATAAGCTTCGGGGTGCAAAAACATCAAAGACGAACTCTTCTCTTTTGGAAACGATAAAGAAAAATAAGAATATTGCGTATACTGTATCCTTTTCTTTGATTTCAGTTATATTAGCAGCTACTGTTAATCCGACCACTATTGCTGAGTTTATGAAGAGTTATATTGGAGAAGTAGTTGGGTTGAAAAAAGTAGGTGAATTGCTTTTAAGTTCATCTAAAGTTCTTGACAATCATCCAATAGCAACTACTACATTGGTAAATTTGATTCTTAAGCAGGTAGGTATTGATAAACTAATAAATTTATTTGGCGGTACTCCTGAAAAAGATAGGAGACTGAGAAGTTTAAGAAGTTTGATACGACGAGAGAAAAGTAAAAGTAGGTTGTATGAGCTAAGTAAAAAATTTATGGCTAATTTAACAGGTGGTAAATTTTACAACCTAAGTCAACTGAGCAAGATGAATTTGGTGAAATTGAGAAGAATATATAGACGTAGGTACCCTAAGGATAAAAAATATAAATTGAGAACCAAAAAAGATGTGGTAATGTTAATCAAAAAGAGTGTAGATGGTAATTTTTTCAAGCTGACTGAACTTGTTTCCGGATTTTCAAAGCAATTGATAACCGGAATTATATCTGGGATAGCGACTAAGGGTTTATCAGTTAGTTTAAAAAAATTAAGAAGGTTGGGTAAAATCGAAAGTAAGAAGATTCTGGATCAAGGTCTTAGACTGGAGAAAATAGACGAAAGTGAGAAGATTAACGAGATAAAACTTAAGAATATTGAGGAAGGTTTGAAGAAAAGGGCTGAGAGCATTAGGGTTGGTAGGGTGGACCTAGAAAAACAAAGATTAAAAGATTTGGATTTGAAGGCCCAATTTCTAGCCAGAAAAAGGCAAATACAATTGGAAAAGGGGAAGGTACTTGAAATTATGAGGAAAGCTAGGTTGGCGAAGTTGGAATTTATTAAAAAGGCAGATGAACTCAAAAAAGCGGCATTTGAAGTAGACTTAGGACAAAAAATGGATATTGCTGTTACCGATGCTAAAGGGTTAGTTCGTCCATTACCACCAGAAGAATCTTATATGCCAAAAGAGTTAAAAGAAAAACTTGACTATCAATTTACACCTTTGTTTGAACAACTTGAAGAATATTTGGTAAATGGAGCTGTTGATTATATACCGGTAGTTGGTTGGGTTAATAAATTCGTCAGAACATCCAACGTTGGATTGCAAATTGGCGAAAAAATAAAGGATGTGAGCAAGATAAATTACATTCTAACCCAATTAGATAAAGGAGAGACTAATATCGACCTTAGTAAATATGATATGAGTGATTTCATTTTAAAACAACGACTTCCCACTATCCAAAATTTAGTCAAAAATATCTATAAAGTGGACACTGTTAGTATGGCAGATCTAGTAACTAGTAAAATAAGAGACGGTCTGTTGGAAGGCTGGGACAAATCAAAAGTTGCTTATGAAATTGGAAAGGGGATGCTAGGTAAAGCCAAGTCTTTTCAAATGATCGATAAGCTAGGTCAAATAGTTAAAGGGGATAATAGTTTCAAAGTAACTAACGAAATCGGAGAATACTTGTGGAAAATGGCCAGCGACAGTTTAGAGGAGGAAAGGAAAATAAACTGAAAGTGATGGATAAAATAAGTAAATATGTATTGGTACATACTTTTAACTCGATTCTCATTCTTTCTCCCTAAAGAATTTGGTAAATATTAAATCCACCGCATCAGCCTTCAAAATTTTTCGTTTGAGAAAAACAAAACGATTCGTTGAAGAAAAAAGAAGATAAAAGAAGATAAAATGTTGAAAACTAAAACAGATTACTCAAATTTTAAACCAGATACTGTGTTTTACCATGGTAAATGTTTTGATGGACTGGGTGCAGCTTATGTATTTTGGAAAAAATACGGAGATGAAAAAGTTAATTACATACCATCGTGGCACTATAATTTTTGGGATACTTTAAACCCAGACACATACACTGACAAAGTTGTTGTTTTTGTTGATATATGTCCCGTTAAAGATGTTTTAAAAGAGATACATAAACATGCAAAATTCGTTCTAGTTTTGGATCATCACAAAACTGCACCGGAAAGCGTAGAAAGTCTCAAAAATAGTCTTAAATTTGGGTGTGTAATAGATATGAAAAAAAGTGGTTGTGTGCTAGCTTACAATTTTTGCTATCCTAACGAAGTTCCGCCTAAATTCTTACTTCACATCGAAGATAGAGATATTTGGAAATGGAGTTTAAAAGACACCAAAGCATTTAGTAATTACATATTTTTGCACACGGACCTCGAAGACTTTATGGTCTTCAAATCTTTTACAAGATATGAAAAAGATCTAACTAATTATATCAAAGAAGGCGAAACTATGGAATTGTTGATTCAAAAACAAATATCTAACGCTATTAAAGCTAGCCAAGTAGTTAATTTTATGGGTTACAAAGTAGCCTTATCCCAAACCAGTGTACACATCTCCGAGGTAGGTAATACTTTGGTAAAAAATTACGAAGTTGATTTTGCGATGATATGGCACTACCATAGAAATAAAAAATTTAAAGGTATCAAGATCTCGTTGAGGTCCATTGATACCAAAGTCGATGTTAGTGAGATTGCTAAAAAATTTGGTGGCGGGGGTCATCGAAACGCCAGTGGTTTTGTTTGGAAAGGTGATTCTATTGAGAAATTAATAACCAACACCGGATTTAGTTGGAAATATTTGTTATTACCTGGAATATTGATTGTTGGTTTTATTTTTGGTAAGAATTTTCTTCGTCGGAAATAAAAAAACATTAAAAGGCGAGCTTTCTCATTTGGTCATAATTAGGTTTAGCCCAGAAAAAAATTCGTTTCGCAAATCTAGATGAAGACACGTTTTATGTAATTTTATGTAAATTTATGTAAATATGTATATCTATACATATTTTAAGACTGACCTCTGGTTGTTTTTCTTATCCGAATCTCTACTACCACTCTTGGGTCTATTTAGTTCGACTCTAATCTACTAAAAGGTTGACTAAATGGCAACAATATACTTTTTCTGACAAAATGTCAGCAACCTCTTTTTCAGGAACTTCACCATCATAAATCATGTTCATTTTAATAGGGCCTCGGGTCTTGCACAACCATCCACAAGCTACCCATCCGTTTTCATGTGGATATTTCACATGATTAGCAAAATATCCACACTTTGTAGGTATTTCAATTACCGGTATCACTTTTACATCCATCGTAGTTATTTTGGTTTCAACCCCACAATTTTTTTATGATTTTGTGTGTATACAAAATCATTTTTATTAGTCTAACTATGTTTTTTTAACTAAAATGCGACCTTTTAATAATAATTCCACCACTTCTATGTGTTTATCATCAATGGCCCACAGAATAGCTCTGTTGTTTTGGGCACTTGGGTTAACTCTATCATCTGAAAGAAGCAACTTTACTACCTCTAAATTACCACTAGAACTTGCTTTTATCAGAGCCTTATCGTCATCATAGCTGGGATCAACTTTTGGATTTTTTAAGATCTCTTTTACCAAATCGTTGTGGTAACCACTTACAGCCGGATATAAAGCGGCGTTTGGATCAACCCGAGAGTCTTTTAATAATAACCGCGCCACTTCAATGTGATCATTTTGAATAGCCCACGTAATCGCATAATTATTCTTATCACCAGGATCAACTCTGGGATCTTTCAGTAACTCTACCACCATATCTAGGTGTCCATATTCGCTAGCCAGCCGAATTGCTTCATTGTCTTCAACGCTAGGATTTGCAGTTCGGTGACCATTTGGACCATATTTCAATAAAATTTTCAAATGTTCCACATTTCCCCCTATACTTTCCCCTACAATAAAATAACCAACACCATCAGATGCAACTCTGGGATCTTTCAGTAACTCTTTCACTACGTCCGGGTGACCTTTCTCTAAAGCCATGGATAGAGAAATATCGTTCTCAACGTCAGGCTCAACGCGAGAGTCTTTTAGTAACTCCTTTACTACGTTTAGATGACCGTGGGAACTAGCAAAGTAAAGAGCTTCAGAAATAACAGGATCAACTTTTTCGTCTTTTAACAACACCTTAACTTGTTCCACCAAACCTCTTTTCACGACGCATTTGAACAGACTTTGCCTATCCAGATTTTGGTTCATCATTAACAAGTCAAAATTTTTATCTGAGAACGAATTGCAAACTTGAGATAAATCGAAATGGTGATTCTTTAAAACGTAATCACTGTATTTTAAACTCAATTTGGCTATTTTAGTTACTTTTTTAGTTGGTATAAACCTCACAATAGTGCCTATCACGTTCTCAGATGGTTCTTCACCGGACGACGACATAGCTTCAGCTTTTAGCTTCTAGCTTTTAGCTTCAGATTTTAGCTTCTAGTTTTTCTAGTCCTAGTTTTTTTTCTCAAAAAATATACAAAATCATTTCACCTTTCTCACCATTTTCTAATGTGTCCCGGGACACATTATTTTTTGTTTTTTTTGTATTTTTACTCAAGAGTGATCTTGAGCTTGCGCTTGCGAACGTGAATCTTCAAAATATCATTCTTATCGCCTTTGAGCAAACCGGCGCGCTCCAAATAGATCCAAATAGGACCCGAAATTTCATTATCGCTATCGATGTTATCATCACTGATAAACTTGGGCACCGGATAAACCAACTTCTTCTTTTTGCCATCACCAAGTCTGGCCTCACAATCACAACCCGATCCATCACCTACACAATCACAATTAAAGTCTTGGTAATCATAAGCTGTATAATCAATCACCATTTCCACCTTTTGATAGAACTTTGACCTTTTAGCCTCCGGATTTCCGAGCAGTGAGTCAATATTCTCAACACACTTTGGACACTGAAGGTTAGACTTGTGGTTGGCTGTAAAGTGGTTGCGGCAAACATCACACTTCTTCTCAAGTTCACATCCCGGACACACCCTATCGATATCCCAGTAATTGGATGCTTTAAATCCACCGCCACACTTTTTACACTTGCGATACCGAGACTTGCGTTGACATTCTCCGCAAATTCCACTACCGTCGAACTTGCTACTCGGCATTACCTTCTTACACTTAGTACACTTAGTACAGCGGCATCGGTGGCAACAAACTTTAGTTCCGTAAGGAGTATAAGAAACTACACCACAATGGCACTTAGTTCTGGTCAACATCTTTTCCTTACAAAAATGACATTTAACCACGTCAGGACCATTCCTGATTGGTACTCGGTTGCGCTTCCAGCACTTCGAACACACCTTGATGAAGGTTTGAGTATTATACTTTGACTTTGACATAGTAGAGTTAGTAGAGTTAAGCAGTTAATAGTTCACTTTTAGTTTTTCTTCGAGATAACACTCGAAGTTTCGATTTTTTTTCAAAAAGTAAATAGAAAATCATTTTTGAAAAAATAGTATAAAATAATTTCAGTCACTCACATTTATTTAGTTTCGTCTTTTTTAAATCTAATACTAGTGAGTACCGTAACCGTTTTCTATAATGTGTCTTGGGACACATTATTTTTTTGTTTTTTTCTATATCACATATCATATACAGCCCTTACACAAACGAATGAATCTAACAAATTATCCAGCGGCTCCGCGTGGTCATAAACTTCCCAGTCATAAACTAAACACACCCTGATATTGCCACAAAAACATCTGTTGTCCCTTCGTTCGGGTATCCAACTATCTTGATCGTCGTCGGTCCAGTAAGTACCAGTGAAAAATGATTGTGTTGAATATTTTTCACATTCATTGCAGTCACCAAAATCAACTGAACTGCAAATGTAATGCAAACCGCGAACTAGTTTCTTTTTGTGTAGCAAATCAGCGTAGTATTTATATG
>SDBT01021800.1_pt1 | contig 10012 bp, 9 predicted proteins | sample 2277101 | NCBI WGS metagenome assembly SDBT01 (sample SAMN10404973, study PRJNA504765) | marine sediment metagenome | isolation source: marine sediment core GS10_PC15, 103 cmbsf | place: Arctic Ocean: Southern Knipovich Ridge | collected 2010
ACTCAAAGAAAATGTAATAATTGGTAAGCTAATTCCTGCAGGAGAAACTTACAGAAAAAAACTTGCAGAGCTGAAAAAAAGCGTCCCATCAAAAAAAGAAGAAAAGAAAAAAAAGGAAATAAAAGAAAAAATAGAAATAAAAGTAGAAAAAAAAGAAAAGAGATTACCAGAGATTTAAAACATGCTTTTCTTCAATAGTTATTATAAAGTAGCGCAGCATAAAATTTTCAAGAACATGCCAACAATAAACCAATTAGTTAAAAAGGGACGGAAAAAAACTCTGAAAAAAAGTAAAGCACCAGCTCTACAATTTCTGTTTAATACGTTAAACAACACACCCGTTAAACTTGCTTGCCCATTAAAAAGAGGTGTTTGTACAAAAGTCACAACCTTAACACCTAAAAAACCAAACTCAGCGCTTCGAAAAGTTGCCAGAGTAAAACTTACAAATGGAATGGAAGTAAATGCTTACATACCTGGAGAAGGACATAATTTGCAAGAACATTCAATTGTCATCATCCGTGGAGGTAGAGTAAAAGATCTGCCAGGTGTGCGTTATCATATCGTTAGAGGAATTTTAGATACACAAGGAGTTGCTGATAGAAAACAAGGACGATCAAAGTATGGAACCAAAAAAGCTACTGCTGCTAAATAAAGCATAATTAAAGAATAAATATGGCAATGAAAAAAAAGCACACAAAGTATATCCCAGAAGAATCTTCTCCACTACAAGAGAAATTCATCAACTGCATAATGAAAGGCGGGAAAAAAACAACTGCACGAAACATCTTCAACGAAACTTTAAAAATAGTTAGCAAAAAAGTATCAGAAGATCCTGAAAAAATCTTTAAACAAGCTATTGAAAACGTAAAACCTCATTTAGAAGTAAAAGCAAAAAGAATTGGTGGAGCAGTATATCAAATCCCCCGCGAAGTTAAGCCAAACAGACAAATCGCTCTCGCAATGAGATGGATTATCGGAGCAGTAAGAAAGAAAAAAGGCGCTCCAATGGCTACAAAACTCGCAAACGAATTCATCGAAGCTTCAAGCGAACAAGGAATAGCATACAAAAAACGAGAAGACACACACAGAATGGCAGAAGCCAACAAAGCATTCGCTCATTTAGCTAGATACTAAATCTAACCATAATGTATCTTTCTTTTTATATTATACCGATATTATTTATAGTTGTATTAGCATATCTTATACGAATAATTTTACAAAAAACGAGTTTAGAAGAATTAAACGCAATCAGTTTCCCAAAGAAACTAATCTGGACAATCTTATTAGTAGCGATTGGATATAATCTGTTTCTTCACGAACTTGTTTACACTCAAAACTCTATCCTTGGAATTGGATTTTCCCTATTTACGATATCTTTATCCATTGCACTCCTTCTGTCATTCCCAAAAGAAAAAAGGACATTATTCGTATACTCATTAGCAGGGACAATCTCTTTAGCCGGAATATTTTCAGCATTCAGAGCAAACGAATTCACGCAAAGCATAAACATTCTTATATCAATGATCTGCGTGGGCCTTTTATTTTTCATATTTAGTTATCAAAAAATCCACTGGCAGGGATTCTGGATTGTAAAAAACGGATTAAAATTCATAACAAAAGCTCTCCGCCAGATTGTAGTCTTATTAAAACTCGCTTTTAAGGGAGAAAGATCGAAAAAACTCTCAATCATAAAATGGCTCAAAACAATATTCATCGCACTAATTGTACTGATTTTCTTTATAAATCTTCTATCATCAGCAGATCCAATATTTGAAAAAGTTATTGAAGGATTCAAAAATCAATTAACTCAGAGAACAATAATTTCCATTGTGATATTGATGGCGATAACCTTATTTCTGAGTTTAAAAGTCCAGACAAAAGAAGGCAGCGTTCCAAAATTAAAAATCCTAAGTTTTTATGACGTCGTCGTTCCAGTCATCTGTGTCATTATACTTTTCGCGTCCTTTCTTTTCATAGAAGCAAAATATCTATTTGGTTCACACACGGATTTTTATGCTTTAGATATCACTTATTCAGATTATGTAAGAAAAGGATTTATTGAATTACTGATAACATCATTTTTTGGAAGTTTGATTGTCTATTTGGTCATTTTAAAAGCAAAAATTCTGGAGGATCCTTCAAAGGTAAAAATCTTAAAGATCCTCAATCCAATTTTGATTATCGAATTATTCGCAATAATGGCGTCAGCTTTCAAAAAAGATTTAATGTACGTTGAAACCTATGGAGTCACCCGTATCCGCCTTATCGGAGTAATATTTTTGTGTTGGTTGACGATCAACCTTCTTGTAATGCTCGTAACCGCTTTAAGAAAAAAGATGAAAGAAAAAGTAATCTTAAAAGGAATTTTCGTGACAAGCTTATTGGCATTCCTAACTTTAAATTTATTCAATATCGACAGTTATATTGCAAAAGCCACTCCGCCTGAAGATATGCACAAAGATTACTATTATATTAGTCAACTTTCTGAAGATGCCGTTTATGAATGGAAAGAAACGATTCTAGAAATTAAAAAAAATATAAATACCTTCATAAAAAATCCTAACATAACAGACGAAAACACAGTGTTGTTGGCAGAAAGCAAACTAGCTCTATTGACTCTCCAAAAAAACACACAATATATTGAAAATAAATTTAGTGCTGAAGAAGAATTCGAGGAATGGATAGAAGAAGAATATAAATGCGAAAATGACTATAATTGTTATAATTACGATCATCAAAAAGAAAGGCAGCACGAAATCTTTGACCCTGAACGAAAATGGCAATCATTCAATTACAGTGAATACAATGCATACAACTTTATCCAGAAAGAAGACGAAGTCTTTTACGACACTGCAGAATGTCTTTTAGAAGAAATCGAAAATATTCAGATCACCTATTTGATAAACTTGTACGACGAAATGAGTAATCGTATATATGATTACAAATATCCGCTCATAAATCCAAAATTTCGCGAATTCACACAAGTCCAATATCCAGCCTTAGACTCAATCCTAAATGACGCATTAAAGGAAGCAGACTTATACGAAAATTTCAAAAGGGATTACTCTTTAGACTACGATTATTATAATACAATCAATGTTTTTAAAACCGATGAATTTGGATATCATTCTAAATTAAAAAATCTGCATTTCCCTATGGTATGTAATTAAATCAATATCTTGACTTTACAAACCCACTCCCTATAATGCTCAAGAGCTTTTTATTAATAACTATTTGAAAATGTCAGAAGATCTGAAGAATCTCCGAAACATTGGAATTATCGCACATATAGACGCTGGTAAAACAACCGTTACGGAAAGAATCCTTTATTATACAGGAAGAACCCATAAAATTGGCGAAACACATGACGGTGAATCTCAAATGGATTGGATGGACCAGGAAAAAGAAAGAGGCATAACAATAACATCAGCAGCCACAACTTGTTTCTGGACTCCAACTGGATCTGAGACTAAACAAAAAATCAACATTATCGATACTCCAGGACACGTTGACTTCACAGTAGAAGTAGAACGTTCTCTCCGCGTTTTAGATGGAGGTGTCGCAGTTTTCGATGGAGCAATGGGAGTAGAACCTCAATCTGAAACAGTTTGGAGACAAGCTGACAAATATGATGTTCCTCGAATTGCCTTCATAAATAAAATGGACAAAATGGGAGGCGATTTTTATATGAGTTTAAAAAGTATTCATACAAGATTAACACCAGCTGCAGTCGCTATCCAGCTCCCTATCGGCGCTGAAAAAGACTTCTTTGGTGTCATAGACCTTGTTGAGCAAAAAGCATACACATTCGAAGGCACAAGCGGGGAAACAATTAAAGAAATACCGATTCCAGATGACATGCAGGACAAAGTGAAAGAATACAGAGCAATAATGATAGAAAAAATATCTGAAAATGATGAGGCATTAATGGAAAAATTCTTGAACGACGAAGAGCCATCTATAGATGAAATCAAAGCCGGCATCCGAAACTCAACAACTTCAAACGCAATCTATCCAGTCATGTGCGGTACTGCACTTCAAAACAAAGGAATTCAGCTTCTTTTAGACGCAATTTGCTGGTATTTACCAAGTCCACTCGACATTCCCGCAATAGAATGTGAAGACATCAAAACTGGTGAAAAAATGACTCGCAACGCAGACGAAAACGAACCATTCTCAGCACTCGCATTTAAAATCGCAACAGATCCATTTGTTGGAAGCTTATGTTTCTTCCGCGTTTATTCAGGAAAATTAGAGTCAGGAAGTTATCTCTTAAACGCTTCAACAGGAAACAAAGAAAGAGTCGGACGTATACTCCAAATGCACGCAAACACTCGTGAAGAAATCAAATCAGTTAAAACCGGAGATATTGCCGCAATCGTTGGCCTTAAAAACACAACTACAGGAAACACGCTTTGTGACCCTTCAAACCCAACTCTCTTAGAATCAATAGACTTCCCAGATCCGGTTATCCGAATCGCTGTTGAACCAAAAACCAAAGCAGATCAGGAAAAAATGGGATTAGCATTACAAAAACTCGCACAAGAAGATCCGACTTTCACCGTCAAAACAGACGAAGAAACTGCTCAAACAATCATTGCTGGTATGGGAGAGCTACATTTGGAAGTTTTGGTTACCCGAATGAAGCGTGAATTCAAAGTAGAAGCAAACGTTGGTAAACCACAAGTCGCATATCGCGAAACAATTACTCAAGAAGTTAAAATGGAAGAAAAATACGCAAAACAAACTGGTGGTCGTGGTCAATATGGACATGTACATTTAAAAGTCACTCCTCAGGAACCTGGAGAAGGATATGAATTTAAAGATTCAATTACTGGAGGAAAAATTCCAAAAGAATATATCCCTGCTGTAAACAAAGGAATTCAGGAAGCTATAAACAAAGGAATCATTGCTGGATACCCAGTCGTAGATGTCAAAGCTGAACTTTATGATGGATCTTTCCATGATGTTGACTCATCAGAAATGGCATTTAAGATCGCTGGTTCTATTTGTTTCCAAAATGCAGTCAAAAAAGCTGGCCCAGTCTTACTTGAACCAATCATGAGCGTAGAAGTTGTAGTCCCTGAAAATTATTTTGGAGATGTAATGGGAGATATCAATTCTCGTCGTGGACAAATCTTAGAATCTGGTGACAGAGGACTTGTAAAATTCATTGATGCAGAAATCCCATTATCAACAATGTTCGGTTATGCTACAGAGTTACGATCAATGACCCAAGGCCGAGGAAACTACACAATGGAATTCGGTCATTACTCACAGGTACCAAAAAATATCGCCGAAGAATTAATCACTCAGAAAACAGAGGGAAAATAGTTGGCTCTAAAATAAGCACTTAGAATACAACAACTCATAAGCTTCTTCCAATTGAGTTCCTAATCGAGCTACCTCATCAGTCTCGGGCAATTTGATAAGCCTTGTTTTCAATCTAGTACAAACTCCTAGAAGATCCGCTCTCGTAAATCCAGAGCCCAATCGCAACATCACCATAGCCTTTTCAACCATGGCACCCTCAGATTCGGCCCTCGCTCTTTCTTGAGCGTTTTCATAAACATCAATAGTTGAAACTACAGAAGTGAATCCTTCAAGATTTTTCCCTTCAAAATATTTCCCTTTAAAAAACACCTGTTCCCCCTCACTCAATTGTTTATTAACAATAAACACTTCGTCACCGTCAATCAGTCTAACACCACCTCTATCTTTTAAAGACTTCACTTCTAAACCTTTATCCCCAACCCCAATTACTTCAAACTCATAGAGACTCCCACTTACCGTAGTTATAACCAAAACATTCCCTGCTTTTAAAGTAGAACAAGCCAAGCCCACCTCTTCCGGGCCACTTTCACGTTCAGTTATCACATCAGACAAAAAAGTTACATTACTTTCTTCAGTCCTTCGCACATCAGGGGCCCCTTTCGAACTTTCCATAAAAACCAAATAAATGTTAAGGATGAATTCTACAAAAACCTCTACACAAAGTCAAGAACCTTTTCTTTTAGCTTCCAAAATCCCCCAAATTTGTCTTGCATTTAAAAAAAAATTCCGATACCATTTCACGCGCTTATATATTTTAAACATATCTAATTATGGCTGATGTTAAATTTGACAGAAGTAAACCCCATGTAAATGTTGGGACAATTGGTCATGTCGACCATGGAAAAACCACTCTTACAGCTGCAATCACCGCTGTTGCTCACAAAAAATTTGGTGGTGCAAACAAAGCTGTAGCATTTGATCAAATCGATAATGCTCCAGAAGAAAAAGAAAGAGGAATCACTATCGCGACATCACACCAAGAGTACGAAACAGACAAAAGACATTACGCTCACGTTGATTGTCCTGGACATGCAGATTACGTAAAAAATATGATTACAGGTGCCGCTCAAATGGACGGTGCAATCTTAGTAGTATCTGCTGCAGACGGACCGATGCCACAAACTCGAGAACATATCTTACTTGCTCGTCAGGTAAACGTACCTTCAATTATAGTATTCCTGAATAAAATGGATATGGCTGATCCTGAAATTGCTGAATTATCTGAAATGGAAATTCGTGAACTTTTAAATAAATACGAATTCCCAGGAGATGACACTCCAATCATCAAAGGATCTGCGCTAAAAGCTCTTGAAAATCCTGATGACGAAGAAGCAACAAAGCCAATCGTTGAACTTCTTGAAACACTTGATTCTTATATTCCAGATCCAGTCCGTGAACTTGAAAAACCTTTCTTAATGCCAGTTGAAGACGTCTTCTCAATTAAAGGACGTGGAACTGTTGCAACAGGAAGAATTGATCAAGGAGTTGTTAATATTAACGACGAAATAGAAATTGTTGGAATCAAAGACACAAGAAAAGTAATAGTAACAGGAGTAGAAATGTTCAGAAAATTACTAGATCGAGGAGAAGCTGGTGATAACGTAGGAATTCTTTTACGTGGAATTGAAAGAGAAGAAATTGAAAGAGGACAAGTTCTTGCTAAACCTGGAACTATTACTCCACATACAAAATTCGAATCTCAAGTTTATATCCTTACAAAAGATGAAGGAGGACGACACACTCCGTTCTTCAAAGGTTATAAACCACAATTTTATATCCGAACTACTGACGTCACAGGAAATGTAGAACTTCCTGCTGATGTAGAAATGGTAATGCCTGGTGACGATGTAAAAATGACAGTAACACTTGGAGCTCCTATCGCACTTGAAGAAGGAACTCGTTTCGCGATTCGTGAAGGTGGCCGAACAGTCGGTGCCGGAGTAGTTGCAAAAATCATTGAATAAAAACGCCTAAAGTTAAAAAAAGGCCGCCTCAAAAAGGTGGTCTTTTTTTTATACCTGTTTCAAGGCACCATCATGAGTTTCTCTACGAACATTATGAAGATCACCATCTACTCCTACCATTTCATCAAAGTCATCAGATGAAATTCTGACAAAATGAACATCACCAGGAGATTCTTCTCTATTTGTATCAAATTGAATATTCCGACTATCTAATTGTGTCTGCATTGATTGAAGATCTTCTGGAGAATTTAAAACCAAAGTCACCAATGTCCCCGTAGGGGTTGGTTTAATTTTAAATTCTTTAATAGTTGAAGAAAACTGTACGTTTTGTAAAAATTCATCCACCCTTCTTTGCAAAACTTCTTGTGAACGTCGCGCAACAGCTTCATTTTTATTAGTTGGAACATCACTTTTTCCTGCAGCATCAAGATACGCTTTCAAATCAACTACGTCTTCTGGAGCAATATAAACTGCATCTCTATTGCTATCACCCACTTGAGAAAATTGAGAAAGTCTATAAATCTCTCCTGTTGAATATTCTGCTAAAGAATCACCCTTTTCCTCCTGATCAGGAACCGCCTTCAAACTCGGACGCGGTGTAACAACAGTGTTCTCCAGCTGAGTAACATCATCAACGTCTGATTGTCCCCCACTATCTTCTGCTCCCATATTTATTTAATTACAATATAATATTATACCACATTCTACCACCTCGATCAACCTGGTCGCTTTGACTCTTACAGGAAAAAAACCTATAAGTGTTCATACAAAACTGATTTTCTGCTTTTAGGAAATCACTCGTAATAAACGGGACAGCTCGAAAAAATTTCATTAAAGCTAAGATTTACTTAGCCGAGCCTCCCTCTCGGTAATTTAACCTTAAAAACATGGCAACTGATCAAAAAATTCGTATCAAAATTCGTTCATTCGACCATAAAGTCATTGATGAAACATCAAAACTCATCATCGATACAGCAGAACGTACAGGAGCAATGGTCGCAGGACCAATCCCCCTTCCAACAAAAATCGAAAAATTCACAGTAAATAAATCGACTTTCGTTCACAAAACCTCAAGAGAACAATTTGAAATGAGAACTCACATGCGCCTAATCGACATTACAGACTCTACAAACAAAACAATCGAATCTCTCTCAAACCTAAGCCTTCCTGCCGGAGTTGAAATCGAAATCAAAATGCTACAGGGAGAAAAGTAGCAAAATCCATGAATTTTTGATAAAATGCTACCCATGGACATCCTACAATACCTCGGCCTCTTCATAATCTCATTAGCAGTTTTAATAAAAGCTGCAAATTATTTCACAGAGACAGCTGAAAAAATCGGACTTCATTTCAAAATAGCTCCTTTCATCATAGGCGTCACCATCATCGCGATCGGAACTTCCCTCCCAGAATTAGCCACATCCTTAGTATCTGTCTTCCAGGGCCATTCAGAAATCGTAATAGGAAACGTTGTTGGGTCAAATATGGCAAACATACTACTTGTACTCGCAATTGCAGCAATAGTAGGAAAACACCTAGTAGTAGACAAAGACATCCTAAATATTGACCTCCCTATACTGTTTGGAAGTACGATTCTTCTTTATTTAACAACAATTGACGGCAAATTTACTTATTTAGAAGGAATAGTATCCCTCCTTTTCCTTTTAACTTATTTGATATATAACATAAAAAGTCATAGACCACTCGGGAAAAAAGAAGAAAGAGAGATTTCAGCACAAAGAAAACAAGAAAAAAAGAAAAAAGATCATTTGGGCATAAAATATCCTTTAATTTTACTAGTTTCTGGAACATTTCTATATTTCTCAGCAGATTGGACAATTTACGCTGTTGTTGAATTATCAAAAATAATGAACATTGGAACAGAAATGATAGCCGTCTCTGCCATCGCTATCGGTACTTCCCTCCCTGAATTGGTCGTTTCCGTAGTCGCAGCCAAAAAAGGCAAAGTCGACATAGCAATAGGTAACGTCATGGGCTCAAACATCATAAATGCACTCGGAGTAATGGGCATCCCAGCCCTCTTTGGCTCACTCGCAATTCCTTCAGAAATAATAAACTTCACTATCCCAACCCTCCTTTTAACCACCATCCTCTTCCTCTTCGTAACAATGGACAAACAGGTAAGCCGATGGGAAGGCATAACCCTCCTACTCCTCTACGTCGCCTTCATCGGCAAGGTCTTCGGAGTTATATAATTTTCACCTTGACTACCCAACTTCCCCTCTGTATATTTCTCTTCGCAATATGACTTTGCATGTTAATTATTCCTTAAGCGGGTTTACCGAAAATCTTCTTAAGGCCCTCCATCAAAATGGAGATTAACCAATACAAATTATGTCAGGTATACTCGGTAAAAAAATAGGTATGACTCGTCTGATTCAAGACGATGGCCGCGTGATCCCAATAACTGTTGTACAGTGTGAACCAAATGAGGTAACACAAGTAAAGACAGTTGAAAAAGATGGATATCCGGCGGTAGTCCTGGGTTTTTCTAAATTAAAGAAACCAACCAAAACTAAGAAATTTAAGACTTTAAAAGAATTCAAAGTAAAAGAAGAAGACCTAGAAAGCTTCAAAAAAGGAGAACAAGTCACCATAGACAATCTTCAAGAAGTTAAAACAGTCAAGATCACCGCTATTTCTAAAGGAAAAGGATTCCAAGGGGTAATCAAAAGATACAATTTCTCAAG
>SDBT01021801.1_pt1 | contig 10012 bp, 23 predicted proteins | sample 2277101 | NCBI WGS metagenome assembly SDBT01 (sample SAMN10404973, study PRJNA504765) | marine sediment metagenome | isolation source: marine sediment core GS10_PC15, 103 cmbsf | place: Arctic Ocean: Southern Knipovich Ridge | collected 2010
GAGGTGAAGGCATCGAGGATGATCGTTGATAGGCTTAGCAAACCTGTCGCTCACGCTCCTCTTGAGAGTGTCACGCCGGACGACGACGAGCTGTATCGGATCTTCGACGAGGTGGTCGACCCGAGAATCGCACCCGAGGCGATATCGAACTGCTACTTACACTGTGTCCTCAAGGGTCTAAATCGAGCGCCGAGAATCTGCAGGGATGGGAGGGGGATTTCGGCTTTCGATGTTGGTTGTCTTGTTTCTCCTGCTGAGTGCTGGGGTAGACCGCACGAGGCGTGCAGTCGCATCGGTGTTCCGATCATCGGAGTGCTGAACAACCATGTGCAGGAAGGCCTTCAGTCGTACAAGCAGGATAGTGGAATGATCCACGCTGAGAACTACCTCGAAGCTGCCGGCATCATCATGGCGATGCGTTCCGGCATCTCTCGGAACTCCCTGATGCGTCCATTACACAAAGTGTACGTGGCTGAGTTTTAAGGAGACGACGATGCCGGCCAGACGACGACTGCCCAACACTGTCGAGATAAAGCAAGACTTTCAGAGATTCCTGTCTGCTCGGATAGCAGACGACGGTCTGTCGCAGAGGGAAGCGGCGGATCATTTCGGCATGCCGAGAAGCTACATTTCCAGAGTTCAAAACGGCAGGACGAAGGGCGTCAGCTTTGAATCTCTGTTCAGGATGATGACCCTTGTCGGCTTCGACATTTCGATCTCAGTCTCTGAGGTCAATCGAAAGGGTGTCGTAGCCTTCATCAACTCATGAAAGTCTTCGAGTATTTCAACCTCGTGGCTTCGGTGATGGAACTTCCAATGTGGTTGAGTCTTCACCGAGGGCACGAGACTGAGAGGCACGAAGGATTTCACTACTGTGTGCCGTGCTACCAGATTTACTGGGATGGAACCCAGGAGGAAAACCCGATGACTACCGCGCAGCAGAAGAAGGACGAGAAACTGTGGCCGGCGAGGCCATGGCCGGCAAGGTCTCAAAAGATGAAGATTCTGTCGGAGAAGGTCTTCAAAGCGGGCTACAGAATCGAGACGGTTCTGGTCGACAACCTCCCCTACATGGGGAAGCCGATGAAGAACTACGCTCAGATGCGTGGGCGCTGGACGATCATTCGTCGGGCCATGACGAACATAGGGGGCCACTACATAGGAGAAGCGAGCTGGGGCCATCGTATCTTCGTTAAGCGGGGACTCGACGACGTACAGCCGCAGGCTGAGGGCCAGACGTGTTGCGTCGGTTTTGACGTGGTGAAGATGGAGTGGTACGGCTGGAGTCATCGCGCCATGGTCGGGTTCGGCATCGGCGACAAGATCTTCGACGTTGACTGGAAGCCGAAGAAGAGCACGACGGAAGAGGAGATGGACAAGATCAAGTTCATCGAGCGAGGAGGACGGACCATCAAGACACTGGCACAAGCAAAGAAGGCTGCGTTGGCCTTCGCTGATTACGTCTCGTAGAGGAAGGAGCCGACCACCACTCATGAACAAGCCCTGCGAGAGCTGCCCATTCCTGATCAAGCCGCCGTTCGTGTTGCGCTCCGGGAGGGCTACCGAGTTCGCAGATTGCCTTCGCCGTGGAGGCCCGTTCAATTGCCACAAGACGACCTGCGAGACCGGCGACGGCAGTGAACAGTTCTGCACTGGTGCGTTACTAACGATGGAGAACGAGCGCGACGGCGATGAAGACGCCCCTGGCTGCATGGCGAACCAGGCAGCACGGATCTGCGCTCGCCTCGGTAGTTTCAATCCTAATGAGCTGGAGGGGCACGACCGAGTGTACAACAGCCTTGAAGAGTGGGCCGATACGATGGAGGAACGGGCAGAATGAGAGGCAGGCTCGTCGAGCATGGGTAGGAGATCAATGAAGGTAGCCAAATCCTGTGAGCAATGCGGGAAGAAGAAGATGCTGCCGCCAAGCCATGCCGCAAGGGGTGATGGTCGCTTCTGTTCTCGTGCTTGCGTGAATGAGTCGCAGAAGAGACCAAGGCCGAAGCCCCCGAGGCGCCCGTGCAATTGGTGCGGAAAACATATCGGTGATCTACACCCTAACAAGAAGTTCTGCTCGGTTTATTGTGGGAAGCATCGACGCAACATTGTCAGTAGGGAATGCCCAGAATGCGGGATCTCTTTCAAGCGTTCCAGCTACAAGTACCCAGGTGCTCATCGAGAATTCACTCCGTACTGTTCGAGGAAGTGCGCGAAGCCCCATCTCTGCGTCAACTGCCATATTAACTTCGCAGAGTCTGATCGATGGCGCGTCATTACTGTTGGCTACTGCCATGGCTGTGCGTCGAAGATTTTTTCTTCGTGTCGGAGATGTAGGAAGGTCATTGCTCGCAAGGATGCCATCGACCTTCGGGATATTTACCCGGACCCCGGTTCTGCGGATCGATATCCCATCTGCCCTTCATGCTTTGAATCTTGGGGAAAACCAGATCACCGAGTAGCTAAGCATAAAGATCATTGCGCAGGAGAGGGTTGCGCTGTTTTGCGTCCCTGGAGCTACGATCTCCGCTTGCGTGGTCGGCTGTTCTTGCTCGATGTTCCGCGCTGCGTCTGTGGTTGGAACCACCATTCCGATCTTATGAGTCTCTGGGACTCGTTGGAAGCTGTTGGTGTTGAGGCTAACTACTGGAACAGTAGATCGTACGATGAGCGAACGGAGTGCAAAATCCATCAGCTGGACCTTCAAGACGAGGTCAACATTGGATGGGGCTCTCGGTCTTTCTTCTACGACGATAAACGTCTGGAAGAACTGACGCATCATTGCAGTATATGCCATCAACGAGTTCGCACTGAAGACGTTGTAGGTGGAGCTTGTCCCGACTGCCGACCAGGGGCATCTCTCTGCCTTGAATGTAAGCGCTGGTTCATAGAAGAGTCAGTCCGCTCTGTCTTTCATGACTTCGACGATGAAAGCTACTTGCGAGGAAGTTTCTGCTCGATGCTATGCGCATGTAATTTTCCGAAAAAGAACCCTGGTCTTGTTGGCCAACAACGATGGGGGGGGCGTGGCGTTGGCTGCCGCATGCCTGACAGGGAACTATCGTGGGGCGTTTGCTCTGTTTGCTTTTCACCCAGACCACGTCGCCGTTACAAGTTTTGCAGTGAAGAGTGCCGGAAGGTAGCTCCGCTGTTGGTAGAACCTGTTCGTAATTGGAATCCTGCAGGGATAAAGGAAATGTGCGATGAGATTTGCTGAACACGAAGATCCTCGATTTGTCGTTGCTGCTTTCAAAGGGACTATCGAGGAGAACCTCAAGCATTCCAGGGAGAGCTTCGAGCTTCTTGTCGATGCTTACAACTGGTGGCAATGGCCCGACAATTTCAGGGAGATGAACAAGGCGTATCCGAGCCTGAAGAGAGAATGGCTTCGCCAGCAGATTCGCATGATCTTCAATGCGGATCCTCAGACCCTCTCACGTATCGTTACTCGTATAGCAGGCTCAAAGAAGAGGGAGCCAAGGGTCAAGGCGTGGGCATTCGTCAAGCGCATCGGCACTTGGGAGCTTTACCATGCAGATCGAGTGCTCAAGCCTGAACAGTTGCAGTCGCTGCCTGGAAAGTTCAATGGCGAAGAAATCCTCAACCCCGAGGAGGTCCGGAACGTCGTTGATGATATGGCAAAGATCCTTGAAAGCCGTCAGAGGATTGCAGATGCTGAACGCATCAACTATCCGCGCGAATACCAGAAAGCGCTTCAGCAGATAGCGGCGCTGAGATCTGAGAATGCTGCCCTCGTGCAGGAAGTCGAGGGTCTCCGGGAGGAGCTGGAATGGTTCCGTAAGAATGTTGAATTGAGGCCGACTGCGAATAGATCTTGAGTCGCCTGGTTCGTTCAAGTAATGTGGGTGAAGTAGAAAGAGCTGACATGTCACCGACCATAGCCCTCGAAATGACTCGGACGGAGCACGAGAGGCTCAAAGAGCTTGGGCACGCTCTCATTCTCAGTTACGTCAACGAGGCCGGCGAGACCACACGGGCATGGGTAGCGTTCGTTGGCACCCTCGAAGATTGCGAGGAGGAAGCGGTCCACACTTCAGCCAAGATGTACATCGTTCCGAATGGATTCACCATAGAGTCCAAGGTTTTGAGCAAGGACGATCTCCCCGTGAAGGCAGAGGAAAACGATGACGGAAATTCCTGACTACGCAGAACTCCAAGTGCTTATGCTGGAACTCGACGGCTTGATTCCTGAAGACGTTGAAGCCTTCATCGTCCTGGCTGCTGGTAGCGGAATCACGAGCATCTGCAAGGGCACCGACAAGATAGCGAAGGACGGCCCTGAGATTCTGGGCTCCATGCTGAAGAGCATCTGCGAGCGCTTCAACATTGACATCTGGGACGGTGTCAGGCGACTACAGGAGGCAACCCTCTCACGCCTGAAGACTCCCAGCGCGATCAGGAAGTTCACGTTCCTCGCTCACCTGCACGGTGGTCCACTCGACGGCCAGACGGTCGAGCTGTGCTTGGACGAGCAGGTTATCGTCGTGCCGTTCTGGGAGGCCGAGATGATCGATGGCATCGTCTCTGCTGCCCCACTGTGGGCTGACGAGCCGATCCACACACAGTACGCTCACTACAGCCGAGGTACCGTTGGCAAGCCGAAAGACGGAAGGAACATCCACTACCGCTACGGGAGGTTCCCGCTGTGAGCGCGCATCAAATCTTGTTCAGGTCGAAGGACGGCCTGGAGCTTCGCGGCGAAGTCGATTTGGCAGAGCTGCCATTCACCATCGTCAGATGCAAGAAATCGGAGATTTCTCCAAACAGGTACGGAACATCTCTGCATGTTGCAGCCTGGGGGACACAGGGTGGCCACCTCGATCGCGACGTCTTCGTTTGTAACGAGCTGGCGAAGCTCGGGCGCGATGTGAAGTGCCTCGGTGTGACGAAGGACGGACATCCGAAGCACCCTCTTTACTTGCCACAGGATTCCAGCCTTCAAACTTTCACACCGCGCTCAATCGTAAAGAAAGGAACTGAACGATGACCGCTTACGTCAATGACGTCTTCGCTGCTACTTTCAAGAGGCTTACGAAGGTACAGAAGGCGCGTCTGCTCGCATACCACAATGAGGGCAAGGGGTTTCTCGTAACGGGCGACTACTTCAATGGGTTGCTGCCCTGACCGCTCTATGTCGCGCTCCAGGATGGACCGTACAGAAATGTTTACGACGACGAGAAAGAGACCAGAACCAGAATAGACCAACTTGGCATCAAAGCCTGCGGGGGCGAGAAATCGTACGGTCTCTATGCTGACGCTCTCCGTTCCACTGCCAGCAGTAACAGCGTCGTGCGTGCTGCTGTGCGAGAAACTTGTACAGAATGAGGTACGTAGTGCAGACACACCGCGACGACGACTTCAAAAATCCAGAACTCTATCCCAGCATCGATGACGAGAAAAAAAGGGATGCTCTCCAGGCCCTCGCTGATCGAATGAGCAGAGAGGGGACGAACCAGATCACGGCTGGAGCACCGGGCGAAAAGTCGATCTCAGAAAAAAAGCACCACGGCATGACGGTGACGCGGATGCCGGACGACCCGCTTTGCCTTCGTGTCTCCCTCGGCAGGGCTGACTCGATCAACGAGTCTGCGTATCTGGTCTATCGAGGAGACCCGAAGGAGATTGCGGCCCTTCTGCGTGTTGCTCTTGCGGCCATAGGCTGAAGAAAGGAATCGCAATGAGCGATCTCTCCGTCATCGTCGTCCGGCACGTTGCCGAGTGGCTGGACCCGAAGAAGAAAGATCCCCGCTTGTGGTTCGAACTTCCTCCGTATGAGGTCGAAGCAGGAGAGGAATTCGTTCCGCAAACGCCCGACGGCAATTTCATGCTCGCCGTGATGGCGTTGATGCAGGCGAAGAACTGCTTGTTGCGCCTGGAGGATCAAGGCGTAACGAGTGAAGCTCAGGTTTATTTAGCCTGCTTTGATGCTGACGACGGCGAATGGGAAGCCGAAGACCCCAACCCCGTCCACGCGACCATCAAAGCCGCCGACGCGGTGCGGTTGAGCATAGAAGGGAAATGAGACCTCCAAGCCAAAGACGATCTTCGCCATGAGTTGCAAGCACCCAAACTTTGATGCATTCGTTGCCGTCAACCGGATTGAGGACAAGGGCTACTTCGCCGCTGACGTCAAGATCCGCTGCACCGAGTGCGGCTGCGCTATGCGCTTCCTCGGTCTGCCCGGAGGCGTGTCGTTGCGCCAACCGACCGTCAGCGCTTTCGGCATCGAGGCGCGGCTGCCAATCGAGCCCAGCGACATCATCACCGCGTCAGACGAGACACCGGAGAAGAAGATATGATGGATTTGACGAACTGGATCATCCTGATCATTGGCAACATCGGTGGGGCTTTGTCTTATTGGTTTCTTCACACCATGCGCCATACCTGCACGAAGATTGAGAGAGGACCGCTATGAAATTGAGAGAATGCATCACTTCGATGCTCGTCGTGTCCGTCCTCTGCCTGACTTCTCTGGGTGGTTGCCTGATAGAGAACTACCACCACCTGGAGGCGGTCAAGCACGGTTACGAGGTAAGAGCGACCCGCGGTAAGGAATTCGGTCTCAGCTGGGAATCTGTCCCGCCGAAAGAGGAAGAAGAAGAGAAGGAACCATAACCATGGGGACGCGGCTTAGGGTGGCGGGGAAGACGTATCAGAACAAGGAAGTCATTGCGAGGCTTTGCCTGGACGATGAAAGCAAGGCGTTTCGCTGGCACGCCAACACCAAGAGCTGGGAAGGGGAGATTCCGGACGAGGAGATTGATGAAATCTTCGAGCGGGTCGAGGAGGTCACTGGTGGCGAGTGTACTTGTGAGTTCGACGAGTAGCCGATGGGATTTTGCACGAGAGGGCCATGGGAGCTGGATGAGGATAGTCCGGATCCTGTTTACGATGCGCTGAGGCGGCACGGACAAATCACGGAAGGGAAAAAGACCATGGAGACTTTGGCGAGGAAGATTGCGCGGCACGTTCTGGAGTATTTGGGGGGTATCGAGTACGTGGATGTCCCGGGCAGCGCAGCAGCGGGCGCCGATGCGGAAGAGGTAGAGCTTCACCAGAAGCTCATTGGTCAGATTGAAGAAGTAGTTGAGAGAGTCCTCAAATGAAAAAGGCAGGACTGAGGTGCCCAGAGTGTAAGAGGCCGGCAATTCCTGCCTGGGACACGGAGATGCTCTCGATGAACTGTATGCGTGGCGCCTGTGGATACCACGGACCACCAGAGCGCTACACTATGGAGGAGGAAGAAGAGACGCAGCCGTCGGACGATCCGTGGCACGGGAAGTACAGCGTTGCCCTGACTGATCGCATCGGGCGAGAGAACATTCCGGGGTGCAGCGAATGAAGTTCCTCGGCCTCTTGGCTGCTGTCGCTTGGGCCTGGCTCATCTCGAATTGACTATCGATGATTAGATTCGCACGAGACCCGTGGTTTAGCCTCGGAGTTCACGTCGACCACAAAGCCCCATATCTGGCGCTGCACCTCCCTGGGATTCGATTCGAGATCGGGCGAACCCCGAAGCCGGCTCACGTGGCGTACTCAGACAGGGGGATGTGGGTACTGACAGCGACCAAGATGGAACGACGTAAACGCGACAAGCTAAGAGGCCTACTCGCGAAGCACGCGGAAGGGGTTTGGATTGAGACTACACGGACAAAGATTGAGAACGATTACAAATACAACCCTACCGGATGCGGAGGTAGTTTCGGCGAGATTCTTTGCTACGAGATTCACCAGAACAATCTCACCTTCCTGTGGCTTGCAGCGAAGTGGGAGATCAGCGTTTCGGATCTTGGAATGCTGATTCTGGATCACTGCGAACGCTTGGAGTGATCATGGAACTATCTGTAAACGAGTATGGCACTCCTGTCTCTGCCCACGTCTGCCACACTTGTGGCGACCCGTTTACTTTATGTCCGCCCTGCATGCGGGGTGATGAGTACGGTTGTAGGGCTCCAGCATGTGATTCTTACGTGCCTGAGCAGGATGCAGATGTCCTCTTCGGGGATTTCTCTGGGTTTAACCGTTACTGCGAACGAACGGGGAAAGACCCCAGAGTCATTGGCCCAGAGGGGGTTCTCAAAAGGACAGCGGCGAAGAAGGAGATAAGCGATGAGTAAGGAATTCGAGGTGACGACGACGCTGTACATGATCGTGAAGGCGAAGAGTAAGACCGAAGCCGAGAAGACGATGCTTGACCGAGTCGAGGAAGCGTTCGGAATGATTGAGCATGTTGACATTGTCGTCGAGCCGAGAGCGCTATGACTGACCTGTGCGAATCCTGTCATCGAGTTCTCGAAGGGATCTGGTTTGCTCCCTCTCCTCTGTGGGAGCATGTGGCGGGCTCGGAATGGGATGGAGTGTACTGCATGGCGTGCTTCACTCGCATGGCCGAAGAGAAAGGCCTCGTGATTCACTGGAGGGCGAGGCTCATGGAGAACGTCGAGGGTTTGATTCGGGAGGTTGACGAAGAAGAGTTGGAGAAAAGACTGAAATGAAACAGACGGCAAGGAACTGCAAACTGTGTCAGAGGAGCACCCTCCACACCAAGGACACGTTCCAATTCCATTGGGGTTGCTTGCTGACTGTCATCACCTGTGGACTTTTCATACCCATCTGGTTGCTGTTTGACCTGATGAACACTTTTACCGGGTTCCGCTGTCAGCACTGCGGGACGAAGAATTAACGGAAGGACCGACATGACGACCGACGACATGCACACGATCACCATGGACGCTCTGACGCAGCTCGGGAAGAACAGAGCCGGGAGAGCCTGGCTCCGCTCCAGCGTCAAGATGTGGGAGCGACAATCAGTCCTCCAGTGCGAGCAAGCGAGCAAGCTCGACGACATGGCAGCCGAGGCTAACCACATTCTGGCCAAGCACAACGCCGAGAAGGAGAAGGAGCACGACGGGAAGCAGGACAACGGCGATGCGGATGCGGACGGCGCCTCTCCCGGATAGGCTTGTCAGATCTGCTGACGGCTTGTAGAATCCCCAGGACCTTCACAGTTGTTTTTCTCGTTGAATCGGCAGCCCGCTGGTCTCCTCCCAGCGGGCTGTTTTTACATCAGCCCCGACTTGCGCGCTGACTCCTCGACGAACGGCAGCATCTGGTAGTGAGCACGGAGGAAGGCGAGAGCCCTCTTGGCCATCTCTCGTGCGGAGTCGAGGGGATTGTTCATCGCCCAGATGACCATCTTGAGCATCTCGTTGTGGTCGCCCGTTGGAAAGTCCGCGTAGGTGTCTTTCGGTAGGGGCGTCCAGTTCGTGTGCTCGATGACCACGGGGATGCGTGCGGGTATGCCGAGCTGGATAATTCTGCTGGAGGGGAAGTTGGTGCGGTCGCCCGAGCCCTGGTGGAGGTGGAGCCAGACGCGAGAGTGCATCTGCGCGTCGAGGACCTGGCCGTCGGAGAGCTTTCGGTTGCGCTGGGGCTCTGCAAAGACATTCAGTCCTGCTTGCGTGAGCAGCTTGATGGCTTTGTAGCGACGGCTGTGTCGACGCACCATGCCGACGAAGGCGACGTCGTAAACCATCGGAGTTTCTGCCGGTTCGCGATCGTAGCTTGAGTGATACGCCAACGGGCAGAAGGTGCGATGCGGGTATCCGTTCTTTGCGAACGTTGCTTCGTTCTGCGGGGCATAGTCCCAGATCCAATCGATCCTCTGATTCTGCCAGCCACCCAGGTTTCCGAGCTTCTTCACTCGACCGAACCAGTGCCGGCCAACTGACTGCGAGTAGACTTCTGAGATGTTGTAGAGGCAGACCTTTCCCGACCAGTCACCGTTGACCTGTCGGGTGGCTGTCTCTGACATCAGGAAGAGAGTATCGGAGCGGTCGAACTTCGACATGCGGGTGCCGCAGGTGACATCGGGGAAGCCGAGCTGCGTGAAGCAAGCAGCGAACGCTTCGGCGATGCGGTGTCCCTGCCAAGCCTCGGCGCGCGGAGAGTAGAGAACGTGGATAGGTTTCATGGGCGGCGCACCAACAGAGCC
>SDBT01021802.1_pt1 | contig 10012 bp, 14 predicted proteins | sample 2277101 | NCBI WGS metagenome assembly SDBT01 (sample SAMN10404973, study PRJNA504765) | marine sediment metagenome | isolation source: marine sediment core GS10_PC15, 103 cmbsf | place: Arctic Ocean: Southern Knipovich Ridge | collected 2010
TGAAGTGAATTGGAGTGAAGAGAAGAGGCAGTAGAATAAGCCGCAGGGTTTCAGAGACGTTACTACGTAGCTCTGCATTGGGCACTTGAAAGAGAGAGAGTCAGCATCTCTAAAGGTCCAGCACTCCGGCAAGCAATCAAGGATGCGATAAAGAGATTAAAGACAGTGCCCGGTGGTGAAGAAGCTTCAAAGGCAGCGAAGGCTGACGCGAAGCAAGGAGGTGTTGGATTCAAACCGTATGAGTCTACCCTGAATGAGAAGATCGTCAGGATCAGGAGCAGGGCCGCCAAAGAGTTATCTGTGCGTCGTTGGGTAATTCTGTTGATAAGGATAAAGGATATATGAGGGGCACTGCCAAGGCACCGACACTGTGTCGGTGAAATCGTCTCCGAGCCCACTGCAAAGGCAAAAAAATTCCGTGTGATAGGGAAGAAAGCCGATTTTCAGGGGATTTTCCAGCATCGGAAAAAGGAAGGTTAACTACGACTTAAGTCACATGTAGCTAAAGATTTAGCTTGACAAGTGCTCTGTCTAGGTGTACAATATCCTCATTAGATCGAGATGATGAAATCTATTGGGGTAAAGTCCAAGAGGGAGGAAAATAAGATGATTGAGTGGAATGATCAGCCCATCGGTCTTGGCGAGCTAGCTGAGACGGTTTCCAGGTCACCTCTATGCAACCGTGAGGAAATTATCGAATTCATGCAGGCTTTTGTTGAGACAATGAAAGTGAGGCTACTGCAGGGACAGGGAATATTTTTCCCCGGATTAGGGGTTCTGAAGGTTGAAGTGCGGCCGAGTCGGATCGTCAGCGCAAATTTCAATCCGAAGAATCCCACTACGTATCAAACCGGGGTTCGGCCGTCTATTAAGCTGGAAGTGGACGGACCATTCCTAGAAGAACTCATTCTTCAAGTGGGCACGTGGCAGATCAAGGATAAGGAGAAAAGCAAACCATGATTAGTATACCGTGTGCAGCCAGATCCAAGAAAGCGCAGCCCGTTATGGCCTGTGTCGAGAAGACCGCCAAGCTAATGAGTGTATCCCCCGACCGAGTTGCAACCACGATGAGCTTGTTCTTCGAGGAACTTGTATATCTGGTTGAACAGGGGATGCCCGTGCGTGTCCCAGGTTTCGGGATTTTTGGCCAAAACTTAGGGAAGGGACAGGATGGGAAAAGGAATACTCACTACGCTGCCTTCAGCGCGTCGAGAGCCTGGCGCAACGAATTATTCGGGTGGTCCTCCGCCCGACCAGAGAACGCGAAGTTGGGGGGGAGGCGGCCGCCAAATAGCCGTGCGTGGCACCATCCAGATTGGCGAAAACGCCGAGCAGACAAACTTGATGCGGCGAATCCACCGCCTCGTAAACGGCGACTGCCGATGTTACCACTCCCGCCCCTGTTCTAAGAGAAAAAGGAGGCTCACATGTTTAAGACGCCATTTGCCAGGAACCGAGATGATTTCGCCACGTTCGAGAAGTGCATCATGCATGCTGCGACGGGAACAAGCAGTACAGAGTTCCTTGTCGCGGAGATGCTGACACATTTTCTGGAAGAGTTGTGTGCGCAGGTATTCAAGAACAGGATCGTAGAAATCCCCGGTCTGGGAAAGTTCGGCTGGCAGGGCTACTACCCCCACCGGGAGGATCTGCGACCGTATGTTTTTCCGGCGTTCAACCCTTCAAGGGAATTCTCAAAATCGGTGCGACAGGGCGGGAGCCCCCAAGGATTAGATGTCGACGCGGTGACCAGGTACCGGCGTCATCACCATCCAACAAGTCGTCGAGACAAGGTTGCAAGCAGACCTTTCAAGGCGTTCGAGACTATGCGGCACCACATCAAGAAGCAGGCCCAGAGAGTTGGCTACGAGTGAGGCTGAAGTTCAGTAGGAGGTGGTTTGGATGTGGGGAGGTAATACGGAGAAGCGGCGTGCGCACACGTGTTTGGAAGAACCAGAGAGGATGCACGAGGGCGCCGTGGTGAGGACAGAAGGAGAGGCTGCCGAGTCGACTACATCCGAATCCATCGGCGCTTGAGCACCGACACTGTGTCGGTGAAAGGGTTAAACTATGCGAAAAGCTGACCTGAAATTCTTCAACCAGAATGGGCGTCCGGGGTATCGAACACCGGCAGGGAATAGCGTCTGGCGAATATGGTGCGGGGAATGGACCGACGGAGATCACCTGTATAACACACCACTACAGGCGGCAAAGGCAATAGATGAACGAAGGGGGTCCACCGACACTGTGTCGGTGAAAGGGGGAAATAGGGGAGGTGCCGTATGACCCACAATCTGATATAATGGGCCGCAGGAGAATTCTGGGGAACGTTTGGAAGGAGGTTTCAGGAATAGAATAAGCAGCTACCAGTAATAATCAGAGTTAGAGGACTCTCGTCGTCACCGGTCACTATTTGAGTTTTTGCTCACACGAGAGACTGCTCTCACTCCGTCCGAATTGGGCGGGGCGCTTTCAGTCTTGTTCATGTGAGCACCTGACCGGTGACGGTGGATGAGCTGTTTTTGTCCTGCCCTTTTTTATTGCCCCGTGTCGGGCGGAGAAGGAGAAATGGTCATTCGGATTCGGTGCGAGTGTAACAGAGTTTTTCAAGTTGAAGATCGATTTGCAGGCAAGAAATGTAAGTGCCCCGGCTGCGGGCAGATCGTGAATATACCTGACCCCGATAATCTTGAGACATTGAAAGAGGTCCTTCCCACTACACCATCCAAGCAGTCACCTCCGCATCCGTCCCCACCAATCAGACAGGCTACGAGCTCAGCGGCAGAAGTTGAGGAACCGGCATCGCTCCGGAACGGACGTAAGGCTCTCGGATGTGTTGTCACGCTCATCGCAGCATCCGTGTGGTTCTGCATCGCAGTATCAATGCCGATTCTCGGCTTCGTTGTCTCGCTCGCAATTGTCGCCGCTGCGGTCGCGTATCTCGTTGCCGGGAGTGTCCAAGAACTCATCGACGGTGCGTGGGGGAGCATCTTGCAGGGACGCAGAGCGCCCGTTGTACACTTCCTCGTCGTGGGTGGCCTTGGTCTACTGTTTTCCGTTACCTCTATGATGGGGCCACACAAAGGTGAGCCGGGTGGGGACAACCTGTCGAGCACGCGGCATGATGAGAAACCCGGTAGCGGTCAAAGTGATATTAAGAGCAGCCCGGATCTTCATCCAGCACTCTTGGAGCGCATACGAAGCGACCCGGACTACGCGGATTGGAAGGCGGTCGAGCAGATCACGGCTGGATTCAAGCCCAAGTTTGACTTCCTAGACGATGTGTATCGGAAACTGCAACCTCTCGCCCGGAAGTGGGACTTCACGAAGAGGAACGAGATGTTCCACGAGTACGTGGACAGGTGGCGACCCTCTAACAAAGACGACTCCGCCCGCTGGAAGTCGCTCACGAGACACTTCGCATTCTTCCGAGATGAGCTAAAAACGTGCATATACATGGACATCGCGCTGAAGGATGTCAGGGCCATGAGTGGTTCCGCTGCTGCTATTGAGGCACTCGCTATCAGGAACGGCATGAACCGGAAAGGCGAAAAGTCCCCCTTCGGCCGTCGAAGAGAATGGCGAGACACGACGCTCGCCTCGTCCTTCAAGAAGGGGTCAGGAGACAAGAAGTCCCCTGTAGTTCCTTACATCAGTTGGACACATGACAGAAGTGGTCGGGTTTTCAGCGTCTCCATCCTCCTGAAATGCCGTGGGGATATCCCGGTCCTTGAGGTATTGAAGTTGCCCGACCGGGAAAGGAAGTTGAACTCCGTGAGGGCGTTTCGCGCAACGTCGCGGGAATGCCCCCAGTGGGGCAAGGAGCTTATTCGCATCACGTGTGGGGATGAGAGCAATGAACTGATTCGCCAACTTGGCGTAATAGCATCTGCCACTGACTCGCGTCTGATGGAATTGGACGAGAAGCCTGATGTTGACGACGGATGTTGGCTCAAAAGCAACCACGGCCCATACAACTTGACAGTGTGGGTGACGACATTGGGGGACATTTTTGCTATCTGTATTCAGCCCATCGAGTGGCTAGAGATAGAGACAGCAGTTAATGAACTTGTCAAAGATTAGTAGTCTGTGCTGGAGATTCGGAGGTCGAACCGATGCCCATTGAAGTTACCTGCAACTGTGGCAAGGTCCTTCGGGCGAGGGATGAACAGGCGGGCGGGCAGGCCAAATGTCCCGCTTGTAGGTTGGTCGTGAGCATTCCCCTGTTGGCTGATGTCCTGCCGCAGAACGTGGCCCCCACATCTGCATCTGAGTCGGCCACTTCCCCACGCGGAGGAACCAAGCAATGTCCCTTCTGCGGAGAGGAAATCCTCACTACGGCCCGCAAATGCAAACACTGCGGCGAGTGGTTTGACAGCGTAACCTCACGCGCGGGCTCGCCGGTAGAAGACAGGGGCTCTGCCGACGCCAGAGCCATAAGCAGAGGTTTGAAGGAGAAAGATTTTCAGGACACGACGGTCGGCTGCGGAGGTGTCGTCGCCATCATCGCAGCAGTCGGCGCTGGCTTCTGGGTTCTCTCGGCCATCGGCAGCAGCATCTTGGGATGGATTGTGGGAATAGTGATCTTCCTGGTCATTGTGGTTCCGCTTAGTAACTGGTACTGGAAGGAATGAGGTAGGTAGAGGAACAACAGGATGTGGCCGAATTCACCGACACTGTGTCGGTGGAATGGGTGGAATGGGCGGCACAAACTGCTTGTCACCGGCCGTTTCTTTGTTGGCGAGTGGGAATTCCCAGTGTGTCTTCTCAGAAGGAGGAAGCAATGGCGATAAGCGTTCAGTGTAAATGCGGGAGGTCGCTTAACGTTCCAGACCAATTTGCAGGCCGAAAGATCAAATGCCAGGCCTGCAAGATAATTTTGGATATTCCAGTTCCGGCCCAAGCTGCGCCGTCCGAGGAGACGGTTGCAGCGGCGCGGGACGTTCTTAAGAAAACAGCTCATCCGGACCAAGCTGCGCCGCCCGAACAACAGGTTGCAACTACGCCATCAAAGGAGTCACTCCCGGCGCAGCAGCCAGTGCACAACGGACAGCCACCGGTACAATCACCGGTGTCGGCTGAGACCATCGAGGAGGGAGTCATTGGTGCCAAAGGACTTGGCTGTTCCGGTGGCTTGTTTATTATTCAGATACTATTCGTCTGCTTTGGGTTGGCCTGCCTGGCAGGTCCTCGGGCATGGTGGTGGGTTTTCGGCGGCTCCCTGGTTGCGCTCGTAACGATCCTCGCCATCAAGCGGCTTGCGATGCTATTGGGTATTGCCCTGGCCGTCATGGTCGGGATAATAGGTGGAATCCTCGGCTACCACATTTCAGACGAAGGAAGGGTCGGCGCGGCAGTGGTGATAGGCATCTTCTCTTTTGCGCTGACACTTGGCTTCAACCTTGTCAGCATCGACTTCTTTCACAAGACCACTACGTGACCATGCTTTCGCGCATCGCAATCGTGTCGTGAGCCTCAAATTATCCGGCGCGAAGGAAACAAAGGCTGGATGTGGTCGATGACAATTGTCGGCATGTACTCCGGCCTCGTCTGCGAACAGATAAGAGCGCGAGTCGGAACTCGCTCAGTCCAAGCTGATGCTCCGGGCACGTCTCTGTCAGTGCCTCGAAGCCTTGCCCCCACCGACACAGTGTCGGTGAAATCGCCGCCAGCGGCCCTCCTGCCATCCGAGGGATGGGATAAGTAGCTTAGACCGCACACAGACGTTCTGGGACCGTGCTGTGACCTGTCAGAAGACCTGTGACGCTCTCCGTGGGCCTTGTCAATCGGGTGCGGCGACGGTATTATGAAACCAACAAGGCTGCCTGGGCCAAAGGGTCTGTATGCCTTGTCTGAAGGCGAACCTGTCCGACGAGGACCTTGAGAAAATAAGAAGCACGAGATTGGAGGAGTTCAGAACTACACCCCACTTCGGGCTTGGAATGTGGACACCCACTGCAAACGAAAGGAGGCTTCAAATGGCAAAAATATGGCGAATAGGGGCGGGCGACAAAGAAAAGGACTTGGCTCCATTGATGATTGAGGAAGGCATCATGCTTCTCGGCCCAGGCTACATAGGGGACATAAGCAACAAGACTGATGAGGACATTAAGATTGATCTTGCGAAAGACAACTATGAAGGCCCCAGGACTCTCAGAATGCTTATCTCATTTCGTGACGCAGTCATTGGGGAGATCATTGTTCTGAGATTGGGTTCCGTCTGCCTTGCGGTCGGCGTGATTAGTGGTGTCTATGAATGGAAAAACGAATTCGAGGAAGTATGCTCTTACTGGAATCCCGGCAAGAAGTATCGGGCTGAAACCCCTTGGAAGCTTCAGCACACCAGAGAAGTTGAGTGGTTCATACTGAAAGACAAGGAAGCCCTCTGTTACTTCCGCAGAGGAATCTACGGCGGTCAACAGAGGTTCTGCCAAGTCCAAGAAAGAGAGTTACACGACTACCTCGATGGTTTGGGATACAACGGTTCAAACGGCGGGGCAATTCTGCGACGAATCGGTGACAGGACCAAAGGCGTAAACAAATACGGTTTCCCGACTGTTTAGAAGGCGGCAGTCGCACAAGTATCTGAGAAATCAAGGTTTAGATGCCGCCGCAAGTCATATCACTACAGCGATGTTGTCAAGCTTGGCTGGTATGATATGCGAAAAAAGCGTATGCTGATAGTGGTATAATATCCTCGGCGAAGATTCTCGTGGCGGTAGAGAGCTTGGACATTTCCTGTCGTATTCGTATATAATCCGGACACTAAGGGCGATAGAGATTACATTGGCATGTCGTATTTTAGAAGGACTGACCCTCAGTGAGTAGGACTTTTAGCATTATAGGAGGATATGTCAACTACGATAGGCGGCGCGCCTGATTTTTCCCAATAAGAAGGCGTGCCTACTGTTACCTGTTCGCGTGGGAAAAGAACGATTCGGGAGACTGATCTGTGCAGCTCATACTTGGCCTAATTCTCGGCGCGATTCTTGGTGTTGTCGCAGACCCTGTCCCGCCACACAATACGGTAACCCTGTACAATAGCCTCGTGACAATCGGGGGGATCGCTGATATGTGGGTTGAGTGTGATGGGGGCAAGAGAGATAAGATGCAGCGCTACAAGATGCCGGTTGAGAAGTTTGAGGAGTTGTTGAAGACAGGAAGATTATAAGCCATGAAGGAGGATGAGTCGCCAGCGGTGAACCATCCCGATCATGACAGCGATGTGGACGAGATTGATCAGCTCGATCTCGAACCGGAGCGAAGGATCAGTTTCCTCTCGCAACGTTTTTCGCCAAAGGCACTCATCCCGGGTCTGGTGTATGCGATCTTGGCCGGTATCGTCAGCCTTCTCTGCTGGCGCTCGGAGTCGCTACGACAGTCCCTGGCCGGAAATGTGGAAAAGATCTTCGAGGATGCCGAAGGGTTCCGGGTAGTTAGCAGTATGCTAGTCCATTTGGATATTCGCCACTTCTTGGCCAACATGTTCTTTTTGGTCCCCTTCGCCGGGCTCCTCTATTTCTACTTCGGTTGGAGGATGTTTCCCCTCCTGGCGCTCCTTCTTGGGCTGGCAACTCAACTGCTTTCTTTGGGAACCTATCCTGGGAACGTGAACCTGATCGGCTCATCGGGTTTTCTCTATGTTCTCTTCGGCCTGTGGCTTAGTTTGTACTACAGGGTGGAGTCGCATCTGCCCAGGCTGAAGCGATGGCTCCGCCTGCTCGGCTTCGGGCTCGTTATGCTCGTACCTTCGCAGATTTCGCCATTTGTGAGCTACCGAACCCACTACATCGGACTCCTGGCAGGTCTGGTTGCGGGAATCCTCTACGGATGGATCCATCGCAAAGAGTTCGAGCTACGCAATCAAGAGTATGAGGGGAACCTCTCGACGCCGCCTCTGTGAAGCAATTTCTATAGGGTGACAAGAACCAGAGTCGGTCGGAGCCCTGTCTATATCTCAATTCTCAACTCCTGCGCTGCCTCACCAGAAAAGCAGCGTAGGAGTGAAATTCGACTTTCTTCGTTAAGTGTATTCGTAAGAGCATAGTAGATTGAAAGTTGAGTCAGGAAAAGAGTCGACATCATAAGGTTGTATCCAACTGTTCGATTACAGCGCCCCGAGCCACCTCAACTCCACTCATTTCATCTGTTTATGAAGTTAGGATTGATACAATTCTGCCGTTTTTAATTTTGGCCGAAAACGTACAATTTCTGGCTGACTTGACACCCCCTCGCCAAAGTAGTAAAATGCCATTCAGATCGTATATTCACGACAAGCAGATTCACCTGTTTTTCGACCCGGTATACTGCTATCGGGCAAATTCGCCTGTCAAGAATATGTTATGATTTAGAAAGGAGTGAACGATCAATAGAAAAAGGATGCTTGTCGTGTTAATTGTGTGCTTGGTTCTTTTCGGTTGTCTATACGGTGGTAGCTATGCGTTCTCGCGTCGAGTAGGAATCTCAAGCAGTGGGAGTATGGTTATCATGGATTATGCTTGGGCGACAGGAAACAACAGCATGGCTCAAGCCCTATTCACCATTCATCGTCCACTAATTGCTGTTGACAAAGCATTTTCCGACCAGAACGTCACGATGCTTGAACTTGAGGCGAAAGCTCCAAAGCCAACTGTTGTCGTACCAGACAAAGAATCGAAACCGTAATCATAACAAGCGCATGAAGTCCGACCAGCAATAACCGCGCCCTTCGGGCGCAATTGCTGGCGGCTTATGCGTAACGTTATGTGCAGAGAAAGAAAGGAGAGATGACAATGTGGCCAAGGATCAAAATGGCAACGGCGGCGTCATGTGCTGTTGCGATAGTAAGTATTGGAACATGGTTTGCAATTAGGGCAATTGCGGAGGAAGCGAAACCGGTTTCGGTCACGGTTCACGAACTGCATGTTGTCACGAAAAGCAAGAAGTATCCTGGTCTTTACACAATTCCGAGGACTGAGGTCACGTTTCTTATAGAAGGCAATGATAAACGCATTATTGGAATAGATACGCAAAAGACCATGATCGAATCGTTTTTAGACAACAAGGGGAATAATCTTCTTGAAGAAATCCCGGGCTTTCTTCAAAGATGGGGAATCCCCAAAATTTCAGAGGACGGAAAGGCGGCCCTTTTTTCTATTAATGGCGGCATACCGCCTGCAAAAGGGGCTGGCAGCATCAGGATTAAGGGGGCTCTCGATGTCGTGGTCGCCAGCCGTAAAGAAACAGAGATACTCAAAAACATTCCGTTGAAGGAAGGCCCCTTGGATTTTCATGGTTTGGATATCTCCATCGGTAAGGTGGAGAAGGTCCCTCAGACAATACTAGATCCGGCCAGAAAGAGAATGGCTATGTCTGTTAGAATAAATATCAAAGGGAAAGCAGTAATGATTGTTGATACCATTTCCATTGTTGATAGAAACGGCAACCCAATTCCCACAAGTACTTCATGCGGAAAATCGTCACCCGAGAACAAATGGAGGAAGTACTACTTCCCCAAGGAGCAGGATGTCCTGGACATTAAGCTGGATTTCTGGAAAGATTTTTCTTCTATGACAGTTCCATTTGATTTGGAATTCTCATTGGGTTTATGAAAAAGAAAACACATAACAAGAGAGTGAACTCGACTTTCAATTCCGCTGCGCTCCATTGAAAGCGAGTTACTCTTTCCGTTAAATCCCTCAAATCCACCCCGTAATTCGACAGTACTACCGGGGCTGTTGAAAAAAGGGTTGCCGCCGTCACGGACATGCCCATTTTGCGAAAAGACACTGGCTATTCTGGGAGATTGCCGTATTTCATGATGCTGCTCATGGCTTTTTCAACAGCCCCTACCACACTGTTCTAATGGCTGTGTTTTAGGTATAATTACACGATAAGGCGGTAGATGAGAGGAGAATATGAGTTCTGATTTCACCATCGTTCCAGCGGATGGATACATCCGGATTGTCTTCCCCGGGGAGGACAGGGTTACATCTGACAATGTTCTTGAGAGGTGGGCGGTCATCGGGGAAGC
>SDBT01021803.1_pt1 | contig 10012 bp, 10 predicted proteins | sample 2277101 | NCBI WGS metagenome assembly SDBT01 (sample SAMN10404973, study PRJNA504765) | marine sediment metagenome | isolation source: marine sediment core GS10_PC15, 103 cmbsf | place: Arctic Ocean: Southern Knipovich Ridge | collected 2010
TAGGTTTTCTTTGTATATGTCATAAAGATGGGGCATATTGATCTTCTTATTAGATTGGTGATCTCCATAAGCTTCACAAAAGAATCTCAATAATAGCGAGTCATCAGTTAGCTGCTCAAAAACGTCTTTAGACATTCCCTCATAGTAGATATTGAAGAACCTCAAATACGTTTTCAGCAATCTTTTTCTCTTCACCTTGTTCATATGAGAGTGAACACGATCTATAAAAGCAATCTTATTGGTAAAACTTGCACGCTTAAAATTGGAAAATCTTTGCTCAAAGTATTCTGTTCTGCAGGTTAGAATTATTCTGACAGAATCAAATTCCACCAAGTGCTCTATAAAATCTTCTAGTCCCTTTGAAAAGACGTCAATGTCGGAATTCTCATTTAATCCATCTATCATGATGACAAATGGACGGTACTCTTTTTTGCATAAAGCTCCTGCTTTTTGCAAGACTGTTTCAAAATCCCCCTTGAATGAACTTTCAATAGTCTTTTTGTAAATAACATTTTCTATATCTAATTCTGAATAATCAAGCGCGTTAGCCGGAATGAATAGACTCAATTGCTTTTTCTTAAGCAGAACATTTTCTGCAAAATCACAAATAAAATTTGTTTTCCCTTGGCCAGCCCTAGAAGTAATAAACAGAACCTTCTTAGTAAACAAATCGACGCATTCCAGTACGTCTTCCAATTTACTTTGATAAAGAGCGATAAACTGAAATTGAAAACGTAGTTCTTCGAAAAGAAATCTCTTATCTTCTGGAATTTTGTTTTCAATATTCTTGTCGCTATAGTATGCTAATTCTGTTATTTTCCGCTCTAGAAATGAAATCAGTTCACTACCTTCTTCATCTATTTTACTAAACCGCATTTTCTGTCTAAATCCTCTGGGTAATTCTATCTCAAAAGCAGGCAAATCAAATTTTCTAATTAATTTGTTTAGAAACCTGAAATCCAATCTATCAATATCTTCAATTGCCTTTTGCCAGAATAGCACTGGATCAGTAAAATATCTTGCCTTTTCTTTCAAATCATCGATTTCCATAAAGACTTCAGGAATATATTTGGTGCTGGATTTCATCTTTTCTACTTGATCCATTGTAAATTTGCCCATGGAGCTTTTGATAATCTTAGGTGTTAATCTTTTGAAAAGACGTCTAATCCACTCGATAAAAGGTGCTAAACCAAAAACAAGTGTTAAAAGTAGACCAAAAAGACCAAGAAGTGCTGTTTTAGTCATTTATCACTTTTCCTCCAGGATAAGACCAGTATAACTCTGAGGTAGCTATAGATATCCACGCTTTTATAGGCGCGGTGCTTCTGTAATTTAAGCTCCGCTAGTCCTGCATCTTCCTTTCCTTACATTTCTACGTATTTTTTTGACCATTTCTTCATTTATTCCCACTGCGGAAACAAAATAATCTTTCCCCCATATACCTTTGTTATTCCAGTATAATTTACTCAAGAAATCGAATTTCTCTCCCGGGGATTTATTTGTATTTCCTTTGATTGTCTCCACTACTCTAGCTACAGAGTATTTCGCCGGTATTATCATGCGCAGAAAATTTAATAGGGACTACACCCATTTATTGATTCTTACTCATAGGCAGTATCACCCATATCTTCGGGAAGTTTCTTCGAGCATAATCTCTAGGCCACTCTAGATATTACCTGAAGTCGTCATTATGTTCAAAAAGACGTTCCTTATGATTTCCCTTTTGAGTAACGTCACGAGGAAAACCTATTGCCGCAGTTCTTGATATTCGGTGCATGCCACGCCTTTACATATAGCGACTCAATCTCTTAAAAAAAAGGGCGCTGTCCCTATTTTTGTGTCAGATGCACTAAATTAACCAGGTCAATCATATTAAGCGATCATTGAAAAATTAATCTTAAACTGTCTTATCGCTGCCCACCAATCTCGATACACTCGAATTGTCACCTCACGAACTCTTGGAGCATATCCCGTCATCTTTATCTTTCTATGTAGTCTATACAGCGAATCGAGTATGCGGCATGCAATTTGATACCTCTCATAAGTCGGTATTTTATGAGGATCAATAAATCCCCGTGTTATGTTATCTGGAACACTCGTTGCATTGCTTTCCCACCAAGATTCCTCAGTTGGATTTCTCGGTGATACTCTCCCGTTCTGGTAATCACCAAGCCATAGCTCGAACGCCGCAACACAATTCTCAAAAAGAACTGAAGAAATTACACTAAAATCCAGATCCGACCTGTTGTTGAAAGGTCGACCATAGTCATCATCCGGTGCAAGCGAGTACCCGATTCGAGCACTCCCAATTAGGGTTATTTCTTTAGCGTGGATTTCGATTGCTCGAGCTAACCATCCACGAATCGCTTCGTACAGTAAAGGACACTCACGAAAACAATAAGGGATGCCCTCGCTTAGCCACTGCTGGACAATACCGAATTTTTCGGAATTTGTGACACTCTTCGCCACGCTGCGTAATTCCTCTGGACACGGGTAAATATTTTTTAACCGCCTACCGTCCTCAGATATCATGAAGGGTCGCATAAACACCACCTCCGTCTAATAACTCATATACTCCTTGCTCGGAATGTCGCTGGTACAGGTTTATGAGATGTTGGGCACGGCGTGAAATCTGTCTTCTTCGAGACAATGGTGCTTGTCGTGGTTCCGGATACTTTAGACGCGCAATTAATGGTGCTGCCTCGTAGAAAGTTAAAAGACTAGAATTTAAATCAAACCGTCGGCAAGCTTGATTGAGGCCGTTCATTCTCCAACCAAAGTAAGCGATACGCAGATATACAGCCGGAAGTTCTTCTTTAGAGATAACGTATGTGACTAAAGTTGCTAGCAGCATCTCTTTTATTTTACGCCTGAAAGTCCGCTCGTACCGCCTCGTGAGGATACGAACGGTTTGCATTTCGATCGTACTCGCCCCTTCACAAACACCCCATGCCAAGCGTCTCCATAGCACTCGGCAGATTGCAATAAGATCAATGCCATTGTGTCCGAAGTATCTGTGATCTTCCCCCGAAATTAATAACCTCGAGAGAAAAGGAGACACCAAATTATCGTCATCGGTGAGATAATGTTTATATTCTAGATCTAAACTTTGTTTCAAAGAACTCCACTCCTTACGAAGGAGTAAGCGGGCTATTTGCGGCAAGAATCTTGACATACTTAAACTCCCATTTGAGTAGGAACCTAACATCATAATAAACACCACAACTAACTAAAATTTATATTCCCTATATGAGGAATAAAAAATGCTTATTAGAAGTCATTCACAGCATTCTACTTTTCACCTGGGTAAACTAAAATCTTTATAATTCAGATTCAATAACAACAGTCAACTTATCACTCTCAATATCATGTTTTAATATTGCATAATTTTCAATGTGTCCGTCTTCCATTCTGACCCCAACATAATTATTTGGTAAAAATGACACTTCAATAACAAACCAACAAGTAGCTCCCAAAACCGGTTTATTCCTGAATAATTTTTTCTGCATTCTTTCAATCTTTTGAATTAACACAGTTTTTTTATCATTAACTTCTTTTGATAAAGCTGATAAATTAGACCACTTCTCACGTAAGTTAGATTTATTGACACCGAACAATTTTTCAATTTTCATTACAACACCGCATATCTATTCTTGAGTTCCTTCTGATTACCACTGATAAAAGTCTTGAACTTTTTGATCATCATTAGCTGTTTAAACTCCTGAAGTTACAATAATTAGGCACTGTGGCCCCAGATCTGGTCATTGCTATGAACCACACTTCCAGCACATACGACGGTAGGAACGTAAGAAGCGGCATCCGCTCCAGCAAGAGGTCAGGCCGATCTCCATCACATGTCTATTCAATCTTTAACACAGAGTAGCATTTGTAATGTTGCTTCAACCTCCTTGTGGCATCATTATCATCCATATTGATCGTTGCTATTCCTACAATTTCAGCCCCCTTGCCCCTCTATCAATTCAACTGCAGCCTTCACCTGGGATCCAGTTTCGATCCACTCATCCACAAGAAGAACTCTCGTTCCAGGTTCAATCGCACCTTTACGCAATTCGAGAGATTTCACCTGGTCTGTGTAGTCAACAAATCCTATCGCATCACTCACGACAGGTAATTTCCCGCCTTTGCGAATAGGGACAAAGGCTTTCTTTGAATGAATCGCAACTGCCGTACCGAGGATGAATCCAAGTGCATCAATTCCAACTACACAATCAAATTGGTCTTCCTTGAATGGATGTAGCAAGTCAGACACGAGCTGGGCAAATGCATCGTAATCTGCAAACAATGGCGTAACATCATACCTCGGGCCATCTGTCGCGGTATCTATTAGATCCCGGTAATCAGTCATAAGGACTCCCGTAAGCACAGATCGGGCTCGCGTGCTGCTAGACCACCTCATTAGATTCAATAAGTGGCCAGAACTCGCCACCGCAATGACATTTAAATGATTTGTGAACACCCCGATCTGTTGCAACAATTGATGACAACATATTTACAATTGCACTACACTTATCACATTGCCAAGGGCCATTATGTTGTTCACGATTTCTTATTTTCTGCAGATTTATTTTTTCAGTTAATGTTAGTTTTCTAGTTGAAGTACCTTCTCTGATGAACGCCCTAGAATCATATTCATGGTAAGGAACCTGAGCTAATCTTTTTACAGAAATAATTATCAAAGATTTATCTTGAACAGGAATTACTTCAATACTATGTATTAATGGTGGTTCAAATTTTTGTCTTATATGCTGTGTTAATGATATTTGTAATGAATCCAAATTTCCTGGTTCAATTCCAATTATATCATTTGTTGGACTAATTCCAAATATTACTAGCCCTTTTGCATAGTCAGAATTTACCATGCCACATAAGGATTCAAAAGCTTCCTTTTTAAGGCTCAATGATTTTTTGAACTCGGTGGTTTGAGACTCACCTTGTCTTAGTATGCCATCTATATTGTAATTCATTTTATCATCTTGAATCTTCTCATTGATTCTTACTCATAGGACAACATACCTGCATCTTCAAGAAGTTTCTTCGAGTATGATCCCTAGGCCTCCTCGGATAGCGCCTAAAATCATCCTTGTCTTAAAAAAGGCGTTCTAGGTGATTTCTCCTCTGAGTAGCATGATGAGGAAAACCTGTCGCTATAGCTATCGGTATTCGTGGCATATGAAAAGTTTACGGGCGGATCAATCCACCAATAATAATGGTTGCTGTCCCTATTTTTCCAAAGTGTACCTCGAGCGATTCAATCCGTCAATAAAAATGGGTGGTGTCCCTGTTTTTCCATTTTTCCATTAAAGCATCTTCAATAGCTAGTTCTAGCTACCAAAAAAGCCCCTCGTAGCTAGCCGATGGATAGGGACCAAAATAAATACTTGAATAAACTTTTACTTCTTTAGGAAGTTTATTTCCTTTAATATTGCCACACATCCCACAGAGCGGCTGAAGATTCCTGAATGCAGCATCGCCACCGCTAGCTTGGGGGATAATGTGATCTATGTATAAAGAGCTGTTAGCCGAGTCACAACGAAAGCATTTGTAGTCATAGAGTTTTTTGATTTGTTGTCTAAATCGTTTTGGCGGTTGCTTCTGCCCAAGAGTCTCAAGTGGGATCCTGTAGTGCTCCTCAAGATGATAGGAAGCAACGTAGACTTCGTCATTACCCCAAGGTCTGAGCTCTGTTCCACATCGTTTACAAAGGTAGGAAAAGTCAGGGTCTTCTTTGAGCTGCCTTTGGGTTCTCTCAAGAGTGTCGTGTCCTACTTCAAATAGTAAATCAATTTTCCACGTATCAGGAGTCATATCGGGATACCTAGCGCCTTCGAAGGGGTCTGAAATAGCGCAGTCACCGCAGTACGGTGCTAATAACCATAAATCCATAATCTCCATGAATGTGCAGTTCAAACGCCGTTGTTTTACATAGAATAGATAGCACTCAGAGCTTACCCATAATTCATCCTCGTACTGTTCCTGAGCACTTGGTATGTAAGGTACAATTAGGGACATATCTGTGCCACACGAGGTTAATTGCTAGGTCTAACGCTACGAATCAGCGGTACGTATTACGCATCCGCTGGATTGTTTTATTAGGCATTTTACATCTTTAAACTATCTCTATTCCTTTGCACATTCTTCCGCTATCTGGGCAGTTGAAAATCCCTTCTTCAAATTCGCCCGTATTTACAAGATCTTCTATTACCTTGTTTACCGCTTGTTTTGTGTCTGGATTTTGCGCGTAATTGTCTCTCAGCCACCAATCAAGACTATTGGGCTTAGGATGTTCTGCCCTACCACAATTCGTCTGGCCTTGTATTATGTAATATTTCTCCGTTCCTTGAATGTGCTTTTTCAGGTCGTCGGAGTTAAATGAGTTATTGCCATATGGCAGATTGATCCTTGGCATGTCCTTCTCCTTTGGTAGTCTGTAAAATCTTCTCTGACTAACAGCCGCGCTGACCCGCTGGTGTTGAGCACCAGCGAAACACCAGTTAGCGCCCAGTCGTCGTTGGAACGTGTCTAATCACTCATAACCTAAAAAACGTTCTGCATAAGCTAATGTTTTGCACTTTTCGCGGAGCTCCCGTCGATCACATGGTAAATCTAAAACTCTTGACGCATCTGCAAGGCTCTTAAAGCCGTATTTATTGACAAGATGAAATTTTATTAAGGCTTCAACGAACCGTTTCAATTGATACATATAAGCTTCAATGTCATGATTTTCAGAACTGCTGTGAACTGCCCGATTCCTGTAATCTTTGAGGTGAGTCAGAACCTGACGCGCATATTTTTCACCTCCAAAAACGAACGCAGCCCTTCTTACTGTTACTTTATAGCTGTCGTGACTCGTTCCTGTTAGATGTTCCAATACGCTCCACAGCCTGAGGAAGGCATCCTCCCAATTTGTCAAATCAAGAGCTCGCGTATATCTCAAGATCGCTGTATTAATGTCTGAAGAATATTTGCTTTTCTGAATTAACCTTCTAACCGAAGATTCAAATTTGTAGAGCTTTCCAATTACTCGAGAGGGATCATAGGGTCTTATTTGACAAACATATTCTAGACCATACCACCAACTCTCGGTTGCCAATTTACCATCGAGTTTATGCAGTGTATGTAGAGGACCTAAAATATATTTGTTTACAGGGTAACGCTTTCCTGAAGAGATTCGCACGCCCTGCTTTCGATTCTCAAAGAAATTCCAAATACCTCTAATCAAATCCAGCGCATCTAAAGCTTTGTCTGCAGCTCCATCATGGGATTTAGCTGAGACGCTTACTTTAACATACATATAATTGGTGGGAACCTCACCGGTTATGGAATGGCGAGCGTGTTGTATTATCTTCGAAATACCTTCACTATAGATTTTGGAAAGAAAAGGGTAGAAAGAAATAGTGCAGCCACAAATCTTCTTACGTTTCAGCTTACAAACCGGACTTACAGAAATAGAGGTTACGAGATTGTATTTTTGCAGAGGTCTCCTGAGATATTCTGATTCAAGGTTTCTTATCTCTGACAGTAGTCTCTCAGCAGTGATCTTTCCTTTAGCGCCGGCATGAAATTTTGCTTTGCTAATTATCCTTATCTTCTCCAAAGGTGGTATTTCTTTGTTTAGCGATACCATGCTGTTTAGAACAACGGTATAATCGTAAGCAGCAAAGCCTTGAAATCTGACCTTGCCATTTTTGTCTATGCTTTTTGCCTTTTCAAATACTTCAGCAACCTCATGCGGACTGTAATCTGATATCCAGTTAGCCATTGTTCCTTCCTATTTTGAGAATGAGTAGTCTGATAGGGACAGCGTCCATTTATTGATTCTTACGAAATCTCCCGCGAGATGAATCCTTTAGTTGCCGCCCAAACAGCCCCGCCATTCTGCTTATGAAACCATCTTTATCTTCAAAAGATACATTGCTGATAGTTTCCCCTCTGAGTAGGATGATGAGGAACACCTGTTGCCGCAGCTCTTGATATTCGTGACAAGCCACAACTTTACTTACAGCGACTCAATCTCTCAAAAAAATGGGCGCTGTCCCTATTTATCCAGACAAGAAAACCTCGAATTGGAAGAGTTGGTCTCGGAACTTACTCTCTTCTACGTCTTTAATCCGATGATGAGCTACGTTATTAAACCATTCCCGATAATTTCGCCATTCCTTGATTCTTAAGTCTAAAATAGATTCAGGAAATTCATCCGAGTGTGGATCAAGAAAACCAAGAAGATTCCTGGCGCTATTCTTAAAAGTAGGATAAGCCGCATTGAAGTCGTCGAAAAACTTCCACAGTTTCTTCATAAAGACCCTAACCTTGTTCAGAATTGTCTTAGGAGGTAGTCTGGACCCATCGGAACTACAAATAAAGTCTCTTAATCCTTCCTTCAATTCGGACCACCGATCTCTCAACCCTCGGACCTTATCGGTGAGCTTGTATGATTGAACCGGAAAATCATAGTGCCTATGGAGCTTCTCAACTATTTCGCGCAGTGAATGTGCAGCGTGAACCATGCGTTCGGAATTTCTGCCACTAGCATCTGGTAGTAACACCCAAAGGCATCCCATATACATATCTCCGAGCTCTTTGTCGATTTTCCTCAAACACTTTTGTAGTTCCAACTGCCTATCGTCAAATGTAGGTTCTAGTTCGATTTGTGAAGCCAGGCCAGATGCTCCAAAAGTACGTGCATTATTCACCATCAACCTCGGGATTCTTAGATACATATATAGATAGGGTTAGGCTTTGATTCTTGGATTGCTGTATGGTAATCATGGTCTTCTCTTATGCTTTATTCTTTTACCTTTTTGATGCCTTACTCTTTATCGAGAGTTCATTCTTCCTACACCCTTTTCACAACCCTCACTACCCTGCCAATTATCTTAGGATCATCTTCCTTTTTCCAAAACATAGGCGGATACATTCTTAACAGGTACTACCGCTCGTGGTGTAATCGTAAATCAATGCCCCACGTGTCAATAAGAAACCCAGCTAAGAGGTCACAGCCTGTAAATGATATTCTCCATTGAAATAGACACAAGCCTCTTATTTCGGCTAGTTTAGCGTCTAATATTATTCCTACTTTCTTCACCACGAAAAGATACGCTATATTAACTCAAAGATAGTCTATTGCACTATTGCAAAGAAAGACATTAAATCCTATTGTTGATTTAAGTTCGGTATTATTAGTTTGATGAAAAAGTAAGGTGATAGATTTTAGCCTGGAAGGAATTAAGGTCTGACGTTGATTGCCCATAAGCTACTCCATTGTAGCATATTGCCAATCTATAAAAGCCTTTCTAGGATTGTATGTATAGCATAAAATGGATAGTTTGTCAAATTTGGAGTACGTTTAATAGGGACAGCGCCCATTTATTGATTCTTACTCAAGAGACAATATCCACACATCTTAAAGAAGATGCTCCTAATGATTTCTCCTCTGAGTAACATAATGGGGAAAACCTTTTGCTACAGCTCGTAATATTCGTAGTATGTCAGAAGTTTACGTATAGCCACTCAATCTGTCGATAATAATGGTCGCTGTCCTTCTTTCTTTTTGATTCTTAGTTTGGGCAAGAATCCGCTCTACGAATCCATGCTTATCCCTTGGAGCATATACTCCACCACAGTTTAGCTAATGTCACCAAATATCAAAAGCAGGAAAATTGTCACAAAAGATAACGCAAAAGAAGAAACCGAGATCCACATCAACCATTTTTTCCATGTCAATACTTTGTCCTTGTGAGCCTTTATCAAGTAGGGCCGTCTAGGATCTACATGGCTTGATCGCGGAATTATTCCAAAAAGAGCCATCACCAGAGAAAACATCAGAAGCACACACGACAAAACTTTTATCCATTTACATATTTCAATCTTGTCAAAGAAGGCGATTAACGCAGCCAACAAAGCGGTATCCAACGTAATGAACTGTCTCAAGACATTATTTAATACTGCAATATTATCCCTACGAGTCTCTCTTCCCCACCTAATGTAAAACAGG
>SDBT01021804.1_pt1 | contig 10011 bp, 10 predicted proteins | sample 2277101 | NCBI WGS metagenome assembly SDBT01 (sample SAMN10404973, study PRJNA504765) | marine sediment metagenome | isolation source: marine sediment core GS10_PC15, 103 cmbsf | place: Arctic Ocean: Southern Knipovich Ridge | collected 2010
GTCCGTTTACCAGACTTTTTGGCAGTTATGGTCTCGGAGTTCGTATAAACCTGGGCGGTTTTTTGGTGCTGAGATTAGATTATGGGAAAAAATATAATACCGGTTTTGATCAATCGATTTTTAGGCCAAAAGAGCTGAAAAGTGAACCCGGGACATTTACCCAATTTTTCTTTGGCTGGGATTTTTAACATGAATCGTTTTTTTACTATAAGTATTTTATTAATTGTGATGGTTATTGTAGCCGCCTGCAGCAGGTCACTGGTTCCCAAAAATCATTTCCAACCCTTTTTATCTTCCATACAAATACAAAATTTGCAATCAAACAATTTATATTTTCCCGATTTGCAGGTCGATCCCCCTTTGGAATTGTTGAGCCAATTCCGTCCATCATCTGCAACTACTCAGAGATTGCAAATAAACGGTAATATTTTGTTTGTTCCGACAAAAGACGGCAAGCTTGAAACTTATGATCTGGTAAAAGGGAAAAAAGTCGGCAAAAAAAAATTATCATCTAAGATCAGGGCAAATATTTTTCCGGTGAATAATAATATACTGATCGCCATGGAGTATGGAAAAAAGAGCCTGACTCTGCTAGATCTTAATCGAAATAAGACAGTCTGGTCTGCAGACCTGGGTTCAATTAAGGCGGTGCCAAAAGTTGTTAAAAATAAAGTATTAGTCCCGTCACTCTACGGTGGTCTGATTTGTCTCGATCTCAATAGCGGTGAAAAAATATGGCAATTTGATCCCAAATCGCAATTACAAACATCCCCGGTTATTTTTAACACGTCTGTTTATCAAATTGCGGAAAATGGCAAATTATTTTCTTTGGATATTAATAGCGGAGATATTGAATGGCAACTGGATCTGGGTGCTCCGGGTCTGGTAAATCCGATGATAACCGGCAATAATTTAATATGCCCCACTTCTACAGGCCGTGTGCTATGTTATTCTCTTGATGGTGAAAAAAAGTGGGATTACGATTGTGGTGCGTTGATTAAACGTTCACCCTCCGCTACCGGAAAGATAGTTGTTATAGCAGATCAAAACGGTATTATTCATGCTTTAAATTTGTCGGATGGCTCGCTGCTTTGGCAGTATGATGTAAATACAATTATCGGGACAAATCCCCTATTGAATGATAAATATGTAATATTCGGAACCCTGGATAACCAACTGTTATTTTTGGATGTTGATTCCGGCCATGCCGTTTGGGAGCTTGAACTGTATGGCCGGTGTCGAACTGATCCGATCCCATGGCAGGATCGATTGATAATCTGTTCGGAAAATAATTATATTTATGTTCTATCAAACAAAAAAAATAATGAAAAAAAATAGAACTTATATCCGGAATTTCATTTTGTTTCTTAAGCTGACGCTTTTCTGTATTACAGTTTTGTTTAATCAGCGGAATTTTGCCCAGGATTATTTAATTCAAAATATCCAAGGATCAACTTTTAGAATGGGTTGGATACAAATCCAGGCCGGTTCCCCTATAGAAAAGGTTTGGATAGATTCGCTGGAGATTTCGTTTGAGAAAGGTGATATTATTAATTTGGCTGCCGGCAGCCATATTTTTCAATTTAGAGCTGAAAATCCGGGAAATTGGTTTTTGCATGATGTAATTGATACGGTTAATATTAATACCGGTGATACATTAAGCTATTTTTTGACTTTCCCGGAATATAAAATGATAAATAGTGATCCTTATGGAGCAAATATCCGAATGAATGGAAAAGTATTGGGTCAAACCCCCCTTCTTGTCAGTAAACCGGATTTGATTGCCAATAAAATTACTTTATCAAAAGATTCGTATAAAGATACAACTTTGTTCAGTATAAAAAAGTTGTCCAAATCTACCATGATAATCCTTAATATCGATCCGGTTGCCCAAATAAAAAAAAATCAGATGACAAAATTAAATTTGAGCCGGAGAAGTAAAAATATAAAGCTGGCTTTACTTACCTTTGGAGTCAGTTTAGCTTCAGGTTCCGCGGCAGTATTCTTAAAAAAGAAAGCTGATAGAAATTATAATCGTTACATGAGAGCAGGAAATCCTGATGATATTAATCGTTTTTATGATCTCACAAAAAGAAATGACCGGCTAGCAGCTGCAACATACCTTGTTTTTGAAATTAATTTATTAGCCGCAACATATTTTTTCTTTAAATATTTGTTAAATAAGAAATAGATATTTTGTAACAACTAAGGTTCAGGGTTTAAGTTGGTTGAGATAATTGATTTTATCTGCTAATAACAAAATTCAACATTCCTGGTCCCTGAGTTATCAGGAAGCGGTGGTTTTGCAAGAAAAATTACGCTCTAAAGTTGAGATCCGAAAGCTCCATTTTGAGAGGATTCAATATCTTGCGTCCGCCGATGTTTCGTTCAATAGGAAAAGTCCGTTTCTTTTTTCTGCTGTTCTAGTGTTTTCGTTTCCTGATCTTAAGCTATTGGAAAAAAAACAGGCAAAAACCAGGGCGCTTTTTCCTTACATCCCCGGACTGCTTTCTTTCCGTGAGGCTCCGGCTTTAATCCCTTTATTTCAACAATTAAAACTAAAGCCGGATCTTATATTGGTCGATGGTCAGGGTATCGCTCATCCCAGGGAATTTGGACTTGCTTCTCATCTTGGAGTACTATTAGGCATCTCAACCATAGGCTGTGCTAAAACAAAACTTGTTGGGGATTTTGCTGAAATTCCAAAAATAAAAGGTAACTGGAGTCCGTTATTATATAGAGGTCGTGAAATCGGACGTGTGTTGTGCACCAGGTCAAATGTTAAACCGATTTTCATATCAGTGGGACATCGGATTAACTTAGATTCCGCTGTTCAGATAGTGAACAGAACAGTATCCCGCTATCGAATTCCGGATCCGATCAGGGAAGCCCATATCCTGGTAAACAAAATGCGAATAAGAAAGGCTGTAGGTGTTTAGGTTGATATCGGGAATTTTGCGAGATCATACAAAACTTCGAGCTATTAGAAAAAGCTAATATCCTACAGCCTAAACAACTTGAGCAATCATAAGTTGTACTATTAAAATTAAAGGAGTAATTTTACTTTATGAGGTACTATTATGGATTTTCAAATCCTGAAAACTGTTTTTTATTGCCAGTTTGTGATTTTTTTCGGAATTTGTGAGGATAACCCAAAAGCCGATAATATGAAACAACAACAAAACCGTTATTCAAAAAAACGACATGAAATGGTTGACCGGCAAATAGCTGCTCGCGGAGTAAGTGATGAAAAATTGCTTACTGCAATGAGGAAAGTTCCACGGCACGAATTTGTTGCCGATAAATATAATGATCTGGCTTATAACGACTCTCCGCTGCTCATTGGCCATGGGCAGACCATTTCCCAGCCTTATATTGTTGCTTATATGACCGAAATGCTTAAATTGACAGATTCAGATACCGTACTGGAAATTGGTACCGGCTCCGGATACCAGGCTGCTGTATTAGCAGAAATGGCAGCCCATGTTTACACAATAGAAATTATTCAACAATTGGGATTGCAAGCTGAGAAAGTCCTAAAATCTTTAGGATATGATAATGTAACGGTAAAGATAGGTGACGGATACCAGGGCTGGCCTGAATTTGGGCCCTTTGATGCTATTATTCTGACAGCATCGCCTAAAAAAATACCACAACCTCTGCTAAACCAAATTAAAAACGGGGGGAGATTAATAGCTCCCGTCGGTGATAAGTATCAGGAACTGATATTGATAACGAGGATTAACGATAATTATAAGCGAAAAAGATTAATTCCGGTTAGATTTGTGCCGATGACAGGAGCTGCGCAGCAAAAGAGATAAAATTAAGAATACAGGAAAGATGATGGCTAGTTATACTGCAACATCATATAAATTAATGCGTAAATAAAAGAAAACAATTTTAGTATTTAGATATTTGAATTTAGGATTTGTTTAGGATTTCGCCTGCCCGCTGCACTCTTTGGCGGGAAATTAGTATTTCGGATTTGCTCTTGTTGTGCCGGGCTTTAGAGATTAAAAATTTTGAACGATACTATTTTGTTCACTAACGTGGAAATATAGATTATAAACAGCCGATTGGCTTAAGGAGGCTAAGCTTGGATAATAAAAATGATCCGGCGGATAAAAGCGAAATAAGACGATTATTCAGATCACCTGCGAATAAAGTTGTCGGTGGTGTTTGCGGCGGACTATCTCAATATTTTGGAGTAGATGTAGCCATCATTCGAATATTGTTTGTCTTATTAGCGTTAATTGAAGGTGCCGGTATTTTGATTTATCTGGTTGCACTGTTTGTGGTTCCTGTCAATCCAAACGAAGCGGAAACGGACAATTCTTCCAAGCGGTCGTCGGGCGGCAGACATGGGGCTGTTTTAATTGTAGGAATTATTTTAATATTAGCCGGTGCGTATTATACTCTGAGAAATTTTTTCAATTTCCCCCACCATCTGTTTTATACTTTCCCTTTTCGGTTACACTGGGATCTGTTTTGGCCGATAGTGTTAATTTTAATCGGAGTACTTTACCTGGTTCATATTTCTCAAAAAAATAAGTCTTCTGAAAAACCGAGCGGGAAAAAGGAATTTGTTAAAATACAAAATGGAAAAAAATTATTGCGTTCAAAAAAAGATAAAAAAATCGCCGGTGTCTGTGGGGGATTGGCAGCCTATTTTGAAATTGATCCTACTATTATTCGGATATTATGGGTTATTGCAACAATTTTTTTAAGCGCTATCATAATAGGAATTATAGTTTATATCATCATGGCTATAGTGGTCCCGGAAGGAGATTATGAATAAAGAACGAACTGTGTTTAGAACCGGAGGAAAAACATGAGTGAAACAAAACGGTCTGTTTTGCCAGGTGTAATATTAATTTTAATCGGCGTATTAATTATAATTCATAAGTTGAATATTTTTTTTATTGATCCAGAAACTCTGTTCCCGATTGTTTTTTTGGGAATAGGATTATTACTTTTTTTAAGTGTGTTTAAATCTGAAAAAAAACGTGGATTAGTTTTTCCGGGAACGATTTTTTTCCTTGTGGGACTTTTTTTCCTGGCCGAAAATAATAATTTTCTCCTCCATTTGAATTATGACGAGTACTTTTCTGTTTTTATCATCATTATAGGGCTTGCTTTTGTAGTTCAATTTATTTTCCAACCTAAAAATTGGAGTTTGTTAATCCCAGGAACAATACTGCTGTTGATTGGTTTTAGTATACTTGGGTGGACAAGAGACTGGTTTTATACTCACGATTTAGATTTGTATTTTAGAGACTTCTGGCCGGTTGTTTTGATTTTGCTCGGATTACTATTTGTTTTTTCAAGTCTGAAAAAAAGAGCAAGCTCAAAACAGGAATAAAAAATATTGGGCGTTGCCCTAGCTGCCGACTTTTATCTTTGTTTTTCATTTCCGATAAAACACTTGACAAATTGGTTGTGTAATTTATCTAGTCTTCCGCTGACCGCCCCATCATTCCCAAAATTCTGTTGCGATCTTAAAAAAAAATGTTATTTTTAAACATAAACGAGAAATTATCTCACGTATCAATTTTAACATTTTAAATTTTGATATGTAATGTGCTTGCCCGACTATCTTAATGGCGGGCTATTTGCCTGCCCGGCGACGCTCTTTGACGGGATTTTAATATTTGATATATATTGATCGGAGGACAAATGAAAATAATTATCCCTATATTTGCTTCTTTTCTTCTTTTCGTAATGGTTGTCTGTAGTTCCGTAGAGAAGATGACAATTGTCTCCGGGCCCAGAGGCGAACGAATTGCACTTGGTGAGTGGTCAGCTGACCGGCTTTTGGAAGACTTTCCTCAATATAAAAAAAATTATTTATCCTATCAGCCGGATACCCTTGTGCTTGATAATATCAAGATATTTTCAAAAAAAGTAGAGATCCTGACCGTTTTAGGAACCTGGTGCCCGGATAGCAAAAGAGAGGTTCCGAAATTTATAAAATTAATTGACAAAATCAACAAAAACAATGTTCAATTGCGATTTATTTGTGTTGATAGAACAAAACGGGATAAAAAAGGAGTGGCAGAAGCCCTTGAAGTTGAATTAGTGCCAACTTTTATTGTTTATTTTGATGGACAGGAAATTGGCAGAATTATAGAATCACCACAGATCTCTTTGGAAGAAGATCTGCTTGAAATGTTCAATTCAATCGGTTATTGAAGGATCTTTCCTTAGGAAACAGTTAGAAATGGTTTTCACTATCTCATTTATAATATCTTTTTATATATTAAAAATATTATTTGCCGGTGAAGGGATCGGACAGCGTAATTTCCCGCACAAAAAACCTTTTATCATAGTTTTTAATCACAATAGTAATTTTGATATTTTAACCCTCACACTGGTGATCAAATCAGGGGGTATTGGTATGGGGAAACATGAATTGTTTAAAGTCCCGGTTTTAAGTTGGTGGTTGCGTAAAATCGGGGTCTATCCGATTATCCGGGAGGCGGCCGATATTGAGGGATTCGACAAAATTAAAAACTTTTTAAAAGCCGGTGAAATATTAATTATCTCCCCGGAAGGAAGCAGAACATGGAAAAATGGTCAGCCCCCCCGGCCTAAAACAGGTTTTATTCGGCTTGCACAAAGTGTAAAATGTCCTATCGTTCCGGTGGGTATAACCGGAACCCGGGATATTTTACCGCCCGGTTCAAAATTCCCCCGCTGGAAAAAGATAGTAGTAAAGGTCGGCGAACCTATTAATTTAGTTCCGATCGAAACAAAGACGGAAAACCGTGATCTTTTGCAGCAACAGGCAAATGAAGTTATGCTCCATGTTTATAATTTGCTGCCGGCCTGGGCCAGACCTAAAGGTGAATCCCGAGAAGATTTTTTTAAAAATAAATCGTCTTTGCTTTTACCTAATAAAAATTATAACTTGTAAAAAAAAGAGATGTTCGATTTTATGATCCCGGATACTTTAATAAAAAAACTTAAGAACGCAAAATCGGTTGCAGTCCTAACCGGTGCGGGAGTTTCTGCAGAGAGCGGCGTAGCCACTTTTAGGGGTGAGGAGGGGTTGTGGAAAAAATTTCGTCCGGAAGAACTTGCCAATATAAATGCATTCATTCGTAATCCCGATTTGGTCTGGGAGTGGTATCTGTTCAGACGAAAACTAATTCATAATGTTGAGCCCAATCCGGGACATTTAGCCCTGTCACTGTTAGAAAAATATTACAAAAACTTTACTCTCATAACTCAGAATGTTGACGGTTTGCATCAAAAGGCAGGAAATTCCAATATAGTTGAATTGCACGGGAACATTTTACGTAACAGATGCATTGAATGCAATAGTATGTATACGAAAACTATAGCGAAAGAAAATAAAAAGATCCCTCACTGTCCCTGTGGTGGATTAATCAGGCCTGATGTTGTATGGTTCGGAGAGATGTTACCTGATGGAACTCTTGAGACTGCCAATAGTGCGGCACAAGATTGTGAACTATTCTTTTCCATCGGGACTTCCGCACTTGTATATCCTGCAGCGGCATTACCCGGTATTGCTAAACAAAATGGCGCATTTATAGTTGAAATAAATCCGGAACCGACCCCGGTATCAGATTTTGCTGACCTGGTCATTCAAAAAAAATCGGGAGAAGCTTTGCCAATTATTGTAAAAAAAATTACCTTTGTAAAGGATAAAATTTATGGTTAGGAAATCTTCACTTTATATCAGCATAATCGCAACTGTAATTATTTTGTCCTTATTTATCGGTTGTGGTGCTTACTTCAATACCTTTTATAATGCAAAAAAGATCTTTAATACTGCCGAAAAAAAACGGCTGGATCAGGAAAAGAAGAATAAAAAAGCGGGTTTAAAGAGTAACACCAGATCAGTTGCTAAAATTGCCGAATATTCTAAAGCGATTGAAAAAGGTTCAAAAGTTCTTGAACTATTTCCTAACAGCCGCTATATAGACGATGCGCTGATGCTGATCGGGAAGTCTTTTTATCATACCGGTGATTATATCAAAGCCCAGCGAAAATTTGAAGAGTTGATTACACTGCTGCCCAATAGTGAGTTTGTTCCCCAGGCTAAATTATGGTTAGGAAATACTTTTATTGCTCAAAATGATTTCGCCCAGGCCAAATTGGTTTTAAAGGAGTTGGTGTCGAAAAATTTGGATGATCGCCTTTCCGGTGAAGCTCAAATGTTGCTGGGGGAACTTTATTTTAACCAGGAGGATTTTGCTTCAGCTATTAAAGAATATGAAAGTGTTATCGGCAATGTAAAGGAAAATGGGAGCAAAGTCCAGGCTCAATTACGAATAGGCCAGTGTTATATTGAGTTAAATGACTATCCAAGAGCGGCACTAATGTTTAAAAAAGGTTTGAATTTTGGACCTGACCTGGAGCAAAAATATATTCTTGAATTAATTTATGGACAGACTTTGCGGGAAATCAGGAAATATAAAACCGCCCTTATTGAATTTGAGAAAATGACTAAAGGTGCTTTAACTAAAGATGAACTGGCAAGTATCCGGCTTGAGATTGCCGAAACACTTATCCGGATGGGAGATAACGAAAAAGCGATAATTGCCTTGGAAGATATTATCCAGGATTTTGCAAAAACCGATCCTGCTGCTCAGGCCTACTTCAAACTCGGTTTATTATATAAGAGCGGGGAAGGTGAGTTCAGCGAAGCTTTGGAATATTTTAAATCGTCTCAGAAAGAATTGCCTCGCTCTTCGGTCAAGGATAGTGTTGATTTTTGGTTAAAATATTTGAATGAATGGGACAAGTTAAATTTTGAACTTGCTGTTTATAACAGGGCTTTTGAAAATCTGGACAGAAATTCAATCGATACTACCGGTGCTTACATTGTTGAGGAAAGCGATAAATCTGATGATGATTTTATGTTCCCCGATCTGTTCGTCGATCAGGATAGCCTGGATCAGCTGGCAGATTCACTTAGAATTGTAGCTGTCAAAGATTCTGTCAAAGCGGATTCCTTAAGAAACCTTACCGGGGAAAATCAAGAGTCTTTGAATTTGGAACAGATGGCAAATGGCAGAAACAGGAATCTTACCTTGAATCAAAATTCAAATACAACGGCCCGAAACCCAAATAACACAGAGCAAAAAAAGATTTTAAAGAAAGTAACAGTTCCCAGAAGTCCGACAAAATTAAAGGCTAAACTGATTACCGCTAATAATAAAATGGCAGAACTCTATTTTTTCCGGTTTGATATTCCGGATTCTGCTTTTGCTCATTATGATTACCTGATTAACTCATATCCTGAAAATGAGCTTTATACCCACTGGTTATTTTCAAACGCATTTATTTTACGGAAATTAGGATTCCCGGATCAGGCCGATTCGATTAATAATCTGATCATAGAAAATTATCCGGATTCAGAGTAATCATACCAAATTCTTAATATAACAAAAAACGATCAGGTAGAATTAGAAAATGATCCGGCAAATCAATTATTCAAACGAGCTGAACATTTTCTATTTGAAAAAGAGATGATGGATTCATCGTTGTATGTTTATCAAAAAATCGTAGAAAATTATCCGGAATCAGAATTTGCGCCAAAATCTTTGTTCAGTATTGCGTATATTTACGATTGGTTCAAAAATGATACTTCAAACGCCTTACAAAACTATAGACAATTAATTTCCCTATATCCCGAAACCGATTATGCTAAACAGGGTCAAAAAAAGATAGAAGCAGTAAACAAGTTTTTTGAACAAATTGAATTGGAAAAAATTAAATTGGAAGCTAAAAAGAAAGCTGATGCCGATTCTCTCCTGGCGGTCAGGACTGAGTCTCTTCAAACAACAGATCCCGATACTTCTGAAATTAAAGCAACGGCCAAAAACAGAGTACCTCCGGATTTCTTAAGAGATCCCGGGAAACGGGTTCAAAAAAACAGACCAACTTCTGAGGATGTGGACGAAATACCACGGGCAAAGCTTCAAAAAAAAGCTGCATCTATCCCGGATTCCGTGAAAACTAAGAATAAAACAGTAGAAG